>Ga0179591_1199973_pt1 | contig 17388 bp, 13 predicted proteins | sample CZOMad2_1_08_16f_FD_182891 | JGI IMG/M metagenome (GOLD analysis project Ga0179591, IMG submission 182891) | Vadose zone soil fungal communities from Angelo Coast Range Reserve, California, USA - CZOMad2_1_08_16fungal (PacBio error correction) | ecosystem: Environmental > Terrestrial > Soil >... | reverse complement strand
GTGCGATATCTTTCACTCTTCTTTTAGGCCCTGGACGGGTATGTTTTCAAGTGACCTCCGCGAATGTCACTCTTCAGGACGCTCTTTCTCGCTCTTGAGAGTAGGCCTATTGACTCGCGCGACTCTTTGCGATGATGATGCAACGCTTCTGACTGAGACCCTCCTTTCCTGCAATGGGAGGGGACTCCCGATGTTCCTTTTTGACACCCCCTTCATTACGCCGACGACGTCTTCCGGACCTTTTCCTTTTTTTATTTGTCGAGTTTGTTACGGCATCACCATTGCATCCTTTCCTGTTTGTTCTCGTTCAGTCACATACCTAGCAAATTCTTCTTTTTTTTTCCCAGCCCATGGGGCTTCTGAGTTCTTGATCCTTAGAGACCCTCTCCTTGCTCCCTCGTCCTTACGAGCTATAGACTTCAAGAGGTTTCCTCTTTATTTGGATCCCCCTCTCGAGTTGAGTGTTTCATCAGTATCTGTTTCTTTCGTCGAGCTATTTAATTAGCGCACGACCACGAGCTCGTTTGACTCCTTTGGTTTTCTTGGCCATGTGGCCGGCTGCCCCCTGAAGAAGTTCTTTCCTGCCTCCCCCCGCCGAGATAAGACGATTCCCTGAGACTGCGACTTTTCTTCCTTCATCTGTGCACTTTATTCCCAGTTTCCATCTCGCGTTTGAGGGAGCTTCTCGCTAAGTTTTTTGCGAGGCAGCCCTGCAGTGTTCATCTTTGTACTCCCATTCTTGTGATTTCCTCTTACCTTTGAACAAATGCCGCTGCTTCCCACAGTGTGGAGAAGATGAGTTGGTTTATTCCCACCTTCGCCTCGCGAAGTTCTCTCTTTTTAAATCCTCGCGACGTACCGCTTTTCGCTTTCCGCTTCCACTCTTCTTCCGACTCTGATTACGTGTTCTCACCCTTCCTTAACGAACGGCCATCTCTTCCAGCATATGGATCCGGGGCGCGCGGTTTAGCACCCACAATAAACTTTTTTATAGCCTGCCTGATCTCTTTCGTTTTCCTTCTCTTTTCTTTGTTTTTTGATCTCCCAGGCGCATGATAGTTGGGAACTGCTTCTACGGACACGTTTTTTGAATGCTAGAAGTTTCGAGATTTAGCTCGATTCGAATCACGGTCGGCGTCTTGTGCCTTTTTTTCCGTTTCAGGAGTTGGACGGAATTACAGTTCCTTTTTGCCTTAACGTTGCTTAGCCTTTACTATCTTTTCTCGTATTACAGCGTCCCGAGTCCATCATGGGCGTGCGCTTGTCCTCAACGTATGACCCCCCCCAAGATAGGGCCCCTTGTAAAAAAGGTGCTGATTCCATCTTTCAGATTGCTATCCGAAAGTTAGTGAGAGCTTTGAATATGCCTCGAATGTTACTTATTTGCCCTTCTTTGGTACGTTCTGTCCCCCCCTCTTAGCGTATCCTCTGATCGTCACTTTCCCCGATGTTCGTATCCGGCGCCGAAATTCAAAGAGCGTTCACCCTTTTCGCTTTACCTCTCTGCCAGCGTTTTTCGTTTCTCTCCCTTTTTATCAACAGTGTGAGAGCCCATTTGTGAGTTACTGACTAGCCAGTTGAACGTACTTGTTTAGGTGCACTTTATCGCGGTTCCCCGTGCCGAGTTGCCCCCCATTCTAGGCCCTCACTTGCCTTTAGACAACGGCTTTTGCCCCATGCTACACTGGGGGGAACCCCTGAAATGGATTTGGACGGATTACGCCTACCTTCTTTTTTGTTGAGGGAACCTTATTTTGGCCCCGCGGCTCGGTTCGCCATCCCTTTGTGAGTAGGGATCTGCCTCTTCTTGTTAATATTCCTGGGGAGTAGGGCGGTCGGTCTGCAGCACGGAAGAAGGGTTCCGGGCGCCTTTGCTTCCCCTCTTTCCTTTTTTTCTTTTCGCTTACTGTCGGATTCTTGCCCCTTTAGCTTAGTTGATGTGGTGTTTCCTCCTTACAGTCGTTTCTGTAAAGGGGAGGGGTTGGTTTTTTTTGTGTTTTGTTGTGGGTGAGGCGGCGGCCGCTTGATTTACTTTTAGAGATTGACTATACATCGGTCACCCTAGTTTAACCTTTTATCTCCTCCTGAGGCTTGATTCTTTTTTTTGTTCTTTTTTGTTAGATACCGCCTTCTTTCTTGACCATTCGCCCTTATGTATTAGTGGTTATCTCTTTAGTCCTCTGCTTCCCTTTTTAATCGCGGGCCCTGCCTCCCCTAAACTTGACCTAGCCGCGCGGTATCAGACAAGGGCAGGGAGCTGGTAACTGTGTTCCTCATTTCCCGTGAATTCGTCCGCGGGCAACAGACCAGAGATTAATTTTCTCGGCTGCCCGGCTGTCAGTATTTTTTGCCACAATTTTTGAACCTCCCCGTTCCTCCCCTTTCAAGCCTTCCTTTGCCCCCTCCTGCAGATCCCGACTCTATGGTATGAAAGGAAGAAGTCCCCACCAGAACTCCCCTCCGAAACCAAGCAGCCTGTACTTAGACCTTAGAGAGGTGCCAAACTTCCCTGTCCAACTTCCTCGGTTTGCCGAAGTTTTCTGGCATTGTCTGACCCGTGCCCCCAGCTAATCTTAACAATGAGACCAGCCCCATGTCCCCTTTTTTCCACTGTTCGCGTTCCGTCATCAAGCACCGGGCTTGCTACCATCACGGTTAAGTACGCATTTTAGATCTTTTGACCCTCCCGAGCCCTTCTTTCCATGTCCTTTGCGACGTGCCTTTTCGATTGGCGGTCAGATTCAATCGCTTCCTACCTCCGTGACGATTGTTTCTCTCCTCCCCCCCCGTCCTTACTCCGAAGGTCCCAAGCCCTTAGGGGACTTGTGTCAGCTTTTTGCTTTCCAGCTTTTCTACCCTCGACTCTCTAGCATGGTTTCCAACCCCTTTTCTGCTTCCTCGCGTTTCCACCGTCTGAATCAATGGCAAGACCTTTTTGCCCGAGGGGCCCCTCTGTATTCTTCTTAAGAGAGTCTCCAGTCGGGGAAGACCCCAACGACGTTTCTTTCCACCTTTTCCTTTCCCACGCCGTTAAACTTCACATCACGACAACAATTTATCTTGCCATTTCAGTCCAGTTTATGCTGGATGCATCTCTACCTCTCTGCTTTCCCATTGCCCTCAGTTAAGAAGAGGTCTTTGCACTTTTCCTTGCTCTTAGATCTTTAGAGGGATTCTCTAAAAGCTTTGCCCTCTCTCAAGTCGGTCCCCTTCTTTCTTTTCTCCCCCCTTCAGAGATTCACCTCCCCAACTTTTCAGCTATAAGGTTATTCGTCCAGGTGTTTCTTTTTTCGCCCCTTCCTCCTTTTCCTCAAGCGCTTTTCACTCCGATTGCACTTACAAGATTGTTTGCTGCGGCTTTCTTTACACGGAGGCGCGAATTTTGGTCCGCTCGCTCCCCTCTTTTACCCGCCTGTCCCCCTTGCCCGTTAGTAGAATCAAGTAAAATTTTAGACGGGGCCGTTCCCATGTAACTTCGTCAATCGGCTAACGTGTTATTCTGGCTTTTTCCCATATAATCTTTTTTTTTTTTTGTTAATTCCCTCCGTGATGTCCTGCAGCACCCGTCCCCCCGTCTCTTTCTCTGACTCGGCGTGAGATGTTTGTTCGCTCACATGCGGTTTTCAGGCCCCTGGCGGTCACGAGTTCTTCTTCCCCCACACGATTATTTTGTTTATTGCCACTTATCTTTGTCAGATCGGCTTTAAGGAGTTCCCGAGCCGGACCTCTTGATGCTTTAGCTTCGCTCCTCCCCCTTTTCGAATCCGTCCGGCGTGCTGATGTCGACTAATGTAGCGACTTTGATTTCAGCGATTTCAGAGCATTTTTTTTTTTGGGAAAATTGCGAAGCTCCGCCGCGCCACCATCTCGCTGTTTCTCCTCTTTTTTCTGTGCTTCCCGATCTCCCAAATTTGCCCCTGAATGTTTAGGGTTTCGCGCAAATTCGTTGCACCCCGGCGTTATCGGCGGACGTCGACTTTTTCGTGACGGTGTGTCACTCGTCGTGTTTTTTTTTAAAAATTCTTACGGACTCTCCAGTTTTCGTCACATCAGGACGGTACATAATGGTTCATATCGATTCGTCTCTTTCGAATTTTTTCCCTACGCGTCCGCCTAGATCTTAGAAGAGGTTTTTTTTTCTTTTCTGGGAAGGGCCGCGTCCAGCGGACTTTGTGATCCCCCTTTTTTTCCATCTCTTTCTAAAGCGTGAATATCTCCCTTACCATCCCCTTCCGCTCCCCCCCTTTCCGCTCCCCTGCCCCATCGCCCTTTAGCGGATTTTTTTTTTCGATTGATAGGTCGCTCCCTGCCGTGCTCGCTTTTTCAGAGAAATGTTCGTTCCACCCATATCTCCCCTCGCAATTTTTCCTTTTCCTCGTTTGACACAGCTTTTGCTCGTATAGACCGAATTCGATTTTCCTTTTAGTCCCTCTTCTGTTTTGGTGGGTACGCGACCTAACTAAATAAACCGTTGCTGAGCCACTCTTCTCCACTCCCAGCCTCCTCACCTCTTTTTTCCCCCTTTTTCAGTCCCCGTCTCTGCGTGTAGTCTCTCAGGAAGAATCTCGGTGCCTATCCAGATATCACGATCTTATCTCCTTCCTCTTGTTGTGGTAGTCGTGCGTTGTCTCTGCTGATATTCTTCCTTCCCCTCTTTCCTTCTTTTTCTCACACCTGCAGCGCCGGGTCCAATGTCCTCATAGTCCCTTTTCGTTCTCTGCGCCGAGTCCGCGGCAGCGTTTTTGCGATTTGAGGTTGAGCAACCCGCGATCGTTAGAGAGTAGCTCGCCGAATTCTGGTTCTCTTCTGCGCTCTCTCTGCTCTTGGACCCGCCTTGCCTCTATTGATGGGTTTGATGAGAAGCGTCCGTTGCTGCCCCCCTTTTTCGTTTTTCGTTATTTTAAATCCATTTTTTAACTCCACATGAGCGCTAGGGCCCCCTATGTTTTTGTCGTCTGCGTCGATGGTTCGGTAGATAATCTTCTGGAGTTTTTATTAACGGAGGGTTCGCACCGTGATAATTTTCCGTCTCCCTTCTCTGTCCTTTCTCATCTTGATCCCGCGTACGAGACGTCTTCTCGTAGTTCATTTTCTCGACTGCATTTCCCAGTCGGTACTCTGCTCGTTTTGCGCCCGGTTTTATAGAAGGCCCTTGTTCACTTTCCTTCCCAACTCAGAAGTCTTTGGTCAGTTTCGCTTTTGTCATCGCGTCTGGGGTTTTCCCCATCTCCTCTTTTGCGTGCCTGTGAGAGACCTTTCAGTGCCCCCCCAACGATCTTTGATTTTTTCAACTGGTACTTATGGGGGAGTCTGTATGGGAGACTATCCCCTTAGTTGCTGTCGTTCCTTTGAGCTACCGATGCCGTGACATCCCATTTGGCGAGATCGGATGCACTCTTTCTCCTAGCGCTGCGTTCTCTCCTCCTTCCGGCTCCGGTTCCCCTCCCTTACGCTCAGCTATTCTTTGTTTTAAAATTGGACAGAGCTTTAGAATTGACGATTACTGTTTTTACAACCCCTCCCTCCCAAGTTTGTTTTTTATTTTTCTCCTCCTTTCGTCTTTCCCTCACGATTCGCGAAGAGATGCTATGATCTTTGCCAGCCTGGTGACCCCCTTGAACAAGGCAGATCGCTCTTCCCACCCCCCCCAACCCACACCCCCCCCCCCCCCCCCCCCCCCCGTTATGGTCTGTTCTCATCACGTACGTGATGCGGCTGGATTATCCGCCTGAAGGGTCACAGGCGAGTAACTTGCCAGTTACTTGGATTTCCCCCTACCCTTTCACCAACTTGGCCTTTCCAACTGGGAGCTTTCTCTTTTTAGAGTACGACACTTTTCCTGTTATGCCTACGATCCAGCCTCTTCGCTTCTTGCGGATCGGCGTGCCGAGTCCCCCCTGGCCTCCCCCTTTACCTTTGCTCCCCTCCGACCAAATGAAGAACACCACTTCCTGCAATAAATAGGATGGTCCCCGGCGCACCGTTTTTTTTTTAATCCCTCAATGGGTCTCCCGCCTTCCTCTGGTCTTTTCACGGTCTGTAGCCCGTTCGTCGAGGTCTATACGGATTTGACTGCGTGGAGCATGTTTCTTCAATGCTTGTTTTTAATCGCTTCGGTTCGATATTCTTAAGCCCTGCTCCCTTCCGTGACTTAGTCGTGATGTCTGGTGAGACTATTCTTGCTCGTCGTGTTGGTTATCAATGAACGGCGTTTTCTCCGCTGTAGAGTAATATCCTAGTTCCCGCTGCCCTCTTGCGTGAGTGACAACTCCTCAAGCGCGGGCTTAGACGCTCATGGAAAAAGGGTGCTTGAGAAGCTTTGTTAGCCGTTTCCTTTTTCCCGCGTCAAGAGCGCTGTCATATAGAGGTCCTCTCTTGCACTTCGGTCCCTTGAAGGACGAACCATCTTCATGGTTTCTCCCCTGACTAGAACTTCGCATGGCCCTTACCTTTACCTCATAGCCCGCGACCCGTAGACTTCCCCCCTCGGACACGCTTTGTCTTTCTTGTCCCTCTGCATCTTTTCCTAACCTGTTGATGCGCGCAGGGCTGAGGAAAGGTGCTCCTTTCTGTTTTTTCACCTGAGTGAGTTTTCCCGACACGCAGCGGGATCTGTGCCGCGGTCTCCCATCGCTTTTCCTCCGGCGCCCCCACCTGTTTTTAACCTTTTCGTTTGTTTCATGTTTTTAAAGACTGGGGGAAAGTGGATTCGATACTTACGTTTTTCCTCTTGATTCTGTGCTGTGGGTCCCCGCTGTCTTTTCCCCTCTGCGTCGGGATCTTTTGTTGGAAGTGACTTTTCCGTTTATGCAAACTTGTTTCGCCCGGTTAAGGGCGCGAAGAGTCGGCCCTCGCTTGTTGGAAGGCCTGTTTTCGATGTTGTCGCTTCATCAGCGGTTTTCAATGTGTGCCCGAGCTCATTTGGTTTGCAGGGATGGGAGATCACCAATTCTTCCGCAATTTTAGGGATTTGCATAGTCTCCCGCTCTTCCTTTGGGTTTTTTTTGGGGGTTTGTCACATTTATTCTCTCTCTCCATTCCCTCTTTCAAATGTCGATCTACGCGAGGAGGCGAGTCTTCATTTTCTCCTCTTTTTTTTTTTTTTTTTTGATCTCCACCTTCCGGTAGATGCCATGGTTCCTTATCGTAACGCGGGGGAGTCCCTGCTTTCGTCCTTTGCGTCCGCCTCCTCCTCCCCGTTCAGAGTTTTAATCTCAAGTTTGCTCACGCACGCTAGACTGCTTACAAGGTCACACGGTTGGACTCCCTGCTCTATCGTGCACCCTTCTCTGTTGCTCTTTCTTCGACCCGACCCTGGTTCGTGACTCTTTTAAGATTCCGGCATTTGACGCGTTTCCAGATCGCACTCCGTCTCGCCGCCTCCGATTGCGAGGCCCGACTCCTCATTGAAATAAATTCAAACTCAGCCGCCTGACGGTTCATCCGTTCCTTATCCATTCCGCCCCACATCCTTTTTTCCCACCCTCCTCGGTGGCGACATTGCGTTCGCCGTTGCCTTGGCCCCCCGCCAACTATGGCACGATTCCGCTTTCTTTTTGGGGGGTCGTCTCAGGTCCAACAAAGTGAAGGTGTCCCCTGCAAGATTCTTGTGCCGTTTCCTAAATTTCCCGTTTCGCGCATCACGTTTCCCCTCCCTGACTTTTTCTCGACCCAAATTAGGAAAGATGCTTTGGGGGTCCAAGAATCTTTCCAGCAGATTTGCGGGTTCTTTTGGAGAAGCTACCCCTGATTGCCCCCTTTTCCCCCTCTCTCCTTATACTTTTTGCGGTTCTCCGTTTTTCAAACAGTCCACTCCTACTTAATTCCGCGTTGGCCAAAGACTTGCCGTCGTCCATTTTGAGCCCCACCGAAAGTTTCAATCTCCTCTATAGGCAGTGTTCCCCTAAATTAGCGTCTCCGTATGGTGTTTTGAGAAAGCCTGAGATGAAGGAATGCGGCAAGCGAAAGAGTGCGTCCCTAGTCATTTTTGAGCCTCCAGCTGTCGCCCTGCGTTCCAGTAATAAACGCTCAACGTTTCTTTCACGACCGGTTTGCCATTCCGAGCCCCCCGTCTTCCGTCTTTTCGTCCTCCGAATCGGATTCGTAACGAGCTGATATTCCCGCATTTAAGCTGCACCGTTCCACCCTCTTACCCCGACGCCTCCCCCGAAGGGTAGAAACGGAGCAAGTCAAGGATTAGACTATTTCACAACTAAACCATTAAGAACTCCATTAGAACATTCACCCTCCCACCGCCCCCCCCGCGTCTACCTTTACCACCGACCCCCCCCCCCCAGCGTTCCCTCCAACCCGCCCCCCTCCCCACACCGCCACCTACTCCCCCCCCCAACCCTTGTCCTCCCCGCCCCTCCCCCCTTTTCCCCACCCCCCCACCCCTCCGAATCTCACACCCCCCCACCCTCCCCTCTCAACACCACACCCCCCACATCTCCCTACTCCCCCCTTTTTCGAACCGCATTCCCACCCCTGTCCCATTCCCACAACTGCTCCTCCTTACATCCACCACTCCCCACCCTCTTCCATTCTCCTGTCCTGTTCTCTCCATTTTCTCTTTTTTCCCGGCCTCCGCCCCTTCCACCTGGGAATTCGCCTTTGAGTGGTTCCTTCATTGCGAGGGGAGACAAGTAAGCTCGACTCGCTTTAACTACTATTCCTTTATGATCGAGAAGTTTTATTTGTTCGGTCGTCTCGAGGCCCTATTTAAATGCTCTCGCTCATTGGAGGACCTCCTTTTGTTTCTCCCCGTTTTTTCCTTCCTAGTTTTTTCGTCGTCGTATCAGAGTAACTGGCAAGTTTCGCCTTCTTTGCCGGTGCACTAAGGTATTCCGTACCCACGTGTGTTCCAAGTTAAATCGCGCCATCGGCATACAGGTTTTTTGATGCCCTTCAGCACACGTCATCCGTCTCTCTCTCCCCCTCTTGTTAGCTCGGCTTTTTCGATCGCTCATCCTTTCTTTGGCATCTTTCCAGGCCGTTCTTTCAACGAGTCGTACACTGCGCTCGTCGTGCATGGCAGCTCTTTCCCTTACCCTTCGCTCGTGCTCGGACGCGCCCGCGTTTTGTGATTGGCCGAGACCGTTGGTCCGCCCCTCTTGCCCGCTTTGGCATGTTCTATAAGCCCCGGTCTCTCTGGATCGCAGCTTTCCTTTCTACTTTTTCTTACCCCCCCGACGGGGACGCCCCACTAGAGATCAAAGATTATAATACATGCTGTGATGGCACGTTTTCACTAACTCACTGACCGATGTGATTCCCAGCTCGCAGAGACGGAAAGGAGAGCTCGGTACGGCAGCAACTTCTTTTTCTGTTTTTGCACCGGTCTTTCATCTGTAACCCCTCTTCCGTCCGCTCACTTTTCGCATCTCGACGCCCATCAAGTTGCCTCGAACGCAAGAGTCGCGCCCGGTTCCTGCCTTTTTTTGTCATGAAGCGCGCGCTATATCTAGGGTAATTTCTCTGTGACCGCCTTCTAGGTCTTTTTTGTGTTAGCCCTGGTCGCCTCTTCCGAACTCGTTTGAAGGGTCTCTATCCATCGAAGAAGATTCCTTTCGCCCTGACGCTTATATGGAGTAGATCTCTCTGTCTCTCTACCTTTTGGCGTTTTCCTCTTTCCCGGACTCGCTCGGCATACGGGACTGAAAGAGGATTCCGTTTTGATCGTGAGAAGTCCTCCCCCCTGCATTTTTACCTCCGACGCTTTATGAGTCCTTTCTTTTTTTTTTCGGGAACTTTTTCCTCTTCCTCCCCCCCCTCTTCCGCTCTCCCCATCTTCCCTTTCTCCACGAGCTTATGCGATGCCTGGCCCATGTTATATGCAGAGCGTCGGTGGCCGAGCCCCTATACTAGTACGAAAAGCGCCCGGACCCTCTTTTCTCTTTTCCTTTCCTCCCGTGTGCGAGAGCTTGTTCTCGTTCTTGCGGTTGAGATTCCTTCTTTTGCCCCCCCTCGCACGACAAATCGCAGAGACCGGTCCTTTCATCTTCGTGTTCGTGGATCTTTTTGGTCTCCCTCAGCGGGTTTTAGGATTTTTATCGGTGCGCTCCACCGTCTTTCGTCGCTAGAGCGTAGCGACAGAATGAGTTTCTTCGCGCGCGTTCACGTTCACTCCCGCCTTGCATTTTTTTGCTTCTTGCTTATTTCCTTTGCCTCTTTTCTTTTCTCGGTAGCGCGGCGATAAGCCCCCCCTAGATGAAGGTGATGGCAAGGATTTCCCCCGGCCTGTTATGTAGGGGAGAATCTCTTCCCTCTTGTGTCCTTTTTTATTTTCCTACTAGGTATTCCTGCGTTTAGACTACACCCGAGTCGGAGATCTCTTCTCTCTCCGTTCTTGCTACATCCTATATCCTCTTTACGTATGCATGTTGATTCGTGAGGAGACCTGTCTTCTCTTACGGATGAATCCTCGTGGCCAAAATTCACCGTCCTTCAGTGGGCCGTTTCGCCGGACCGATCTCTCTGCATCGAGAGTTCTCGCATTCGAAGATTTTGAGATCACGTAAGCACATCCACTAAACCCTTAGAGACGGGTCATCTCCCGACTTTTTGTCCTTTTTTTTGTCGTTTCGTCTGTCCCGTATTGCCTAGATGGCGATCCAGTTCTTACCATGAGCTTTTGATTTACTCCCCACCTCTTGGCTTTTTCTTTATGGTTCAACTTGGAGAGCTATTTTATCACTAGTCTTATCGTCCGGTATTCTCGAAGCTCTCTAGCCGAAGAGTGTCCAATCGTGTGCCGGAAATTGCTCCTGGTCAATGTTTCCCCCTCCCCTTCCACTTTGACGTTCTCTGATCTCAGAGATACGCCGCTTGATCCCTACTGCGATTGGTTTGATTTTTCATCAGTTCTCGGAAGCTCGGTGTTGAGATTCCATCCCTCATGTTCTTTTCTGACTTTCCGATCGCCCTTTACGTTCTGACTTCAATCTCGTGTCATTGTTGTCATTAAAATGGCCCCCAAAATTCCTCTTTCTTCAATCTTTGCTCTTCTCCTGAGGTTCCGACCACCCTAGGCGTATGTTTAAATTAAATGCTTAGAGCATACTCATTCTTTCCTCTTCCTTTCTCGTCTTCCTAGACTGCTATGCGCTCGGTGCCTCTCATGCTAGACCAAGCTCCTTCGTGCACTACATTTTTCTGGCCTTCCTCCGCTCGCCTCCAATCAATTGAGAACATTGATTGAGGTCTTCTGACTTGATAGTTTAGCAGGGAGGACTCTCCGAGCACTTCTTGATTTTTGCCCACGTGACTCTATTTTTAACTGACTGATTCCCAGACTTAGTCGATGAAGTAAGTGACTCATGTCTTCCTCTAGTTTCCTTTATGAGGACTTGACCGCGCGTAGTTCTCTTTTTTCCCCGCATTCTTTCGTGGAGGAACTGCACTCCCGTTTTCTTAGTACTTTTTTTTGGTCCCCTCGAGGACCTAGGACCTCTGAGGTTTGAAGCTACTTCAGCTCGTATCTCACTCAGTTCCGTTCCAAATGGTTGCCCTTTTTTACGATTTCCTTAGATGTATTATACGTCGTATTCCGACAGTTAAGACCCGGCGATGTTTCTAGAGGCACCGGTTTACAAATTGGTAGTCTGTTCGACGGTTACTCCCATAACGCTTTTCTCCTGATCGACATGAAATATTGGACGTAGACCGGTTTTGCCACGACTTCGCGCCCGACGCTACTAAAGAGAGTCCTTGTTTGGCGTGTCCCCCCTATCTCCTTTTTACCATTCTCTCATTTTTAACCGTTTTGGAGAGAACCGGGCCTTCTGAATTACTCGCGTCTTTCGTACTCAAGAGTATCGATTATACCGGGACCCCTAGTGATATTCGGCAGAGTTCTCCCCTGTATCTTTCACTTCATTTTATCCCAGGCCTTCTGTTAGGACCTGGCGTTTCCCTGTGATTCTCTCTGAAAGGACCCGATACCCTCTTCTTCTTCTTTTTCGGTTTACGTATGTTCTCTGGTGACTTTTTCGCGTAGGGTACTGCATTTTTTTTAGCTTGATCTGCTTTGGCGGAGCTTACCGTCTGTACACCCTTTTGCGTTCCCTTGGCCGGTCCTGCCTATCTAGAAGCGGGTCATCCCTATTGTTTTATTCCTTTCTGAAGTCTTTCTAGGCCATGTGCCTATCTCCTTATTTTCGTGAATGGTCTACTATTTTAGCTTGGAGTTTCGAGTCGTCCGTCCAGAGCCTAACCCCGATCTGACCTACGTTACCTCCCGGCTCACAACTTCTCTCCGGAATGATTAGTTTCTCCTCTGGGGAGACATCTGCCCTCTGGTCGATCGACCCTGGTGAGCCGATGTTCCCTATTTCTTCGCGAGCTTTCAGCCTAGAGTGACGCCCCTAATCTTAACGAGTGCGAAGGGTTGCTCCCCCTTCCGGGCATCCAATCCTGCTTGTTTTCACACCGGTGGACGATAAAGGAAGCGTTACACTCAACCTTTTTTTGCTTCGTCTGCACGTGCAGCATCTTGTCCTCTCCTTCCCACCTTTTGCATCTCTTTACGACCCGGTTCAACCCCCCTCAGTTCTTTACGAGTGAGGACAGGACGTCTTCCGCCCCCCGTTTCCCACGAGGAACTTCCTGCCTCCCCGGTATCGATCACGACGAGAATTCCCTTCAGTTAAACAACTCACCAGGTGCGTGACCCACAACACTCCATATTTTTTTCGACATCTCTCAGAAGAGAGGGGGCCCATTTTTTCCCCTTTTTTCAATACGCCCCTTCGTCGACTCAGAAACTTTTATAGTCCCTCCCCCGCGTCTAGCTTATTCATCGTGGGCGCGATTCCCCTTTTCAGTTCCCGCATTGGTACAAGAAGAGAACGTTGGAAGTGTTTAATTACGCTCCTTTCAGGAGCTTTCTTCAGTTACTCTCCCTTCTTCCTATTCCCCCCTACCTTTAATTTACTATAATTTTTTCAGTCCCATTTTTTTAGAACCGTCCCGTATCGAAGTCCTCGAGTGGTCACCGCAGACTCCAGTCTCTCCTTCTTTGATGCCCCTTTTCCTAGCATAAGCTCTGTTCGATGGAGTTAACCCCCTTTTAACTTCCCATATTCGATTTTAGCTAATCTTTTGGACATGCGGCCCAGCAATTTTTAGGGCCTCCCTTCTGCTTTCTGACGCTAGCCCCCCTGATAACATTCCCCCCCCTCCAAGTATTTCCCCTTTTCTAACCGCCTGCACACTAAAAGCACCACGAGAGGTGATTTTTTGAGTTGACTTCTTCCGGCAAATTGACACAGATCTTCTCCCCCGGACTGCCCCTGCCTTTCTAAGCTTTTTTTAAACAACCGAGATTTTCCTGATCCCTTCGCTCTCACGAAGTGGATTTTCCAAGTAGCCTCCCTTCTATGAGGGCACCGTATGTCTTATTCTGCTTCTCACGCGCTCCTCCCACAGATGGAATTATTGTGGTTTCCCGGTAGTTGTCCTAGACCTTAGCCGCGCGCCTCAGCCCCTTTCTCTTAATATTCAGCTTTTTATCGCTAAGTCTATTAGTCTTTTTCCAGTTTTTTTCAAAGATCCTCGTCGAAGTGTTTGGTTACTCCTATATCTCCCCTTTTAATTTTGCTTCTTCTTGTTCCCCCGGGTTAAGTTATACACAGTAACTGTACTTTTCCTAGGTTGAGGCCCCCTTTTCCAATGCAGGCCTGATGTCCTCAGTTCCATAAGTTTGGATGGAGATTCCGTCCTACCGAGGATCTTGTCGTTCCCTCCTTTCCCTTTCTCTTAGGAATCCCTCACCTTTAGAAGTCTGTCTGAATGTTTTGTGAGTGATAGCGACCGTTCATCTTCTCGATAATTCCCATTCCCAGGGTCTTCCACTTTCTCCCCCCATTTCTTTCCCGCTCTTCGTCGCGCAGCAGGCTAGGCTATTGTTCTCCCCCCTCAAGATTTGATTGCTCCCGAGAACCGGTGGATCTCCTCTCGCCCCGTTCTCGTATTTATCGGTCTTCCCATCTTTTTTTTGAATCGCCTTCTGATCCCGATGGGCCCCATCGTCTGAAAGTTCCCGGGTTCTTTCTTTTTCTTTTCCCTTTCTCTTCAACGGACCGGGCCTGCGCGATATTTGAGTCGCTCGAATGTCAGTCGCTTCGGTCACTTAGCGTCCAGTCGTCGGTTCGTGGAGGTTGTGACACGCCGTCTGTTAACACTCTCCAACTTTTCCCCTCTCCCTTTATCGCCCTGAGCGCAAGTAACGAGTTGACCCTTGCTTTGTTTAGATCGAAGGCCCGTCCTCGCTCGCGCTTCCCGGTCCGGCATTTATGATATGGGAAGTTTGTTGAAGTTTTCATTTTGGCTGTGAATCCCCGCCCCCCCCCCCCCCTCCCTCGTTAAAGGATACCCTCCACGACGCAGGAAGGAGAGATTTTTCAATGCCATGCGTTTCTTTCTTCACCCTGCTCTCTCTCCCTCTCGGCTCCCGCTTTTGGCCTTTTCTCCATACCAGCGCCGAGCAAGGCTGGGTCCGGCCAGCTGAAATTGCTTTCCCGACCGTCTTTGCTAGCCTCGCTGCTTTCAGTTTTGCTGGGCCTTTCCTCCTTCCCAATTTCCCTGCCGGCCATCAGTCACTTAGAGAGATATGCGCTTCCTTCCTTCTTTAGTATCTTTGTCGACGCTTCAGGCCAGAGCGCCGTCCTATCCCGTGTTCAGGAATCTTCTCTCCCCTCGTCTTTTTGTATCTTCTCGTCTTGAGATTGATTTTCTGATCGGCTGCACGAGACGACCTCGCATCTCTGCCCTGTAGATACCGAGCTCGTTTGAGTGGATGTGGCTACTTTGATAGTGTTTTGGTTTGTGTGTGTGTGGTGTGTGTGTGATCGTTACTGTTAGACGGACCCTCAGAATCTCTATTACTCTACTTTTAGCGCTCGCCAGCAGATCACCCTCCCCTTTAGTTCTTTGCGACGTCCCCTGCTCCCCGGCACACTTTCGTTTTTTTGCGATCTGAGGTCCGCGCATTTTTTTTGTGTGTGTTTTTATATGTATGTGTACCGGGGTCCATTGACCCCAAAGTATGTTTTTCTTCTGCGGACCCCCATCACACAGCTCGAACCTCGAAGATATTAATAGCGACGACTTCGATTGGTCAAGAGCTATGTTGAGTCTTGCAGTAGACGTTAGGTCTATTAAGTTTTTGCGATGGGATTATGGCGGTGGACTGCCATAAGGTGCCACTTCTTTCGCTTGAATTTCGCTTCTCCCCCGGAGAACTGCCCGTATTTAGCATTCGTCGCGTCCTGCCTTTGAATGATCCATCGTTACGTCTCTTTTATTCAACGAGTCGGTATATGCGCCGATTCTCCTTAGCGGCCCTTCAGATGCACGCCGCTATTTCCCCACTGTCATCGCCTACCTACTGACCTCGTTCCCTGACCTATGCTAGTGCAGGATCTTCATCTTGATATTGGAGTGTTGACCATTCCATCCATTCCCCGATCCTTTCCGGTGCTCAGCCGTGAAGACAACCAAAAACTGATTCCACCGGAGAGAAGTTGCCCAGCTCCCTCTTTGTTCTTTCCTCTGTTGTTCGCTTCCGCACCTTGTAGCAACGGCTCAGATTCGTCTTAGCGATGATAACTTTTTTTTTTTCCCGCCCTTCTCTGATTTTTATGCAAAGTCCGCCGGGCAACTGAGACCTCAGTATATTGGTCCCTCTTTTTTCCCCTCGCAGTCCTCTCGATACGAAAAGAGATGCACGCCCCTCCTCTTTCAGTTCTCCCCCGTCTCGTTTCCGCCGCATGGTTCCATTCTTCTTCCCACCTCAAATGATTATGTAGCATGCGCTTTTTCTTTTTTTCTGACCACCCTATCAATTCACGCATTTTAGTCCTTACTGTACTGTTTGCTGGTTAATTCAAGAAATTCGAAATAGCCCCTCTACTGCATTCTGGTTTACTCTAAAGAATATGGTAGAGGCCCTCTCGATTCCCCTTGCTTTTTTTTCCCGTCGAGTATTTCCCGTTATTTTTTATTGACGCAACCGCGACCACCTGCTTTTGATTCTTTTCCCCCCCTCTTGCTTGCCTTTCTTCGGTTCGCCCACCCCACTTTAGCGTTGACCCCGGACACCGACTAAGACTCTCCTTTCTATTTCAGCTTCAGGCGTTGGCCGTCTACCGTATTAGTGATCTTCTTCACCCACGGCCATGCGCCACCCGCTCCTTCTTCAATTCTCTGGCCGGGTTAGAAAATTTTTTGAGACTTGACTTAGATGTCGTCCTCCGAGAGCTTTAGCCCCTCTCTGTATCCTTCTTCGTCCAGGATCGAGTCTGTCCATCTCGGTCCTTCAAATGCTTTCCTGCTCTCCTCGTTTGTGCCTTGCTCCGGCCGGCGCCCTTGGGAGCCCCCCCCCCTAATCTTTGTTTCTTAGAGGACGTTGAACGGCGCTGATTAGTTTTCCAAGACTTTTGTGTTCGTCACTGCCCGATGAGCATGTTCCTCCCTCGGACCCCTGAGGCTCCCTGCATGGTTCGTCCCCCTTTTCCCTCTTCTTTATCGTGCCCACCGTCTGGCGACTTCCAACAACAGTTTGCGACCGTAGTCGTATCCTAGCGACTTTGGATGGGCAGTCGCCTAAGATGAGATCTAGGGGAACTTACAGGTATTTAATTCCATGCGGACTTTTTTTCGTCAAGGAGATTCAAACCATTTTCCTTTCTTAATTCCTCTGATAGAAGGTCTTCCCTTTTTCCCCCCGTCCGGTGTTACCACTTTCCCTCCCCATCGACCAACCTTCCGACGCCACCCCCCACTGAGCCCCGCGTGCGTATTGTAGATCCTGCCGGGGTTTCATGCACCTTGCTGCTTCACTTTTGTCGTGAGGACACTTTACCCGCTCCCTTGCGCCCTGAGTAAAACGGACTTTCCGATGGATGGGCTTTGAATATGCCCGATTTCCCTCCCCGGCAACTGGACGAAAAGGAGCTGTTGGTCCCGTTTTGAAAGTTTTCCCTTACTCAGAACTGGCCTTTTATCCTATCCCTAACCGGCCTGATGCAGTGGTTTGTTAAGTATTCCTTTTAGGCCAATCTTTTTCGTTTCTCATCGGGGTGCGTAGCTTGTTTGCAGAATGAGTCCCTCATCTCTTGAACTTTCGACCGTCTTTTTCTTTATCTTCATCATGAGACCGTAGGGTATAAGTTCGTTCTCAGATATTGGAACTTTCCACCGATGATTTTTTTTTTTTCTGGCCCCCTTTCTTCCCGCAAGTGATGTGGATGAAAGCTGCTGGTCTTCAGACCCACCTTCTTCGATCGTCCAGGTCGAGGGCCCGAGTCCGGACCATTCCAAGAGTAAACTGTCATTGACTCTACCCCTGTTCCACTCCCGCAAAATGTCACTTAATCGCCCCGTCCT
>Ga0179591_1281557_pt1 | contig 17391 bp, 13 predicted proteins | sample CZOMad2_1_08_16f_FD_182891 | JGI IMG/M metagenome (GOLD analysis project Ga0179591, IMG submission 182891) | Vadose zone soil fungal communities from Angelo Coast Range Reserve, California, USA - CZOMad2_1_08_16fungal (PacBio error correction) | ecosystem: Environmental > Terrestrial > Soil >... | reverse complement strand
TTGTTTAGGATCAACTGGTGTCCACATTCTTGACCTCTGTCTGTTTATTGGCTCTTCCCTGGCTCGTTGTGACGGTCATTCCTTAATGTGGAAAGACGGTATAGGAGAGGAGCTGCACGCTCATTTTTTTGAAGATCCCCTGTCCCCCCTCTGTTTCGTGAGTAAAAAGTCCTTTGGACCTCCACTTGTCCGGTACAAGCCGTTGTCTGCTCTTGCCTATCAGACCCCTCAGTCACTTCTTGCCTTAGGTTCTCAAGCGGGCAGACCGGAAGATTGTGGTACCTTTTCTTCGCGTCCCCTCTGACATTTCAACGAGAGTGAAACTCGCCACTGTACTTTTTTTGCGGGCGTTTCATTGGCTCCTCCAGCCAAAGCTCTCTTTTCTCTTCGTCCCCCCTCCCCGCTTTTTGTTCCAGTTTTTTTTCGGTTCCTCTTTTAAGAATAACGGGTCTTTTCGGTCCCCCCCACCCGTCTTTCGTTCCTCTTCACCCCCTGCATTTACGTATTCGTTTTTCCCTTTTAACCAATGGCAAGGGTTCATTGCTCTTTGATTGCTTGCGGGCTGCGTTGCCGCCTTTTTTTAAGTTCTACCTGATTCCGGTCGTCTTCCCTTTTTCTCCTCTATCCACTCTTATTTCCAGCTCACCCCCAATACGTCCCTTGTCGTTTCATGCTCACCCTTTCTACCTCCCCCCCCCCCCCCCCCCCCCCCCCTTCATGCGGGGCAACCTTTCCGTCTTAGGATAATTCCTCTCAATGTTAAGAGTGCACGAATTTGTGTTGAGGATGTACCCTTCCTCTCGTCTATTTCAAGCTTTCTCTGTCCTTCCCCTTCCCCGGTCCCAGGGATTTAGGGGGGTTTCTCCTTTTGGGACGTGCCCCCCGTGACCAGGCCTGAAACATACATTACCCTTTCCCGGGGGTTTTTTTTTTTTTTTTTTATTTAGTCCCTGAGCGGCTTCCCTCTCTATGTTTCTCCGGTGGGCTTTTTAGTTTTTTTGACTACGTCTGGGGAGGCGTCATGTTTTGCCGATACTTTTTCGATCGGATCTCACGGTCTTTCCTTCCCCCTCCCCTTCCTCCTCGTGCGCACGACACCCCCGGCCCCCCCAATACAGATTTCCCTTTCTATGTGGAGCAAGATACTTCGCGTGTTGCTTCTTCACCGGCAACCCCCTTCTTCTTCTTTTTCTTTCCCCTCCCCCTCCGTTTTGTTTGTTTTTTTCCTCCTCCCCCGTTGCGGTAGACTTGCCCCCCTTTACGACGTTTTTTCAATCAATGCGCACAATGTGTAGCCGATCGTGCGTGATCCCTTGCCGAGGCACCCCCCTGCAGGGTGGGTTCTCTGTCCCTGCTGTTTCCCTTCAGCTTCCAGGCGCTTTTCCTTTCGTTTGATTGATCTGGCACCGAATCTTGAACTCGCGAAGAAATTTTTTGTATTCCGCGCCCGCTGGGCCCTTTAACCTGCTCAAGGTCTCCGCTCCGTTGCTGTCCCCCTCGTTGGCCCCTGCCTTTTTTTTTTTGTCGATGGACTTCGGGTCATTTTTGGTCCAGGGCATGCGCCCTATTCCCTGCAGTTCCTCCTTGTTATGCCTGCCCGTTTCTCCTTCCTCTTTCCCCGTTCTCCTTCCCCTTTCTTGTTGGGCCAAGTGTGTTTCTTTCTGCCGGGGGCCCCTTCTCCGAAACCGTTGCCGTATGCTTTTTGAGGTTTTCGTGTTCCCTTGACTTCCCTCACCTGATGTCTATTTCGGAGGGCTTTCTCCCATTTCCCTATTTTTTAAGTGAACCCTGTCCCCGCATTGCCGGATGTTTTTTAAAGCAGACCCCCCCCAGCCGCATCCCCTGCCCCCCACCCCGTATCTTCCCCGTTTTTTTTGCCTTTTAACTGGAGTCCCAGGTTACTTCGTTTTTTAGGACGAACACAGTACACGAACGTGGGGCGTTTACGTCTAATTATTGCCCGCACGCTTTCCTCCCCCACCTTTTGCTCGCCTGGACAGCCAACCCCTCTTTTGATTGATGACTCACAGTTCTAGGATGAAATTCCTTTGAAGTCCCTTTTTTTGGGTTAGCAGGCCTTCTCATGATGTGGCCTCTCCCCCTGTTTTGCCTCTTTCGCCCTAACGATCGCTCGCTAGTTTGTGTTTCCAGACCGAGGTTTCCCCACAACGTTTTACATGCGCGTGATCGTAACCTTTCCCTTGCGATTTGCCTTCCCCCCTCCTTTCCTGTCAAGGAGTTTTCGTTCTTTAAGGACCAAAGTCGGGCATTGTTGGTCCCAAACTATTTGCATTCGTCCTCGTTAGCTATTTTTTCCTGGTCGATGCATCTTCCGACTGAAGGACCCTTCCCCCCGGGCCCGATCCCGTTTACCTGCGCCAATCCCTTGTCCTCTGCACACAGCCTGGCACCAATGAGTCACCTCCCCGGAGAACCCCCGTGGATTGTGGTTTTACCCTTTCCCCTGGACCGGCATCTTCGTCTCCCGACCCCCCTCTTCTCCTTCCCTTTGTTGGGTTCAGTATGTTGTGGGGTGACACTGGACCCCTATCCCCTCCATTGAGAAGCCAAAGTACCTCCCCTGTTTACCCCCTTCCACCCAAGTAAGGCTTTTCACCTGAAGGCTCTTCCTGTCTTTTTTCCCCCATACCCGTCAATTTGGAGTGTCTGCTGATTCCGAATGGACCCACAGACCGTCTTTTTTATGGGTCTGCTCCTTTTTTATTGCACCTTTTTCCAGGGAATCTCTCCCCCTTCTGCTCCCTCTTATCAGGGGACCGCCATTTTTGCCCTTTCGGCGGTCGAGGGGCCCCCTGGTGGTACCCTATCTTCCCTTTCCTCTTACCCCCTGGGTCCCGGTTTGACACTTCTGCATTCCACATCCTCTAATTTTCTATGTACGGGTTCTCACCACTTTGTAGTCCCTACGGAATCCCCTCCCCTGTCCCTCCCTGTCTCCGCCGACTAGTCGGGCATTCCTTTTCTTTTCCCCCAGGGTTCCCTCGAGACGGGGCTTCAGCTTCTGGACTTTATTTTGAAGTCCCCCTCTGAAGATTTCTACTTGCTCCTTTCTTTACCCAAGTCCCGTTTTTGGCCGACCGTTGTTCCCGTGGGGACAGGCCTGTCCTGGAGTTCCCCTACGAAGGACGCTACGCCTTGCCCGTTCCTTCCACCATCTTACACCCGTTCCCTCACGTTTCGCCCCCCCCTCTACGACACCGGCCTTGAGCGCTTCTTCTCGTCTTCTGCGAAACACTTTGGTTGCGTGTCCTTGACTTGGAGACCCTGTGGCACATCATTGGAGGCTTTATTCGTTATCTTGTGGGATGTTGCCCTGCTCGGTCTATTTTTTTTTTTGGGTGCTATTCAGATCTCCTTTTCACGCCCTGCCCCCCTTCCTGTAGCGTCCAAACACCCCTTCCCATTTTTGAAGGAAGGGCCCTTTCCCGGTGAGCAACGTTGGCGGCTTGACCGTCCTTTTGTTTGCGTCCAACGGACGCGCGCCGCGGTCTCTTTCCTCTCTGCCCCGGTTCATGGCTTCCCGGACCACCCTGGTGTGGAGAACCAGCTACACTTCATTCCTCTTACTCTCCGTTGGTTGTTTTTTCCTCTCGTCTTTGTTGGATTTGATCATTGTGAGAAAAGAATGTTTCTTGATCATGACCTCGTTACTCTCACGGACCCCCTCCACATGGAGTTGAGTTTTTTCAGAGTCGTTTTCCTTAACGCAACAGTGATTAACCTTGCCCCCCCCCCGCGGTTCGTGACCAATTTCTGTGTTTATGTTATTTTTCTCTTTCCTAGTACCTTGGTCGGGTAGTGCTTTGTAGTTTCACCACGCCGTTTCTCGTTTTCGCACGGTCCCCTCCTTTCGACCTTTGTAACCCCGCCAGATTACCTCGTCCGGATTTTTTCTACACACTTCCGGGACAGCTGGCAGGTCCTCCTTCTTTCCACCCTCTCTTGCCTTCAACTCGTATTCTGTGATACTGTCCTTTTTGGGCGCCTTGTCGTGCGGGCTGCCCATTAGTGGTCTACTTGTCTTTCTGAACGCTGCTGCCCCGCTCTTTTTGACGCCCTTGTAGGATCCCGGAGTAGATCTCGGTTTTCCCCTTGCCCGAAAACTTTTTTCAGAACCCTTTTCTGCCTAAGAACCCTACCCTTTCTCGTGATTCGTAGAGTTAGTATCTTCACCGTTGTCCTAAGGAAGTGCTGCCCCCTTCTCCCCCCTTCTGCCACTGTCTTGAACCCAGATCTCAAACTTTAAGTTATTCAATCGAGTTATATCTTTTTTGGATTGCCTCTTGGCGGCTCTTCGTCTCTCCCCCCCAAACTGTGGTTTGTTCGAGGTAAGATCACACGGGACCCACTCTGACGATTTTTTTATTTTTCCCGGTACGGGCCCCCTGCTCTTCGTTGCTGGCCAAGTCTAATCCCGTAATCTATTCTCAGACAAGGTAGGCAGCCTGCCCCCTTAAACCAAAATGCGACGGCGTCCCCCTTTAAGAGGTAGAAGGACTTTCTTCCCTTTTTTATGCCTCTCCACTTGCTTTACTGAGATTCTCACCTCCGAGTAATTCGTGTGGAGGATCTCGCCAGTCTCCCAATTTTAGTTTCGCCTTAAGGTTTCGCCACTGAGCGCCTTTCGTCGCGGAAACCTTTCATTTTTTTCTTTTTTTGATTTATAGAAGTTTTTTGGTATAATAGGCCCACCCCAAACCCCTGACATCTTCCTTGCGTTTTACTCCATTCCTTTCCCCTCCCCCTTTGGCTTTTCAGGTTCAGACGACTTTCCTTCTCTTCCGGTTGGACCCCAACCCTCCCCTGGTTCGGTTCTCCCCACGTGTTTTGTAACACTCTTCCTCTTACCCTTGGTCATGGTCCTTCTTTTTTCTGTTCTGGTCTTGGTTACGTTCAAAACTGGCCTGTTTCTTAGTTGCTTGTAGAGACATGGATTACTCCGAGTGGGTAGGCTTCTCTCTTTGGGTCCTCCCGTGCAAATCCAACCTCGTTTGGTCCTTTAGATGACGTGTGAACAACTTTTTCTTCGCCGGTCGGGCTTTACCCCTTTTTTCCTCCCGTGCGAGATCGTGATCTCTTTCCTTCAGCGGCCTAGGATATAACTCGCTCTTCGACTTGTTTCCTTTGTTACGACACTAGCCGTTGCTTGTTTCCTCTCTTCTAGAGAACAGCTTTACAAATTCAGCACTGTTCCCTGAGCAGGACGGTCTCCCCCCCTACCAAAGAATCTTTTCGGTATGAGAATGCCAAGGAGGCATGTTTTTTTTCTGTTTGCCGAGGGGTATTTTTTTTTTTACCTCTGCCCCCAACGCGTGTGTCTTACTTTGACTTTTCCCCCCCATGAGAACTTTTTACGTTGGTGTCCCCCTGGTAGGTTGCTTTTCTTTTTCCCTCAGGTCTGTTAGTGGTCTGCGTTGTCCCGCTATGCTCTTTTAATTTTTTACAGAAGTACGGGGGTTTTTGAGTTCCCCACCAAGACCCAACAGATTTAATTTGACTCTGTCACTCATTGATGAGTTTTTTCAAGCTCCGCAAGTGCGTCCAATCCCTTCACACAGCTTCTGATGTTGCATTCTACACGTGGGTTCTGACCACCCTATTCTTATGAGTAGTAAGTCCCCGGCTGCTTTTAGCGAGAGTTCTCCTTTTTCCCATCTCGGGCTAGAAAGTTCCAGCGCCCCTTCTTTTTTTGGTCTATGTTTCCCCACGTGAAACCCCGTCACTCCCTAATCGCCCCAGAAAGGTCATTCCTTGTTGGCTCGTTATCCTCTCTGGTCCCCGATTTGTGAAACGGGGAACCGGACCGGCGTCTGCTTGGGAATTTTTTCCGATTTTATCCTCTTCCTCCGGTTAAGAACTGGATAAGTTCGATCAACGGGTTTTGCCTCCTTCACCTCCTGAGAGCGACACCATGGATGTCTCTTTCTTCGGATTGGTTTCTGCAGTCTTGCCGTTCCCCTGTGGTTTCTCGTAAGGGTCCCCCAACCATTTATTCTTTAATTTTTTTGTTGTGTGGTTGAGATTTTTTTTTTGTGCCGTACGAACCCGCGACCCTTAATGGCCACCCCATTCCGAGCCGTCCCTCTCTCTCCTGTCTGAAACTGAAGGTCCCTTGTTTTTTTTAATCCCCGTTGATCCCTGATCTCGTTTTGGCAGGTGATATCTTTCCGAATATATTCTCGCTAACATCCCGGATTCCGTCCTTCTCCCCCTTTTTCTGGGTAGTTTTCCGTAGCTGAGAAATCCCGGGCGCTTAAACGTTTACCAGGGAGATGGCTTCCTAGTTTTCCACGGTTCACCCTCAACTACTTTCCCTTTAGACCCCCTTTGGAGTCTGCGACAGTTTGCTTGTGACAGCGATCCTTTCTCATAGGACGTCTTCCGGTCGTCTCTGTCCCTTCCCCCCCTGCCGTGCAAAATGGACGTTTTGAAACCAGTCGGTTTCGTGGAGGTAGGTCCGTGACCTTCCAGGCGACAGTTTAGTACTGTCGTTAGATGGGTTTTACTTTCTCCAACTCGCCCGTGGCTTCGCAACCTACTCATTTTTCTCCCTTTACTAGAGACAACTCAAAGAATTTACCATGCCCCCCCGCTTCTGGGTCAACCTGAATAAATTGCTCCCCCAAGCACGAATAGAAGTCGATTTTCCTCAACGGGAACGCGGGTATCCTCCCACTTACCTTGTCTTTTAGGTAAGAAATTAAGTCAAACCGCGGTCAATGAACTTTTAACGCGCAGTTTTTTTTTTTGCTTTCCGAGTGTAACAGGAGATTCTTTTGTTTTATCCACTCAGTTTCATTGACGGATGCTGTTTAGATTAGCGCGCCTTTGAACCCCAAGTCCGCTCACCGAAGTCCTTTTTTTTTTTTTTTTTCTTTTAGATTTTTTAGCTGACTCTGGCGCCTGTCCCTTGTCCTTCGTCTCATTCTTTCTCGGCCCCGGCTCTCCCCCCCGTCGAAGTGGTGTTCTGCAACCGCGGCCCGCGGCGGATGTTTTTCGTGCTTGCCCGAGCATTGATCCTTCCGAGTTTGTTTTTTTTTTTTGTGTTTTTTTCCTACGCTTGCGATTTTTACGCACTTACGCCATTCCGGTCCGCGTTTTTTTCCTTTCCGTACCCCGCCCCCCCCTACCTCATCCTCTAGATTTGAACCCCTTGAGGAATTTTTGGACAGTGACGAGTCCACTGATCTGTTTTGTTCCGCATCCGTCCTTCTTCGTCTCCCGTCCCCCCCCTTTTTTCTCAATCCCCTTTTCTTGATTTTTGATTGGACACGCCCGCTGGCTGCCACCGCAACTTGATGGTCAGGTTTTGTGCCCACAGCACACTTTTGAAGTTCCGCGATGCGGCTGTTTGCCACGTCAAAAACCGTCCCCCTTTCCCGTTTTGCTCATTGAGTGTTTTCTTCTTTTTGGTCTAACCCCCTGAGGAAAGGACTGATGTTCCTTTCCAGTGCCGCACGGTCCTTTTTTTTTTTTTTTTTAATCTCTACCCTCCGTCCTACCTTTTCCTTATTTGGTGGCCTCATTTGGGTTTTTTGAAGCCCGCTCCCACAAGTTCCCTCTAACTGATTTTCCTTTTTTGCTGCTGGGTGGACCCACGCGTCCTTTCAGATCACCTTAATCCCCTCCTTTCCTCGGTATAATTGTAGGGTCCCCACAAAGGTATCGATGATCAGAGCAGACGATTAATCCCAGATTCTTTTGGACACTTTTTTTTCTTGTTCCCCCCCGGGTTTTCCCTCCCTCCTTTCCTGTTTCCCTCGGCCCATCGCTCCCCTCGTTGACACTTGCCCGACGCGCATCGTTGGCTGAAACCCTTTCCGACGTCTTTTACTGTGCTGGGTCCCCGTGGGCCCTCCTTTTCTCTTCTTTTCCCTCCCGCGTCCCCCAACTAGTCGGACCCTACGGCGGTTGACTTCTTCTCTCAAAATTCGTGACACGCCGTCACCCTTTTTGCGACCCGCTTGGGCTCGTCCTCCCCTTACCGAGGCTTCTTTTTGGCGATTTGTTTTCTTTCCCTCTTCACGGGAGGAGTACCCCCCAGTGGTAAGGAGAACCCGGTTTCCTGTCTTGAGAGGGTGTTGTTTTTCTGTCCCCCTTGCTCGGTATACGAGGTCTGGCTTCTCGTTTTCGTCTCCGCCACCCGTCCCGTTCCATCCGCCCATAAAGCTACTTTACGCTAGGCAACCTTTCATTCAATGTTTTTTTTCCGCTTACCCCCCCCCTAACTTGTCTGCTCCTCCATTTTACAGAGATCTGTCCTTTCTGGACACTTGGTTTACCGAGAGCGAAACCCCAGGTGTGGCGCACCTCTTTCCCCCTTTTCCATCGATCCCTTCTTTTCCCCCCCCCATGTTGTTTGGATTACTCGAGTCGCGAGATGCAAGGGTGTTCAGAAGTATGTTTGGTTTTGTCGCCTATTTCCTTTGCCATCGTTATAGCGATATTTCCCCCGAAGCCTGTCTCCCAGTCGTGACTTTTTTTTTTCCCCTCCCCCCTGCTCCCCATACCGATTCGTTTCCCCCCTCTTGGAGTTCAGATTAGTTATTGTACGTCCCTTGCTTCCTGCTCGCTAGACGTCTCCCCCCTCTCTCCTTTAAGTCTGAACTTTTACATAGTTCTTCCGACCAAAAACCATGACGATTCTTTGCTGACCACCTTTCCTACTGGGGGACGCATGCTGCTTTCGAATAGTCCCCTGAACCCCCCTAGCTTCCGGTTTCCCCACCGGTTTTTTTAGAACCGTGATGTGTAGTTTCTGATTTTCAGTTGATTTAAACCTAGAGTCGTAAAGTTCGACCCTTTTCAGTACTTAGCCATTTTTGGTTCTAAGGATTTTTGGAGAAGTCCAAGTTTTTTTCCCCAAAAGGGGGCCTCCAGTTTTTCCCCTGAATGCCTTTTCAGGACATTGAACCTATCCTCCTTAATTTACGTTCGCCGTTTCTTGTTCTTTGTACTCCGTCGTGTCCCTGTCAGGTCGCATTTAGGTTGACCGGTCACCCTTTTTTAAACATGCTCCTGATTCTCCGTTGCCTTTTCCGTTTACGGTATTGACGTCTTCTTGCTCTTTCTTCCCTTTTTTTTTCTTACAGTTTCTTCGAACTTCCCCCCGGTGTCTACCGATGAGTTTCTTCTTAAGGACCGCGGTGAGCGTCGGCGCCATTTTTTCTGCACGATTTTCTCTTTTCCGATTTCCATGACGCCTCTGAACCCAACACCTTTTCCGTCCCCTCCGAGGTAGACCAGGGCCTTTTTCGAAAGCTTCACCTGCATGTGTAGGTTTTCCATCAGTCTTGTACTCGGTTTTCCCTTTTTCTTCCCATTTTCATGTCTACGACCCCCCCTTTTGGTGTAATTTGGTCTTGGAAAACGCTTCCGCTGCAATAGTTTTTATGGCGGACTGGTTTTGCTCGGTGTTTCTTTAACCGCCGTTTTGGTTTCTAAGTGGCCATTAACACCCATAGGCGGTATTCCTTTCCCCCCTCCGTCCCCAAGGATGTGCGAATTAGGTCGTTTCTCCACGTCTAATGTTGCCTTTTTAGGGAACAAAAAGAATCCCACGGTTTTGTCTTTGCTTTCCTTTCACGGTGTTCTTCATTCTCCCCGACCCCCATGGATGACGGTCCATTTGGGCTGGCGAGGTCACGGTTTTTAGCAGCGTTTTTTTTTCATTCTGCTTCATTTGCGTTCCTTTCTAAGATCAGCTCCCTTTCCTATTTTTTCTTCGGATTCATGGGCCGCGCCCCCCTAGTGCGTTGCCGGAGTGCGTTCCGCCCCATTCGCGAATCAAGCAGTTTTTTTTTTAGTATCGCCGTTGACTAGTCGGCGAAGAAGGTGACGTCCTGTTCCTTTTGGCGACTCGTCTTTCTTCACTAACTATTTCTTGAGGTTCCTTTTTCCTTTGAATCTAGAGGTAGGTAGCGGTCCCCTGGCTCTCACTGTCTGCACACCCTCTTTGAAAGGCGTTTGTTTGGATCCTTTTCTTCCCGGCCCCAGCGCTTTGTTTCTTTCACGTCCCAAAGGGCTCGGTTTTTTCCGAGGCATGGGTCGTATTTTGGTAAGGGCACACCCACGGCCGTTATTATCCCCGCCTTTTTGAGTTGCTGTCGAACACTGCCTTTGCCCCCCATATTAAGTTAATACCCCCTTCATCGGAAGTGTCAGACAGGTTTTGTAGTGAGATGAGGGTGCCGGTCTTGCGTCTGATTTTTCCTTGCCACATGCGTTCTTCTTCTTAGACTTTCTTATGAGTACCAAAGACCAAGCTTTTCCTCCTCCCCATCCCCCCTTGTTAGGACGATTCACCTTTCCCCCTGGACCTACAGGAACACTCTTTCAGTCCAACCCTTTAAGTTTGTGTTAGATGATTGGATGAGTCTAACGTACTTTCGGCCTTGGCGACTTCTCCTCTGTCTCTCAGTTCCCGCCCTAGTTTTTTTTTGCGCCCGCGTACTTTTCTCGGTCGGTTTGTGGCTGCCACCCTTCACCACCACCCCCCTGAAAACCTTCCTCCCATCTCCAAGAATGAACGTTCGCTCCAGGGCCGATTCCGGGGTCACATATCTTTGTGGAAACCTTCCCCGCCCCCCCCCCCTCTTCTTCTGGAATCTTGCTTTTCTGTGTCCCTGTTTTGACGATTATCACGCAGTCGGTATAATTTTGTGGACGTTCCCCGACGCTCCCCCCCCCCTTCCCCTTTTTCTCCATCACAAGACGTCAGAGATAGGGATGATTTCTTTGAAGTTTTGCAAGTTATTGCGGTGTGGATAGTTAAGGAACCACCCCCACCATTCTTTTTCTTTCCCCCCCCAGTTTTTTTTTTTTTTCTATCTCTTTTTGTCCTTCCCCCTTCTCCCCCCCCTCCCTAGACCCAATCAAGATTGGTGGGGGGCTCCCAGGAGTTCCTGTTTCCGCAGGGAGAGTAGGTGTCGTTCTAAAGATCGTTTTTATGGACGTTGGCGTTTTTATTTCAGGTCCCCCCCTCATTCTTCTGGATCCACCTTTCTTGTTTATTCCAAGCCGTACGGTGCGTTCTTTTTTTTCAAATTTTCCGGCTGGCTCGGCGCGCGCTTCCCCCTGGATCCCCCCGTTTTTCTGGGGGCTATTCGTTTTCTTTTTTTTCTTTTTTTGGGGGTCCATAACGCAGTACCTGTAGCAGACGCGACGTGAGGGGAGGAATCTGCTTTCGTTTTTATCCCCTTTTTTAGACGGAGAACTTCCCCCCCCTCTCTTCCGGTCGGATATCACAGTTTTTCTGGACAACCCACCCTCGTCTGAGAATTTTTTTTTTGTAGGGTTTTTCGGTTAGCACTTTGATATTCCCAGGTCCCGTGGGTTTTTTCATTGGGTGGTGGGTTTTGATTTCCTCAAATCCATTCCCGGCTCGACCGCCGATTGTACTCCCTTTCCCCGTTTCTTCGGGCCCTCCCCCTTCCCGTTTCCATCCCCTGTCTTCGGAAACTGATCGGTGTAAAGGATGAATGGCCCCCTACGACTTGTTAGTTTTTCTTGACCGACGGAGGTTCCTCACAACAATTGGACCGACTTTTGGCCTCCTTCCTCCCCGGGAAAGGCAAGGCGTTGTCCCTCAATTTCCTCCGCCTGGTCCCCTCCCTCAAGATGGAATTCTGGAGTGGCTTCTCACGTTTTTTCTCTCCCCGGGCCCCGGACTATATTTTAAGTTAGTTTACCGAGTGAGACCCCTCGGACTGAACGGGCGACGTCGTTTTCCCCTTTTGCCTCTTCTCTACTTCTTTTTCTTTTTATATGTTTACGGACCTTGGCGTACGATTTGGCATTCGTGACCTTTTCATATTTACGCCCCCTCCTTCCTTTTTTCCCCCGCGGACCGGTCGTTCTAGCCCACATTTTGATTTGGTGGCCGCTGCAGTTGTAATGTATTGAGCCCCTCTTAGGCCGATTTTCTTTTTTGACGAGCGCCGTTCTCCTCCTTTTCTACGCCAAATTACATCTCTCCCCCCCTTCCTCCCCGAAGACCCACCTCAACTGGTCAAAGAGACCTGTTCCAACCCTTCTGACCCACCCCCCCCTTCCTCTTCCAGTGTCTTTACCCCCGCCTCTCCTTTTCCCCCCTGCAAAGCCTTTTTGGTCGGATATTGAACCAGTTTCCCCCTTCCCCCCTTGTCACAACCTTTCCTCTGGACCTCAGCTTTCCCCCAACCCCTCCCCCCCCCTAAATTTCCGTAAGTGTATCTCCCTTGTGCTCAAGCCCCAATGGGACCTGTTAAGTGGAGAGATGTGATGGCCGTTGATCGCTTTTCCCCCACCCGAGGTAATCTGATGGAGTCCCCTCGACCCCTTTTCCTGGTCAGCTTTTTGCCAAGGACAATCGGCTTTTTTTTTTCATTTCGCCGTCATGTTGTGGGCCGCGGGACGCTGGAGGTCGATAAATCTGACTTCCCTTCGGACTAGCTGTTCCCGTCCCCCTCCTCTTCCGTGATAATGAAACATTTTCACGGCTCCTGGTCCGGAGTTTAACTCCAAAATTTAGCGAGTTCCCCCCTTTGCCCCTGCCGCTTCATACAGTCCGCTTGCTTCTCGGCACCCGGGAGATCTTTGCACCTGTTCTTTACGGGGGATCTTCTAGTACCTTGTCCCCCCCCCCCCCTCCTCACAAGTGAAGAGGATTAGACACTTTTTTTCTGAAAAATTCAATGTTTCTGGACTACGTTTCTTCCCTTTTGTTCCTACTTTACAGGTTCACTAGAGGCCACATGACTAGATTGAAAGGCTACCGGGGACACCCCTTTCATCCTTACCACAAACCCCTCTCGCCCCCCTGCCCTGGCCAAAGCAGAAATATGAACCACGACCAAAGGAGCGTTTAGTCTGTAGGCGTTTTCTTCCCCTATCAAGCGTCTCTACCCCTCATTCCTCAACCCTTTTCCTTCATGCTGTGTTTTCTTGGTCATCCAGCTAACGTGCTTGCCAAGAGCGCGGCTTTCCTCTTTTCATACTCAGGAACATTTCTCTCTCTTTCCCACATCTCCTTAAGGTTGGTACCTTCTACGGGTCCTGAAAAAGCCGCCGTTTTGACGATAGCTTAGACGTCTTATTTCTGATCACTCTTTCTCTGTTCGTGCCCAACGTGGTGTGCAGCAAACGTTCTTTCTTTTCCAAACATCACTTTACTTTCCCCTCCCGCTTTTTGTTTTGCTCCGATGAAGGTTTTGCCATCTCCGCCGACAGTACCTTTTTTTTTTTTTGCTCTTGACAACCATAACGTTTGGAGGCCCGTCGATTTCTCCTCTCAACGGGCTTCGTTTTTCACTCGCACTGTTCTAAGACTTAGACAGGAGTAGTCTTTTTGTAGGGGCGTTATTTTCCCTTTTTTGGACGGATGTCAGGAGTGCGACGGGCCCCCCCCTTCCCCCCATAGCTTTCTTAGAACTTCTACGTCATTTCGTTCTCACCGCAGAAATGACCGTCCTGCCGCCCCCAGTTTTTTTCCATCGGTTAACTCTCGTCTCTAATCACTTCGCGAACTAGCCTCCCTAGCTTTTGAATCTTTGCTCTTCCCCTTTTTGATGCAGGTTGTGTAGAAGCTCCTGCTTTTACCGATGCTTTAGAACCGCGGCCTTCTGCGTACGGTAGCGCGATTTGGTCTACAGTCCACATTTTGGTTTTCCCCCAACGTTGGGCTTACCCCCACACCGTCGTACATTGTGTTCCATTTTGCCAGTTTTTCCCTTTTCCAGAAATGTCTTAGACTAATCGTCGCTGGTCCTTCTACTTCCGAGTGTATTCCCATTTCCCTCTTCCGTTTGGCCTTTTCGATTTTTTTTTTTAACAACTTGTAACCCCCCCCCCCCGATCTTTTAATCTTTGTTCTTCCCATAAGGCTTGTCTTTCCGTCTTCCGAGCGAAACTCGATCCTGTGGTGATTGCGATTTTGGTTTGAAACAGGTAGTTCTTCTCGGCTGTTTTACCTTTACTTGACCCGAGTTTCATTATGGTCCAGGATAGGCTCCTAAGATGCTCCTTTTTATGACGAAATCTTTTCTGAGCCGAACAAGTGGATCAAAGTCATTCCTTGGGCCTTGTAGAGCTTCCCATTTCCAACCCTTTTCGGTCGTCTCTAAATAAGGATTTTTCCTTCCGTTTTTTGTGGTCAGGAGAAGATCCTAGCGCCAGACTTCGGCCCCCCCTGTTGGTCTTTAGAAAGTCTTTCCCCTCTTCCCCCTCGCCTGTTAAAGTCCTGTTGTTTTTTTCCTTGTGAGTGTCATAGACCAGTTTCTTTTGCTACTGTTTTTTCTTCCCTAGGCGGGCCGTGAAACTTTACTCAAGTTCCCCCAGGATGCCCTTTTCTGGGGAGAAGAGTTTAACCTTGGGGGGGTTAACCATATTCCCCCCTTTTGTTACGTCGGTTTTTCTTCACTTTTTCCAATTCCACCCTTGCTGGTCCTTGGGGAGAGTGTACCTGCTCGCCGGTTTGGGTTTCCCCTTGCTTTTTAATTTGCGGCTCCTGCCCTTCCTGAGAGTTTGTCTCGTTTTTATTTTATGGATCGGTACCTCGACCCTCACCCCCATTTAGCGTTCCGTTTTTTTCTAGAAAACTTTCTTTGGTCGGACGAATTTTTGTGGGAGTACACTCTCCCCTTTTGTGGTTTGGTAGATCTTAGTATCCGTGAAGCTTAATGTACTTCTCCTCCTTTTCTCAAGCCTGATCGATCTTTTCCTTCACGTTCCGATAGACTTGACGTGTGCTGATCCTCTAGAAGCCCACACCCTTTTTTGTGGATTCGGAGGTCGTTGCCCTGTCGCTAAGTGTGATAGCCACCCCTCCAAGATCTTTATTATTCCACCCCCCCCTTGTAGTTTATATGTGTTACGTGTGGCCTGAACTTCTTTGGGCCTAGGATAGTGCAGGCTTTTCTGTAACCGATTGTCTTTCCTTTCTTGACCCCTCCTTCCCCCTTCAGATTTCGTTGAGTTTCCCCCCAGAACACCATTGTTTCAGGGAGGATGTGTAGTCTTCTTGTGTCGATATTCTCGGATGCTTTCTGACCTACCCCCTTTTTCCTCTTTGCACCTGTGGAGGTAGACCACGTGGAGGAAGCGATACCCCACGAAAAGATTACTGCGACCTCGTGTTATCCTTCTAAAATTAGAAACTTCCAGCCCCAATCTCTTCTTAACTACCGTTTTCCTTCAGTAATGAGAGAACGAAGGAATAGTGCCCAGCCTTTGGGGTATGTCGACATAGAATGTCATTCTTTATCAGACCCTTTCCGCGAAGGTCCTAACGAGTCCGTACCAGTTCCAGGGTTGTGTTCGTGTGTGCCCCCAACGTTAAACAAATCGCCATCGCCCGTAATCCTGGTCGCCCGGTCCCTTTGCGCTCGCCGTGATGAGTGTACTTTGTTGGTTTGTATGTGTTCCCCCCCAGTGGACCCGCACGTGTCCGCGGGTCAGCATGTTTATTCTTAGTACTGTTTGAAGTTAACGCCTGTAGTATCCGGTATCTCCGGGTTCCGTGACGTCCCCCTCACTCGATTAATTCCCACCATTTAGTCTGTCGATAGTGATGTTTTGCTCTCAGTTTCCTGAGTGGGTTGGATCTTCTTTACTTCACTTATTTTCCTGTTGTTCGTTTTTTTTGATCTCTATTTTTTACTTTTAGCAAAGGGAAGTCATAAATGAGCAACCTTCCCCAGACGTGGCGTTGTGATTTTGAGAGGCTCTTACTTTCGTACCACTTTCTATCCCCCCGGTCTTAAGGGCGTCTATCTTTCCCCCCCCCCCCCCTAATCGTTTCCGCGCTGAGCCCAGGACCCGGCGCCTTTTTGTGAGGTCAGTTACCCCCTGATTTTTATCCCGCTTCCCCCCCTTCTACACCGCTCCCCAAGGCCCTCTCCAGTCCCTTTTGTGATGGGGTTCCCCTTCACGCGGGTTCACGGGGGTCACGAAACGAGCCCTCTGTCTCTCCTGGTTTCCCTTGCCCGGTTTGCTCTGCGTTTCCTCTCACTCTTTACCTTCTCCCTTATTTTTTTGTTGAAGAAGAGGCCCTGGGAGGGCTCGCAGGGTCCCCCCCCCCGGGTCGCCCAACGGCCGTTCCCTGACTTGTTTCTGTTTCTGGAAACTTTCCCTTTCCTGAACCCTTCGTTTTGGGTTGTTGTCGAGCTTTTGTCATTTTAGAATTCTCGCCCCCCGTGCCCTTGACTCCCCTGGCCTTCAGAGGCGTCGTTGACCCTCCGTCCCCCTCCCTCCCCGCACCCCGAACTGGAGGCATATCCTTTGGGCGTTTGCTGAGTCCCTAATGAAGGTCGTAGGCTTAAATCCTCCTTGATCCGAACCACCTCCTTTCCATGTTTTTTTTGTATCCCCTAGGCCGGACAAGATGGCATTCCAAACCCTTCCCACTTTGGGACCCTGAATGACCCTGAGTTTTGGGGGTCCGTTCTGCCTGGCCACTCCTCTCAGTCTTCTGGTTTCTCCCCCCCTTGTCTATCCTCCCCTGACGCACGGCTTCTTTTATTCGCACATCCGTTCCGATATTTCTAGTCTCTTCTTAGAGAACCTTTCTCCCCCCTTGTTCTTCCGTAGGTTTAGTACTATCGTGCCCCTTCAGCACTTCTATTTGACCCTCCCGTGCTTGCTCCTTCGGTTTTTGGAGTGACCACGCGCCCTCGCGTGTCGGTCGGTCCTAATCCTTTTTCGATATCAGTTAAGACTTGATAAGCTTGGCCCCAAATGAACGTCCCCCCCTCCCCCCTTTCCATATTGGTACTGTCACGATTCCCCCCACTCCCCCCTGAATCAGTTAAGAGTCTTGAACCCCTTTTCTGAACGGCACCAGTCCCCAAACGTGAGTTTTTGGTCCTTCCTTACTGCATTCTCTCCCCTCCCCCTGAGGTCCTCCCCCTCCTTTTGGTTTTTGATGATGGTTTGGCCCCCCCTGCCACTTTTTTTTTTTTTTCTGACCATTGAACAAAATCTTGCCTGGAACCCCCCCCGCAAACTTTCAAGCCGCGAAGAGGCGCTTCCCCTTCTTCCTGCCCCCCCCCCTTGTCCCGGAAAGTGTTTTTCTGGCTTTTGTGTTCACTTTCCCCTGATCCTTCAGAACACCTACTACAGATATGGAGCTTCCTTCGACCCGGTGCCGGGATCTCTACCCTTCCTGGCTTAACTTCCTCCCTTCCTTCCTCTTAGTGGGGGTAAGGGTCCTTAACGGTCGCGTCCCTCCTCTTCCTTCCCCCTATGGAAGAGTGTCCGTGAGAGACCTTCCGTATTTAATTCCCACATTTGAATCTTTCTTCCTGGTCTTGGATCTCCCCCCCCCCACCGTAGACCGGATCCCCCAAGTCTCCCGCCTTTCTCCCTCCCCCCCCCCTATGCTAGAGGGTCCCT
>Ga0179591_1307998_pt1 | contig 17393 bp, 21 predicted proteins | sample CZOMad2_1_08_16f_FD_182891 | JGI IMG/M metagenome (GOLD analysis project Ga0179591, IMG submission 182891) | Vadose zone soil fungal communities from Angelo Coast Range Reserve, California, USA - CZOMad2_1_08_16fungal (PacBio error correction) | ecosystem: Environmental > Terrestrial > Soil >... | reverse complement strand
AAAGAGCAGATGATTCCGCGTTGTGTGGGGGGGGGGTTTTGGGGGGTTTGTTTGTGTGAATGGCCTCTGGTATGATAAACGGTTACATGATACCTGTTCTCAGACGCCCTAGAATTCCCAACTCCCTCTGCTTCTTGGGATCCCTCGTACCCCCGTGGAAGTTCCTGCGTCCTTGTTTCAGCCCCTGCGATGGAGTGTGCTTTTCCCGGAGGAACACCTCTTTTAAGCTCGCGCTACTTGTTCCGAAGATAACCTCATTTCTGTCTCTTTTTTTTTGACTGGTTAGTACTATTAGATGGCCTGCTATCCGACCTTTCCTGACCGACGGGAAGATGCCTTTCTCCTTTTCCAGTGAGTTTACCGAAATTGATGATAGTATGTTTTTCGATTCCCCCCTGCGGGGTGCAAGAGCTCCAATCTTTTTAATTTTTTTTTTTCCTCTCCCTTTTTTGTTGTTTTGCTCCGGATAGTTTGGGTCTTCACAAATCCCCGCATTCTTTGTGCATTTTAATTCACAGTTTCTTACCGCACGGTCGTCTGATGACTTTTACGGATGGAAAATTCCTTTACCGCGCCTTTCTCCCTAGGCCGTCGTTCCGCCCTCTTCCTGTTCTCCATCTCTGGTCAGAAATAGATCTTCAGTAGATTGCTTACTTTTTTTATAAGATTTTAGAGAGTGATTTCTTCAGACTTCGCTGTTCATCCAACGCCACCAACCCAAATAGCCCCTGTTTCTTCCCAAGGACCCACAGGAGAGGCAACGTCGCGGTTACCTTCTTCCGCTAAAAGAGATAGCACCCTTGTTTCTTTTCCCCTTTTGAATGCTCCCAGTTGATCATTGACCCCCTTTTTTTGAATCCCCACCTTCTTCCCCGTATCATAGTGATCTCCATACCGTCTTGTAATTGATACGGTTTTAACTAGAGACAGGAAAATTAATTGGGCAATTAGGGGAACCACCTCCCCCCTCCCAGGAGCGTAACATATCGTGAACCCCTTGAATCGAGAAAGGACTGTAGAAATGGTTCCTATGGAAGTACTTATTACGTGGGGTTTCTCTGTTTCCTGTATGATTTTGTCTAAAAATGCCCCCCCCTTTTTTTCTAGTCGAAAGGGATTTCCTCTATGTGTACACCCCCGGTATAGAAGTGGGTTAACGTTTCTTCCTTCAACCGAGTAAACAGAGGACCTCTGGAATTATTACCAAAAAAGAAATGCTCCGAAGATTTCTTTCAGCGAGCCTAGTGGAGTCTACAAGGAAAAAGACTCAGTTCACAGTCGTCCCCCCCCCCTCCCCCCTCCCCATTTCCCCACACCCTATGTACGGCTTTCCTTTCGACTACGAAAGACAGAACGGTGAACCGGCCTGACGATTATTTTCCAAAATTCTTTACCTCTCATTGTCGCAGATTCCACAGGAGACCCCCTTAATTCCTGTGTTGTTGTTCAGTGACCTTTCGAACGGCTCGTGATGAGGCGCATTGCCCTTCCCCCGAGTCTTTTGTAAGTAGCCCTACAAATGCCGAGGATCTTGATTCCCTGACTTTCCGCAGGGAAGAGACGCTCTTCCCAAGCGTTTCCTCTCCCACGGCTTTTTCAGCATACTTTCTGTTGCGAAATTCGCCGCTCAGTGCCTTTGGCCCAATGCGCAGGACGCCGTAAGTACTACATTCGACCTCCCCTTGTTGATGTCCCCTTTAGATATTACGTCCCGTGAAAGACCCCTTCCTCCTTTTCTTTTAACATAGATCGGTAAGCATCTTGTTTGACTGCTGAAAGACATATCGGTCTATAATGAACCATAGCCTCCCCCCCAAATATCTCCGATTACCCCCGAGAGTCTGCCTGATTTTTTTGTTTGGCCAAGCCGACGTCTCTACCATGACTACTTGAGTGTTGAAGTGGTTTGGTCGCCTCAGGCTCCAAGTGGGGCGTAGGAAGTCACTCCCCCACAGAAGCAGCCTTCTCCTCTTGATTTACCTACCCTTGCGGACTTTTTTTGTTTTCCAGCGTCCCGTCTGCGAAAGTTCCCTTTTTGTCCGTTTTTGAGATAGTGTAGCCGACTTTCACTCCTTCTTACCTCTTGATTCCTCCGTCTAGCACCCACCCTTCCCCTTTTAGGGAAATTAATTGAGCGCGTTTCTTTCGGTGATGCCTTACCGGCTGGTACCCCTTCCTCTTTCGGACCCCTCGGCGTATTGTCCCGGTGCTTCTTCGGTCCGCCGGATTGCTTTTTGAAAAAATACCTCGAATTGTCAACGGCTTTCCTTTCATTAACCACGGTTCGAAGGACAGTCCCCCTCAAGACCCCAGTCCTGAGTTGCCATTCGCTCTTTTTTTTAGAAGAGTAATTTGTACGCCCTTGACTCCCCCAACGCGGGTATTTTCGAGAAGTCTTTTTTATGTTTAGTCGAATTTGACAGGTCAGTCCCCCATGGTGAGACTTTCTAAGGTTATTAGCTTGAAGACAATGCCATTCATTGTAAGAATCCGAACTCGCGTCTTTTTGTCTACGGAACACGTTCCGTAGTTTTTACCCCCTTTTTTCTCTGGCATGAAGGGACCCCAGTTTAACGAGAGAGCTTTCAACCAGAACCCTTTTCAAGCGGAGGTCCTTCTCAGGAGCTCAAGATAATTCGCCCCCCCTTCACGCCAAATGACCTCCCACACATTTAATCCTTCTACCCTTCCCTTACGACGGAGATGGCGACGCACCCTCCAACTCCTTGCACCCTCCCCTACCAGCAAGAAAATACGCCGTTGCCCTCACACAGAACCCTCCCCCCCCATTCCCCCCCATCTCTCCCCATGCGACAAAGCAAGACCGGAGACCCCCTTTCCCACTCCTCTTCCTACCTAGATGCGTCATTTTAAAGCAGGCTTGACCTAATTTCTTTGGCTTTTGTTACTTTTGTCAAAAAAACGTTTGCCCAGTGCAACAGGAATGCCTCACTTTTTTCCTCACCTGGACCGGCCCATCGGCGTGTTCTTTGACTGGGGTCCTTTTTTCAACTTTTTTTTCTCCCTGGTTTTTCGTTCCATCTTTCTCGTACTGGTTCTTAATAGCTTCAGGTTTGGTCCCCCGTGAACCCCCTTCTCCAGACCTTCCCGCTGTTTTTTTCGACTCCTGTCGAAGTTGGGAGGTATCTGCTCCTTGAAAAGACACTCACCTTTTTGAAATGGTCCCCTTCCGTTTGGGGGTCCGCCTAACTGAAACCGACGATGGCGTGCGTGTTTCTTTTTCCGCTACCCGATCTTCGGCGGTAGTCATTTGTCCTACTACTTTTTCAGGAGCTCCTGATCCCCCCCCCTTCATCTAGGCGGGAAGACCCGCTTTTTCAGCGCGCAAGGTTTTCTTTCGAACAGCTTCGAAGAGTGTGCCCTTTATCTTTACCCCCCTTCCTTTCCGCAGATATCCGATGGAAATCTGCGTTCTTTCGACGTCGCGTCCGTCGAATCCTTTTTCGCTTTCGGAGAACAATTGCCGCCTCCTTTTGCCCCAGGGGCCGATTCCATTCTGCGAGTGTGTCGGTGAGAAATGGATTTCTCACCTTGAGATCTTGATTTCGGTTTCTGCACCCGTATCTGTCCCCCTCCCCCCGCCTTCCGGCTTTTGAATTTTGGACATCTTTCTCATGCTTGCAGAGCGTGAGATCATTTCTTCCTGTTTGTTACCCTTCCGGTGATCGGGTCTTTCACCCTCGTCCCCACGCCTTTTTTCTTCCCCACCTTTGGCGTCTTTGCAATTCCTTATACAACCTTACACAATTCTTTGCCTTCTCCTTTCCTGAGCCTTGTTTTACGCGATTAGTTCTGAAGTTTCTCACACTCCCCTTTTTTGCGCCCAGGGTGACAAAAACATTCGTTTTGAGTTGTCTGGCATAGCTGAACTAATTATTTTCTTTCTTCCCTTTAACGTCCCCTCTCCTCACCACCGTAATCGGTATGCGGTCCCTAGTAGACATGCTTCATTGCTGTTTGATGTCGAAGCACTCAGCATTTTTGAAGATGCGTAGCTCCTCCCCGCTCCCGATCGACCTTTTTTGAAGTTAGAACCGCTTTTTCTCTAGTTTTTTTTCGTTTCGTGTCGTGCGGGTTGCCCGGTCTCCCTCATCTGAACCCCGTCCAGTGAACTTTGATTTCGTCCCTCTCGGCCAATCCGCTGTCTCAATGCTCCAAGGGCTCCTTAAAGTATGACCTTTTCTTCGGTCTGCAAGTAGGGAACTTTCTTGTCCCCCCCCAACTTTACTGGGCGCGGATGAAATTTTCCACTACTCAGTATTGTTTCTGCATAACGAAGCCACACCAGGACAACTCCCACCTAGCCCTACTTTCTATTACGTTATTGATTTCTTCCCAAGATCCCCCGCGCGGACCTTCTCGTTCGACCCCCCCCCCAGCTTCTTCAATGCTTTCCTCTTTGTAAGTCGTCCTGTTGCCCTGCGTTTAACAACCAAAAACTCCCTTCCTTTGTTGTGGTTTCTCTGATCCGCTGCCCTTTTTGGTTGGATGTCCCAGTCCCCTCCAAAACACTTACCCCATCTTTTCTTCCAGGATTCACTTTTTTTCTCTTGGCTTTTCAGGTCCTCGGCCGCCGTGGACCATTTTCCCCCATTAACGGAATTCCGTCCCTGCCCTTTCCTTTTTCCTACGTTTTTTGGTCTACTTCCTTTCCCTCCCCCCCGCCTTTCCTTTAGTCGTGCCACCCCTCCTTCCCGACTTTTGATTTCTCCCAGTGTCCCGGTCCCCTTAATAATTCATGTGCAGGGATTTTAATACTCTGATTCTTTTTTCCATCTCCCGATGATTTCGAGGACTCTTTGCCTTTCCCATGAGTCCTTTGTTGGCTGCTTTCCTCCCTGCCACTTACCCGCACGACAGCCTTCTATTTTGTCCATTCTCTCGCCCTCAAGCGGTCTGATTCACGTTAAACCACTCTTTGTCTTTAGCTGCGTCTCGCTCTTTCTTTCGCCATTCCAAGCGAAGTTTTTACTTTGAAATTACCTGTTTGAGACGATGACGTTGAGTGAGGAGAAGTCGTCCTTCCTTTTTGTTTGGCCCTGTCTTTAAGTCTAGTGGCTCGCCATCTGCAGGGTACTCACCGAATTGCCTTTTTTTTTTTGCCCCCTGGGTCCGCAGCTTTACAGGCACATCGCCGATATTTAGGAACCCCTCGGCGTGGAGGCCAGGTAAAACCACATCATTCCCGAGCCCTTTCTCGTTTGAGTTCTCTTCCCTAAGTGCCCTCTGAAAAAGTTTTCCCTTGCTCTTCCCTTTTTCTTTTTCCCTATTGGCAACGCCCCTCCCCCGGTTTGCAAAAATGCGCGCTTGCGAACTCGTTTCCTTCCAAGATGAATGAGAATTTCGCTTTTACCTACGCCAAGGTCCGTTGATTCCGAAGAACGTTGAACCTCCCGCCCCCCCAACCTCGATCCAGTCATTCATAAAGTTTCGACCCTCCGTCTCCTCCTAGCTTTTTTAGGCCCCTTTGGCAGCAGAAATTTCACATTTGTGCTAATGAGCTTTTCAATTTCTTCGCCTTTCTCCTGATTTTCTTGAAAGACCAGTCCCTGGCCACTTCCGATGTTGGTCGCCTTTTTCTTCCTGGCCCCCTGTACATCTATCGCCCATAGGCGACAATTTTTTTTTTAAATATGCAGACCCTTCTACCTGACCAAGGAGGGTTCCCGCCTCTTGCGGCAGATAGCTCCTTGAACTCCTTATTTCCACCTAGATGATTGCTTCCCTCTGAACTCGAGGCCAAGCTTCTATTCGTCCCTCCCCAGTGCTCGGTCCTGACCCCCGACGACGCACGGCGCTAGGAAAATTTCCCGTTTTTGGTCTTTTTTCTCTTCTTTGTTGCTATTAAGAGACTCTTCGCCCCCAATTTTAAAACAAGGGCTTTCCCAACTTCCCCCCAAGAGGTGCCCTGCTTTTATCTTTGGCACGGGGGGACTGCCCCTTCCCCACCCTATACGCGCTTGAATACTCATTTAAGAGAGCTTTGGACCCCCCCCCCTTGGCGATGCCCCAAGTCACTTCGTAGCAAAGAAGTCCCCCCTTCCTCCGTATTTTTTCTTGGTTTCCCTTTAAAACGCTCCTTTTGGTCCTTTTTTTTAAACTGTTCAAATTGCCTCTGTAAACTCCCACCGATTCGCTTTTCGCCAGAAGGTCCGTTCGGACTTCCTTGGACGATCAACTCTCCTTTCTAGCGGGCCTGGCTTTTTTGTTCGGCATTTGGTTATCCCCCCTCTTTTTCTGTCGTTCACCCCTTGATGTGGATTTTTTTGCGTAACCTTTTCCGGTCCTTGGTTTTCTGTTTGTCGCATTTCAGCACGCTTTTTTTCTGTTTTTTGTACTCCCCCCTTCTTTGCTCTTTTTTCCTCCCCCTTTTTGGTTGGACGTTTTTTTCTCAGGTCGTTAGCGTCAACCTCTCCCATTTTCGAGAATTGCAGTCGTGTTTTCTGCTATCTCTTTTTCCTTGTGCAACTTATCATTCAGCAGACGTCATCAGTTGAACTGACCCCTCTGTTAATGCTCGGTCTCCCCCCTCCTCCGGTCCCTCTTAGTACCCGTCCCCCTTTACGAAAAGCTTGGATCCCCCCAGTAACCCGTTTTCGACTTCTCTGGGCGCCCCCCTCTTTCGGACCCAGAAAAGCAAGCGTTTTTAAAACGGATCGTGCCATCTCTTCTTTTCTTAAATCGGCGGTCTTCCTCGGCTCACCACTCTTAGACGTCGAAGAGCACCTTCTTCTCCTTTGAACTACGTTTCCCTCCAATGCCCCCTTAGAGAATCGATTTCTCTCAACGCCGACCCCCCCCCAACCCCCCCCCCCCCCCCACCCCCAAACCCCAAATAATCCCCTTCCCCCCTTTAAATTTTTTTTTTTTTAAGACAAAGAGACGGGGTTCCCAAATTTCGAACAGCTTTTTCTTGCCGCCCTCTTTGGAGCCTGCTACCGTTCGCCGAAAAGTAATAGAGGATCTTTCTCTTTTCCCTGTCCCCCAACCCACGTGACTCTCTCCCCCTTTTTCGCAGAGAAGACTCCCCCCCCAACACAATGAAGAAATTTTCTGAATTACTCCCTTCATCGTTCTGGTGCTCTTTTGAATGCCTACGGTGCCACGGAAAACTACCTGGCTTCAATGTCGTTCTTTTTTTTTTCAAACCGCGAGCTGAAAAGATCTCGTTAATCGGACTCTAAATTTGGGGGCTTTGGCTCATTCTTTTTAAGTCTGCAATCCATTCTCTTCGCCAAGAGACCGACCACATTTCATCCCTCTCAGACTCCGTTCTTAGGCTTCTAAAGCTACAGCTGCTGCGTCGATTGCTTCTTTTCCTCGAATCTCACATGGAAGCGGAGTCTGCACCCTTTGCCTGTTTTTCTTTCGGGTGTAGTCCCGAGCCTGGTTTCTATGTTTGGAAAATGCACAGGTTGTGACCTCCCTCGTTTGTTTGAGGGGCTATAAAAGCATTATTGGTTTCCCATTCCTTCCGATTTCCCAAGTGGCGTACATCCCTTCCATGACCCCTTACCTGCCAGCGACTTTTCCGCTTTCCATAAGTGCCGGACCTGGCAGGGCATCCCTCTCCAACCCTTTCCCTAAACTTGCTCTTTTTTTGGGCTAACATCATAAGCACTTAATAGATGGCCCACTCTCTTTTTTCTGCCCAAGTGCCGCCGTCGAGGGATACCTTATTTTTTTTTCAGAACGGGCCGGTCATAACCAGAAATGGCGTGGGTTTCCAGCCTTTTACCCCCCAATTCTCCCCGGCCGGCAGAACCAGTCCCCTTTTTCGACCTTACCACCTCCTTCTCTCTTCCGAGGCAATTCGGTCTCATCCGATCTAACCTGGTCCCCCTCCTAATCAACCGGTCTAGAATTCTGAGCTCGTCCTCTCAGCGCGGCCCTCGATCCTAACAAGCGGATCTTAATTTCCTTAGTTGGCAATCCGACAACCTCCTGTGTCCAAGAGCACGGCTCGTCCCTTTCCCCTCCCCTTTTGCGCAAACTTTATCGGGGAGCCGGCATACTCCCACGACGCAGTATCCAATTCCTTTTTTTGTAGATGTTCGCGTCCCCGTATACAGCCTTTCCCGCTCCCGGCTTTTGTGAGAACGCCCCATTTCGATCGGTTCTTCGCTTCCCTCCTGAGGCATCCGTCTGCTTTGAGAACCTCTTTTTTCTCTCCGATACCAGAAGGGCCTGCCGGAGCTGCTGTCTCTCGCTTATCGGATTAAGTTACCTCTCCCCGCCCTGCCCCCCGACGATGTCTCGCCGTTCAAGGCGTTCAGAAATGACGTTTCTCTCTTCTTTTCTCCTTTTTGCCAGATTATGCTTTGAGCCATTGCTCAAAAGATTCTCTACCTCCTCTCCGTTTTGAGCTGAGGCTCTCCCACCTCAACTAAGATAACTTCGGCCTCCGCCATCATCTTAGGGAGCCGATTTGACTTCTCCCGGATCGCCAGCCGGTCGCTATTTTTCCCGGATGTCTCCCTTTCGAGTAGAGGCCTCCAGCAGCTCCGCGTCCCTTTTCTTATCTTAGGCCAATCATTGCGCCGATCTTCCCTCCCTGATTCTTTTTTTTCCGCCCCGCACCTTCTTCGTTCACACAACCGCGTGCCTCCCGCTTTCCCCTTCGGGTGCTCTTTTCGAGCGTGTCCCCATCGATAGCCATTGGCATTTTTGATTTCCTCTCCCGTTTTGCTCCAAGTTTCTTTCCCATTGCCCGTTGTCCCTTCTTCCCATAGGCCCCTTGAGCCGACATAATCGTGCCTTCGAAAATCCTTCCGATATTGGTCCCCCGAAATGGCGGCGAACCACCATTGTTTCCGCCTTGGTCCATCCCCCTCCCGGAGGTCTGCGCCTTACGGCTTCCGCCAGTGACTTTTCTCGTTTGATTGAGTAGTTTCTTTCAAGGGAGCCTCTAGTCTTCTTACACTCCCCATTGCTCTTTTCGCGTCCAGATGATGTGGTTCCGTTTTGTGGTTTTTCCTGGCATGCGAACCCAGCGGATTTTTGGAAATTCGTTAACAAAGTTTTCCGATGTGTCGATCGTGTCACAGAGTGCTTTGCCGGACCTCCTCAGCCCGCCAACGGGAGGAACGCTCTCTTAGTCACCCCAATCTTCTCCAGCTTGTCCACGCTTTTCTCGACGTTGTATTCGCCGAAGAAAGGGTTCTTTCCTTCCTTTTTTTGCAATCCTTCCTTTCCATATAGGCTTCGCTATCACAAAGGCGTGTCATTTCCTAGACCGTGATTTATCCCCTTGAGCTTTTCATTCCCTTCGCATTTTGTCCACGCACGGCGTTTCCTTTTCCAGTCACACACCCTCTTGCGGCTTCACGTTCAGAAAGTTTTTCTCCTTTTTTTGAACTCGGCGCCACCCCCTGTTCCTCAACGTTTTTCGAAGAAGACGTGTGTTGGGCCGTCCCCCTCTGTGCTTTGAAAATCCTTGTCGGCGTTCCCTCATCCCGACCCCTACTCTTGTAGATAGGTCGAAGACGGAAGAACTCATTTTTCTGTCTCGCTATTGTCAGCAGATTTTTCTGGTCCTCCTCTTTTGGCAGCCCTTCTGCCACGCTCCTCCTTTACCGCCCACAACTTTTTCTCTTGAGTCTCTCCCCTCTGCTGGGAGGTGCCCCCTCCGGTGCCAACGCCGCCTCCTCGCCAGTTTTTTTTTTCGCTCGTCATCAGAATTGGGGACGTCTCCAGAAAAGCCCCCCACCCCCTCATTTTTTCTGATTTACCCCCCCTACCTCTCGTAGATTGGTGTATGTTTCCCTCTGATCCCGTTTTGGTAGTCCCTGAGGTTTTAGACCGTGTAGTTCCAAGTTTACTCTTACCCTGAATGACTCTTTTATTTTAGTTCCTTTTACTAGTCCCCCAAAAACCCTTCCCCTAGGGTTTCTGCCTTTTTCTGACCGGGGCTTTCAGGTGTCTATTAAAAATTTGGTTAACTTTGGTTAGTACTGACTTAGAGCCTGGGGGAGATCTCTGTGAAATGGTGCATTGGACGGCGTCCTTTTGCTTGTTGGCCCCAACATTTTTAATGGGTTCAACGGTAAGGACAGCTACCCCAAATTTTCTTTCTTCATAAGTTTTTCTTTTTCCCAGATCTTGTGCTCTTCCCCCCAGAAATCGGAATGCTTTTTTCGCCTTTAAGTACTTTTTTTGCCGCGCTTAGAGATGCACTCAGCCCTTCTCTCTTTTTTCCCGCTTGCTTGCGTTTCCGGATTCCGTCCCCCCCCCTGTTCCGATCTTTGCTTAATCCAGGCGTTCGGCCAATGCCTTTTTCCTTCTGACCTCCCCTTGATGGAGTCTCCTATCAGGAACCCCCCCCGGAGGGGTTCCCCCCTTTCCAAGTCCTTTTTTCCCCTAAGTTCAACTCGTCAGAACCAGGCGCTTTCCTCCCTCAGTCAATTCCGAGCAAGTAGGCTCTCGGTCCTCTCCCGCTCCGTTCGCCCACTCAGGTCGCCCTGCCTCCACTTTTTTTTTCCCAGCCCCAATCCAGTTCGCGAGAGATTTTTCGCCGAAACAGCCCGCCCTTGCCCCCCCCCTAACGTTCTTTTTTTTGCTCGAAAGAAACACCCCGCCTTTCCCCAAGCCGATCTGCAAATCCCAGATTTGCATTCCCATGACGACAAAAAATGCGCTACCTGACCCTATGATGGTTCCCTTCCATGTATGTCTTTCGCATTCCCAGAAGAGGCTTCCCCTCTTCCCCGATTGGCTTGCGTTACCCTAGGCACGTAAGTTGAAAAAGTGCCGTTCCTCCGCTTAGCTTTTTTCTTTTTCCCTTCTTGACACCGGGACCGAACAAAGTTTCTTCCCTCAGTGGACTTTTTCTAGAATCCATCTCGTTTCTTCATTCTTTCGTTACATGCGCTCTCCGTCCCTTTTACTTTCGGTCTCGAAGGGCTAAAAGTTTGTCCTCCTCTGCACTTCCAGAGGATCCCTTGCCCCGAAGGCCTTGCCTCCTTTGATCTTTTAAGCCTTGTTTTCGTCCTCTTTTTGGCTCGTTGAAGCGCTTTCGTTTTCTTGACCAAAGACCACTACTCCCCCCTGACAAAAAGTAACTCCTGGCTTTGCTTTTTTTTTTCGTCGGGGTCGCGAATTTCCCCCCCTGGCCTGCTTGCATAGAGCTTGCCGATTCCGAGTTTCCCTATTGTTCCTTGTCTCCCGAACAAGAATTCCAACTCCCCCGATATTTCCCTCATCGGCATTGCCATCCCCCTTGGGGTAACTCTCATTGCCTGGAAATGGGAGGCCATTCAATCTTTTTTTCGTGGGCCCTTCGACTTCAGATTTCTCCCGGCTCTCGAATACAGGAGAGACAGGATGCGTCTTCCGACCCTCCTCTCTGCGAGATGGCCGATTGCTCCTTAGCAACCCTTCCCCCAGTCTCTAGCCCAGGGGACGATTCCCCAGCTTGCTCCCCCTTGCTAGTAGGTGTTTTTCCCCCTCATGATTGACCGTGGTTTGTCCTTTTAGTACCTTTCAGGAACGCCGCCTCTTTCGCCTTTCCCCCGGTTAGGGGGATTTTGCGTCCTCCTCTCCCTTTTTTCTTTTGTCGGTCCTCATCCTGTCGCAGAGTCTTTTGACCGCGGTTGATCCCTTGGCCAACCTCTCGCGCCTCTTGATCAGCCAAACGGTTCGGGAAATTTTTTTTTTCCCCTTCATCACCCCCTTCCAACATTCTGCTGTTGCATTTCCGCCAACTACGATAGTCTATCTCTTCCTTTAATTGAACGACAATACTCGTGCAGAGAAAGTGACCCCCCGTCCGTTCCTGCATTCCCCCTTTGACTAACTCCCCTTCCCACATCCAAAGATTAGGTCCCGCATATCCCCAAACCGTACCCTCATCCAGGTCAATTGTCGAGCGATGATGCGAAGAACTGGGCCCCCCACATCCACATTCCTAGAAGATTTTCTTTCTTTCCTTTTCTTTATAATTTCGTTCTTCTGTCTTGAGGTTCCCTCTCTCGTAGTTTTGGTTGTTCCTGTCCTTTGGGCTCGTCCTCCTATCCCCCTTTCCACACGCATTTCCGCGCCCTTTGAGCTGGCTAGTTCCCCTCGTCGCAATTCAGATACTTTATGTAATCAACTTTTCATTGCTTATTCTGAGGCCCGCTTGGGCCTTCTGAGAAACACCCTTCATGATTTTGTTGGGAACATCCCCAGGACGATTTTCTTGTTTTTTCCCTCCCCCAAACAAAGGCAAACGCCTTCGCCTCACTCTTTTACAACGAGTCACTTTCCTTAAGGATTGCCACTTGGTCCAACGATCTTCCTTCGTCCCCCTCCCAAGAAAATTAAGTATACCCAGAATCCTGAAAAGGTCTCCTCTTAAAGTTTTCTGGCTTTTTACCTCCAACCAACCCTCCTCGTCTTTCCTTCCTCTTTTTTTCCTTCCCCGTTGTTGTTTCTCCTTCTCCGATTTCGTTTGGTTTTCTTCCCCCCGTCGGGACTTAACTTTACCCCCTTCATCCCTTTTTTCATTGGTATCCTTCCTTCTTGGTCTTTCCTGCTGCGACGCCGTGTCCCCCCTTTGTCCCCCCCTTCCTAATTTTCCCCTCGTATTTTTGCCCGAATAGGTCTGCTTTCTTCTGTTGCATCAACGTTATCAGAACACCCCGATCTCTTCGTGGGTCATCCGCCATACAGCTTATGTTTTATTCTTCTTCTGCCCTCCCTGAGAACGCTCTCCCTCAGGAGGATCTATCATTTCCGATAGTAATACAGCCCTGATTTTCTCGCCGTCCTTCCGGCCGTGTATAGTTGGAGTCCTCCTTCTGCCCCCCTCGAAATCCGAACATCTCCCCAGGCACACATTCATACCGCCCTCCATCTACCCCCCTTCCCAAAAAAGTTAACGAATCTGTTTTTCTAGAATGCTGCCTGTAACCAATGTCGTTATCGCTCCCCCCTCTCACATCATCCTAATTTGACAGTGACCGCCCCGATTTTTTTCGTGAGAGAAGTGGCCTACCCGGTGATGGACCTCCTGAGCCTTTTACTCTCTGAGATCCATTCCTATAACACTGCATTCTCGAGGGTACTTACCGCTTCCCCATTGTTTACGGCCACTTTTCACCCTCTAAGGCAATTCGGTGGTGTTACGGTCCCAACCCTAGCAATTTTTGACTCGTTGGATTGACGACTCTTCCCACCCGCAACATGTTTGGATGCAAGAGTTCGTGGGAAATATTTGCCATCACCTCCACCAAACCCCCCCCCCCAAAACTAAACAACTGGAGACGGCCTTGATTCCAAGGAAGCTCCGCTTGAATCTCGCCCCTTCCCATAATGGCTCCCGGGGTTTTTTTTTGCGGGGACCGGAGGCTTCATTCCCAAGACGGTGACCAACCGAAAGAACAACCCCACGTCATCTTCATGTCATCCGGTAGCCCAAGAATCTCCCCCCGCTTTTCCTTTTTGGACTAGCCCCCTCTCCATGTGAAATGGTGTAATTGAGCGGCATCTTCTCCTCCCCCCTCCTGGGTTCGACCTCACGCGCCCGTGCCCTCCCGATTTTTTTGAGATAGGCCATCAATCTCTTTTTTCCGATCGGACCCGCGGAGCAAGCTTGTCGAGGACTTGCCTCCTTTTCCGCTTGAGTATTTACAAAGGCTTTTGGGCTTTCCCCCTAGGGCAGCCAGTTCTGGACACGGCGTTTTCTGGCGGGCCCCCTTCCGACGTCCCCTATGATTTTTCTCCCGACTTCGCCAAATCTATATGTCCCTCACTCGGGGGTATTGTGTCTGGCCCCTCCCTCTCCTGCAACTCGCGAGGAAAGTGCTTTTGCCTTTTTTTTTATTTTTTTTCCGATTCAGATCCCCGAGCCAAAGAACGGTCTCGCCCCCCCCCCCAGTTCCACTCCCACCAAGATTGACCTCTGTCCTCTTCTCTTTTAAGGGGGGCCTTCCAAAGGTTTCTCCTACCTTTACTGATGAAGAGCATTCCCCTTGTCATGTTTAAGCAAAGCTTTCTCCCCCCCCCTCCTCAACACCTCCCCTTGACAGCCAAGCTGGCTGCTCGATGGGCTTAGGTTTGTTTCAAATGGTCCCCGTTGCTCTTCCGTGGTGTACGGTGGAAACTTTTTTCATCCAGATTTTCCCAAGACAGCCAACTTTCCCTCTCGTCTTACGCCGCCTTAAAGGATGTAATCTCATGGATTTCCATCTACATCGTTTTCCCAGGTAGCTGAATTTTTTTTGTACTATCCCCCCTGGGATTTGAATGTAGTTTCTTCCCCCTGGTCCACCTTGTATTGCTGGAAGAGACCATGAAGTATTTTTTGCTTTTTTTTAGTCGCGAAGCCGATGGCATTGTATGGATTCTAAGGAATTGATTGACTGTTCGGGTCGGGGGGGTGTGGTTCTATCGGGGTGGAAGTTTTATTTGTTTGGGGGGGTGGGGTGTTTTTTTATCTTTATCTTTTTTATTTCCGCACTTTGGTGGGGGTCTTGGTGTGTTTTCGTGAGGGGGGGAGTTGGGGTGGTCTCGGCTATGATGGGGGGTCTTTATTTTCTGGCGGTTGGCGCGGGGGTTGCTGGATTTGGTTGTTGTTGTTCTTTCTGGTTGGCTTAGGGTGCGCGGTTTTTATCTGTTTGGTTTTTTCCGATTGGGGCGGGGGGGCTTGGGTTGGGGGGGGGGCGGTGGTTGGGGGTGTGGGGTGGTGGGTGGGGTGGGCCCTTTTTGAGAGGGGGGAGGGAGGTGGGTTGTTGGCCGGGTTTTCTTGTTTTGTTTGGGGGGGTGGGCTAGTCCTAGGGGGGGGGGTGGGTGGTGTAGTGGGGTGGGCGTTGGTTTTGGTGTTGGGGGGGCTTGGGGGATAGGGGGGTCTGTTTGCGGGTTGAGGGGTGGCGGGGTCGTGGATGTAGTGGGGTTGGGTCGGTATTTTTTGTTTAGGGTTGTTGGGGGGGGTGGTTTTGGGAGGGAGTGTTGTTTTGGAGGGGGGGGGTTTGGGTGGTTTTGGGGGGGTTTTTGGGGGTGTTCTTCTTTGGTTTCCTGTGGGGCGGGTGGGGGCTGGGGGGGTGTGGTGGGGTTGCGTGGTGTCGGGCGTCATGTTTTCGTGTCTTTATTTGGGGGGTTGCGTTGGGCTGGGGGGGGGGGGGGGGGGGGGGTTGGTTGGTGCGGGGGGGGGTTTGGGGGGTGGTGTCTTTGGTTTGGGGTTGGTTTTTCGGGGGGGGTCTGGGGGGTTGGGGTGTTTTGGTGGGGGTTTTTGGGGGGGGGTGGGGGGGGGTTGTGGGGGTGTTGTGGGTTTTGGGGGGGGTGGTGTTCGGGGGTTGGGGGGGGGGGGGGGGTGGGGTGTTGTGTTTTTGGTGGGGGTGGGGGGGGTTGTATGTGACTGCATTTTTTTTTGGACTGCCGGCCAGCGAGCTTCCCGACTCACTCTTCCTGTGCTAGACTTGCCTGTCTTTGTCCTTTCTGTCCCTATATCTTTTTCTGATCACTAACGGGACCGCCTCAGTCCCATTGGAAACGAGAGTGTCATCTCCTCCATGTTCATGTATTTCTTCTGCCCCCCCCACTCCAAACTGGAGCAACTCCTCCCTTCGTGACTTCTCACGTCCTGTGCTCCCCTCCCTGGGCCCGAACAACAGCTCCGGCCTTACTCCTTGCTCGTTTATGATCTCCATTTTTTCCAACAAGTCTCCCCCCTATTGAAGATTTAGTTAAGAGCACCCTCCGATGAACGACGTATTTACCTTTGACCGCCACCGTGGTTATTGTAACTTACCACCATTCGAGCAGTATTTGGTCATCAGGTCCGCTCTGACCTTCACGGTAATCTTAACACTTGTTCTCCACCCGGTGACACTCCGCGCCACCTGTGTTCTTTGCCCCCTGCTGCCCTCCGTTCCTACCCCCAGAGGGATGGTTGACCCGATGTGCAATTTGCTAGGCCAAGGAACTCAAATTCTCTGAATTCGACTGTATCCTTTCCCTTGTATGAACTATATAAAAACCTCCCCCTTTTGGACCTCGCTTGAGCCGAAACTTAACCCCCCCCACCAATAGACTCCTTTTTTAGGAAAATCGTGTCTGCCGTTCATAGCTTCCCCCCCCCTTTCATGACTACGCGTAACCTCAAAGGTCGGCGTCTCTTCTGCGGCTTCCGTCTCCCTCCCCAGCGCTCCTCGCCCGATCCTCTAGAGACACTTTGTTTTCGGTTTAAGGCTTTCGCCTCTAGGCTTCTCATTTTCCCCCGACAGCAATTGCTTTCCCACTCTCTCTACCCCTTCTCGTATTCTTTCCTAAGCCCTATTATCCTCCAACCTTCCTCAGCTTGTCGCTGTAGGTGGCGATTAATATTTTCGGCAAGCCCCCTTTGCTTGCGTACACAATACGGTTTCATTGATCCCAGAAAAGTTCTTGTCCTTCCAGATCCTCCGGGGGTGCGACCTACGTCTCTTAAAATTCCCCCGGTCTCGATTCGCTTCCTTTTTTGGCTGTCCCGACCTACCTCTTCCGTGACAATGCTCCATACCTAAGGAGCTATGGCTAAACACGTCACAACCATTACCCTAAAGGCCGCTTTTTTTTTTCACTCGAGTAACGTCCGCGAGCATGTCCCACCATGGCCCAATCTGACTCGGAATTTCACCTTGCCCCTAGGGAGTACTCCCTCCTGCCGAATTGCGCCTGTCCAAAAGAGTCTGTATTGCGATGTGAGTGATCCTCGTGTGAGGCGTCTCGACTGCAGAAGAAACTGGGCCGCTTCAATCCTCCCCATTTTTGACTTTTCTCATTTCCCCAAACCTCCCTTTGTTTTCTCCCCCTTTTCCCCCCTGGAACCCCCCGGAGAGAAGACTTACCTCGTACTCCGCGTCCGACGCAATTTTATGGGCAGAAAGAATCCTGAGACTCCCCATCTCCTAATCACTATTTTTAGCATGCCGTTCGCAGTCCTCCCCGTCTATAGGGCAAAATTCACCAATCATTGTTCGCCTCTTCGGGACAATTCCGATCAATGCTCTTCTCTGGACACGATTCTTTCTGCTCCTTGTCCTCTTTCTTTTCCCCCGTACAATGATAACTGGTTGATCTTCCGACCCTTTTGACGAGAATTCAAACATTTCCTCTTTGGCCAGCCCGAAAGCCCATCTCCAACCTCTCGACTGGCGTTCCGGTTTTTCGTCTAAAGACATCCCGATGCTTGTTTGTCACGAAGTCCCACCTTTCTAAGATTTCCGAAAGATTGATCCGAGATAACCCGTTACTCGCATGTAGATTCCTCTCTCCTATGGCGACCCAACCGACATACTTGAACTAGCCTAAGACTCCGCTTCGACATTAAAGTTTTTTTCTCCCCCTGATCTTCCCCTCGTTTTTTTCTTTGACCGATCTTCGGATTGGAGGTTTTTCTAACGAGCCCTAACCCC
>Ga0179591_1327589_pt1 | contig 17394 bp, 22 predicted proteins | sample CZOMad2_1_08_16f_FD_182891 | JGI IMG/M metagenome (GOLD analysis project Ga0179591, IMG submission 182891) | Vadose zone soil fungal communities from Angelo Coast Range Reserve, California, USA - CZOMad2_1_08_16fungal (PacBio error correction) | ecosystem: Environmental > Terrestrial > Soil >... | reverse complement strand
GCCTGGTGTGCATTACATCTTGATGGTTTAATTTACTATGTCGGTTTGTCTTTCTCCGTTTGCCTCCCCCTCCTCTGCTTCTCCGCTTGGGGGCTGCCGCCATCTTGTGCTCCCTTTAAGATTTTAAAGTCGACCCCCCCCCCACCGTTTCATGGGTTGGACCCAGGCTGCAGGGTTTGCTTCATCCACCGGTAGCCAGGACCTATCTCGGCGAAGATGCATTTCTAATCATGCAATGCTTCCGCGTTCAAAGGGCCGCCCATTGAAGCCTCTTTTACCTAACCTTTGGGTGCTCTTCCCGCTCAACTTCTAACTTCAGGCCACTTTTCACAATCCCCCGGGTTTGTCACTCGACTTTCCCTCTCGGCATCAGCTCCCTTTCCCCCTTCGTTTGCGTAATCATTGCGCTGTGCTTTGAGTAGTTGTGCTCATTTTTCCTGCTGTCTTTTTTTGTGGGTTGGGTATTTGCCCCTTTTACTTTTCCGTGTTCGTGGGGACTAGCCAGATTTACCTACTTTACGAGGCGATACTTTCACGGCTTTAGTAGTTTCAGTCCGCCCAGCCTCTTACATTGTTTTTTTTCGTTGAAAGGGTCCGCTCATGGTCCAAGATCATACTCGGCGGCTATGCATACACCCCCTTTCCTGAGGTCCTTCCAATCCCTTATTTGACAGATCGCTCACATCGACTAGGCCTTCTTTGGCCGGCTTTGCTGCCCCATTCCGTGTCTTTTTTTTTTTCTAGGAATAAGGTACGTGGCTTTTCTATCTTTTGCCAATGACGCGGCCTCAACTTCACAAGTTTCGCGCGACGTTCGGAGATCTGTGGTTTAGGTGAAAGTCCCCTTAGCGTCATGGGCTCCCCTCCCTTTTATTTTGCCAGCTTGTTCCCCCCTTCCCCCCCTACGGCTTGTTGAGTAGGGCTAAGTTTTCAATCCGCTCTTTTATACCCCCGAATGTTTACCCTGTTCCGACCTGACTCTTCCCATTCTTTTCCCTCTTTTCCACCCTTTTCTTTTCTTCCTTCGTCATTATACTTCTTGGGTGTATCAACTTCTCCCATCGTGTTGGGCCTTATTCCGATTATTCATCGTCGATTGGAGACTCCTCGATTCCGTTTCTTTCTTATCACACAGGACCGCTGGGTCTCGGATCCCATTTTTTTTCTTCTGTTTTGCCGTCCACAGATGACTTTGCCCTTCAGTGATTAGTTATTTTCGGGCTTCCCACTATTTTTTTTTTTTTATTGTCCCTCCCCGTAACGCTCCGCACGGTTTCCCCCCTAGGACACAACAATTTTTTTAGCTCCTGAGAAGGTCGAATGCACAACTAATTGGCAACTACAGCTAATCTTCAGTTGCTTTTTTGTTTTGAATGGTGAGACGGGTCGAGTAGAGTATCTTTTTCTTTAATTACCCCTTATGTAACTTATGCATGGCGTTTTTATTGCATCTCTTGGTTCCTGCTAAAAGCCAGGTCGCCTTTCCAAAGCCCACTTCGCTACTTGCCTTGGAGAGCCTCTGCTTCTTTCTTCTGTACTGGTTCTCCTGTCGGCGACCTGCTGGTCCCACTCCTCGCGGACACCACTATAGCGCGCCTTGCATCTCCACATTAACGTTTTTGCCCTTTTTTCCTCCCCTCCCTTTCCCCCTTTTTTTTTCACCAGCCTTCCTCCCCCCGCCGATGCACTAGGTTTTTTTTACACCCCCTGTGAGTTGGTGCACCCTGTTGTCGGGGTTCACCCCTGTACGCCCCTTCCCCCTCCCCCAGGCTTTTGGTTCCCCCCGACCGGAATATCTTGCAACTTACCTCAACCAAGGATGATGGTTACTTGCCCCGTTGAATTCTTTGTTTATCGGTCCCCCCCTTTGTTTATCTCTCACACTTTGAGCCACGGCCCTCCCCCCTCCACCTACCCATCTGAAGGAGATCTGGGCCATGTTTTTCTTTCCTACAGTTCCCGCACTCTGTTGTTTTCGGGGGAAGATAGTGCGGTCATTGGCTGCGTCTTTTTTGTTTCCTCGCTTTTTTTCGTTTTCCCTTTTGGTTTGGCAATCACGTATGGGCTGACAAAAGCGCCTCGCTTCTTTTTCTTTTTCTCCCATGTTTTTCCTTTGCACATGTCATTTTGGGAAACCTCCTCCATTTCCTTTAACTGGATTCAACCTAACCCGACCATGAGATTCTCTCGTCACCACACGCGACGTCAGATCCCACTCTTATGCCGCGCAGGCAGCGGTAAAAAGCCCTGCCGGAACCATCGGTATTCCGGCGCTCCCGGTCACCCTCTTTTTTCCCCCCTTGAGGCTGTACTATCTTCGGAGCCGCTCTTTTGAAAGGTTTTTAAGTCCCCTGACCCTATGGCTGCACACCCTCCGCTGAGGGTTCTTTTTTTTTTTCCCTTTGTCCATCCTATTTTACGTGTTTGCGGGCCCGGACATCCTTACCTCCTTACGTACCTGCTCTGCCGGTTTTTTTTTAGATGCCCCCTAAATTACATTGGCCACCCCTTCCCAACTTAGAAATTTAATATCTCCCTTGGAAGATCCTTTCCTGCCATTTTTCCCTTTTTCTTCTATAATCCTTTTTTGTTGAGAGAGTACCCCTATAACTCCTGGCCCTACCTGCAGGTCGAAGTGTCGTTTAGGGAGTTTTTGAACCCCACTGGAGTTGCCTCTATTCTCCAACACCGCGTCACTCCCCCACTAAGGTTACCGTCCCTCCCTTCCGAGGAATAGGTTCGCCGCCAATCCCTTCCCCCCTGAAAGTCGGATGGAGACGGAATGTCTTTATTTTAAGGCCCTTATTTATTTACCGATCGGACACCAACTTGTCCAGAAAGTACACATCCCTCCCAGGGAGGCGCGGCAATGCAAAGCCCTTTCTCCCATGTATTTCAGACCGAAGTGTTAGTTGAATTCCCCTTGGCATCTTTTTGAGTTAAACCCTGTTGCACTTCATGTTTTAGTCTTGCTCCCCCTGAACTTTTTTTCCTTAATTTTAGTTTCAGAAGTTTTAGAGGTCCCTCTAGTTTGTAGGTGTTCGTTTTCTTGTTCTTTCCCATTTTCCACTCCTTTCCCCTTGAAGAGTTTCTCTTTTTCCCCGCCCCCAACTGAACCGGTACCTGGTCCCGGAACCCTCTTTCTTTTTTCTCCCTCCTCTTGTTTCCCCCCCAAGTCGATTGCTTTCAAGCCCAGGCTGTCGTGTCGATCCCCGCCGTTTTTCCTTGGAGCCTCCGCCCCCCTACTGCCGATTCCGACTCAAGTTCTTTTTTAGTTGTACACGCCCCCCCCTTTCGACCTTGTTCCAATATCCTTTTTCGTTTCAGGCGCAGTTCCTACCACAAGTACAACCCCGGTTTGATTGACCCCTTCTGACTTTTTCCTTGACCCCTCCCCCCCTCCTTTTCTCTTCCAGTGATGGAGTTTTTTGACTCCCATCCTTTTTCCCGCGGTCCCCCTTTCCCCCCCCTTTCTTTTCTTCCCCCCCCCACTCCCTGTTGGCATCCAACAGCACCCAGTGTCGAGATTCGCTCTTAACCTGCGTATCGTACGCATTTTATTGTCCCTTTGTGCCTCTGCGCGCGTATTTATGGCCCGCGCTTGCTTTTGCCTTCCTCCCCCGAGTCCTCGCCTCTTTTTGCGTCGTGCTCCCCAAGGCTGCTCCTCAAACGCCTCGGCCGTAGTTTCATTGATTTGGCCTCGAGAAAATGGTTGAATTCCCGACTCCTCCTTTTTCAGACCGAGGTTTGAATTCGAATATTTTCGGGCTGGCCGTTTCCTCGCCCAATCTAAAAGCTCGCCACCATCCGAAAACTGTTCCCGGCTCCGCCTTCTTAGGGCTCGTTTCCCCCCCCTTCTCCCCGATGAGAATTTATTTCCAATTCTGCTTTTCTATCTTTCCGCTGAGGCTTTCCCAGCCCCCTGTACCTCCGCCCCGCTTCCTGTGCATTTGAACTTGCATCTGTGATCGCTCCGTTCCCCTGGACCCCCTTTTTTTCTTTCCCCCCGCGTCAACAAGCGCTTTTCTCATGTTTCTGCATTTTCCTAGGTCGGGCCATGACCAAAGGTTACGCTTCATCTTTTTTCCCCAATCTCCCCTTCGACCAGACCCCCCACGACAAATTTTTCTTTTCTCCCCTTTTCTCCTTGTTCTCGTTGCTCGAGGTGTCCGCCCACTCGTTCTTTCGAGGGATGCTGTGATTTTTCCCGCCCCTTCTCCCCTTACCTCGTTAGTTCATACGGACTTTCCTGACTAGCCCGAACCCTCGGATCCTAAGTCCGTTGTCCCGTGGAAGAATTCGAATTCAATTTTTGTCTTTCCCAGCCCTTTCTCTCCCGCCCCTCTCTTCAAGGCGATCATTCTCCCGGCATAGTATAAAGCCACTTTTTTTTTCTGTCTTTCCCTTTCGTTACAGGAGGATGCCTTGTTTGACCCCCTTTTTCTCCCTTCTGGTTTAACCGTCGACATCCTAAGGCCCTTTTGCAGATTGCACCCTTCCCGCCCCTCCCCTTTCCCCCTTTTCGCTCTTAGTGATGGGAAGCCTACAGTGTTGTGAAGGCCAGTAACAGCCATGATCTGCCCATATCATTAACTTTTTTGTCCTTAGGGCCCCGTTCTTTTTTTCTTTCCACCTTCGGAACCCGAAGCTGAACCGATCGTTAACTCGATTCCCTACCTATAGAGTCGCCTCTGGAGTCTTTTTCTCCAACTCGAGACCCTGTCTGGGATCTGCTCCCCCACCCTCTGTAATCCTCGTGAAGTGCACCTCCCCCCTCCCCGCCTCCCAATATCTCCCACGACATATGTTTGTCAGTTCTCTTCGCGTCCTATTTTTTCCTTTGCAACACCCCTTTTTGGTTGCTTTTTTCTGCCCCCTTTTTTCTACTCCTTTCTGACAGGCCTGAGTGCATCTCGACCCTTGTCACCATCGTTCTCTTTCTCCCCGGCCCTTCCATGTACCTTCTGGCCCTTTCACTATTTCCGCTTTCTTTGAATCTCGATTCGGGAATTGCATCCCCGTTTTTTGGTAGGATTTGCGGTTTTCCCCTTAATCCCACTGCGTGAACTTCCATGCCCTTTCTTCTTCTCTTCTTCTTCAGTAGACAGAAGAACAAGTCCTTGGAAGCCCCCCATTGGCGCGCGGTCGTCTTACCGGCGCTTTTCCCCCCCGCCCTCCCCTTTTCGTGAAAATAGCTCCCCTGTGGCGAGTACCACGCTCAGATCTCCGTGAAAGAGTTAACCAAGCACTTTTTTCCTTCCTCCTTTTTAATTCCTAAGGTGAGAGCTCTCGGGGCCACCTTCCCGTTCCCCTAGTCCCTCCCCGGCGGGGTCCAGCTTACTTTTTACGATGTGCTTCGGTGAAGGATATGTGTAGAGGTCCCAAATCCGCATCTCTTTTTTTGCCACCTCTCCTCCAAACACCCCCGCCCCCCCCCCCCCCCGGGATCGTCTGTGTTCTACGCTGCTCAAGGGATAGCCTTCGCCGGGTTGGTACTTTTTCCCCCCAGGCCCCGGAATTTACAACGATTATTCCCGCCCTGATGCTTTCTCTTTCCCCACTTCCCCATCTCTTTTGGGTTTGTGGTCCCCCTCTAATTCTTTCTTTGCTTTTTTCCGGAAGGCCAGGTCTCGTTGAGAGCTGTAATACCCTGTGTTTCTCTGTCCCCAGCATCTGTCTACACTAGCAACATGTACCCCCCCCCTAGTGGTGTTTCCCATTTACAATGTAGACAGATAGAGTAGCTATTTTCCTTCCACATGATGTGTATGCCGTTTTGGTAGCTATTCCTGCTTTTGTTTCCCTCGTTTTGCTTCCCTTTAATGATGGATGAGAAGATCGCTGCTGATGTGGCCGAGTTTGGAGTGTCTCACTTCTCCCCCCTCTTTTCTATCAGGAACTTCCCTTTCTTTTGTTCACTCCCCAGGAAGTCGCGCGTTCCGGCTTCCGTCTTAGCAGTGATTTACTCCCCCCCCCTCTGTAATCTGTCCATCGCCCCTTCTGCGTCACACTTCCTTCCCCTTGGAATGGCTTGCCCTCACCCACGTTATTCTCTTAATAACTCCTCTCGATCGGATCCCCTTTCACTGGCCGCGTTGGTCGGTTTCCTCTTTTTTCCCTGCTCGTGTGGACGTCTTCTTACGGGGTAACCCCCCCGGACCCGGGTTTCCCCATCTCCGTGCGCTTGATTACCACGGGAGCGTTATCGGTCGTTTTCTCTCCTTTCTCTGATGTGCCGTTTTCCCTCTTGAGCTGTGTACACTCCCCCTTTCTTCCACTTTCCTCCCTTGCCGCTCCCCCACGTAAGTCAGGTCGTTTTTTTCCTCTCTGAACAACTTCGAAATATTTCCTCCTTCACTCCGATCTATCCCCGATGAGAGAGGCGGGAACCAATCGTCTCCCTCCTACTCTTTCCACCCTTTTTCTACACTCGCCCCCCTTTTCGTGGCCCCCTGTGAGTTCTTTTTCTAATTTCCCTCATTAATTGGGCTTCCCTTCTACCCGAAAGCATGAAAAACGGAGACAAGACGACTGGTAGGTTTCTGTCGCCCCCTCCGTTTCTCTTTTCTCTTTCGCCCCGATTGTTTTTGCCCTTCTTTCCTGCTGGGCGGTCTGCGTGTGCTTGGAACCTTCCTTTTTTGAGGTTTGTGCTGCCTTCACCGGTTCCCCCCGTTTTCTCCTTTTCTTCCCCGGTGAGGGGCCGAGGCGAGCAGGGATCCCCGGTGTTTTGTTTGAAGGGTGTAGGTCGAGAGTCGTGTCTCTCCCCTCCATTACCCCCATTCCCTGGACAGTCGTCAACCCTCTGTCTATTACTCTTCATTCTCGCTCCAACTAGCATTTCGCTTCCTTCCCCCCCCCGCCCATGAGACGCACTAGGATTCTATCCCCCTGTGTGTGATCTTCCCGGTTTCTCCGCAAATCCTCTCCGTCCTTCCCCCCCCCCCCTTGAGGAAGAGCAGCCTGACTATTCCCCTTTGAGAGCATTCCTAGCCGGATTTTCTCAATGAAGCACGCATATGTTGGTTTTATTCCCACCATTGAGTTTTTTCGACCGTTCCCATAGCGGTCCAACGTGTTCCTATTCCCATCCCTTCTGAGCGGGAGATCCCCCTGCCCGTCCTCCCCTCCTCCCAGGATCTGTGTGACTTTTTTTTCCCCGATCCCTTTCAAGATTTGGTATCTTGCAGATCAGCCTGGGTGAGTGCATTCCCCGAACTCGACACTGTCCTCCTCTTTTCTCGTGCCCTTCGGTTCCCCTATTCCCCCTAACACCGACTATGTGAATCGCATTCGTGGTTCTTTGGGAGGCTCTCCCCTTTTCTCCCCTTTCTTTCCTCTTCTGGTTCCCTTTTTTTCCCAATCACGCGGGGGAAGAGTGCGCTCCCTCCCTCTCGTTGCAATGTCCCCACTGGGTCTGTTTTTTTTTTTTTTTTTTTTGGACCCTCCTCTTTTACAAGCTTCATGCCCCCTAGGGAAGGTCAACCTACCGCACCTCCCCCTTTTCTTCCAAACATTTCTTCCCCCCGTCCGGGACCTACTTCTTTCCCTACTTTTTTTTTTCCGAGACTCTTCCCCAGTTGAAGCCCCAGAAAAGGGAACTCAAGTTAAAGCTGAGGTCCCCTTTACCACTTGACCGGTGAAAACAGACTTCCTCTTTCATGGCTTTTCCTCCTTTCCCCCCTATTTTTTCCCTGCTTTCCGTCTCGGGCCACGACATCCTCGGTCTTTGCTTTACGGGGATCCGCTTAACGACTTTTTTTCCCTCTCCCTCCCTTCCCCCAGCCTTTCTTTATTCTTGACAGGTGACATTATGGAAAGTGCTTTTGTGTGGAGCATTGACCATCACGCCCCCCCGCGCCCCATCCCTCTTCCCTACACTTCTCCCTTTCTGGGAGACAGAAAGATGGATCTTTTCTTTTCTCCTCTTGTGTGAGCATGTTTCGAAGTGCCCCCCCTCCCATCCTCGTTTGAAACGGTCAGTGGGAGGGTGATCCTTCTTCTGTTCTTGGTCGGTGCTCTTTTTCCCCCCCCCCCCCCCTCCCCTCCCCTCCCCATCTCTGCTCAGCGATAACCATTTCCTCCTGAACGTTCCGCCCTTCCGCTTTCAGCACGGATGCGCACTGCCTCTTTGATTTTCAGGCCCGTGGACCGGACCCAAACGGTTCTTGACAAAACTACCTTTTTAACCATACCAGCCTTCCTCCCTCTTTTCCATCTCTTCTTACCGGATCCTGTGGTAAGACCGTGCTAGGCTTTCCCCGAGGGGTGATAATTTCTTTCCTTTCCTTTTGACTGTTGAAAGCTCTAGATCGAACATATAAATGAGTTTTGGCTGGTTCCTCCTTGGTGTGATATTCAGTCTATTTGGAGTATTTTTTCAACTTTGAGGTGTTCTCAGGGAAATTGAATGATGTGGAGGGATGTTCCCAAAATGAAATGTAGTAAGTGGTCCCGTTTTCATGTCGTGTAGGGCAGGTGGCCCCCCCCCCCCTTTTTTTTTCCTGTTCCCCCAAGAACCCTCTGCGCAAAGGGGGTCGTCTGCCCCCGCTTTCTGTGTATCCTCCCTGGTCCCTCCCCTTGCCCCCCCGATGACTTAATCAATCCGGTGGGTCTTTTCGTCTTCCAGACATTCGCCATGTTGTCTTTTTTCCCTCTGCCTTTTCCAGGCGCCCCCCCCCCTTCCCCCTTCCAAAGTTCTTTTCTATAAACCTTTGCGATAACCCCCTTTTTGCCAGCGGTCTTCCCCGTAATTTTTCCTTGCTTCTCTTTTGCAGAAGTCCTGTTTGTTCACCTGGAATGAAACCCGGTTCTCACAGGCACCCTTTTTTTTGGTCTCCCCCCTCTCCCCTTCGTCATTCCCCCCCCTATTTTTTTCTGTAGAGCGTAGAGTTAGCGTCCCCAATCCGCGGCTCTGCATTTCAAAATTGTTACCTCACCTCAGCCGCGCTGCTTCTTTCTGAATGCTGTAGTGGGCGCCTGTCGAATCGATTTCCTCTGAAGCTGCCCCCTGATCCTCCACCCCTGCTTTATCCTCCTGATAGGTGCTTAGTTCGTGTTTCAAGGCCCTCGCATTGCTCTTTTTCTCTTGTCTATCTCTCCCATAGCCTCCCTGTTCAGCCTCGGGCTACCCCCCCCTCCCTGTTCAACATCTTTTCCCGGGAAAGCTCTCACTCAGATCGCCTACCCCCTCAACCCCCCCCCAACGTCCCTTTCATGGACTCGCTCTCGTCCCTCTCTGTCCTTCCCCTCTCTTTTTCCCCTGAGCGTCGAGCTTGAAGCACCCTCACTTTCAAATGTGATACAAGAGCGGACATAAGCCCCTCTGCGTCTTGTGTCAGGAACCGTCTTGGACGCCCGTCCCCCAGCATCCCTTTTCGCTCGCCCTGACCGCCGGTCCTTGCCCTTGATTTCACCCCTTTTCTCGCTTGTCTTCCCTCCAAGCAGCCAAGGCTCAAAGATCATCAGAAAAGGCTGACGGCTCCTCTCCACTCAACTCATATTTTTGAGGTTATACCTTGCCAGATAGTAGCATTTCGTTTGACTTGTTCCGCCTCCCTCCTGTCCTGGATTTCCTATCTTGCGAAAGATTTCGTACTTTGACTCCTCCTTTTTCCGAATCCAACCGTGCTTTCCGGTACCGCCTTGGGGGAAAGAACTTCCGAACTTTTCTGGAATGTGCGTTTGCACCTCCCGATTAACCCCGCCCCTCTCTTAAAGCTCTCCCCCCCCTCCTTCCTCTTACTCGCCAACCGTGTGTGTTGGTAGTAACTCGTGTATTAATTTGTCCATGGAGTCAGTTGGTTTTTATGACTACGGTCCCCGCGCTGAAGATCCCTGACAGAAAAGCCGTGCCAACGATTGATAGCAGTTTTCTATCTGCTAGTGAGATGGATCGAGTGGTGTCTTCCCCTCCTTCACCCATGATTTTCTTTTCTCTTTTCCCCACTCCCGTCGCACTTTCCCTTTGCTTATGTCGGTAACCCTTGCTCACAGCAGCCGGGCGTTTACGCCTACGTCGGCCAAGAGTGATCTCACTTTAGGTCGTAGACCAACGTTCGCTTTTTTCTTTCTTTTCCCTCGGACCCCCCTTTTCTCCTTTCCGTTTCATGTTCGAAGCACTTCCTGAAATCGCGCGCCACACCCGCTCCTCCCCCCCGAGTCCCTTTCCTCCCCCCTCCCCTCTTTTTTCTTAGTAGATCCTGATGAGTGACAGTCGCGCCCCACAACGGTGATGGTTGACGTTTGCGGACCCACTTGACCCAGGCCCGCCCCCCCCCCCCTTAGTTCCCATTTCTTCCTTTTCCTTTAACCAGCTGATAAGGGGTCTAGTCCTATTCCGGCTCTGATTGAAGCTCGATTGACTTTCATGTTCAGTTTCTTTTCTCCCCCCAAACCTTCCCCTTATTATTTTCGAGGTGAACAGCAGAGACCCTTCTATCTAACTTGAGTCCCGTCTAAAAAGTCCCTCTTCCCCCCCCCTTTTATCTCCTTTTGCTTTTTTTAACTTTGAGAACTTGACAGGAGTCGAGACATCTTGTTACCCGCGCTAAGATGGTCCGTTCCATGCCCTGCCTTCTCCCCCCCTTTTTTTTTTTTTAGATCCTGGGGACAAAAATGGGTACCTCGTGCTCCATTCCCGATTTCTCGCGACCCCCGTTCGGTGTCAGTCCGGTTCCCCCCTCGCCGTCTTAAGTCTCTTTTGACTTCGCCCTTCCTATTTCTTTCTTTTTTTAATAGACTCTTAAGTGAGAGTAATAGCGAGTGCTGTTCCCCATTCGCTGCGGGGTATATTGCTCCCCTTTCCCGATCATTCTTTCCTCCCCCCCGCCCCTTCATTCCTTGTCCTCTCCTTTCCTGTCGAGGAAGAGCGGGCGTTGTTGAGGGAGGCCTACATGTGTGCTCGCCGAGGCCCATCGAGAATGTACCCCTTGGGTGTCCTTAACCCTGCGCCCACCTTTTTTTTTTGCACTTGAGAACTTTTCCAGTAGCCATCGTTCTTTGTCCAATTATATTTTTCTTCTCCTTTTTCTGATTCTTTAGTTCTTTTGCGAGTGTTGCCTCATAATGGAAGAGAGCCTGAGCAAGTGGCACTTGGCTATGTTTACTCGTACTTTTTCCTGCCATTTCCTTCTCCATAGTCCGATTCAGCCTTCGGCTTCCGGTCACCCAGGCCCAAGTGCAGGACGACCTCGCGTAAGGTTCTATGCAGATATATCCCTTCTCCTTTGCACTGGTCTATCCCTACCAAAAATAGGTTTTGCGATTTCAGGACGCCCATGAGTAGAGCATACTGTTGTCCTGGGTTCCTTTCCTTTGGCCGTTTCTTCTTCGTGCCCTTCCCGCCCTTTTTTAACAGAAGTAAGCCGTTTCTAAGTCTCAGCAGAATGTCCGCGTACACCATCCACGGGCTTAGATAGCCTTTTCTCTTTAGCGCTTGAGGAAGTGAGTGTCGTGAGAGTGCAATCAAATGGGCTCCCAACTCGATTCTGACGCAACGTGCCCCCCTTGTCGGTTGTTCGCGTTCCCTACTGGCAATTTTTCTGATCGTCGTAGTTTCGCGAATAAGATTCTCGACCATGGCGAGTCGAACATGGACCTGTATCCCCCTCTGGCCCCATCTCATTCTTTTTTTTCAGGGTATTTAGAATGTCTTAGTTCTGATCTTTGGAACCGCCCCGGCTTGGCGTACCCAACCTTTCATCCTAGGCCCGGCTTTTCTTTCTTATGGCCCGTCTTTTTTGTTAAGGGTTTTTAAATCGGAAGGTTCTGTACCACGCAGCGCTGCTGGGAGATTCCGCTTGTTTCTGGGGGTTCAGCTTTTGAGGTGGTTGTCTTTCCTCGTTCCGATCAGCTTTTTACCCAAAGATTGCGGTAGACAGTGGGCCCCGGGCGCGAGCCCGCGTTCGTTGGGTTTGTTTTTGGTGCCGGCTGCTTTTCTGATCTCTCTTAGGCGAGACCAGGAAATGGCAATGTAGGTCCTATGTCGGAACATGGAGCTATTGTACCCGAAACGGACCTCGGGCATGAAGCGCACGGGCGTGTTCTTTCTCAGCCGGTTTGTGTTTGTTCTCGTCGAGAGTTCGGGACTTGCGGCGGACAACGCGGAGTCACTACCGATCAGCCCTCCTCCTCTTTCTTGCTTGGAGTACATTACGAGATCGCATGCAAGAGCATTTTTCCCCGAAAACCCATTTCCTCTCCTCTGCTCGCCCAATATTTTTTGCTTTTATGCCGTGATTTAGTTTGCTTTTTCCTACGCCGCGGAACGGTTTCACCAGGCTTTTTGCCCCTTCTCTTCTGCACGGCCCTACATCACAACTTATTGTTTTGGAACTTCGAACCGCGTTCGACACGGGTTTATCCTTGATAGCGAGAATCTTGGGAGGCCCCGAACGTCTCTTTACGAGGCTTCTTTTTTTCCTTAGTGTGTTGAATATAAGCGCACCTTTGATCCAGTCTGTCTTTCCTTTGTTCTGTCCTTGCGCCTCAGCGACGAGAAGTTTAGTTCGTGCGGTTTGGCGCACGACTGGCCGATTTTGCTCTTTCGATGCAGATTTTAAGGTTCCCCGTGGACAATGGCTGTTGGGAACTCCGATAAAATCTTCAGCATGATGGAGGTCCCTTTCGCAACCTTCCACCACACTGCTTCCTCCCCTCAGACCCCTCATGTTGCCCCCTTTTTTTAGATGGCATCAAAATCAAAGCGGTTTCCCAACAAGGTCTTATTTTTTTTCACGGCGCATCGTTCACCATGGGTGCTAAATGAGTACACTTGGTGGGGGGATGCCCGGAGAATGGACGCTCTGAGGATGGGACGTTTCATTTCCCCATCTGGTCCGGGCTCCAAACCGCTGAAGTTCCCTCCATCGTCTGTCAATCCGATGGCTGAGAATTTGTAATTCTCTCCCAGTTTGTACCTGGCTTTCTGACGCTGGGGGGATTCCCGAAGAACGACGCAGACTGTTTCGAAACGCCCTCTCAAATTTTTACATGTTTCCGCTAGGTTTTCGGACAGCTTTTCACCCCGGTTGAATCTTACTTTGTCGGGTTGTTGGGGAGAGATGTCCGTGTTGATATTTGCCGCATCTAGGCGGACTTCATTACTGATTCGGGAGTTTTTGCGTCCCCCAATGTGCTTGAGCGCATAGCCGCGTCACAATCCAGTACTTAATTATAGGAAGGCACCCGGTTTTTTCGCCCCTCCCTTCCGACTCCCTTCGGAGGATGGCCCCCCCGTCAAGAGTTGTTCCCCCGGGACCCACCGATTTTTCTGAATACCCCGTCCTCACCGGAGGCGCCTCTCCCCTATGAATTTCTTAACCGCTCCATTTTGTCTCCCGCCGTTCTCCTGCTGTTTGGAAACTTTCTCCATTCGGGGTGTGGACTCCTTAGCTGATTAACTGGATATGCGGTAGTCCTTTCATGTTTATACTGGTACGAGAATGTGGTGCGTTGAGGTGCCCTTCTCCATCGTGCCGTTTTTTTTTTTTAGGTGGCGGGTGCCATTTCCACAATGACATGGTTCCAGCATGGGGACGGCATGTCTCGCCCTCAGTTTTTCTTTAGAACTCGGTCAGCACCTCATTGATAGCCCCCCCCCCCGCCACCGACGTCCCTTAGATGATGGCTTCTGCCCCCGCTTGCCGTTAGTATAAATGTACATTTGCAAATCTGCCGCCTCCGCTGGACAAACATGGTGGAGATAGCACCGCCCCCCAAGATACTTTTCTCAAGACTGTGAGTAGTCTGCTGGCGCATTGTCCCACCATGGCTGTTTCAGAGGGGCTCACCCGCTTCAAAGCGGTCCCGGCCAACGTTTCCAAAAGAGAAGGGGTTTGGGTCCAGTTGCAGAGTCCCCTCCACTGTTCGTTCCTTCTCCCCTCTGGAATTACCGTGACAAGGTGGCCCGTCTTGGAAACTAACTTTCGCACCCAAATCACGTTAACGAAACAATTTTGAGCATTTGTCGCGTACTTCCTTTCCCTCGGTCCAACCCTTATGAATCGCTGTTATCCCTAAGCTGGCTCGAGTGAGCATTTTTCTGGCGCGCTTAGTGTGCTTCTTCGCTTTCCGCAAGTCTTCCGACGCGATCTCCCAACACCAAGGCTGAGTACGAAATGCATCGTTGTCTTGTTGCCTTTTTTTGCCCCTCCGCGAACTTTCTCGTTCTTTTTTTTGTAATCTCCCCCCTTCGCCTCCCTTTTCAGAAGATTTTGACAAGTTACCGATATTCTTGAAATGGCTCCCGTCCCTCGATTAAGTTCCTGACCCCGCTCGTGCCCCTTCTACAAACCCAAACACCCTCCCTTTTTCTTCCGCGGCCTTTCGGCTCCCATCCTTCAGAATGCGTCCCCTCCTTTGCCCCTGCTGTTTTCCTGCGGCTCTCAAGTTTTCCCCCCGGCTCAAGGAACAGTCTGTCCACCCAGCCCCATATTACCATTCCCTCCCGACCAGCGTTCCTGTATTCACGGATCTGGGACGCCCGTCCCCAAGGACCACGGTTCTAATGCCCGTCAAACAGCCCCCTTTTCCCCCTTCTTTTTCATTACTCCTTCTTTGTTCGAGGTTTCCCCCATTCACGCCAGGATTCCCCCCTGATCATCTGCACGCGAAGGATTGCCCTCCCATTCCCTCCGATCTCCCCCCCTCCGTGGCCGCTTTTCTCCAGGTCCCCCCCTTTCCCTGTCGTTTTTTTCGTTCTCGAACTTGTCCCTCTCGCCTCTTCGAGAGGATCTATTTATATCGCAACCTATTTCTGAAGACCTCTGTAGTCTCCGAGACTTCCGACCTTAGCCCTCCCCACGTGCTTCCACTTGACTTGGCGCCCCTGTCAAAGCCTTGAAGTTTTCTGCTCCCATTTTTGATTTTTCCCTCCCGGCTGAAGCACCTTGACAAGGCGACCCCTTTTCCTCCCGGTATTTCCCTGCTCTAACCCGTGTTCTTTTTTGATTAACGTCCCCTCATTCCTTTCTGCTACTTGACGGAGCATTTAAATTTTTACCCCCTTACCCCTGCCATCTACTTGCACACGATTTTTGCAGATTTCCCCCTCCGCGCCGTTCCCCACCCGATCCCTCTCTCCTGTCACTGTGCGTCATCTGCTCTGGAGTTCTTGGGTCAGTGCCTTGACATTAGGGGGTTCTTCCTCCTCACATACCCCTTTCCTTGGCTTTGATTTTTCCCATATCTTTTTCCCTTTCAACGCCGGAGGATTTTTCTGTAAGCATTCTCCCCCGCGCGGACCTTTTTTACTGAACTCCTCCCTTCTTTTCCCTCTTTGCTCCCCCGCCTTCAGAGTCCCCACACCTTCTCGAACTAGGTGTGCATGTAGTTCCAACTGGCACCACATTTTCCGTTCATGGCTCTCTCCCCCCCTCCATCCTTCAAGGTCCCTTAATCCAAAACAATCCAGAGACAATCGCATTCTCAGCGCCCCCCAAACCCTGTAGTCAACTCCGTCCCTGTTTACATCCCTCCCTCTCGTTGATTGAATTTTTTTCCTTTTTTTTGAAACCACCCAATGATTGTGGACTTTGTTCTTCCACCCGTAATACCGTTAAGTCCCTTTTTCATCGAGTTCCCAGTTTTACACCCCCCTTCTGACCTTTCCTTTTCCTCCAACTCTATGCTGACATGTCCATTGAATAGAGAGTTTCCTCTCCGTATGTACGCGAGATTCGCGTTTCTCGAGAATCTTCCGAAGTGCTGTGAACTTCTCCTTATCCCCCTCCTCTTATTTCAAAGGCCCGCGACCCGGTCGAGACGTTTCTATCACTTTCGTCGAGACACAGACGTACACCATTAGATTGGGAGGCTCAATACGGGTACAGCTTCTTCCTTTGTTTCCTTCTCGCACCTACGACAACGGGTCAGGAACTAGTACCCGGAGCGCGTTTACCGCGTCTACGATGTTTCCGTTGCCCGGCCCCCTTAAAGCCTATATCTCTATTCCTCCTCTTGTTGAGGAGATAGGCTTTCAGGGGGCACCCTTTCCGTCCCTTCTTCGAGGCGGTGGTCCTCTCCAGTTCTTTCGAGCGGACAGTTAGGAGTGAGCGCCTTGCACAGCGCCGCTTCGGAGGGTTGCTGCCGCCAGCTCCTTGTGAAGCATGGGTAATCGCCTATGTGTTCCGTCCTCTAAGTTTTCTTTTTCCCCCCCCTTCCGCTTTGGGATTATTTGACTCAGATCAAAAGAAACGATGCCCGCGACCCTCTCCCCACGATTTCCTGCACTACTCGCCTAGTCGATCCCCTTTGGACCGCTTAAGGGCGCGTTTGCGGCCCAAACTACATTGGAAATCGCCCGCTCACTCACGATTGCCTGTTCTTGTATCCGGGTGTCAGGCAACAGCGAACACATCACCGGTGGGGCAACTTCTTTCGCACTTGCTCGCGCCTCTTTAGTATGAATGTTTAATTAGGATGTGTGTTGGCTCAGGTGGGCTCTTCTTCCGGCGTTGCGCAGAGTTGTTGCTTATCATTGGATGCGTCCTCGCACTGCCGTCGACAGTTGGTTAAGGGTGGACACACCCGAGCAGTAACCTTTTTTGACCTGACGCTGCACTCCTTGGCCCACCCCACCACCCCCCCAGACGTAGGGTTACTGACGCTTTTTTATTCTTTTTCAGCCAATTTCTTTACCGACCCCTCTGGCGGCGCGTTTTTTGACTGTCTGGGCCAGATATCCATTGAGATTTGCAGCTCCACTCCCACCCCGTACTCTTCCTCTTCACCACTACAGACGCAGAGACACGTACGCTAGGGCAGCGTGTCCGTCGCTTCATGTTCTCATAGTCGCGCGTGTGGCGGATTTCAGTCCGGTTAACCGCTTTACGCCCGTTCACCTAATCCGCCGACGCTGCCGCCGGTACTCACACCTTTCACCCGGTGTCTCTTCTCGATGCCTGCGAGTACTCCTGGCGCGGCGTTTTCAATCCTTCATGTCGCCTTTTCAACAGTTTATCCATATGCCGCCCCTTCCGCTTCCTGTCACCACGGGAAGCGTTTGCTTCGGTTACTAAATCCCCCCTTTCGCAATACTTTTGCCTCCCCCCCGAAGCTACTTCTAGTCCCCTTCTCGAGCCGGGAAAAACAGCACGAATGCTTCCCCCCCTCGGGCACATGTATAACCCCGCCCTTTGCTCTGGCCTGTTTCTTCCCTCTTATTCGTGCTCTTCCCTTTTCCTTCCTGATGTTGGCGCCGATCCTCAATCATTGATTTCCCCGCCTCCCCACCCCTTCTCCCCTCCCCTTCTGTCATCCCCTGCTTCTTCTCCCCCCCCCATTCCTCTTCTTCTTTACTCTTCCCTCTCCCTAGTTTACCCCCCCCCCTCCCGCCTCCTACCTCCTTGCCCCCCCCCCCCCACCCCCTCTCCCCCCTCCCGTTCTCCCCCCCCA
>Ga0179591_1389541_pt1 | contig 17395 bp, 12 predicted proteins | sample CZOMad2_1_08_16f_FD_182891 | JGI IMG/M metagenome (GOLD analysis project Ga0179591, IMG submission 182891) | Vadose zone soil fungal communities from Angelo Coast Range Reserve, California, USA - CZOMad2_1_08_16fungal (PacBio error correction) | ecosystem: Environmental > Terrestrial > Soil >... | reverse complement strand
CTCTCAAGTGTTAGGGTGTTGATTCGCATGCTTCTATGGGACTGGATCGGTTTCCAACGGCCGGGGTAAGCGTTCCAAAGTGCCCTCCTTCCTCTCCTTTTGTCGTATGCATGGCCACTTGGAACGCTTTTTCGGCCGTTTTTTACGAGCTTTCCTCCCACGAAGTCCCTCGGTCATCACCACTTCTTTCTCATGGATCGGGACCTTTACCCAAGTATTGTGGCTGGACTTCTTCGCCCCCCCACTTAACACCTTTAATGCACGTCCTGTACGACAGGTTACCTACTATCTTTCCCTTCCGATTCCTCCCTCGCAACTTCTTTTGACCTTGCCCTGGCTGTTAGTTCTACCATGGCGGTGAGATTCGTCCAGTTGGGGGTGGTATTATTTTATGATTATTCTCTCCTAGCAGACCCTCCAAACGGGGCCGGTTGTTCCCTTTCGCAAAATTTCCCTCCTCCCATGGGAAAACATTTTTGCGCGAATTTCCTTGCCGCAGCGTTTTTCTATCACTTTGCTTGATGGGCCAGCCCCAATTGAGGTTTTTCATGCGTGCTCGCTCAGTCAGAAACCTGGTCTTCTTCTCCACCTATATAGCCTGGGACACTTTGTTTTGAGGGGTCCCTCGTTGGCCAGCCGACGCGCACTTGATGAAATTAAAAAGTGTTTTTCTTCCCAGATATCGCCTTTCCTCTCCCAAACGCCAAACTTTTCACGACACCCAAGCCCCTTTTAGATTCTCCCCAACCTGTATCTCTTTCCCTCATTGATATTTTCCCTCTATATTCCCTACCCCGTGCTTCAGGCACTTTCTATCCCGAAAATTGTCCATCAGTTGGCATCCCTGTGTCACTTTCACGTTCCCGCCCACACGTCAGCACTGCTTTCTCATTCTACTTCGTTGACTCCCCGTCTCACCCAAGACTCTGCCCCGTGGCTATTTTAGTATTTTCTTCTTTTTCTATTTCCCGTGTCTATTTTTCCTCCTGGATCGAAGTATGAGACAGGTTCTGCCTCCAAGTTTTCTCCTCATTGGATCTGTCTCCCCCCCCAACTTTGGATCAACCTACCGCGGTCAGAGGATCACAACTCCGCTTTGCAAGAAATGTTTATGTAGCGGTTCCACTCTTATGCATACCCCCACAGGCGATAGCTACCTCTCCTTTTATCGACTTCCCGAGAATTTTCCGAGTTTCAGGAAGATCCTCCCCGTCATTGCCGAACCCCGTAGCAGTCTCGATTGCCCACCTTTCAGGGGGGATTCATCCCTTTTTTGTCTCTTTTGCATTGGAACCCGTCAAAAGTACATTGCTGATGGGATTTGCTTTTCCCCTGCAATTACCGTGGCGTTGCCGCCTTCACCCCCCCCCCCTAAGTCCGCGACTTCCGTATCCTTTTTTTTTGTTGTCTATGTGAATGCATCGGCTTCAGCAATATAGATGCCAAGATTCTAATGTTTCCTCCCGTAGCCCGCCTATTCAGCCCTGGCGTGACGTTTTTCGTTCCATGAAGAATACGCTAACCGAATTTTTTCCCTACACCACAAGTTCGCATCCTGTTTCGACCGTCGCAAACCCAGGCCTCACGGGACTTGAGTCAGTCGCAGGCTGTTTTCAACTTGATTCTCCTTCACAGGGCTTTAGGGAAGTCCCCTTCCCTATGTGCCGTACTGTTTTCCACTTATCCCTATGGACCTAGAAGAGCATATGGTGGCGATGGTGGTGGCCAATCTGCTGAGGTCGCGATAACTCGGCGATTGTTTAGGTAGACCTACTACGCCAGACAGCTCCTCTGAAACTCGAAAAAGTTTGACCCCCCTTCTGCGCTTTCCCCATGAACCCTCTCGATACCGTGCTTTGCTGTCTTCTGTCCCGTTACTTTTCCAAGTTACCACCCAGCCGGAAGTTCTTGTTGAAATGATTTCTTAGCGTTGGACACCTATGATGTCGTTTGGGTCGCTCTCCCAATTAATAATCTCCAGTCATTCTTGTGACGGTCCCACCTTTCTTCAAATTTTTTTCCCGTTACTCTATTTCATGCTGCCTTCATAATCTAAATTTGCCTTTAGGCTATGCTATCCCATTACAGACCGGACCTATCTAAACACACTGTATTGTCTGTTCTTCGACCGATACAAACCCCCCCCCTTCCTCCCTTACTCTTTTCCCCCGGTACCATGTTGTCGCAGTGCCTGTGATCCGATTTTGTTTAGGTGGAACTTGCATTCCTATGTCCTAGTACTCGCTACCCAGTCAACGGTTTTCCCCTAATGCCCCTTCCTAGAGCCCTTTCTCAGCCAGCCGCTCCTTTTCTTTCCCGCCCAAACTAATAGTGCATCCTATAGCTAGCTCATTTACCGGTGAGGTCAGCAAGTATCGTCACGGTCCACATGCGTGGTCTTCTTCCCGGAGGAAAGGTGCGGAGTATGTCGTGCTATCTCCCCCCCCTTGAGGTTAACAATGGATTTCCGGCAGCAGTTGGATTTAGTTGCTTGCTCTCCGGACGGGGTATTTCGTTCGGGTTTTTCTGCTTTCCCCCCCTGAAGAAAGGACTTCCCGGCAGTCCGCTCCTATACCCCAGAGCCTTGCTGCTTTTTATCCACGAGGTACTCATCGGCACGAGCCACACAGCGTTCCTTTTTTTTTATCTTGTCGCCTAAGAGATTGATCAAAGTTGTCCGAACCTCGAGACAGAGAGTTGCTCCATCTTTAAGGAGTCGGTCTTACCACTTTGCGTCTCATCACACTCCTGAGTTCACTGGAACTGTTGCTGCTGATGGGTCTACCACTATACTATGGCTTGGAGTCTCTCCCCCCGCTCAGCCCCTGACTTGATCGTGTGTATGGTCCCCTACTCCCCGCTGGCCGTGTCTGTTTTGTGTTTTTTCTTTTTGTGTGATGTTTGTCGCCGCACCACTCCCTTTACCAGACTAGAGCTATTCATCTCGTTTTACGGTCCCCAGTGAGAACCGGAAGTTCCTTTCGCAACAATCCACGGACAACTTTTCCTATGTGGAGGTCCACGACCCCGTATCGAACAGGCTGGTCCACATAAAGATTTGAGACCTACTGAGTATGAGAGTGTTTTCCGTTTTATCAGACTCTCCTTCTGTCTTTGAGGATCTGTAATACCGCTAAAACTTTAGGTGTACCACCCTTTCCCCTTTGCCTACGTCTCGTTTAGAAGGAGAGACAAATCTTCATGAGTGTGTCTTGACGTCCATCGATGATGACTGTTCTCTCTTTCTCCTCCGTTGGTTTTTGAGAGTTTTTCCAATAATTACACCGATACCTCCCTAAACGCCTTTTGATCTTTCTTCTTCGATGAATGCCGGCGTATTTTGTTATTTGTGTGACAGTTGCTCCTTATGAATTGTAAGACCCAGGCCCTCTGACTCCCCCTTCCTTCCTCGGAATTCTTACTCGATACCATCGTATTTCTTTTCCTTCTATTGCCCTCTGATTATCAAATGTATCTTCACCTTTGTTTTCGACTTATTTCTTTGCAGAGTATAGTAAACTTCTACTGTTCTTTTTTTTCGTACCGCTTCCCTGACGTAGGATTGTGTTTGTTCGCTTCCCCCCAACCTGTGGCACGTTTCCTTCCTACGCAGGCGGGCGTGCGAGTTGTACATTTAAACCGTCCCTTTCAAATTTGTGTTACGTTAAGCTCCAGGATAGGCGAAGATGCCGTTTTGCCTGTCACTTTCGCCCCTTCCCCCTTTCACATTGTCACAGATGTGTAGGTGTGACGGGTGCGATGCGGCTAGTGTTGAATACCCCGCTACGACGCTCCGGCACTATGGTGATTCGGTCGCGTTTCGTACATTAATTTTTACACCTGAACCGGATGGGGGCTTGGGTGCCTGCGCTTTTATTTAATCTGCGGGTAGCATTTAGGTTTGTGGATTTCCTTAGGAGGACGTATCTGTCTTCTATTCTGGTTGATACTTTGACCCACACGTTTTTACGCTCCAGCCTCGTGAGTGCTCCGTTGCTCGCTTTTTCTTTGCGGTGCAAACGTCAATTTTTTGCCCCCTTTTTGTAGTGATTTCGGAGAACGCCCTCCCTAAGCTTTCCCTTTTTCTTCACACTCTCGGTTTCGCTGAAACAGTTCCTTTTTGCTGACTCATGTTGGTCTAAAAGTTAGCAGCTCTATACTCCCCTTCTGGCCCCAGAGCCCAGTGTTTGAGGAAAAATCTTTTCTCTTTCTTTTCGTGACTCAGAGCGGGCAGACGTCTCGGTATTGGCATAGGGCCCCTTTTCCCCTCTCCTCTATCCTACATCTGACGCTTCTAGTGCAGTGACCTTTCTTTTCAAGGCCCACCTCGAGTGACAAGGAGGGTCCCTTTTAATCTCAGGATTCCCCAGAGAGGGGGTTCGGTGTCATACAGGATGCATTTACGTTTTTTCTATATGCCAGGGTCTGTCGAAGAGGACGTTCACTGCACCGCTGCACTTCTTCACAGTAGTTGTTATGAAGAGCATATCCTTCTTTGAGTCCTGATCCTTGTTCTTACACTTTGTGGATGTCAGCTTCTTCATCGGGCGTTTTTTTTTTTTCTCCTTTCTGAGCGGACCCTGGGTTCGTCCTCACACGGAGCTGGTCCCTCAAGTACAATCATTAACCACCTCCGTGTTGGTAAACTTTCTCAGCTTTCTGTTCCCGTTATCTCAGCCAAAGCCTTTTTTTTCCCTTATTCTTAGACACTTCTCGCTCAGAACCACCCTTGGTCAATTCGTCTTTCTCTCCATCTTCCACGTTGGCAGCACTGGTGTCTTCCACCCATCCACATAGGCCACCCATTGCCTTCTTTGGACGTCTTTCCCCCGGGTAGTACCGTCCGCTTAACTATTTGAGGTTCCCTTTAAGTCGCAATGAGTTCTCCCGTCCCGTTGATCCCTTGGTTGCGACTTTTGCCCTTTATTCTTGGATTCTTGCGTGTTTTTTGGATGAATCGGTCGTCCATACAAATGATGCTACATTGATCCAGTTTGAATACTGTTTTTTGAGCCCGTAACCTTTCCCCACATCCCAGATTTTGCAGTATTACGCAACTGTGGGCGGACTTTCTTGGTAGGAAAGCGTGCACGTAGAGTGGATTACTATTTCTTATTGAGTTTCTTTTGGTTGCCAATGTCAAAGTCTCTCGAGGTAGAACTGTCTTTTCCTCCTGCATTTGTTGCTGCCCTCTTATTTTCACTCTGATTTCGGGATTCCTGCGTCTGAGAATCTCTTTCCTTTGCGCGCACTTTCTCTCGTCTGCTTATAGAGGCCCCTCTCACATCGAGCCGACATTGCCGTTTTTTTTTTAAACTTTTTGGGGATCCAATTTTGGTAGTGTGCCCTCTCCACCTTTGAGTGCAGACTTTTCCTGCTATGCTCGTAAAAGAAGTACCCTTTTTGTGAAAAATCCTTTGAGGTCTTCCCCTGGAAATAGAACGGGAGAAGATGAGCTTGGGTGCTTGCTCGCCACTCTCCCTAGGCCATCATTTTGTGAGGGCGTGCCAGAAGTGTTCCCCCACTGCTAGTGCTGGGTTTTTTAGTACTTTTTGTAATCGGCCTTGATGTTCGTCCTGGAGCACTATGATGACTCAGAGACTTTTGTCACTTTAGTATTTTTGGTTTGTGCCGTGACTGCAAGTTCGTCGTTCTGAGGAGTATCTTATCTTCTACATCCTATTCTCTCCTCGCTTTTGCTGTTCCTCCGATGGGCCCCCTTCCTTTCTGTCCCGTGATCTTCGCCGCTGCAGGTTGCATTGTACTCCTCTGCGAGACCTCCCGTCCCTCATTGAGGGGGCATCGTGAGATCCCCTCCGCGTGCGGCCCATGCCTTCGCGCAAACCTTTTTTTTCCTTTCGGGTACAATGTGAACACGAACCCACTGCCCTTTTTTGTGGCTCTTCTTCTCTTTTCCTGGGATAGGTTTCTACCACCAAACCTGTTTCTCCCCCTTTGTGTAGAGCCTTTCTGGGGATCCCTCCTTTGCGGCCATGTTAATGTGAGGCATGTGTATTATAATGTCCCGCATTTATTGGATAGCCGTAGTTATTCACGTGCATCAGGTGTTGATTTGGGAGCGCCCCATCCACACCTCTTTCTACCCCATTAAAGTGTTTGTGTTTTTCCAGACTTCTGCCCGAGTTATTGGTTCTAAACACTAGGAGGCAGCGTTCCCACTTGCCCTCAGTTTCTCTATCTTGTTTGTGAGATCTAGTATTTTCATGGCACTTCTGCTTCTTGGTGTTCGAGCGTCCATGTCATCCATCGTCCTCATATGCTCTTCTTTAATCTTCCGAGCGGAGGACGATCTCTAACAGTGGATTCTTCAAAGTCCAAGCTTGTTCCCGTTGAATTGCTTCCTTTCAAAGTTGATATTAAATCCCCCCCGCGCAATTTTTCCCCTCCGTGGGGGACTAGCTCACACCATCTCTTGGGCGTTGTCCTTTTGTTTTTCTCTTTATGTTTTTTTGTGAGCTATTGTGACCGTATGTCCCGTCCTCTTACAGATGCATCCCTTTCCAAAGGTTCGGTTTTCCCCTTGTCCGAACCCCATTTCCCTTACCTACCTTACCCGGGCCTGGTTTCGGGGTCGTGTAATTCCACGTGCTTCACGATAGCCCCCTTTTGTCCGTAGCGCTAAACCTTCGAGCGCGCCACCGATTTAAGGTTTGACCCAGTTGCATTGCCATCGGAGTTAACAGCAAGTCCTTTTAAGCCTTCCTTTCTTCCCAATAGCGAGTCCTTGCAAACGCTATCGCCCCTCCCCTTCCTCCTCCTCACCCCAACTTTTCTTCCCCCCAAAGCAGAAGCACCACTACAAGTTTTTACGTTCTTGTCCATTCCTCCTCATCATCTTTTTCATTTATTCTTCCGTGTCCTCCTTAAGTGACGGCCTTTTCGATTCTCTTTAATGGATTTTTATCAGCACCGGCACTCACTATTCCCCAGGTTCAACGTTTCCTCCCCCCCCCCCCCTATAGAGCCCATTTAGATCGTTCTAAGTGACTACCTTCTCCCCCCTTTTGCCCCGACTCTTATCCTCCCCTGGCTATTTCTTATTTAGCGATGCTCGACCTTTCCTGTTATTTCTCGAGACGTCACTGAAACAGTGCACTCAATCTTCGATTCATACCAACAAAGTTTCTAACCAGTCCCTCTTTCACCCCCTTGCCATGTTCGGCAGCAATAACAATGATAGCTTCCCCTTATGCCACAAGGTATCCTCCTCTTGCAGTTCCTCGAAAGAGACTTTTCCCGCGTCTTGTTTTCCCTCACTAGATACATGACAATGACGATCAAGGCGCGATGTTCCAAATTTGCAGGAGTTTCCCTTCCCTCCGACTCCTTGTCAACTTGACAAGTGAATTCTCTAACTCGGATTGCTACCGTGCGCGTGATTGTGCCCACCAAGAAGAATGCAGCGAACGCTCGTACATTTCTTTTCTATGTGTAATCGTTGCATATAGTTTCCACAATGATACCCTTGTTGATTTTCAAGGCCCCCCCACTGGCGTTTTAGGGACAGCAACTTCTCTTTCCCTTAGTACATTATACCCGAACTCACTCCCGCCGGCTCATGCTTTTTCCGTCGCCCCGTAGACTTGAATTTTCTCCGTCAACTCCCCCTTTAAACGAAAAAGACTCACTTTTTTTCCTCCTATGGCTTTTCTTTACCCTATGCCTAGCTGTTAGAGCCTTGAGTTGTGGGAATTTGCCCGTTCCAGGTTCACCTTTTCCTTTTTCAGCCGAACAATTGGAACAAGGGCTTACTTGTTTCACCTTTCCTCTCCGTGATTTTTTTTTGATTATTTCGTACACGGGCATCGATGATCCTTCCTTTTGACAGACAAGATGGTGTTTTTCTTAATTTTGTCGACTTGCCCAGCTTCTTGATGGTTTCCACCCCCTACCCATTTTTCTTCCCCTATATACCCCAAAGCCAATTACTCTCTCCCTCTGTGACGTCACTGCTAGGTACACATCTACTGATTCTGCATACTTGTGCACAGGCTTCGGCTATTGCTTACATCGCCCCTTTCTTTCCTCCCATACCGCTTCTAACACTTATTCCCAGTTTTTATTCTTTCCCCTTTAGTTCATGCCCATCTACGTACGCTGTGCAGTTTCTTTGCTATTTCCTCCGATTTCCTTTCTTTTAGTGTATCACTCTTACTGAGCATCTATGAAGAGATAATCTTAGCCCAGGTGGTTCCCTGCCGAGACTCTCCGCATCTGACGGTCCCCCCCCCTCCAACTTTGTTCCTTATGCCCCGTAATAGTTGATATATTATGTCTAACTTTTAATACCAACATGATATTTGTTCCTCATCGTTTACCAGAGAGTGAGATGAGGGAAGAGGTGGGAGGTTCTTTCCCTCGCCATATTCCCCATTAACAATTTTGATTTTTTTTCACCTTGTGGCTCTCTTGCAGCCACTTTTTCGCGTCCGCGCATCCTTTCTGACTTACGTGTTTCAAGATCCACCCCCGCACTTCTTTCCCCTGGTCTGCCTCTGTGCATGCTCTTTGTCCCCTCGAGGCAGCGCTCTGCAATCCACAGCTTCAGTCCTCCCCCCCGTCTTGATATCTGTGTTTTACGCCGCCTTCCCTTCTCCCCTCCACCATTCAGCCGGAGAGTCCTTCACCCCCTGCGGCTCCACCACACTGGGCCTTAGCACCAATGTGATTTTTCTGTGAGGGGTTTCTTGACCGGCATCCTCCTGTAAGGCCCTTGCGGCTTCGTTTCAGTACTGTACGTCTCCCCGCTTCTTCCTGTGTAGCCGACATGCCCTGTTTTGGCTTTTCAGCGACAAACCATCCCTACATCGCTAGCTTCAGCTGCTTATTGACTTCCCGTACTCTCAAATAAATTCTCCTCACCCCCCCCGTTCCTGCAAGTGATCCACTCCCGGTCGTTTAAACAAACTGCAAGGACCTTCCTTAGGGGTGTCTCTTTTCCTTTCTTTGGCTCGTGTCTGGAATCGTAATAGCGTCTCCTCCCCTCCTGACGTCCTTTCCCTCAATCCTGAGTCAAAAGTTCCTCGCGTTTGTGGAGGGAGCAAGTTCTCGCTTGAGGGTCGCGCTTACGCCTTCTCTCCGTTTTTGTTGTTGCGTGACGGCGACCACCGCTGCTCCTACACAGCCCGACAGGCGTTCACAACGGGATGATGTCATTGCTCGTCTTTCGTCATGCACGCTCGGGCTGCTTTCTGTTGAGATTTCGCTCGATTACGCTACCGTTTCCTCCTGTCAAAGGCAGTGTTTTGGAATGCGTGACTCGACCCCACTCATTAGGTTTCAATTTATTCCTCCCCTTGTATGATAAGGAGTAGTTTGATCGGTCCCCCTTTTTTTTCGAATCCTGCCTCGTAAAATTTCTGTCCGAGACGTCTTATGACATCCTTTTAGCGTTCTTTGGTGTTCTTTTCCATCCAAGTTCTTCTGGGTTTCTTCTTTTTTAGGCATTTGGGCCCGTAAATCTGAACAGGTGATGAGTCGTTCACCCCCGGCCCCTCGAGATGCCGTTATTTCCTCCCTCCACAGTGAAAATTCCCACATTTGCCGGGCCCCGATGTTTTTTGTTCTTTGAGCTGTAGCGTTTGAATACCCGCTTCTGTACGCTCCTTTATCACTATGGTTTCTTTGCTCCTCGTTTGACCTTTGGCAGCCTCCAGGACTTCAATTTGGTTTGGTTTTCTTGCCTCTTTTCTGAATCGGCGGTGACCAGCCGATTGCAGGTTCACCGTTTTTATCGTGGCTTAGTAGGCTTGGATCGTGGACTTATTGTATCTTGTTCAGTCAGTATACGTCCAGTCGTGCTGCCTTTACTGCGATGAGGGTAGCTCTGTAATCCTCGTGGGACACATTCCCCTTTTTCCCCACCATTGTTACTGGTATGTCGGTCGATGCCGCTCCTCCGCCCCTGACTCTCTCCTTCCCCCTTCTCGCACCGGCTTGTCTCCTGTTTGTTATTTCCTGATAGAGATAAGTATCTATTTTTACTCGGGGGCGTTTGCGGTCACCGGGTTTTTGCCCCACAAGATTGAGTTTTGGGTACTTGTTGGGCGGATGATTCGGCCGTTCCATTGACTGTATCGAGAATATCTCCTTTTGACGTTTCAGTATTGACCACTCTTTTCGAAGCCATCGTTTCCACGATCCATATCCGTTCCGCAAAGCTGGTTTTAGCCACATTAGCCGTACTTCTGATTTCCCATCTTTTGTCTGGTCTTTCCTTCCACACTTTCAATACGTTTCTCTCCTGAAGTCTTTTTGCATTCGACCTGGATTATCTCTCTAGCACTTGCCACGGTCGAGTATGCGATCTTCGGATGTGAGACCTGGTCCTCGGGGTCGCTTTTTCTACGCCTTTGCTTTGTATTATACTTTCTTTTTTTTCACCTGATTTCAATCCTCCATTGAACAGATGGTCAAACCTTAACACCTCATTCCCCCCCCACTTCAGGGTTTTGTCCCCCTTTCGTCTCCGCGGGTGGTACACGTTACGCTCTTCTCCCCCCCCCCCCTTTTGGTCATTTTCAGCCCTGTCATGGGTGATGTGAGAACTCCTTTTGTTCAATTACATCCCCGTTGGCCGCTTTTGCTTTTCACCCCTTCTGGCTCGACCCTCTAGTCCAGATGGATCTCTCTGTACACCTTTACTCTCCCCCGGTGAATTTTTCTTTCTTGGTCCAGTGTTGATTTTTAACTTTTGAAAACTTCAAGTTTATTAAGTGGCTTGTCGCCGTCTCAATTGGGTCTCCTGAGGGGGTCTTTTTCTTAGGTTGTCCCTTTTGTGGTTCCTCCCCGGTCTCATCTGTGCTAATCGATTTAACTGCGGTCCATTCCTTTGCGTTGCTGCTGATTCAATTGTCCTTTGTGAAGCTTCACATAGGGCCGAACATCCGCATGTGGAGGCTGGTTTTTCCTTCTTTTTGGAGGAAAAACGCGTCCTTTGCCCCTTTTTGATTTTCCTCTCCCATCGTTTGAGCCATGTACTGTCCCTTGCAATGCAACGAGACTTGTTACTTGAGACTTCCTCTCATTGGGCATCCCGCAGCCTTGAACACTTTTTCTTTTTTCATTCTTTCTGATATTTCCGCCTAGCGGCAAAGTCTCTTTCCGAGCGCTCGACTCCTTTGCTGCTGAGCCTTGTAGGCATAGAGGGGACTCATACATTCCTAGCCGTCCACTTGACACGTGCTTTAAATCTGACGCGGTCTTTTGCCCCTGGTATTGGTACTCCGTGTTGACAGGAACCTTTTGCATCTCCTTTCTTTCTCGATCCATGCGAGTTTCAATATCCTTCTTTTCAAGTTATGGCATCGCTTCCCTCGTACCCGAAAATTTTACGGGGCTGACTTTTTTCTCTTTTTGTTTTTGGCGGCGGTCGCATTCCGATGAACTTCCCCCTTTGCTGATTTTGCTGACCTCTTTGACCCGGATGTTTTGCTGTTTTATGAGCATCCCTGTCTGTCATAGTTTCATTTTGATGGCTCATTAGGATATCCCTGATGACGTCCTTCGCCCAAGTGACTTTCATTTTTGGTGCTGCTTGTTTCTCAACCGTTTTCTGTTTTTGGAGGAGGAGGCCACTTTGGTATCTTTTTTTCTCCGTTCTACATTTGATACTTCGCTTTATGATTGTTTTTTTCCTTTGCCCTCGCTTCTGATATTCGATGGTTTCAGCGAGAGCGTTTTTTCTATGACGATATGCTCCCCATCACCCTCCAGCACTGGAGAGTACACTCTTGCGGCAGCCGCGTTTTCCTGGTTTTCCAACCTCCTTCCCCCACGGACCAACCATGTGCCAATTGGTGGTCGGCTTTCATATACTTCTCAGTCAACTGGGTTCGACCCCCCCAAACTGATGACCACTGCTTGTTTTTTCTCTCTTGAGGACAGCTTCTGGGGATGAAGTGCGGATTGGACTTTTCCCAGTTTATCTTTATCTTTCTTTTCCAGCACATCTGCCCTTTTCCTTCTTTGCTTTGGGGAAGCATTCCCAATCCTTTCTTTCTCCCCCGTTTTCTTCCTGGCTAGCTTCTCCCGTGTGACTTTTGTTTCTGCCCCTTGAGCTTCGACTTGTACAGCTTCTCCCCCGCCGGGAAGCGTTCCTTTTTTTTCCTGGAGTGAATACCGTTTTTCTTGAGATAGAGGGAGTAAGGTGCATGGCTGGTAGTCTCAAATACACGGAAGGACAGAAGATAATAAGTAAAGGACGCCTACACCTTGCGCACTCTCTCTTAAGATCCCAGATGCCCCTTCCCCATTTTTGTTGTTTGCTAAGGGAGAGCGAGGAAGAGAGGCCGGCGCGGATTGGCGTGGTACACGGTAACTACAAGCACCCTTCCCTTTCCCGCTCTCCCCCCTCTCAGCATGTCTCACACCCTTCATTTATCTCTTCGGCTGTGCCTTGTGGATGGTTCTTTTTCGCCCACCACATATCCTTTTGCCTTCCGATTCTTCAAAGCCTATACACTTTCCACACTGCCGCACAGTCTTGATCCTCCTACGTGTTTCAGCGCTCTTTTTTGATCGTCCTTTTGGTGTTGGTCCTCGGTAGTCCTTTATTTTCGGCAGAAGGGAAACCTGTTCCGTAACCTTTTCCCCCTACCACTCCCCATTTACCCTTCTGCCTTTTGCCTGAAGCGTTTTTTAAGCTCAACCAGGGCTTGACGCTGCGCCCCCCATGTGGCTTGGGCTTCTCCCCAAGCCTGCTCTTTCTAGAGCACGCACAAGCAGGAAGGTGTCAAAGATGCTCTTTTCTGTTCAAGCCTCCTCCCTACAAGGAGATCCATCGAGCTGGTTGTTCGGTTACCGCGTCGTCCTCCCCGCGACACCTTTTCCCTTCCATTTTCAAGACCATGAAGAAGAAGAACCCAAAGTTTCCTTCTGTTTCTTTTCATCCCTCTGCGTCACTCGTTACGTTCAGGTTTATTCTACGCCCATGTTTTCCCGCTTCACCCCCCCCCCTTCTTCTTTCCACCCCTCCCCCCCCTCTCCCACTTCTAGGCATATATCGTGACTTTTCCCCCCCTCCTCTCCCACCGCCCAGTGGCTCTTTTTCTTCTTAGCGATGTCTTTCCGACTTTTCGTATAATCCTATTTTCATTTTCGGACGGTCTTCTGCTTTGAACTCCCCTCATGTAGAGTCCCTACTACAGAGTCTTTCCCCCAACTCAGTGGCCTGTTCTTCTCGCACTCATGTGATAGTCTTCTCCCTAAAAGGCTTCTCGCTCCGAGCTTGTTCTGATTCTTTTTTCTAGATGATTGCCGGCTTCCCTCACTCGATCCACCAATGTTTTTCCTCATTTGTTTCCCCATTTGTCTTGAGGGCAGGCGCCCGTTCTCCTCCCCCCCTTCTTCTTCCATCCAAAACTCCCTGACCTCACTACGGATTTTCCTATTTCTTTCGGGCTTCCTCCCCCCTCCCGATCATGACGCGACACGCTCCGTCTCCACCTTTTTATTTTTTTTGCCCTGATGAATGGGTTCAGATCTGGATTTCCCCCCTTCACGTGCTCCTACTCTAAAACGGCCCTTATTCCCTGGCTAAGGGAGCAATCATTTTCCAGGTTTCTTCGCCTCTCCACCCCACCTTCAATCCTTTTTTCCCCCCAATGCCTTTTGTCGCAAACAAGGTCCTTGACTTCCTTCTTTCCCTGTCAACCCTTCCCCTCCCAAGCGTCTTCTGTCTTTTTCCTGTAATTCTAACATATGTGACGTACATTCGACTTGACCCCCGCTTCGCACCTTTTTGGGAGACTCCCCTGTAATTTTTCTGGTCTCGCCAATGGCCACAAGTTGACTTCTTCCCTCTCCCTCGCTCCTTTCGTGCTTTGAGGTGATTCTGGGTCCCACCTTCCGCTCACTCCCGTTCCCTGAAACTTCTTCGTTTTGTTGACTTCAGTTTATTTGTCGAGTTTGACCATCCCTTCTCGGATACCTCCCTTTCCCAAGGACTTTAGCCCCCCCTTCAAATGTGGACGTCAAAGCCATTTTTGCGATTCTTCACTTTCCCCATTCTCCTCCTAAACCGCGAAATGCTGGCACTTGTTGTCGTTGACCTTATTTCCCTCGGACGTCTCATAAAAACGTCTTAGCCTCCCTGTCTTTCGACGTAATTTCCCCCAGTTCCCCCTTACAGGTCTCTGTGACGTAACCATCCTGCCGCAGTGCCTATGTCTTTTTGTTTTTTTGGTTTTTTTCCAGAGTCGTATAACTGCATCCTGTCGTCTTTTCATGATCCTCTGCCCTTTCCTTTCCATATGCCCATGTTGCTCCGCCTTTGCCTTTCCGCTAAACTTTTCCCTTTTCTCCTTCAACCGCCCCTTCTAGCTATACTCAGATACCCAACATGTTTTCATTTCCGTCTCTCTTAGATCGAGTTTGGGAGGCCTTCTTCCTTTTTTTTTTTTCGCGTCTTTGCCTCGCCGCACTATCCTCCCCCACCAGTCGTGTTTTATGGATTCCTTTGCGAGAGAGCACGTTTTTTCATCGTGTTTCTTTTTTTTTTCTTATGACGGCCTTTTTTCCCCCACCGACACCCCGAAGAACTGTTACGCCCCCCGCAACATTTTACCGCGGAGTTCCTGTTTTACCCCCCCCCCCCCCCCCTCCCCCTCTCCCCCCCCCCCTCCCCCCCCCCCCCCCCCTCCCCCCCCCCCCCCCCCCCCCCCCCCCCCCCCACCCCTCACCCCCTCCCCCCCCCTCCCCCTCCCCCCCCCCCCCTCTCCCCCCCCCCCCTCCCCCCCCCCCCCCCCCCTCCCCCCCCCCCCCCCCTCCCCTCCCCCCCCCCCCCCCCCCCCCCCCCCACCCACCCCCCCCCTCCTACCCCCCCCCCCCCCCCCCCCCCCCCCCCCCCCCCCCCCCCCACCCCCCCCCCCCCCCCTCCCCCCCCCCCCCCCCCCCCCCCCCCCCCCCCCCCCCCCCCCCCCCCCCCCCCCCCCCCCCCCCCCCCCCCCCCCCCCCCCCCCCCCCCCCCCCCCCCCCCCCCCCCCCCCCCCCCCCCCCCCCCTCCATCCCCCCCCCCCCCCCCCCCCCCCCCCACCCTCCCCCCCCCCCCCCCCCCCTCCGAGCCATGTCTCACACTCTTTCCGCAAGTCCCCGCCGCCGTTTTCCCTATTTTCCATTGCCTAAAGTGCGCCGCGCGACTCTGTGCATTGCCTTCTCTCAGTTTTTTCGTTATTCTGGCGCGACCCCCCCCATTTTGCCCTCCCAAGGTGACTCGTCTTTTTTTTATGGATTCCCCTTCGTTTCCGTTTCTTTCCCTGAGGCTTCCTCAACGTCCGTTCAGCGTTTCCCCCTCATCGCCGCCTGCGTGAATACATTGCCCTGCGGCCGGCCTCCTGGTGTTGACTCCTCAACTTTTAGGAATCAGCGGCATTTCCCTTTCGGACATTTTCCCCGTTGCCACAACTAACCAAAGTTTCCTGATTAAATTCCCTACATACTGGCTGAGGGTTCCAATCCCCTGAGTTCTCACTAGTTTTTTTTCTTCCCATCCTTCTCTAGCTCGTCGTCATCGTACTAGAGTATACCTCGTCACCTCCTTTCATTTTCTGGTCATCGAAGTTTTCTAAGAGCACACGACGTCATCGCGTTGTGTTTTCTCTCTTTGATTGTCTTTGATATTTGTTGCTGAGACTATACCCTCAGATCCTTTCCCCGGATGTTCCCTTCCTTTTCGCCTGCTTCGACCATTGTCCTTTTTTGGCCCGACCGTTTTTGAGCCATACTATGAGAAGCCGTTAAGGAGAAGATGCGGTTCCACCGAACCGTCTGGATCTGGGCTCAGACCATGGATGGGATAAGGGCGTTTCTTAAAATGGAACCTCCAATTTGTTTTCGCCCTTTATTCTCTTCTCTCCCGAGTAGTCCCCGTGCGTGCATCTCTCGTATGTTCTCCCCCACCACCTTTTATCGGCAACGAGGGCATTTGCTTTTTTCCCCCGATGTTGTATGCGACGGTTGCCCTTTTGAGGAAGCCTCCAGTGCCCCCCCTACTGCCGGAAGTCCGCGAGCCATCGCAACCTGTTATCAGGTCCCAGATGTCGTGTGTTTGTGAAGTTGTTTCTTTCGCAGAAAGTGTTGAATAATCTCGATCGGGACCTCCTTTTTTTTGTCGCGCGCGTGTACATTTAGCCAGCCCCTTTTTCTGGTGGGGGTTCGCTTCTTTGTTCCACCTTTTTCACTTTTCTCTGAGCAGGGAGGTGGTCTTTTCCGTTGTTGTTGATTTGAACCAATGATTTCATTTACCGCCGTCGAGCTGGATGATTGCCCTCGCATCTATTTAGGCCACGTCCTCAACGTTTTACTTGTATGGGTGTCGTGGGTCTCTCCCTTCGAGCGGCCTCCTCTCCGCCTCTCCCCTACGCTTGTTCATACGTGACGGAAACACTTTGCCGCATTGGGTTTTTTCTCTTCGTGAGTGTACTCTCTTATGGGGATTCTTTCCCGGCTAGGGTGACCACTTTTTTTGCTTTGGTCTGTCTTTCTTTCAGCTTTCTCGGCACCTATAGAGTATGTATAGAGTGACCTATTAGTTTCTTCCCCAGTCCTTGCACCCCTTTGGATGATAACGTTGTACCGGTCCCGAGGGGGTTCCCTATCCGCCCCTTTCCCCCTTCTTCACCGTGGGTTGCCTCCTTTTCGCCTAACACATTCCCCATCGTTCTCGCGTGGTCTAGTAGAGGTTAGAGCAGGATAGCTTCTCCCGCACTTGCCTTCTCTTTATGAATATATCCATGCTCCAGTGCTCTCAAAATCCGTCACTTTTGATGACCCCGGTCCTTGTATCTCCTCCTTCTTTCTTCTCTTCTCCCTCCCCTTTTCTCTTCTTTCCGAAGCTCAAACTCTCCCCGTTACAAATCTCCCTCGGCGGGGATTCTTTGTCCCCCTTAGGTCAGTCCTATGTCCCTTCTTCCCTGCAGCAAGTGTGATAGTTGCCGTTGTATATGCGCTCATTTCCATTTTTTTTGATGTCCATATCCAGCTGATGTTGCTTTCCCCCTCCCTAGTTTGAACGCTCGTCCAGTTCCTAGAAGGTTTCCTTTGCCGCTTGGAGATCTGGGTGGAGTGTTTGAATTTTTTTCATTTTTTTTTCCAGACTCATCCTTCTTCCTGGCCTTTGCGGAGCTGTCCCTATTGAGACGGCGGGTTTTTAGAGGGGTGTAAGTTTGCTTTCTTGTACGACCCCTTGTGAGAAAATTGAGCCAAGCCATACCTTTCCCTTGGGATTAACATAAGCCAGTCATCTTCCTAGACGAAAATCCGCAATGTGTTTCCTTTTTTCATCTCCGCTTGAGGACCCCCGTTTTCCGCGTCACACCTTTGATGTTGTCTTATGTTGAGCTTACTTGTTGCAATGTCTCAAAGTCGTTTTCCTGGT
>Ga0179591_1262394_pt1 | contig 17397 bp, 19 predicted proteins | sample CZOMad2_1_08_16f_FD_182891 | JGI IMG/M metagenome (GOLD analysis project Ga0179591, IMG submission 182891) | Vadose zone soil fungal communities from Angelo Coast Range Reserve, California, USA - CZOMad2_1_08_16fungal (PacBio error correction) | ecosystem: Environmental > Terrestrial > Soil >... | reverse complement strand
CCCCCCCCCCCCCCCGCTGGATCCTTGCCTTGAACTCTTCCAAGCGAGTGACTGTTCCTTTTCGTGTGTTCCTTGGAAGCTTTAACAGCGTGTTTCAGCTCCTGCAAACCGTGTCAGGCACCTTTCCCTGGTCCCCTTGTTAAAGATTGACTTGCTAGTCTGCGTTCCCCCCAAAGGGGTTAAACGACGACGCACATCGAACGGTGTTATATCCGCCCCGGTTGAGCCTGCCAGATGGTGCAGATTGGCAACCGAACCCAACACCTCCCAACTCTCTCCCCAACCCACACACCCTTTTATTCTACCACACATCACCCCCCCAGTCACCACAACCTCAACACAACCCAAACACAATGGATTTGAACACAAGTTTTTCTTAACCTTCCAGCGAAGCGTCATTCTTATCTTCCCAGATGAGCAGATTCTTCCTAACTCCCGTTTTCATCCTAATTTCGACCGTCTGCTTATATTTTTCTTCAGCATCGTGCAGTTTAATGAGCACTTTCCTTCCCATGTCTCCTTTGTTGCGTTAAGAAGCCTAAGGTGATTTTGGTTTTTTTCTCCCTCAGCTTCGTAAGCTTTGATAGCACGAAGCACCCCAATGTTTCTGGTTTTTTCCCGTCCAATTTCGTAAACGCTCTTCATTTTTCCGGATTACAGCTCCTTCTCCCGACTTTCCCCATCCTGCTTCAATCCTTGTTAATTCTGTGGTACCTCGTCTCTTCCTCCTTTTTTCTGAGGATTCCCTGGAAAGTTCTTCCCCAAAAGTGTTCTGCGCACTTCACCCTTCCCATTCTCCCCTTTGTTGATTTTCCAATCACTCTTCAGCGTCTATCATTCGCGAATTCGTACACCAGTTTTAGCATTATTGTGCTCGGGTTCAACCTCCAAATAAGTTCCTTTTTTTTCATTTAATATCATTTTGTTTCACCTCCTGGCTACCAGTATGATGATTTTTCCTCTGAGACGATCCCCTGCTGCGAGCTTTTTCAGTGCAGCGTAGGGTAAATCCAGCACATTTAATACCCCCCCCGTCCCTCTTTCCCCCGGGACCCCTCCGTTTGTGTGTTTTGGGTGACCCTTGGTCCATTTTTTTCTTTAACTTGATCGGTGACAAGGGTTAGTTTGATCCGGGCCTAGCCTCAACTATGCCTCCCTTTATTCCATCTTGAAGCCATTGAATGTTATGAGCCCTGACAGTGCCTGCTATGAAGTGGAGTTGTGGCTTCGCCTTCTGAAAAATAGTCCTTCCCGCATTGTTGATCGTTTCAATCGCTATGTCCTCTCTCTCTTTTTTACTCATCCTTGGGTGTGAGAGCTGCTAATCTGCGTTTCTGAGTCACCCGGCCGTCGCTGTGATAGCCGCCCCTCCACTTCTAGAGAAGGCCCTTTTTTCTTTTGTCGTCTAACTAATTCATGTACTTAAATCTTCCTTTTTCCTTGGAAGAAGTGTTTCCGTGTCCTGCTTCCACCTTTTTGCCGCACTTGAATCATGTCCTGTCATAAATTAACCCTTTCTCCATCCCACAAGAAATTCGGCTTTCCTGTTGGTTTTCTCTCGTTTAGCGTGTACTCTGTTTTGCGGCTATTTCCCGCCATGTGGTATGACCCTCCGCCCTCCTTCTGTTTCTTTTGTAAGCGGGTCTCAGATACCAATTGTGCCGCCAGGATTTTTGCGCACTTTGAATGTGCCTACACCGTCTCATTATTTTTTTGTCCCCGATCCTTCATTTCACCGCCCCCTTTTTTTTGCTTACGCTTTATCCGCTTCTTGCCAAACAAGAACGACTTTTTTTCATTATCCGCACTCCCCTTTTCTCCTTCGCCTCCCCTTTTTTTTGTTCCCTCCCATTCATTCAACCGCGGTCAATTTCGATCCCCCAAGTCCCCCGACCGCTTTAAAACCGGAGTGATCTTCGTCGTCGCGACTTTTCCGTGTGCCAGACACAAAGGATTCCTGGGATGCGAACAGGCCGAAGTCCCCCCAAACTAGGAACCATGGAGTTTTTCAGGGAAGACCGCTGAACAGCTTCGCGACATAAAACCCAAATCTCCCCTCGGCGTTTGCCACCCCACTATGGCGATCCGCGACCCCGTGTCCGGAAGTCCCCAATGCTGTCAGCCAATGTCCCTTTACGGTTCACCCTCCCTGGCCGGCCCTGCGATTCCAATATGATTTCAGCGGACGGATGGCGTCCCCCTGCTGCCTCTGGCGCCCGGTTTTTCCCAATCTTAAGGTGGTTGACTCGACCGCTTCCTTTATACAGAGGTGCCATTGGGGGTTTTGGCTCGTTGTCAATTGGTCAGCGAGTCCGGCCTGTGAAGCGTACACGTGCCTTCCCGGGGGTCTTGTTTAGTATTTTCGCCGTGTTCATTCGGCCTTCCGCCCTTTTCACGACCCTTAGCTTTTCTTAAGATTCTCCACTTGCTGTGCCGTTTTCTTCATCCATTGATTCTTTTGATGACTGCAAAAACTAAATGTTTGTTCCGCTGCGACCTGTTGATGGTCCCAGACTTTCGTGTACTCCCAGCCCGTCCCCCCACACCCTTTCCTGATTCAACTCAACCGAGTCCTGGGTGATTGGTAGACTTACCGAGTTTTTCCGACTCTTCCCAGTCGTTAGGAGGAGACATTTCCCTGTTTCTACACGTCCAGTTTCAAAAATGTTTGCCTCCTGACACCCTGTTTGCATTGATGCTTTTCTAGACGCCCCTTCCTGCCACTCCTTGCGAGGGTTTGCCCATTTCCCTTATGCTTTTTTTTTTTTTTTTTTTTAGTCTTTTTTCAAAATTTGAGGGTCAATGTCCCGTTCGAAACCAGCTTGACCACTTTTCAACCTTCCCCCCTTTCTTAAGTTTCGTTTTTTTCTTATGGTCGTCTATCCCTACAGCCTTACGTCTATTGGACACTCTCTTCGAGGTGATTTGACTTCTGCAAACACACAAAAACCCCACCCCCAACAAAGGGACAGCTTTTTTGAATTTGCCTTCGTCTGCGACTCGGCAAAATTTTGGTGGGTTGCGCTCCCGCCGTCCTGCCTCTTCGACTCTGCGTCTTGAAGCATCTCTTGGCTTCAGCTTAGGCCCACCCCATCCCAATTTTCATTTCGTCTTTTTTTCGTCTCTTGCGCAGAGGATTGCGCGTTCCCAGGCTATTCTTTCGTCCAACTCTGCCAGAAGTTTTCCAATTTTTTCCCCTTTGGAGACGCCACCAGTGACAGAGCCCGCGCCTCATTTGCTCGTCAATGAAGAATGCACTTCTTTTTCTCCAGCGACCCTCCAGCTGCTGTTTCTTTCTCCGTTAAGTGAATCAACCCGTCCCCCCAGTTCCTTACCAAGCTCCATCTGGCCGTTCTTTCTGGCCGACTGTAGGTCCAACCTTTTTCCCCTGGGTGTGGCCTGGTCCGGTTTTTCTTTTCCCCCCCCGAAAATTCGGCGATGCGGCGCGCGCTTATGTTCGCGGCTCTGGACTCGGTCAGTTACTCTTCGGCTGGATTTCATTTCCCGACCGGAACCTGCAGGTGCAAGTGGACTGACGTTCCTTCTTACGCATGGCTTCAGCTTCTGGCCATTCGCTTTTAATTCATTGTTATGCGCTGCAGTCCTTTTCGCTTTTCCTAGGTATTCCTCGAACAACCCGAGGGTCATGTTGTCATGACCAGCTTGGCCTCTCTTCCCCTTTCCTCGTTGTGTTTGATCTCTTTTAAAAAAGGGCTTCCTCTGTCCCCCTCCGACCCCACGGTTGCGTGCGCAAGCTCCTCTAGGCGTCTTCCTCACTTCCCCCCCCTTCCACCCAATTCGCGGCAAATGGCCCTCCCCGTCCCCCTCTTTCCATCCTTCCCGTCGGACGAATCTCTCCCTCGTCCCCTGGTCCCCGGGAATGGCATCATCCGGTTTTCATCCACTTGTTACTTTTTCCCTTTCTTCCCTTCCGCCCCCGCGACCTTCCTCCACTTTTTTCGGAACCAGAGACGTCTGGTCAGGAGTTTTCCCTCCAGACCCGCGCTTTCACCAGACCCTTTTTTTTCGTTGTACGTCAACAGGTCGGCTCCCCTTGCGTTCCTCCCCCTTAAACCGTCGGTGTCGTTGGAGATCCGTGCAATTCGGTTCGTCCTTCTGCAATTTTTTAAACCGTCGTCCCTGTCTCCCGCGACCTTTTGTCTGGAGGTAAGATTGGTCCCTTGATTAACCTTTGGCCTGCTTTTTTTTCCCAGTTATAGTTACCTTCTTCTTCCCCTTTCCGACAAATTTCCCCCCCAGTTCCTTGCCATCCCTCTTCTTCCTTTCAGTTGTTCCTTCTCTACCTATTCCTTTCTCCTTTTCGTTCCCCTCGATCCGTCTCGGGCTTTTTTTTCTCCTTATATGTCCTTCCTTAGATTGCTCAATCGCCGCTTTTCTATCCTTCTTGATCGTCTTTGCGAAAGTTTGGCGTTTTTTCAGTACCTTCCAATTCCCACCTCTTCCCCTTTTTAAGGGTCTTGATTTTCCCTCCCACCAAATAACCAGACATGCTTTTAAAATATAAACTACTCCGTTCCTCACGTGGACCCCCACCCTATCCAAAACCCTCCGTAAACGCGTTTCTCTTCCCAGCTGGTTTTTCTTGAGCTGACCTGAGCCGTGAAACATTCCCCTCTTCATCCGTTTCCTAGCCGCGCCCGTTCGATTGCGGGTCTTTCGTTTTTTTTCTGCGGAGAATTACTCCCCCCCCCCCTGTTCTGTCTAAAAGTTCTTTAGTGGTGCGTTGAGTTTTTTCTGCCCCACTCCTTTGAACGCTTTTATTCGTTTGACCCCAGGACCTGCACGGCTTTTTCGATCCATGGCTTTTTGCCACGCACTTTTTTTTTTTTCCCCCCTACGTAAGATCTCCTCGCGTGGCTTTTGCTCTGTCACTCAAATCTTACATCTCTGAAAAGGTCCCCCCCCCCGTGGGCCTTGTACTTCTCTTTCATCTGAAGCTCTGCGAATTTTTTTATCGTGTCGTTAATGGGGACCCGGCCCATTTTTTTTCCGTCTCCTTCAGACACCGGGAAGTACGTACGCTTACTCCTTGCTCCCTCCTTGTACCCCCCCCCCCCTTCCCCCCCATTTTTTCCACCTCCCTTCCCCCCAAAAGGGTTCACACCGGACCCCCCTCCCCCCTGTTCGAAATTCCATCGTTTTTCACACGAGAATGCTGGTCCCCCCCCGGGAGCCGAATTCGCCGCTCCCCGTGCACGAATATCCAGACGACCGCTTGAGCCTCCTTTTTGAGTCACCCTTCGCGATGACCGAGTTGCCGTACTTCCATTTTTCTTCCTGATCCCCGGTCTTTCCCCCGAATGTTTGGATGGTGCGCCGCCGATTTGCTCTTTGTTTGGTAGTTGTCGCGAAGCTGCTTCCTTTTTTCCCTCTGCTCCAATCTTTACTGGGATCCGCAGAATGCGGACACTCTCATTTTTCTCACTTCCTTGCTCCCTCGCCACTCTCGTCTTCCGTGGGGCCGATTTAGTATTTGGCCTGGCGATCCCCGTGCTTTTCCTTTGACTCTGGTCTGCGAACTTTTACCCCCAAACGTGTTATGCTTTAGCGCTCCTTTTTCCCCAATGGCTCTTCTGACTCCAACTTACATCTTTTTTTTACTTTTTTCTCATTTGTGTACACCGCGATTCCATTTCGTATTCACCAGATCTTGTCCTCTTTTTTTGCTGGATCTTTTTCAACTCCCTCCGAAGGGTCGCAGCTTTGTTTCCATTCCTCTCAGAGAGTTTCAAATGGCCTTCCCACATTGTATGGCGGTTTTTCTCTGCTGTATTAATAGCAGAAATTTTTTGTTATTTCGCGTCCCCGAAAAACGCGGTTTGCCCCATAAACCGCCTGCACCCAGAATTCCCAACACTCTCATAGAGCCACTTCCAGTGGTAGAGGTTCTTGTTTGTGACGGTATGTTTTTCCATGATGAAAGTTGCCACCTGTCTCATTTCTACGGGTCCTCCCGTGGGTCTCTCCCAACTTTCTTGCACTCCTATTACCTCCTTTAGGCACAGCCCATTCACCTTTTTGCAGCGGGATGATGGCGGCTCAGTATTTCAAGTCTACTGGACGACCCGAGGTTCAAATGTGACGGTATCCATCCTCTATTGACCTATATCTTTTCTCCCCCGTTTTTGTTCCTGCTCGAACAAGCTCTTTATGGCTTCATTCCCGTCTCTCTTGCATACGATAGCGCCCCGCATCCCCCTATCTCTCTCCTTCAACATTTTACTTCTTTCTTTTTTTTCTTTTCTAACACTTCGTTTTTATATGAGTATGTGCCCTCCATTGTATAGTGCCTCCCGGCTGACCCCGGAGTCTTATCCTGGTAACGTCTCAATTTAACTCAAATTGACCCCCTCACCGACCCCGTCGCGGGGGCCCTGGTGCTCTTGTAGGTTTTTTTTTGCTTCTGTTGTGACCTCCCTCCTGCCGCTGCTCCCGCCGATTATCCTGTACAGTCTTCCCCATTCAACAGCATATACCCTTTGTTTCCGGATTGCGCATCCTTGAGCTTTTCCCTTAAACCCCCCGGCGTCGCAATCTTATTTGTCTGACCCGATCCTGCACTCGACCCGCTTCCCAATGCCTGTTTCTACTGCAAATTTTTATCGTCTTTTTAGCCACACAAAACAGAACGGAGTCCCTAGTGGTTTTTGATCCTCCTGCGCTTTCGATTCCCCCTTGGATCCCAGATAAGTTTTCTCCCCTTTTTGCCATTACAAACGCTTTTCCCAGAGGAGATCAGTCCCATTCGCCCATCAAATGGACCTCCTCTCTTCTTCCGATGTAAGCTGGGATTTTTTCCCTCCAACCAATGCTGTGTGACTTCTTTGCCTAACCAGGAAAAATATTTAGGCCGACTCCACACCTCTGCCTCTCTTATCTGAAACCTACCCCCCCCCCCAATCCTCACTTCCTTTGGCTGCAAATTATGGATTTGCCCCACGCGACTGCAGCCAGCCCCCTAAACTAGGGGCTAAACAACTCTGTAACGCGGTCTTTTGTTCCCTTTTCTCGGGTAAGGCGGTCTTCAATATGCTTCTTTTCATCTTGGGACGTTAGGAGCACGGTGTTTTCCCGGCCGGCAGTTCGACCAGGTTGTTCCCTCTCAGTTGACCCCCCCCTAAGATGGATGTGCTCCCCTGCTGCACCAGGTTATTGCTACCCTCTTGTCAGCGTCGACCTTACGCTTCAGGGACTGTTGCTGGGGTTTCCCTGAGATCGCAGCTTTTTGGCCTTTCCCCCATCCCCGGTCCACGCTCCTTTAATTCGCAGTCCTCCTTTTTAAGATCTCTCTTCTCACCTTCTTTTGGTTCCTTTATGCAGCATTATTTATTTGATTCCTCCCCAAATTGGTTGTTCCCATTCTTTCCCCTGTCGTTTGCCCTTTTTTTCGTTGGATCGGCACCAGCCTTTTTTTTTTACAACTTTGAAAAGCAAGTTGCATTTTTTTTGGGACGAAGATGTGCGCTCGATCGGCTTTTTATGTTCGCCCATTTTCCCCGCTGGCGCACGCCCATGAACTTCCAGTTCCTAAATCCACCGGTTTTCGCCCCTGTTGAGTTTCGAACAGAAAGCCCGCCCTTTCTTCACTGCGTTCTGCTTTCTGCAGATTTGGTTACTCGTGCAAGGTTTGTTTTTTCCCCGACCCCCGCTGCCTCATCTTCCCGGTTTAAGGCGTCCTGTTGATATGTGGAAGTACCCCGTTTGAGCCCCGGCACTTTACTTTTTGACGATTTTGGCAACCATTCTTTCTGGGTGATGATTCTGAACATCCAACCACAGGACCCCCAAACGTCCCCAAAAAATTTGGACCCGATTGGATTGACTTTAAGATGGGCGCGGCACACAATGGCCCTTTTTTTTCCAGATCCTCTGAAATCTTCAGAGCAGTTTCCTCCCCCCAATCTCCTTTTTCTTAATACAGTTGAGGTCAAGTCCCTCCCACCTAAGTGATGTCTTCTGCGTTCTTCTTGATAGTGCCCTCGTCTGATCGGTATTCTTTCCGCAATATGTCAAGAAGGCTGTTTCCCTTGGACATGAGTTTAGTCTCCCTTACCACGCTCGAGTCCCGTCACGCGTTTCCTACCCCTCCCTCTCCCCCCCCCAAATTGACCTGTCGTCAGATAAGTGTGATACCGTCCTCCTATCCCAGTTAAGCATATCCCACACTTTCAATTTTCCCTCCTTCTCCCCCTACCATTATTCGTTTCCGTTATGACTCCCTTTTCTCCTCCGCGGGATAACTCATACCACCTCCTACCTATTGGGCTGGAAAGTGTTTAGGTCCATCACTTCCGCAGAGGCCCCTGCGCCGACCACCCGCACTTTTCTGTGATCGTTCCTTCCTAGTGATCCTTTAAAGAACACGTCACCTCCAACACTCCGGGCGCGAGACTACCCCGACGCCCAGTTCTTACAAGCCCCCGCCTGCATTCTTCCTTCTCCCACCGCTCCCACCCTGATGTAGTAACCGCAGCGCATTATCGGTCCCTCTCGCGAGGCATCATGTTAACCTCAAAGAGGGACATCCGTCCTACTCTTTCAGCAGGTGTCAGGTTATTCCTCCCTCTTCATGATTCTTTCTCCCGCTCCCCCCAATGACCGGCAAACCTCCTCGGGAAAGGGGGACAGGTGTGGTACCGTCTCACACAGATAGATCTTGGATTAGTTCCTCTTAATGATTTCCCTTTTCATACGTTGAATGCGTCTCCATTGAGGAATTGCTGGAAGTACCCCCCCCCTGTTTTCTTCGTGCCGGTCAAACTGTTCTGAACACTACTCGGTTAGATTGTTTGGCAAGGCCGAGTACAGAAGTGGTGACCCGATTTGATTTTCCTCCCGATCCCCTTTTTTTGTCAGTTTGTTCACACCGGCTACATCTCGTAAACCGGTTAACCTCTATTGTGGGGAGCTTCTCAAAGACTCACGCTTGTAAAGACCCCCACCCACTCCCACACCCTCCGACCTAACCTCCCAAATCTGTCGCGCTCTCCTACCTCGGGCCCTTTGAATCCCACTTTACTAGAAACTGCTCTCAAACCACCCCTATACCTAAGCCAACGGTGCCCCCCGTCCAAACATGTTCGCAATCCCGCTGATCTGCTACACGCGGCCCAACCCCTATCACTGCCAGGAACATTCTTACGTGCTCCCCTGTCTAGATCTTCCCCCCCGCCTTAGCCCACCCCGTGCTTCCTTTGCCCCGAACCTCCAGATATCCTCCCCTACACCCACACCACGGACCCTGACCCCCCTCGCTTCCGACCCCCCTCTTCTAGCCTCCTCAACACCATGAAACTTGCACCTTCCAACTTCACTATGGTAGCTTCTCCCAAGAACCCTCACTCCCCCAACCCTCTGTTCCTCTCAAACCCTCAACCCGCCTCCGCACACGGAACACAGTGTTGAATTAATCTCGTTTTCGACATGGAAGTCCCCTCTGCAAGGTCATCTCGAACCGTCCCCTACAAGTCTATTGGCCTCCTCTGCGCACCCTTCCCTCTCAGATAACCTTCCAGAGTTAAGACAAGAGCTGCCTCCCAGCCCCCCCCGCCCCGCGGCATCAGGTTATCCACACGCCATCCAGCGCCCAGTGCAAACACCCTTTTCACGGTTGATGTACCGTAGTTTTTCCCCCTTGCCTCAGACCACGGTTAACCCCCACACATGTGATTTGTCGGTTTCAGGCGGCTTCCGTTTCTCTTTGCTTCCCTTTCCGTTCCACTGACCGAGTGATTTGGCCGTTCCGTTATTGTCGGGTCTTGCCCTAGAGTTGATTTTTCCTTCTTTCCCTTCTTGCTCCATTCCGCCACCCTTTCCACAGAGCCTTCTTGCATCGCCCGTGAAATCAGAATCTCCGGTCCCCCTTTCCCTCTGCGCCCCTCTGCACGTTTTTTCGTGAAACGCGACATCGTCTTTTTCGTTCTTGTGATGAAGCTTGGATTGCATAAGTGATTGTCCCTCGCCCCTTTGTACGATCCCTCTCGGAATCGTATTGAGAATGTTGTCCGCTTCGCCACGAAGCGTAAATTCCACCAGCTTGTTTCCCCCCGCTCCCACTTGTTTCTTTGGGTGATTCCGAATCAACAACCTCCCCCCGCACTTGGGAATACTTATGAAAAGAATGTCATTCCCCCCCTTGCCGTGTTCCTTTTCCCTACAACCCTCCCCTTTCCTCCACAGAAGTTCGGCTGGCAAGATGTGTGCGTCGCGGGTCGCATCGACCCCGCTCAGCCAAGTTCCAGTCGCACGAGCAGCGCGACACTTTTACTTCTGCCCCCCGGTTTCTTCTCTAGTTTCAGCACGCACACCTTTTGTCATTTCTTGCCCTTTTCTTTTCATTTGAGAGGCGTAAGTCCCCCCCTTCGCCTAAGCAACCTCCTTCCTCTACAGCCACTTTCCCCCTGTTCCCCATTGAAGCACAAATGCCATCCTTTCGCCCTTTACGGCTTTTTTTGATACACTGACGTATGGTAATACCCTTACTCTCGAATCGCGTGGCACCACCCCCTGTGCTTTTGTTCCTCCCAGTGTTTCCCCCTCCAATCGTAACGGAAGTACCTTTCGGACAAAGATGGTCCTCCCTTGCATCTGCCCGAATCTCTTAATTCTTACTCGTGTCCTCTTGTGCAGAAGTGAAAGTCTTCCTTGAATTCACGACCGAAGCCCCCCCTTTCCGGGTCGTCCACTCCTGTCATTTTCGCGTGTTTCCCTACCAAGTCACTCACCATTGTTAAATTTCGAACCTCCCCCTCTTGATGGTTCCAACCCCTGTTCCGGATCCCCCCGGGCGGACCATTCCTTTCCTTTTTCCTTGCGCCGTAAGCATGATCCTGGACTATTGTCCTGCCCGTCCTACCTTCCTCGTCTAGTTCCGTCCTTCGTTTTTACGTTGTTGCGTTAAGTCATAGTTTTTCCCGATTCCTTGCTGCACGGTCGGTTCGCGTCATGCTCCAGTGTTTTTGGATTTGCCTCCAGCGCCGAGGTGCTTTTTTTTCGGTTTTAGCGTGACTTTTTCGTCCTTCCTCATAAAATGGTTTTTTTTTCTTTCAGTTAAATTCCACCCCGTTCCCATTTTATTCCTTTCTTTCCTTCTCGTACTCAGTTCCGTCCTGTTTTAGCTTTTCTTTCAGTGTGTCCTTTTCCTTCCTGCTTTTTCTGCTGCTACTGGCCGTACGTTACAAATTGTTTGTATTTTCTCCTCAATTTGCGTGGCTCAATTCCACCTGCTTTCCGGCGTTTTTTATTTATTTTGTGTTGTCCCAGACCTGCCGAGTAATTTCGTAATCCCCCGAGTCCTTGCCCTTTTTCTGACGGGGTAACCCGTTACCCCCACTCCTCCTGTGTAGTTCAATTACTTCTTCTGATTGCGCAAATCGCGCCCCCACTTTATTCTTTCTTCCTATTCCCTGCTCCCTCCCGTGTCATGCTCAGAGTAGTCCCCCCCTCGTAGGGTCACTCACATCATGTAAAATCATACCACAACTCTACCCCCCAGGTTCTGTCCCCCCGGGCACAAGGTCTCCCGGTCTGGTGTTTTTTTATTCATGTTATTTCCAGTGATTGCCGTAAACTTTCTATTGGATAAGGTGTTTCCTCGTGGACCGCAACCCCCCTTTGGACAGTATGATTTTCTCCCGTTACATGAATGTTTCGACCGTCTCCTTGCCACCTAATGCGGGAACCCCCCCCGAAAGGCTGCTCAGTCCTCCCTATCCCTTTTGCCTCGGCTCAGTGCCTCGGAGGCCAGCCCCCTATCTTCAACGCAGGATTTTTTGGGTTCTCCCCCCTTTTCCCACCCCGGCAATCTGAGGGGTCTCCCTACTCCACTTCCCCATCATCCCCCACCCTGCCCCATCGCTTTTCCGTGGGACCCACATCGCCTCCGGACTTGCCCGCCTGAACAAATCGCGTCACCATCAGTTCTTTCAATCACGCGCGCCCACAAGGCCTCCCACCAACGTCAACCTCCACCGGCCCGCAAGCCCCACATCAGCCCTCCCCTTTCTTCCCTGTCCCGCATACACATCTTCATGAGCCGTCCAGATAGCCCCTCCTCTCAGCAGCACCCAGCCCCCCCTGCCCAACCCGTCTAGCTGGGTCACACGACCACGATTAACCGTCAGTTTCCTCCTCCGCCAGTTCCTACCCTGGCCTCTCCTTCAGGCACCACCCGCCTCCCTCCCACCTCCCTATTGAAAGATTGACCTCCCCCCCAAAGGCCTCACCTACATGGTGTTCCACCCTTTGGGGAAACCCTTACCCACTCTCAAGGCCAGTGACCCATTCTAGTCGCCCTTCTCTCAGCGCTCAATTTCCCGGGCTCGGCCTGTTCCGTCCTTACCACTCCTCGCGACAGTCCTATCATATATCCCTTCAGCCCACCATGCGTGACCCCCCTTAAACTATCTCAGCTGGAACCCCCTACCCCCCCCCTCCTTTTATCGTCACCTCCTTCCATCCTTACACCCCTCCTTCTTCACTTCCCCTCCTCTCCAGCAGCCATCGTTCTCCGCCCAAATCACCCCTGTTTCACTTCCCTCACTCACCCCCCCCACCCCTCCCCAAACTCGGCTCCACCCTTCTGTTCCTCCCTAAAAAGACCTTCCTCTCCACCAAGGATACACCCTTACACTCTTCCCATTCCACCACCACCCCCCCCCAGGCTCCACCCTGGGGAGGTCACCCCCCAATTTTCATTGCATTATAGTTCCCTCCACCCACAGAGCCCCCCCCACGCCTACATCTCCCCTAACCTCCCCCATTTTCCCAACCCTCATTCAACACTTTCACATCGTATTTCAATTGATTTACTGCTTTCATTACATCGGATCCTCTCTCTTCACCCCCTCCCTCCTGTTTTTGTGCTGCCGTCTCTTGGACCTCGAGTGAGGGCGCAATTCTGCGCCGGCATAGCTGAGTTCATCCTACCTTCCCACTTCTCGTGAGAGTCACGTTTCGTGCGGGTTAACATTCCTTTCCCGGCGAAAGATGACGTTTGGGCCGCAGTTATTTCATTTCTTTCCCGTCTGTACCCCCAGTATTTGAACTGAGCCCTTCCCTTGATCAAGTTCCCTAACATTTTTTGTCCCCCCCTTTCACGCCGGTCTCGTTGGTTGGTTTCTCTCTGTCGTAGTTGTCATGCTTTTCGGCTTTTAGTCCCTCTTTTTCCTTGCAGTGCGTCCCTCCAGCGCTCTTCGTCCTCTCATTTCTTCCCCAGATACCACATACCCAAGTGTGAGTTTTTTTTTTTGCTGCCCTTCCCTTTACTATGTGAGACCCCTTCTCGACTCATTGCGTTGGTTACCCCTCTCTACAAGGCTCACATCTCCCTTTTGCCTTCCCCGAAATCCATCGTGTTTGCCCACCCCCACGTAATACTCCCGCCGTCCGCGTGTCCTTTGAGTTTTTCCTTTTGCTCACTTTTCCGATTCCTGCTACGCCGAAACGTTTTTCTCCTTTGCCAGTTTTTTCCCTTTTCAACCCCACGGCGGAACGAGTGCAGGATCGCCACCCAACCTCCCTCCGACAGTCGCCTTCAACAAGGCGGCATCTCCTTTTGAGTCGGGTTTTTGAGCATGAAGCGGCCCTTGCAGACAAAGAGATCACGGGTCGCTTCCCTTTTTATTTCCCTTCCCAGACACCCCGTACACCTGTGAGGCGGAATCCCTCCCTTTTTCTCGCCTTCTCGAAAACAGCCCCAACAACAGATTCCCCCCCCTCGGCGGCTGTCCAAATCCACCTTGTTTTTTCAATCTGCCCGTTCGGCAGACATGCCCTATGCGGAAGCAATGGCGTCAGCATGCAGTTTTTGCACTTTCCCCTCTTTTCATTGCCTGCGCTCTTAAATTATCTGGACCTAAGCAGTTTAGGAATGGTGGTGTCAATTTCGTCGAGTCGTTCCTACCTCGGTGTCCCCCTTTGGTTTTTCCCGCGAAGAGACTTGCTCAAACGAGTTTTGTTTTCACCCCGGTGGCTTTCGGTCTCAATTGTTCCCTCGCTTCTTCAAGTCCGGTCGTTCCGATCTTGCCGGTGGCTGGTTCCGGGGATTTTTCTTGTTATTCGCTGGGGCACCGGCCATTCAGCGAACCCTTAGAACTTTTCCTCGCTCGCTTCCAGAGGGGCGGTTTCCATTGATGAGGCCTTTATTTTCTTCCTCACCCTTATGGCTAATTTGAGTGACCGCGCAAAAAGTCGTTTGGTTTGCCGCTCCGCTGCGTCCTTTCGTCAGGGAGTGTTGACAGACTTCGTGTCTCGCCCCATCAGTAAACCCCTGCTTTTCGTTGAAAAGAAATCCTTCTGTCCTGTCGGCCTTGGGACCGAGAGTTTTTTTCTGCTCTTCCTATTTTTGCGGCGGGCGACATGCCCAGTCGTTACGTCCACCAATGACCCCGTCCCGGGTGCTAATAACCACTTTTTGCTCGCTGCTCTCTCTTCGTACTTCCCCCTCCAATCTTAATGGCGCTTGCTTGCTTTGTCCTCGCGGGTCTTTTCATATTTATTGTTCTACGGAATCTCCGACCCATCTTGTCGTCTTCACCTTTTCTTGTGCGTAAGGTAATTTTTCGTGGTCTATGCTTTTTTTTTTTCCCGTCCGTGATCCGTCCAGTCCCCCATCCGGTGACTCTCGTTTCCCTCGTTGCGGTTTTGGTGATTCTGACCATTCAAAACACCAGGAGCACAAACTTTGGACCTTGTGCATTGACGCTCTTCTGCCGGTCAAACCTTTGCCCCAGCCGCCGCTCTTCCAATTTCCCTAACTCGGCGATTGAGTCTATTTCTTCCTCAATTTTCCGCTCCCACCCTCCCTCACCCAGTGATGACTTTTCGTTTCGACTTCTCTCTTCTCCCATTGTTTGATGCCGAAAACATTTTGATTCTTTCCCCGAAATCTATGGTATCTTCTTGTTGCACGTGTCTCTACAGAGCAGGGAAACGAGAAACCTAGAGCCGCCCTCTGGTCCTCCGCCCCCCCCCCTTTTCGTGCTCATCTTTTTTCAAGCTTACCCGATTCCCGTGCGACGTTCAATTGTCTAAGACTAAACCAGGTCATGTCAGAATATCCACTCTCGTGTATTTTCTTTGACGCACTTGGGTTTCCTGACACCCCTTCGGTACCCCTAAACCCGTGGTGCACGTTGTGGTCTGTTCTGGGTTTCTTTCTTCCTCCCTTCAAATTCGGCGGCTTGAGGTTACCGGCTGCGTGGATGACCCGCTTGACGCGGGCGCTCCGACCTTCCTTTCACCCTTGACGATTCGTGGGATGCCCCCTTTTGACGGTCCAACATTAAGGGCCCGTTTTACGGTTCTCTGGCGATGGATTTTCATCTGTTTCTTGCCATTTCCGCTGAATTTGTTTCCTGGTCTTTTCCTGGCAGTCAACGCGGCTTTCCTTTGGCCTTGCGAAACCGAGCTTTGTTAGCGTTTACAAGTGGTCCGAACGCCTTTGTCTCTCTTTTTCTCTTTTCCCCCCCTCCCCCTTTTGACAGTCTTTTCGCTTTCTAACTCGGTCACCCCGTTTTCCCGTTCGGTTGCTTCCCTCCCCCGACGGCACTCAGTGAGCACGTTAGTTTGATCAGCGCCCCCCCCATTCACCATTCAGCGGACCTTTCCAGCGGTCGAAATACAGCGAGCCCGTTCACCTCTTACACTGCCTCTTGCCCGTTTTTTGGTTCGGTGAATGGCATCCGCGCCTTGGTCCCCGTGACTGACCATCTTACACGGGCCCTGATCCCCCCTGCTCGTTACTCCTTTACCCTTCCATTTTCGGAGTTATCCAGCCCCCGCTCTATTTCACACACTGTAACACGGTGTGTATGTTCCCCTCCCCGTCTTGACAGTGCTTTCTAACGGCGTCAAATCACTTATTTTGAGAGTTTCGGCTTCCTTAATTGTCTTCTTCTTCCCTTCGGACGTCGCACGGTCTCGCCGCTTGTTATGGTGGACTTTTTAGTCGTCGGATTAACGGTCCCTTTCTCCTTCTTATTCACTGGAGCTCCCCCATTTTTCTTCCCCAAGTGCGATTGGGCCACTATTTCTTAAAAATCCTCTTTTTCCTCGCATTCAATATGCCGTAACGTCTACCCCTAAGACATCCTCTTCGGAGTTTTAGTGGTCTTACGTTTTCAGCTTGGATGAAATTCTGATGAAAATCAGCATCCCTTTCCCCTATTCCTCGCGGACTGTGTTCATGTCCCTTGATGCGAGAAATCAGTCACCCCGCGTTTCCCCTTTTTAATTGTTCTTGGAGTGCTTTTACAGACCACCCCCCCCAACCGCCACCCTTGGTTCCCCATTCACAATATGTACTGCTTTGATCCCCTTTTCCCCACCTAACAAAAGATCCCTTACGCTACTTTCGCTTCCCTTCCGTTCCCTGTATGGGTTTGAGCCCTTCCCTTTATGCTCCCATCCCTAGCAACAGCCCGTCCCAGTTACTTCTTGGGTCTTTCTTCCCTGAGGGGCATGCCCCCTTCCTCACCTGACTTTTTTTCCCTTACCTTTGCCCCGGAAGTGTGCCTCATCTTCGTATGCCGCCGTAACTCGATCTCCCCAACTCTTTTTCCCCCCCCCAGGAAGATGACCCATGCACGGATTGCTTTTCTTGATCCGTTCAATTGTTTTTTGCTATACCCAACGGGTCACCTCCCTTTCTCTCGTTTGCCCGAGTGTCCCACCACCCATGCTTTTGACCGTTCACTCACCCATCCCACATCCGCTCTCCTCCAGTTTTCCATTTCCCCCCAGTTGGCCCAGGTAATCTGAAATCTTAGCCCAGAGCCGGTGGACATGTTCGTATTTCTCATTTTGGCTTCCCCCGTGCCGCTCGGAAATTCCTGTTCCAGACCCTTTTCATGTTCGGTCGAGACTCCCTCGTCTTGCGTTCGCGCTTCCCCTCCCTCACACTCTCTCTTAAAACCCCCTGGTCTTATCCAATAGTGGCGAGTTGTTCCACTGAGGATTTGCCACCCCTTTCGTAAAGCTATCCGCCTCTTTTTCGCTCCTGTTTTGGATCCCCTAGATTTCCGACCCGCGACGACATTCCTTCTGGAGCTTTCAATTGACGAGGTTCCTTTTTTCCTCATGGCCTTTGTCTGCGATCCCCGAGTCTAGTCAGCTACAAGGACTGTTGCTTCAGCGCCGCGTATGTTATGCGCTTGTTGGTCTGTTCGCGGCGCTTTTTCCTCTTGCGCTGACCTCCCATTTCTGTTTTTCCGAATCCATTCCAGATTCTCATTTTCTTCACGTCCAGCTCTCTTGACCAGGACCGTCTTTCCGCTGTTTAAGGCTCGATTTCGTCTTTGGACTGTTTTTCTCTTACTCTTCCGCTTTCTTTACCTGGTAACGAGACACTTTGAACCCTCTGTTGTTATCCCTTAA
>Ga0179591_1320200_pt1 | contig 17398 bp, 22 predicted proteins | sample CZOMad2_1_08_16f_FD_182891 | JGI IMG/M metagenome (GOLD analysis project Ga0179591, IMG submission 182891) | Vadose zone soil fungal communities from Angelo Coast Range Reserve, California, USA - CZOMad2_1_08_16fungal (PacBio error correction) | ecosystem: Environmental > Terrestrial > Soil >... | reverse complement strand
CTCTTATTTGGTCCCGTGGTAGAGTCGAGTCGACTTGGAGCTTTTTTTTTCATTTTCTATCTTAAACCCGCTCACGTCTCCCCCAGAAGATTCTTCTTCCGGAACCTTACGACGCCAGTTAGAGACCTGGCGAAGAACGTTCCCTTCTGCCCTTTGATATGCGGCCAAGCGCTTTTTTTCCCCATTTCCCTCTCCAACACCCCCTCAGTATTTTTCTCTCTTCATCCCCCCTGCTCATGAATGCCAGCGCTCAAAGTTCGGGCAGGTCAGGAACATCCACCTCAGGGCGTCTGCAGCATTCCTTTTTTTCCCTCCTCCAGGCCATAGCCTCGTTCCCTTTGGTTCCCCTTTTCACAGAACTACGGTGCCGGCGGGTCTCCCCTCTATTGCAAGAATAATCCTGGTCAACAGCCTTACGACGCCTGACTCCTCTTTTCAGCGTTTCCCCGGGGTTAGTCCCATTCCTCAGAAGCCTTTCGGGTGCTGAGCCCGGATCTCGGGCGGTTTGTGGTCAAGCCTCCCTCCTGCCGGCTCCCGCCCCTTCACTTTTAACGTGAATTTTCTTTTGAGCTTACGCGGACACGGCAACACTGGGATACATCGTAACTCCTAAGACTGCCTTTTCTGCCAGGCTCTTCTTTTGACCCTCCCCACCTTCTCAATTCGTTCAGCCAACCCGCAAACGGTTTCCCCTTTTTCGACCGACCCACTCGCCCCCCTTCTCCCCGTCTTTTTCGATTCCTCACTTCCTTTCTTGTAGTCTGTCGTCAGAGTTCTCGAAGCCCCTCATGGTTGTCGAAACGCTCTTCCTCCCTCCATCCCCTCCTTAACCCCCTTACATTTTCATCGAACGCGCCTTCTTGTCAAGATAGGACAATTAACACAGCCCCTTAGGAGTTCACACTGTGCATACGCCGTTTCCCGCCCCTCCTTTCACGGCTCGGCAACTTTTTCCCCAACTTGCAGCGTCTGATGGCAGATATGATGGCTTTCTTTCTTCCAGTTGACTTCCCGATCTCCTCATCTACCTCCTTTGCCCTTCAGCCTTCACCTCCCCGTCTCCAATCACAGACTTTCCGTTCGAATTGACAGTGTGGTTGGTTTAGGGTTTTCAATACCAGCTTAGTGACCCCCCTATGCCCGGCTCCCCTTTGGTCTTTTATTTCCCCCCATCTCTTCTCCTGGTGTTTAGAAGTTCCCTTCCAAGAACCGTCCAGAATACCCAAAACCCGTGTTCCTCCTCCCTTATCCCCCCCCCCCCCCAGCTGTGCGGTTCCGCTTCCGTTAATGCGACAACTCATCTTTTCCGGCCTTCCCTTTTTTCCCCCCTTCAATCTGTCTCTCCGTTTCTTTTTTAGGTCTTCCTTCCCCTCGCCCGCTAGGAATCTCCGTGCATAGAGCTGACCAAACATGTTAGGTCCTCTACTGCCCCAAATTCGCCAGCGCGGATCCCTTGTTCCCTCCCTCTTCGGATCCTGGACACCTCCCCCCCCCCCTAACCCCAGGTCCGTACGCAAGCACGCCAGACCCACAGGCAAGACATCCGGACCACCAGAGGGAAGCCCCTAACCCAAAGATGGTAATCTTGGTCTTCAAAAAATGACGGCGCCCCCAACCCCTTTTAAGTTTCTTGTTTCTTCCCCTCCCCGAGTGTTCAAGTCACTTTTTTCAAATTGGCAAAAAACAGTCATACCGGTCGCGATCAGCTTTTTATTCCCCCTTTCTTTGCCTTTTGGTTACTTTTTCTTCTATAGACCTTCCCTTTCGAGTCCAGTTGTTCTCCCCCACCTCGCTGAAACGACTGATCTCCCCAATGGGATAAGGATGTTCCTCCACTCTTCCCTTTTTCTCCAATAATTCCTACAAGCCACCCTAATGACTGAACGTTCGGGTAACAGCTAGAGGAGTACTGGTTGAGAGGAAGTTCCGATTTCCCCGAGCGTCGTTTCTTTTCTCTGTGTCCCGAACCTTGCCCCCAATAATTTTCCTCCCCCTCCTCTTCCTCTGCCTTATCCTAATAATACGTATCGAAGCCCATCTTGATCTCAGTGGAGAAAGCCCGGGCTTCAAGCCGATGACCCCCCCCTTTTCCTCCTGCCCCCTTTCTTATGTAGTCCCCTTTTGGCTTTGTTCGTGTCTTCTTGCGGGGTAGGTTTGAAAATGCCCTACTTCCAACCAACTTTCTCCCCCCACGTGAACTTGGTTCTCTTCCCCCGCGTTTCTGAGCTTTTCCGGACTCGTTTTTCGAGGTGTCGCTCCACCCTGAGCACACCGAGCTTTCCCACCTGTGTCTTATGCGGGCTCCCCAGCCTCGTGCTGTTTCCCTAGTTCTCTTGACAACGCCACCGGCCGGGGGGCCCCCTGTTGATCAGTCTCCGACGCAACCCCTTGTAGCGAGGAATTTCCCTTTCTTCGTGTCTCCATCCCTTTAGACTTCCCCTCTTTCCTTTTCCCTCGAGCGCTGGATCCCTGACTGGTGAGAAGCTAAGTGGACGGGAAAACCCCCCCCCCCCCCCCCCCCCCCACTACCACCCCCCAACACCCAAATTGGTGTGTCTACATTTTTTTCTGGGTACGTTTTCCCCTCCAATCCTGAACTTCCCCTTTCCCTTGGAGTTCGCATCCAAATTTACCCATTTTTTTCTCCCGGTTTTTTTTGTTTTTTTTCATTCTGTACCTCGACCCCCCCCCTGAAAGCCCTTCCGACCTGCGAGACACAATTGCGCCAGTTTATGGCCTCCCCGTGTCGCTTCTTCGACTTTCTTAAGCTCTCCGGACCCTCCCGGGTTGTCGCCTGTTTCATTCCCCCCTTTTCACGTTTCCCTCCCCTCCTTTGAGGTTTCTTTTTCCCCCTTTGTGATCTTGAGTATTTCGTCGACGGAGACTGTGCCCTTGACTGGGAGGTGGACCTGCGCGCGTGAAGGATCTGGAGGCCCGTTGCCGTTTCCCCCACCATTCCCTCTTTTCTCTCGATGTTCTCTGTAAGGAAGAACAGCATGGAATCCGATATAGGCCCGTCCCTCCAGCCCTCTTTCAACCCCACTTTTCTGAACGCAGAATCCCCCAGCTACGCCTCGGGACACCTTTCAAATACTGGAATCTAACCTTCCTCGTAATTCTTAAACATTCTTCTTTCAAAGTCCCCATCCTCTAAATGTTCGAGCCATGGGTTCTCGCCGTCTTCCCTTTCGTCCCGAGCATTGACTTCACAGGGTCGTAAGGGTGCTTGACCACCTGATTTTAAGTCCCTTTTTTTCCCTTCTTCCGTTCAAGTAGCGTCCCCTCCTACCCTTTTTTTGAGCCCCCTCTCTTTTATTGCTCACCTTCTTGCTCCAGCGAGCCTTGCCCCCAGGGCGCCGATCTCCCTTCTCTAGCGTTACAACCATTTTTCTTACCATTACCGACTTTTGTTAGTTTCTGCCTCTTTTGCAACCTTGGGAGGCGGTTTTTGGTGGGCCCCTTTTCACCGCTTGCGTTAGTTAGTTCTTCCCACAAGCTCCCCCTCATATCCTCCCTACGCCCCCCACTGAAAGAGTCGGTGTAGAACTTGCTTGTGTCAGTCGGCCACTCTCGTCCATTACCTCCCCCCTGATTGTCCCCCTGGTTTCTTGGTCTCCCTTACTTGGTTCCCTTGTTGGGGAGATGTCCAAAGAAAAGTAAAGGTCTTTCAGTTTCTTTCCTCCAGATTTTCCTTTTCCCAGCCCCCTCCTAGTACTCCTGACTGCGGTCCCCAGCAGAACTAATTCAACGCCCCTCCCCAATTGAGTTCGGGCGCGCTGTTTTCATTGCTCTCCCTCTTATGATCCCCTTCGACCTTTTTAGTCCACCGGTACAGGGAATCCCCCAGGTTCCCGACTCTGCCTCTTTGTTCCTTCTCTTGAGGACTTCCCTCCCATCCCCCCTTTTTTAGTAGATTGACGTGTCAATCAACGGGGTTCGGGAAATATAGAATAGACAGATAGGAATGGTAGTCCCTCCCAGAGCTCCCCCCTCACAACTCGATTACCCTAAATGGGGAATTTATGCATTGGAAGCTCCTTGAGGTTTGAATTCGAACATGATTTCTTAGTACCCCTATGGTGTTTCTGTAAGGGAGTGGGACCCCCCCATAATAGCCACCCTTGCTCCCTTGGACTCCTCCTCGCATTTGATTCAAACCACCTCCCCTTTAAACAGCCAAGGGTGATATCGGTGATAGTCCTGGAGCCTTTTTGGTTCCAGTTCCCCTGACTCCCTCATCTTAATACTTCCTGAAAATTGATTTGGTTTTTTGTAAGTCCGTCCACCCCCTTCCCCCCCCTGCTGTAAGAGAAGTCTCTTTTGAACTTTTTTTACTCGGAGTGTTGCGGACCTCTTCGCATACCTGATGTTGACGGCGTCGATTCCGTTTTGCGTGTAATTTCGCTTCAACTCCCCTTCCCCCCCCATACTCCTAGTCCCCCTCGGACCGCACATGTTGGTTCCGTAGCGAGGCGCTGGGACTAGATTCCTAGGAGGGCGCGTTCCTCTCCGGAGAACGGACTAGTCAGGCGTCTGGCGAGCCCCCTTCCCCCCCTTGGACCTCTTGAGGACTTCTCACAAGTAGCGAATGCGTTACGAAAATGTGGCCTTACGAGGGAACACGTTTTTTTGACGATATGTTCCCGAGTGCTTTTCCTCCCTCCCGACCCCCCCCCCCTTTCCGCTCTGGAGAACGTACCAAAAAGCACGCGTGCGTGGTTTTTCACTCCCCTTCTTCTCTTCAACCCCGTACACCCCCCTTTTTTTCGCTTGCTGTCTTCCGACTTTTCCGACGTGGATGAGTAAGGTTTGTGAAAAACCCCCAAAGGAGCGGAACTTTTCGTCCTCCTTAAATTGTACTTTCTTAGGACCCTCCTATTCAGACAGACTCAGTAGAAGGTTGGGACCATTACCCTGCATTTCCGGGTCCCTTTTGACCCTTCTTCGGTCACGACCCGGCGCCTATGACATTGACGCTGCCTCTCCTTTGGTTCCTTTTACTTCTGGCGAATTATCTTCCCCTTGGCCTTTTGGTTTTTTTGTACGCGCGATCCGCCCTTATAGACCGACCGACTTACCGAATCCCCCTCTCTCAGTTCGGCCCCTCCTCCACGTCTCGGATTTCCTTCTTTTCCATGTCCCTTTTGATGGGTTTGCTGTTTCTGAACGCTGAACCTTTCTCACTTTAGGCCCTTCTTATCTTGGTTATTTCACCAGAAGTCTTGCTTGAAGTTACGAGTCTCTTCCGCTGACCCCCTTATTCCCTTTTTTAACTTTTCCCTCTTGCCCCAACTCCCCTTCCCTTCCCCGTGGAAGCTTATTTCGAGAAGTCCCGGCATAGTCTTAGCTGGACCCACCTGCCGGGCGCAGCTCCTCCGGCACCTCTGGTTTTTTTTTTTCTTCTCCTTACTCCCCATTCAGCGATAAACCGATGTGGAGCTGACTCCGATCAGATTTGTTTCTCCCTCGGATGTTGCCCTTGTAATTTTCTTCCTTGTGAACTGGGCCCGGTCTTGTCCTAAACCCCAAATGGATCGCTCTTTCGGTTCTGATTGGCCATTTCTACTTCCCCTTGTGTTTTCTCCCTCAATTTCTTTTTTTCTTCCTTAAAGGACTCCTTGTTGCGAGCTTCTGGCATGGGCCCCCAAACTCTGCCCTGTCTGAGTGATTCAGAACCCCTTTATATGATCGGATTTTTCCCAGGATCTCGAATGACCTCTTTTACTCCTTCTTTAGATTTTCCTCCCTCCTCGCCTTCTCCCCCGAAACGCGTGCTGTGAGGAGTGACCTTCTTTTATAGTCCTGCGGGGTTGGGCGACTTTATCGTGCCCCCGTTTTCCCCAAGCCACCCCTTCTCCCTTCGACGACTCCCACACCTCCCCCTTCATATCCTCATAGTCCGTGGGTGTTGCTCTCGATATAAGTGCGCCCTTCTTGAGTCACAGCGAGCGGCGATGGTTGCTTGTTCTCCCCTTGCACTCCGTTCCTCCCCCCCTTTTCGAGACCTTTCCGACTCTCACGGAAATTCCTCCTCGGCGTAGAAGGTATTGCCGGCTCTGGAGATAATGTTACATGAGTCATTAGAGGTTGTCTTTCTCCCTCCTGATCCCCTTTCTGAACTTACCCCTTGCACACTCTGAGTCATGTCTTCTGGCCGTAAGTGCCCAGCACCAGCCCCTGATGGCGTATGCCATTTCCTTTTCCGTAATTGCTCGCCAAGAGCGACCCCCTCGTAGATACCTTTTCATCTCTTCCCCTCTGAGTTTCTTTTTCTTCCTCGGCCCATGGGCCGACGAGTTCTTTCCGGATGATACGCTAAAATTTATCCTTTGAAAAGCAGTTCCTAGAGCATAATTCCTCCTCCTCCTCGGGCCTCTCTCCTTCCCTAGGGTGGGCTTTCCCCCCCCCGATGTCAGGTGAATTTCATACAGTCCGTCCTGGAAGATCCTTTCGTGTCTCTTTTTTTCCGCTCTCGTTTCCCTCCCCCACATTTCTATTCCTCTCAATTCATCAAGACGCCTTTTCATAGGACAGTTCGGCCCGTCGCCCCACCGGGCCCTCTTAATTCCCCCCATGCCCCCCCGCAAACCCCCCTTCTTTAAACTTCCCACTCTTCGACCTGGTTGCGGACGGTGGCGGCGAACGGATATTTTTTTTCATGTATTCGGTAATGTCGTCTTCAGCTAAGCAGCGGTCTCTAAATCTCTAACCTCCTTTTCCCACCCTCCACCCCCCCTTCCCCCAGGTGTGCATTCACTTCGAGCATGGTCTCAAGATCGGAAAATGAAAAGAAAGTATTGCAGAGTCCCACTTGTGCATCTTTCAGTCTTGAACTGCTCCCCCTTCAGGTCTCTAATTCCCTGCTGTTCTGCAACCTCTCCTCAGCTTTGCTGAAGGGATCGAAAGTTCTTCTTTCCGCGTTGCCCGGCCTTCGGCGAACCTCGGTTTTTCCCCCTCCGATTCTTTTTACCCCCTACGACTACCAACACGCGCTCAGAAAGCCGCGGCGAAAGCTGGCAATTGTCAGGGTGGTTTTTTGTCCCCTTCCCCCCCCCTTACTTTCCTGAATTCCCCTACCTTATTTTCAGGGGCATTGAAATTGAATCGCAACCCCCCCCTTTTGAACTCTGACCGCGTGAGTTTTCCCAGTTGACCCCAGTCAGTCGCTTTCCCGCTCGGACCCCCCTCCCCGTCCCTCGAGTTTCCAGCTCCTTGGCTGAGCCAGAACCGTTCTTCCAGTCGCAGGAAGGGCAGGCCGCTCCCTTTCCTCCCTCTCTTCTTTGTAGGTCTCTTTTCCTCCTCACTTTTCTTTTTATTTTTTTTCGTACAACCTTTTTCCAAAAACACCCCTTGAATCTACGCTCCAGGAGTTACTCAGGATCGCCTGCCGCCCCCTTCAACACGTCCCCCCCTTCCAGCTCCTCCTAAAAACTTAATCAGAGGTTGGGGTTCGAAAACCTTTTTCACAAACAAAAAGCCCTGTTTTCGAGGTTATTTCTTTTCTAGTTTCCCGAGTTCCTTAACCTTTCTCGTCCTTTTCCCCCCAACCAAGCTCCCTTCCTCCCCCCCGCTCCTCTGCTGCCTTTGATTTGATTGCTGTTTTCCTTCAAGCTTAGAGTCAAAAATTCACCAGTTTGAGATTTTAAATGCCGTTCCCACAGACGACTCCCACACCCACTTCGCCTTCTTCTCTTCCGGTTTCGATGCATCCGCTCGCAAGGGTCCCCCCTGGGAAGACCTCCTTTTCTTGGTTCCTTCCGATTTCTGCTTCGAGTCCTTTATCCGTGGACTTTCCTCTGGTCGTATATCGAAGATGTCATGAACCCCGCTTGATTGGAAACCTCATGCTACCCCTCAATTTACTGTAGTTCTTTATCCTGCTTTCTTTCCCTCCCCTCCCACCGGCTCTTTACCCCCGTGGAGACTTGGCGAAGGATCCGAGAAAAAAAAGCCTTTTTTTGCTGTCAACCCCGAGAATTCCTTGAAGTCGGTCCTTTGGTCACCCTCCTTCCGCACCCTACTTCGTCACAATAACACTAAATGTACGCACTGCGGGTACGCGAACAATTCTCCTCCTCAATGGCCCCCACTTGACCCCACCCCCTTCCTGCGTCCACCAACTCGCTGTCACCGAGAGCGGGCCACTGATTGAAGGAATCGACCCTTAAAGTTCGCGGTGGTCCCCCCTACCCCCCTAGGGCAGACCTTCCCCAGTGCTTCCCCTCCACTTTTATGAAGGGCCATTCCGGGAAACGACCCTCCCCCCCCCCTCTCCCTCACCGCCCCCCCCCCTCCCATCCCCCTACCCCCACCACCACCCCCCCCCGTGAACCGAACCCTTCTTGTAATGTTCCCCTTCTTTCCGTCCCCAATTCCCTGATTCATGGCCTTAACCGGGCTGTGTAGAAGAGCCCGGACGTCTAGGAGGAGCCCTTCTGGGAATCGGAGAGGGAGCCCAGCCATTTCTCCCAGGCCTTCTGGTCCCTCCTCTAAATTCCCCCTCCATTCACTCCCGCAGCGAACGGACGAAAGGAAATGAATCAGTTTACTGGTAGAAACTTCTCCTCTTCAATCGTGAGCAGGCTCCTGAGCCAGCCTTATGGCCTAATTCTTTCTCCTCTTCAGACTTTCCCTCTATTTCCACATGTAAGGTTTCGGTTCTCTGCATGATGTTACCAGTCCGCCCAGTTCCAGATCTTTCAGTTTTTTTGAAGGGGTGTCTCTGATTTTCTCTTTTTTTTCCTTTTACTTCCTTTGAGACTCTCCGGCGGCATGGCTGCCAGAGTTCGAGTGACAATGGAGACCTCCCGTTTGATTGGTGAAGTCCCTTTTACAACCCTTCTATTTTTTTTTCCTTTTCCCCCCCTCGTTTTTTTGACTATGTTGAAGGCGGAAACAGAAAGACGTTCGAATATAACGTTGAACCTATGCCCTCCCCCTTCCCTCAGAGTTAAGCGCCTTAGTCCGCTCTCTCCTTACCCTCCTTTTAACAAGCCCGCCCTGGAAAGTTCCTTTCTCGTAAGGCGCTTAACCCCCATCAGGTCCCCATCTTTTCTTTCGCATCCTTCCTTGATTCGCGCACTTTAAAGGTCTATTAGTTCTCCCAAGGTGCATGTGAATAGCCTGGGATTAAAGAGGGTCGTCTTTTCCCCACTGACAATGAGGGTTCTTTTTTTTTTTCTCTCCCTCTATCTTCTCCTTTCGCTCCTCCGTGTACCGCAACATGGCGGGCTCAAGAGATCTTGTACAGCCGGCGCCCTGTCTATTCCTTTGACTCTTTTTTTTTCTTTACAATGTCCAGCTTCTTTTTTGTATCTAAGAAGATTTCTGAGGCAAGGAGGCGCCCGGCTTTTCCCCTCGGTTTCCCCGGCCTTCTCCTTGGAACCCCTGAGGCTTTTTCCCTTGCCCCCGATCCAGGTTGTAGAGCGTAGTCTCTATCTTTGGGTTCTTCGTTCCCCTCGCCCCCTTTTCCCCGATTTTACTTTAAGCCCGTTGTTGATCCTCTGTGGGTGATTTGTCCATGACTCCACGGTTGTGGCCGTAGAGGGACGACGAAACCTGCCCTCCTAAGGATTTTTAACGTGCCGAACAAAGCCTTCCGTTTTCCCTTTTCTACCCTTTTCTTTTGGGACGCTCTCCAAGTTCCTTTGGAATTAGGAGGCATTTTGACCGGGCTTTCGCCCACCTGGAACCTTCCCCTTTTTCCCCCCATGGGCCCTTCCTTCTTCTCTATGAATTAAGCACTAACAGTAGTAGATTTAAATGATCTGTAATAAATTGTTCGGGACACTCTTCCCCTGTTCCTCCTCCTCGGGTCCTTTCGAACCCGGCCCGAGGACTACCGTGCAGAATGGAAGTATCCCGTGGCAGAGATTTTCTGAGAGCGATGCTTGAACCGCTTAATCTCCCTGAGCCCCACCTTAGCCCCTTTTGAGGGGACCCTTCCATCTGACATAACCCTTGGAAGCTATTTTTCCCCCCTCGAGTCCTCTCGTAGTGAAGACACCCCTCTCCCATCCTCTCCTCCGACCTATTCTCTCCTCGAGTGTTTGGCACACCGACTGGGCTTTCCCACCGAATTTCTCCTGCACGACAATACCTTACTGAACCCTTTCTTTTCTTTTTTTCTTTTTTAATCTTTTTCGCTGACCTCCTTCCTGCCCCGCTTTGCTTCACCCTTGGTTTCCTTCTGTAGCCTTTTTATCCTGAACATCCGATTACTTGTTGAAAGTCTTCTCGATTGGGTCTTGCGTGTAATTTATAAGCGACCCCCCTCTCACTTTTCTCCCTTTTTTTTTCATCCTGTCCTTTTGGAAGTCCATGCCCTAGCGGATCCCTCTAGACCTGAGACCCTCGACACGGCACTGCCTTGGTTTCTGGCGCGCCCCTCTTCTCTTTTTCCCCCTCCCCTAGATTGTACCCGGAGGCTGTGGGCCTGACACCGTAGCGATTCTTGCTCAAACCTGTGGCATCGCTAGTTGTCAAGTTCCTCTGCTTGTTTGATTCCGGAACCGCAAATTGACCATCGCTTTAGTGTAGTGACCCACCCAATCGCCTTTTCCTTTGTGTCCCCCCTTCATGGTAGTCCCCCCACCCTTGAACCCCCGAAAATGCAGGCGTTAGCTTCTTTCTTGCTGTTAGCGAGTTGTCTTCTTGTGCGTATATTTCCTTCTTCCCACCGCACCCCCCTTGCGGACCTTTCCAGTAGCTCCTTGCAGACAAGAGATGCCTTAACCTAGCAGCCTGTTCAGGAGATGGGAGTGTCCCCCCTCGTCCCTTTTTTCTCTCCCCCTCTCGATGCAACCACGGCTCACAGTTGCAACGCTTGATACCTCTGGTCATTCCGAGCTGAGACAAGGTTCATTTCGATCCCCTTCTTTTCTGTTCTTTTGGATGCGTAGAAGATCCGTACATGCCCCCTGCTGTCGTTTCCCCGACGCCTTGATTACCGAATACGTGACCTTATAGCAGTTCTTCCCTCCTCCCTCCCCTCTTTATTGGTTTAAATGTTTTTTTTGCTGAATCCTTGATTTCCCCCCTTCCCTGTGGTTCGGCGTTTCCGCCTTGACTAGGAAAAAGCTTTTCCGTTCCGAGTTAATTCGATGGTCCCATGCGTGGAAACCTAATATAACACCTCCTCTACCCATCACTGGCAAGGGACGTATTGAAGCAGTCCCCCCCTCATCCCCCTCTTTTTCTTTCCCGACCTTCTATCATGACCGATGAGACGTTGAGGAATTTTTGCTCTATGACCTGAACTGATGATCTCGACCGATCCCGATGTTTCTCCTTAATTCTTCCTATCTCTCTCTCTTCGTTGGTCTGGTCAATTCCCCGAGGCCGGCTGGGTTATTTGTCATCTTTTCCCCCAACTTCAATATAAGTCGCGAGTAGATTCTTTTTTTCTTTATTACTCCTTATTCCTCCTCCCTTTTGTAAATTACCTTCCCTAATAAGTTCACAAGCCAAAATATTGACTGCGCGATGAGTTATTCAGAAAAAGTTGACTTTTCTCTTTTTTCTTCCTTCTCCCCTCCTCCTCATTTTTCTCCCTGCCTCCAGAGGGCCCGCCGACTTCTTTTGAGAGCGCTTGGAGGAGAATAACATCTTGAAGGGGTGGCTCTGTGAGAGTGAAGTAACCTTTCACCCCCTTCGAACTCATCAGACCCTCCTCCCCATCTATAGATCTTTCATTTTTTGTTGTTGAGTAGTCCTTCTGAGCTTTGCAAGTTGGGCTTCCTTTTCTATGAGAGGCCCAGGAGTGGTGGAATGAAGTTCTCATCTGAGTCCAGATCCTTCTCACACCTTCTCCTCTCTTCCAGGCCCCTTCTTATCACGCAGGTCCAGTGATTCCGTCCCACGCTCTAATAGGCTTTCTTCCCTCAGGTAAGCGCCCTCTTTTCGGATCTTCCCAGATCTTTATTCTCTTTCAGGTCTCCTCCCTCTCTTTATTCCTCTCCCCCCATCCAGCAGGCTACCGTCCGGGGCTCGTGGGTTTCACGCGCCCCCCCAATGGTATTTCTTGGCCAAGGTGACAGCACCAGCGCCGGGCTCCTGCAGACCTTCAACCCATCTTTCCCTTTCTCTCCACCGATGAAAAAATAGGGTCCGGCGTTGCGAGGACTGAATTTACCTTTTAAACGGAAGACATTTACATTTCCCCCTTCCCCCCCCGGACTTCCCCCTTTTATAGGTCCACTCAGGTCCCCCATCTCAGCATAATCAGAAGCAGCGTCTTTATAACGAACTGCGCGGGCGGCATTGTGTTTAATCTTCCCTTTCTTGTTCCCCCATACCCGGCATGCCTCATCGGATGGTCTCTTCTAAGAAGGGGGTCCCCCCCGTACTCATGGGAACTCGCCTTACCTTCCCAGCCCCCTCCTTCTTTCCATATGCTTACTTCCCCCATTCAATCCAAGTGCTCTTTCCAGACAACAAAGAAAAGGCGAGGACCAACTGTCGACCCCCTCTCCTTCTTTTCTTTTGCGTCCCCCCTACCTAGCTATTCAGTAATAGTCGAGCGCGACAGACAGGGCATGTAGGAAAGCTCGCTCCCCCGCATCCCTACCACCCCCCCACACCCCTTTTCCCTCTTTTGAAGACCCTTCGCTAGGACTCCTTTCAGCGCTGTGAATATTTCGCCGTCTGCCAGAGATCTAGCTTGGAGGGATAAATGATTTTTTCCCAGCGTCCTTTCCCCACTTCCCCTCCCTTGAGTTTTTTCTGATCCCTTTTATTAGACTTAAGTCCCCCCGCGAATAACGGTACGCGGTTCTTTGTTCTTTTTTTTTAAATACGTACTCCTCTTCCTTTCCCCCAAATCTTTAGGACGCCGATCGAACGCCTCGGCGAATTTCCGGTTGTTTGGGTGTACATAACCGAATTTCCGTTACCCATCCCCAGCCGGGTCAGAGCGAGTTTCAAATTGAGGGGATTCAGAAGGGTCAACTAAACGAGACTCACTAATTTTCCCATAGAGGACAGCATGTGGGCACGACTAATAAGGTCCTGACCATCCTTTCCTTTCCGGTCCTTTTTACCATTTTTCCCCCATAGTGGCGATAGAAGATGACTTCCCTTGTTTTCAGGTTATGTCAGGGGCCGTCCCTCCTCTTGCCCTTTCCCTCCTCTCTCTTCCCCCATGTTCGGTTCTCACTTCATTCTATCCGGAAGGTCTTCGGAACCACACGCAAATAAAACCGGCTCGACAGCATGGAAAATAAGTAATAAGGTCTTTATACTCGCCTCCCAACTTACCCCGACTCCCTCCTTGGTGGACTCCCCCTTTTCCCACTAAATCCTTAAGAGGGTTTCCAGACCCTTTTACGGCGCCCCCCAAAATCCAATGTTCAGAGAGGCTTTTTTCTCGTCATCTGGAAAGTCCTCGTTCCCTCCCCAAAACCGGTCATCAGAGACTCTTCCCCTGTCTTCTGGGGATTTTGTGTCGGTATCGTCACGCGCGCTAAATACATCTCTTAAGTTTTTTTCCCTTTCGACTTTTTTCCCTCTCCACACTTTGCGCCGTCTTTCTAATACCATTAAGAGGGCAGCCGCTCGCAATTCCCTCTCTTCCTTCCTTTCCCAACTGCACGTCTTTTTTGGCCCCAGCTAGCGTCTTTCTTGCGAAGTCCCGATTCCGATTCGTCCCTTGATTTTCCCCCACGATTGCAGTTACCCCTTTCCTTAAATCCCCTATTTTCCTTCCTCATCGATTCTTCCTCGAGTTTCCCTTTTTATTTTGATGCACTTTTCGAAAGTCGGGCGAAGTTCTGACGAAGATGACCCCCCCTCCAGCTGATCTCTGGCGCCCATTCCCTCTCCTGTCGCATCTCCCCTTTCTTTCCGGGTCTTTTTTTCAGACGTTTTTTTTTGTTCCAATGCCCACTGGCCCAAAAACGGAACAAAGTTGACAGAGTTTTCCCTACACCGATGATCACCTCCTTCTAGGTCCAAGGTAAGCCTTCCTTTTCAGCCTTCTTTTTTGGTTTTCCTCACCTTGAGGGAGACACGAAGAGTTAGACAAAGTTTTTCCTCCCCTCCCTGCGGAAGGGTCACTTCCCCTCTTATTCCGCCCCGGATTTTAATCTCTCTTTCCTTTCCCACTTTTTTCAGACAGAGGAGGAGCCCTCCTCAACAACGGTAGTGTAGGAATGTCGCGTACCGGCGGTGTCCGAAGAGATTCGCGGTTCATCGTTTCTGGCTTTCGCCTCATGGTCCGCAGTGATGGAACGAGAGCATTGAGAAATGTTTTTGTTAATCCGTCACTCCCTGCTTTGTAGTCCGCCCACCCATCCCCCCTCGTGAGCACCCCTTTTTTTACCTGCCCGCCAAGGGAGCTCTTCTTGGACGGATTTCTCTTTTGTACCTCCTTCCGTTTGAGTTCGGCCTCTGGTTATTTTTGACGCTCACCGATCGCGTTTCTTTGCGGTGGGGACCGTTCCGGTGCCCTATTACGAGTTTTTTATTTCGGGCGCCTTAGCCCTCGGTTTCCGTGGCCAGGGCCATAGGGGCCCTCGGTAGTTTTTCCCCGTAACCTTTCAACCTCCTTCCGTTGGAATCCTCCTTGGTGTTGTTCTGAGTTTTTGGTACTTTTTCCCCACGAAAGACGTTCCCCAGATGAGCCAGGGGCCACCGTCCCGCTTGCCCCCCCCTCCCTCCTTCCCGTCCTCCCTCCCTCTGATCAGATCCTACGCGTCCCCACGTCAAAACGCCTGCAAGATCCTGCCCTCTGTCCTTCCCTTCCTCAGCCCGAACACTCAGCAGTTATGAGCGCCAATGTTTTGCGATACAGCTACTTCGTACATCTTTGAGCTGCTGGGTCCTGGGTTGGACCGAAACCGAAGGTTAAGCCCCTCCTCCGGTTGGAGCTGATAGAGAAAATCAGAATTCGCGGGAGAGCTCCAAGTCGCTCTCAAAATGGCGGGTCCCAGAGCGTTGAACCGCAGGCGACAGCAGATGTTACTCGCATCTCGGGCGTTGGCGGAATTCCTCTCTTGGGTGGCGTATGTTCTAGAATCCTCTGAGCCGGTGAGGCGCCTCCGTTTGCTAACTACTGCCGTACCCCTTCTCTCGTGGAACTTTTTGCTCCCCGTGTTTTGAAAGAGTCGTTTGGATCTTTCTTGGTGTCTACACAGCCTACTTCACTTCCCTCTTCCGTTCTTGCTGACGCGCTAGTCGTGGATAAGAGAGTTGTTTTCTTTCAATCCCGGTAACTTTGTGTCCTTTTTTGGGATTTTCTTTCCACGGCAGAAGCCGTCGAGAAAAGTCTCCCCCTAGTGCAACAACCATCGAAATGAACGGAACCTCTTAAGAAATATCGTTGGCTCGTATCCATCTTTTGTGGTCCTGGCGGCTTGCTTTTTCTTGTTACCCTTTTTCCCCAATACCTTCTTCTTACTTTTTTTTCTAGAGTGACTTAGTCAGAAGCACTAAAGTATCTCACATGATGTGTCAATCATCGGGGTTCGTCAAGCGGTCTCTTTCTACTCCTCGTCCCCTTTGGATTTTTCCCCCAAGATAACCTCTCTGATACCACCACACGTGCCGAGGGGACGCTTGGCCGAGCGGTATTGCGAGCGGTGCATTACCCCTCTTATGTCTCCCTGCAAATGTGCGGGAGTTGTGGCAAGGAAAGTGTGACCCAAGGTTCTTTCCACCCTTTGACCTCCGTTTCGCGCCCTTTCTTGACTCTCCCCCCCCGCCAATTTTCCCAGACTAGAAAAGTTTCGCGTCGCTGATAGCTAGACTTTTTCTTCCCTTTTTGGGACTCTTTGTGACTTTTACGATCCAAGCCAACCTTTCTCCTTCCCCTTGCTTTTTTGTTGCGACCGTCAGGGTTTTCCCCCCCTGACCGTAAAGTTCCTTCGGTTTTCTTTCCCCGATCCTTCTTTTTCTTCTTTGTTGGGGGGCCGTAAGGATAGAATAACTATTTTTCATGTTGAAGGCGAGTCCCCCTCTTGAGTTTCCCTTTCCCCCGATACCCTCCGCAGCTTGAATTTGCGGGTCGACAATCGGAACGGTTGGTAAGGTCGATCTTCTCCTGAGCTTTCAATCCCGACCCCTTTCCCTTTGAGTTCTTTTTTCTCACTCACCCCTTCCAATAGTGGGAAAGTTAAAGCCGAGGGTAGCATAACCTTTCTTTAGTCCTTTCTGTGGACTTAAGATTCCCCGGTTTTCTTCATTCTTGCCCTGTTCGGTGGTCTAAGGCACCCTCTTCACCTGAACAAGCGATCTCTTCCCCCCAAACTTTCTTTTTTCCCTTTTGAATGTATGTAAAACACCCGTCACCCCGGACACTGGTCGCGAGGTTAGCGCGGCTTGTTTCTTTCTTTTGTCTCTTTTTCGCCCTCCCGGATTCCCAACTCCCCCAAAACTCCCCCTAGAGGACCTGGTTCTACTCCGGCACCGTGAAGTAGCTTCTGATCCAGAGATCTTCCTCTTTTCAGGAGTAGATGTTCCATGACCATTTCCGTGAGGAGAACCAGTCGACGTCCGACCAAGGACTGCGAAAGTTCTTGGTCCTTTCTCTCGAGCTGGACCGGACTCGAAATCTGAAAAAATGGAAGTAGTTGGCGGCTTTTTTGAGGTACTTAGCTTTATCCAGAACCTCTTGATTCCCCCCGCACGGACCACCCGATACGATACCGATCGCAGGGCCGCATCGCCTCCTTGGATATTTTCGACCTTTTCCTTCTCCGTTTTTTCTTTTTTACTTGATCCTTCCTTTCCCCCTTCCCGGACGTCATAGTTCACCCGCAGTATTGTGCCTTGCTTAAGTTACTCTTCTATGCCTTTCCCAGTGTACCGCTTTCTTCGAATCTCAAAAACAAGCCAGATTAAATCCATTTTGTGACGAGCTTATTTCCCCAGTCACCCGTTTCAGCCAACTTTCCCTTCTGGTTCTTTCAGGCACTCTTTTCTGAGGAATTGTGACCTATGTCCGAATGATGGTCGACGATCCCGTGGTCCTCCGAAGCATGACTTCCTTGGTTTTTTGCCAAGGGATTTTTTTGCAGCTAGGAAAGGAGGTTTTGTATTCGAGGAACCCCCTTTACGAGTCATCCTCGATCTTGTCCTTTTTCTTCCTTTCTTCAGACTCTTTTGTCTTTTCTTCAGAATCGTGCGCGCTGACCCCGAGCCAGGTTCAAAAACACCCCCTTGCGCCGCTGTCTTTTCAGAAACCACGGTTCCTTTTCCTTTTTGCTCGTTCCCCCCCCTTTTTTTTTTGCAGCAGGTATTTTCACAGTGGAAAGAAGTTTCGTTTCTGCCGAGGAGATCGTGCGCGAACGGTTGAGAGAGGATTTTCTTTCGGCGTTGAAGTTGTTCACTCTTTTCTTTCCTACTAACGATGCTTTCAAACATTCTCCTAGAACGCTAGAACACACTCCCCCAGCACCCT
>Ga0179591_1267587_pt1 | contig 17398 bp, 39 predicted proteins | sample CZOMad2_1_08_16f_FD_182891 | JGI IMG/M metagenome (GOLD analysis project Ga0179591, IMG submission 182891) | Vadose zone soil fungal communities from Angelo Coast Range Reserve, California, USA - CZOMad2_1_08_16fungal (PacBio error correction) | ecosystem: Environmental > Terrestrial > Soil >... | reverse complement strand
TTAGAAACCCTTTTTTTGGCTTTTCCTTGGATAGCGAATCTTTTGACTTTTTTCTCCCCCCATGAAGGGTGAGACCATTCTTTTGCTCGGTGTCCGGCCCCCCAACCAGTATTTTTTTTTCCCCCTTTTTAACCACTTTTCTGCCGATTAACCTTTTGCTCCTTAACTCAAAGTCTGGGATTCATCCTGGTTGGAATAGTTTGAATTCCTCCGGAATTTACCCTCCCTTTTCCCCCAGTTCGAGATAACGTCTTCTTCATTGCACACCTTCTTCCCCGTTGTTCAGAGACTCCAATGATGTCTTTTGCCCGGCTTTCCTTCTATTCTGCGGCATGATTGAAGTCTTTTTTTCCTTTTTTTTTTTTCCCCCCCCCTTTTTTTGTTCTTTTCTCTCTTGATATTCGTTTCCAGGATTAGGTGCCCTCCCGTTTTTTTTCCCCCCTCCAATTGACTTTCCCCCTTTAGCGATAATTGACTATTCGTGTTTTCTGGTTCCCTTTGTCTGAGTTGCTGCGGCTGGCTTAATGTTTCCCTTTTTCCGTTCCCACACTGTCCAAACTTCAGGCCCCCCTTTCCCCTCCTTCAGCCTTTTTTCGCCAAAACCCCCGCCCCCGTTTATGAATTGTTTCTACGCCCTGTGGCCCTATCCAGTTACTCTTCTTCCTTTTTCATTGAGTTTCTTCATTCCTTTCTTTTCTAACTTTTTTTTTTTTCAGTTTGTGGTCAATCGTCTCCTTTCCCCGTCAAACACCCACTTAAGTTTATACCCCTTCCCTTTTTTTCCCCCCCCTTTTTTCCCATTTTGCGGGGAATGGACTTTTTTCTAACCCTTGTTAATTGATAACCCCCTGTGTCTTGTGCATCTTTCCTGGTTTCCTCTGGAGTCTTGGAGAGAGTATCGATTTCCTTTCTTTCCTCATTCCCCCCGCCGCCTTTCAGCCCACTGTTTTTTGCGTTCTCGCGACCATGCCTCCACCCCCCCCAAAGGGATGTTTCTCCGCGTTTCTTCTTTTTTCCGACCCAAGGGAGACAAGCCCCCCCGATTTTACCCCCCCTAGAGCCCCGCGTGTTGTCCCATCCGCCTGCGTCTAGGGGCCGCTTCCGTTTCCTTTTTCTCTGACTCCTTCTCCCCCCTCTCCCGACCCGGGCGGATTGTTGCCCCACTTCCATATTTCTCTTTTTTGGTCCCTCCTTCCGTAGTGCACTTGTTTGGCGCTCTCTCACGGCGTTATGCTATGAACAGGCTATCTTTTCCATTTCTTTTTTTCCCTGTCTCACCCCTAGTTTCTTTTTTCTTCTTAATTGCGGGCGGGCGGGCGTTGGCCCTGGAATTTCTTTTTTGGCCTTTGGTAGTGCAGCTCTTTTTCAGGTTAGGAGTCTTGCCCACCTTTTTTTTCATCGTCTCTTTTTTTTTTTTTTTTTCGCCTTTTTATTTAGCTTTTGTTTTTTTGGTTCCCCCCCCCAGTCTTGGACACTGTTGAGGGGTGTCGTTTTTTTTGCCCTTTGACCAACTTTTGGATCCCCCTTTTTTTTTTCGTTTTTTTTCTCCTGGAATTTGAACACTTTTTTGCCCTTTGTTCTTTTTCCTTTCTTCCCGTTGACCACCTCTGTTAACCTCTTTTTTGGCTCCCCCAGTGCGGGCCCCCTTCTTCAACTTTTGACGCCCTTCTTCTTTCCTCCTCTTCCATTTCTTCATGTGCCGTCCTAATCCCCTTCCCCCAAGTTTTTTTTCCCCTGGGGTTTTTAACCCTTTTCTGTCTATGTTTCCCAATAATCAAGTGGGTTTCATAGTTGTTTTTCAATTACCTTTTTTTTTTTGTCCCATCTCTACTTTTCTGGAAGACTTTTTAATTTGCTTTTCGCGCCTCGATCCTTTTCGGTGTTCTTGGGTGCCGTTACCCTTCGCCACTGTGAATTTCACCTTTTTTTTGTATTTTGTTTCCCATCCCAGGAGTTGATCCCGGTCCCTCCTGGGTGGCATGAGGAATTGGCCCTTTTCCGCCGTCATATTTGTGCCCCCCACCCTCTACTTAGGTTTTTTTTTTCCAAATGGAGAAAGCGTCTTTTTTGAACCTTGGTTATGCTTCTCGCCTTTGTGGCGTCCCTTAAAATTAACCCCCCCCCTTTCTTTTATAATGAAGAGCCATGGTTCTTTTTCCTCCTCTTTTTCGTCTTTCGAAATCCGGTGTGAGTTTTCGTCCTTTTTTCAACCCTAATAACTTTTTTTCCCTCCTCCTTTTTTCTAGTTCTAATGTTAGGCCCGATAGAGCAGGTGGTGCTCCCGTTGCCCCCTTTTCCCCGTTATTGCTTTCTTGATTGCGTTGCGACATAGCTTTTTCTTTGCAATGGGCTCTGGCCTTTTCGAGAGAACTTTTGAGCGCACTTTCTGTTCTGACGAGATCTCTGATCATTTTCATTCGTTTCTTCCTATTTCCCCCTGTTTCCCATGCCTGACCCCAGGGGCTGGCAACTCCCACTTTACTTTTTTTTCAAAGTCGTCCACCCCCCCAGTTTTCCCCCTACTCCATCATAAAGACTTGTAGGTCCTTTCCTAACCCTGGGATAGTTCTTCTTTAAGGTAGGGTGTGTTTTCCCCTGAGTCTTTTCAGGTCCGGAGTTTGAAATCCGAGGTCCCGCTCCTCTGGTACTAGCCACGTCGTTCCCCGGTCTCTGCTTGTTTTCGAATTTTCTTCCTCTTTTCTTCTTAATCTGAAGTCGCGCCCCCCATGGAAGTTTCTTTAAGGGTCTATATCTTTCTTCCGTGTCTTTTCTTGTTGAAGTCTGATACCACCCGATATCGGGGACTTATGTAGTTTATCCGAGGTTTCCCGGTTTTTATTCCGCTCAAAACGCTCAAACCTTTTTTTCTTTATCCCCCCTGCATTTAACGATCGAGTTGTTTTTCGCCTTTTCTGTGGGCCATTTTTTCTTTTCCCCAGGATCCTCGCCCCTCTTTTCGCACGGGTCCCCCCCAATCCTTTTTCCCTTTTTTTTCTGCCGGATGCTTTGCCAGTGGCTTTTCTTCCAATGGTCTCGATCCTGGTGTTTTGCCCGTCATCTGTTTTCCTTTTTTTTTCCCTTTATTCTTTTTCCCTTCCTTTTATCATCTGCAACGACCGACCGTTCCCAGTTTTTGAGTTCCCCCTCATCCCCCAAGATTCCTCCAGGAGCGAACCCTTCTCCTGATCTGGGCCCCCTTCCCTTCTTTTTTCCCTGTTGGATAAACCTGATCCCCCCCCCCCCGCCAACAAATGATATTGCCCCTTCCTGCCAAACCTTTTTTCCCTGCTCAACTTCAGAAGTTTCCCCCCGTTCCCTTTTTCCCCTCCCCCCGGTCCACCCCCCCCCTGGAGGATCTGCCAACCCTTGGGGGTTTTTTTTTTTTTCTTTCCCTCCCCCGCAAAAGACGTTTTTCCTCTCTTCTAGGATATACCCTCACGATTTCCACCTGTGTATTTTTGTTTCCTGGTCACCTTAATTTTTGACGGGCCCGGCGGCCGACCTCTTCTCAGCCCCAACATGTCAACCTCCCTTCCTGGTTTTATTGGAGGTCCTCTCCCCCGGACTCCTGTTTTTTCCCTTCCAAATTAGATGAAGGATTTTCCCCCCTGACCCACCCCCTGCAATGCGCCTGTTATTTTGGCTGGGCTTTTTCCCATCTCTTTTCCCCCCCCCACACCTCCCCCCCATTCTTTTCCCCCCCCAACCTTTGTTTTTCAGTCCAAACTCCTCTTCCACAATACCCGCCAACAGGCCCCGCCCACCTCCCATTTCTCCTTCCACGTATAGTCAAAATCGGGACAGCCCAGAGTTTTGAGTCCTCGAGCCCATTGTATGAGCTTAAAGACCCATCCCACTTCTACCCTCGGTCTATAACGCATGTTCAAGTTTCTTGGAAATTTTCCAAGATTTGGGGTCGTTGTGCTCCTTTTTCCTTTCCCAATTTGCCTCTCACGAGGATTGTGACCGCTTTTCCCAGATTTTTTTTTTTCCGGACACCCTTTTCTGTGGGACCTGCGTTCCCCAAATCCTCCTTTCACCGTCATTTTCTCTTTTCTTACCCCTTTTTCCCCCCAACAATTGCCCCCTTTTCCTGGGTCCCCCCAACGCAGACAATCATGGCTTTTTCCCACCCTTTTCCCCAATAATTGCCCCGCAGCCCCTCACTTTTTGTTTGTTTTTTTTGGTTTTTTGTAGAGAGGCCCCATGTTGGTTTTCTGTGTTCCGCACCCCACCCCATCAAACGTTGTCTCCCCTCCTTTTTTTTCTATAGATTTTTCCTGGTTAATCTGTTTCGACTCCCCACCGGGCTTTCACTACTCCTGGCCACTTGACCATTTTTTCTTTTTTCCCAACGCCCTCCCCTCAGGCTAAACAAGCCTTTTTTTTTTTCCAAGAACCCCCCCCCCCCAGGATGTTTCCCTGGTCAACCCCCTTGTTTTTGCAAGTTTTAATGCTTTTCCCCCGCACCTGCATCCATCGTCCCTCTTTTTTCCAGGGATAACGTCCCCGATGCCCTTCCCCCTCCTGAAAGGAGCTCTAGTTGTTTTTTTTTTTCATTTTCCCCTTCCTCCTTTGGCTCAGGGATAATACGATCCTCCCTGATCTTCCTTTTTCGGCTTCAGGTTTTTGATTCGCTACCCAAGATGACCCAGTGTCTAGTAGTCTTTTGTTTCAAGGTTTTTTTTTTGGACACCGATAAATGTCAGTTTCTGTACTTAATCATTTTTTTCGGGGCTAGGTCGAGATCATTGTTTTTCACATGGCGCGTTTCAGCGTGCGCGTTTTCCCAACCCAGATTTTTCTCTGTCCTCGGTTCACTTGGTCCTTTTCCGTGCCCTAGGCTCTATTCTCGCCCCTCCCGTCTTTTTTGTACGCAGAACCCCCCTTTTCTCCCAACTTCTCAGGTTCCAGCACATTTCCTTTTGCTTTCCCCCCATTTCCCTCCACGTTTTATTTTTTTCCTTCAAAAAGTCCGTTTTCGGTGTTTCCGGACTTGTGGACAGTTTTTGTTTTCCCACCTTCCGCTTACCCACTTTGAAAATGTTTTTCACTTTTTTTCCCACTTTTTTCCCTTTTTTGGCATACACCGTGCATCCCCCCAGATGGCTGTGTACAGCCTTTTTCCCCCTTTTCCCCCCCCCATTTTTTTCGTCCTTGCCGGTGGTTTTCCCCCTAATTTTCTGGCCGACTTGGCAGCTCAACCCTTCCTCATTTTCGTTTTTTTCTGTACTCTTTTCTGTGCGTTTATGCAGGTGCCCCGCCCTCCCATCCCAGTTTGGGGCCCCCCTCCCCATTCCCCCTGTTCCTTTTCGCTAAGTTTTTTCGGCGCCGGATTTTGCCCCTTTTTCACGAATCGCCGAGACGATTCCAAACCCCCCCTGTTCCGATCCAGAACGGACGGTGCACCCCATGCGCCCTTCTTGACTCTTGTTTTGACAGGGAGGGGTTTATCCCTCTTTGGATTCCGGCTCGGAAACTTTTTCGTTTCCGGCTCTCTGTTTTTTTTTTTACCGCTTTTTCTTCTTTTTTTTCCCTACCGATTTAAGGCCGGGCCTTTAATCTCCGTACCCCCCATTCTCCCGCCCGAGTTGACGTACTGGAGCTGTGCGGAGCAAACCTAACAAATACCCCCCCTCTGGCCATCCCCCCAATCCCCCTGGACTCGGGAATCCTTTCTACTGTTAGTGGGGAGGCCACCCCTTCCTTTATATCTGTTTCTTTTTTTTTTTCTCTCCCGGCAGTCCATGTCCTTCGTTAAGGTTACGTTTAGCCATTCTCTTTTTTCCCCTTTTTTCCACACCCCCCTTTCCTTCCATTCCCTGGCCCCGCTCTTGTCCCCCCAACATCCCCCCCTTTGCAGTAGTGTTCGTTCTTGCCTCTAAGCCATTGTCAGGCAAAGCTCCTCCCTTTTCCGTTTTTTCCTCTGTTGCAACCCCAACTACTCTTGTTTGCTGTCCCTTTCCCCGACCCCCCTCCCCAAGCCGTCTTTCCCCTCGTGGAGTTTTCCCCTTTTTTTTTCACTTTTTCTTGACAAAGGGAACTTTCAGACATCCCCTTTTTTTTTCCCCCTCCCCCCAGGTCTTATTCGCTCCTTTGTCGCAGTTGTTCAAGTTTGGTCGTTTTTCATTCTTTCCTTTTCCCCTCTGTGAGTCCCTGTTTCCTTGAAATTTTTGGGTAAGACTTGCGACATCCTTGCCTTTTTTTTCACACTCAGTTGTGCCCACAGTAACCTCTGTTTTCACTCTTTTTTTCCTTTGCCCCCGCAAACAAGAGTTTCTTTCCCTTCTTTTTTCAAGTTTTCCGCAACGGGCCCTTTGCCGGTTTTTTTTTGCTTTTGGCATAGGTCACTTCCTTGTGCCCCTCCCGTTTTCTCTATTTTTCTTGTTTCCCCTGAAAATGCCGTTCTTTTCCTTTTCCCCCCCCTTGAGGTTTGGGGAGGTTTGATTGAGGTTTTTTGTCCCTGCTGCCACTTTTTCTTGGGCTACTTATGACCCCCAGCAACACTTGTGTTCCTTTCTTTTTTCTCCCCCCATTGCACGGGATTGCGGCGCTCTTTTTCGCCACTGCTTCCCACCTTTTGTTACTATTTTAGCGTCCCCTTTTTCGCCTTCCTTCTTCCTATGGCCGCAGTAATTCTTCTCCTTTCCCCTCCCCCGTTCGTGAGCAGCACTCTTTTCAAATTCCCCCTCACTTTTTTTGTTTTCGAAGTTTTCCCCCCCTTTTCTTCCCCCCTTCTCGCCCCGGATGACCAGTCCTTTTCATTCTCTTTATTTCCCCCCCCCTGAACGTTGGCGGGGCCGTAGCCACTGTAGTTAGGACGCGATTCCGGTCATCTTTTTTTTTGTTTGGTCCTTTTCTTCCCCCCCCAAGAAGTACGCTCAACACCTGGTGTCCTTTTGCCGAAAATCTCCCCGCCCCTCTTTCAGAATGGGTCAGATACCAAACAACGGCCCTTCCTCTGTGTTTTCGACCGGATCATTTTTTCCTTTCCCCCCTTTCACCCTCCCTTCCGATTTTTCCCCCGAAATTGCTCAGCACCAACTCGTTTGACCCTTTTTTTTCCGCTTTTTGGGCTTCTCTTTATTTTCATTCCCCTCCCTTCTTTTTGATTTGAAATTTTTCCTACCCAGCCATAAATACTGCCGAAAACTTCCTTGTTAGGGTTTTCCGTCAGTTGATGACGGCCTCATGCTGTTTTGAAGCTCTTTTTTTTTTTCTGGTCCGTCCCCCTGGACTCAGCTAATTGCCCCTTTTTTTCCCCATGGAGCCCGACTTTTTCGAATCCCCAACTTTGCCTTCTTGAATTCCTTTCAATCCCCCACGGCACTTTTTTAACCCCCCAGTTTTTCTTCCTTCTTCCTTTGCCTTGTAGGGTGGTTCTGTACCCCTTTGAACTCCTCCGAGTAGTTTCAAAACACCTGCATTTTTTTATTTGAAATGATTTTTTGCTTTTCCCTTGAAAGTCCAAGATTTACTCGTGCCCTGTTTTTTTTCCCCAAGAATTCAAATCTTGCTTTTCTCGACTTATGTGTTCCCCCCTTGCCCTTTTTAAGGTTAGGAGTCTCACCCCCTGGTAGTGCATGACGATTTCTCCCCGGCGAGGTCCCCCCATAGTTCTACCTGAAGTTGAGGCCCCCGCTTTTTGAATTTTTTGCTTTTCCCTTTTTGCATTTGAGCATTTACTTCTCCTTCATTTTTCTAGTTCGCTAGTACTTTTCCACTTTCGTTCCATCCTGGGCCCCGCTGTTTTCTTTTTCGTTTCCTTCCCTTCCGCTCCCACTCCTTTTTACCCCTGCGTTTCCTTTCCGGTTGGACCACGTAAGTGCCGTTCGATTTCTTTCTTGGCCGGCCGTTCCCTCATTTACTTTTTATTTTTACAAACCCCCTCCCCCCCTTTTCCTTACCGACTACTTTTTTTTTGCTTTCTTTCGTGGCCTTCCTTCTCTTGGTGGACTGCGTTTTCATCAAGTCCCTATTCCTTCCCTTAGGCTAGGCATCGGTGGATCCCTTGCGGTTTGGCTGTCTAACGGCTCCACCCCTTTCCTCCCGGCCCCCCCTTTTTAAGGCGTCTCCTCCTTTCAGTCCACATTCCAACAAACGCAAATTGTCCCCCCTGACCTTCTTCCTTCCTTTGCCCTTTTTTAAGTATATTTCTTTTTCCAGTGTTTCCCGATGAGGTTTTCCTAGTCCTCTTGGATTTCCCCTTGTAAGTGGGCCCCCCCTTTTTTTCGCTTTCTTTTTTTTGACCTACTGTACCCCCCTTTTTTTTTTCTCTTTTAAACCCCCTTCCGTTCAAAGACCATGCGGGGCGCTTTTGCCAATAGCTTTTCCCCACTCTGTATCTTCACAACGTTAGCTTTTTTGTTTTTTCCATAGGGATGGTCCTTCTTTGCTGGCTGATTTTTTCTCGCTTTTATCCAGGGAAACAGTCTTTGCCTTCCAACACCCCCCCCAAATCTTGTCCGTAATTCCCTTCTGGTGTGAGAAGTTTTTCTTATTATCCTCCCTTCTCCACCCACCAAATCTGTTTTTTCCCCGTCTTCCCCGATGTCTTCGCAACCCCCCTGGCTCGGACATCTCGACTTTTTTTCACCCATTCTCTTATCCCTTTTACCTCACTCCAGGCTTGTCTCTCCCTGCAGCTCGAGGCTACAGGCGTATTTCTTCCCCCTTTTTTTTTTTTAAGATACGTATAACCTTGCTCCCCCTCTTTCCTTCTTATTTCCCCCGATACATTTTCTCCCGTAAGGTCGAGGCCTTATTGGTCATTTTTTCTTTTTTTTTTCTCTCCCACCCTAGAGGGCCTTGTCTTTGATTTCGTTTGTTTCTGGCAGGCGGTGTTTCCCCATGCTTGTTTGTTTTTTTCCATTGAACTTTTACCCCTTATAAGTGGTTTGGTTTCCCTTTGGATTGGTCCATCGTTTTTTTTTTTTTTTGGCCTTGTTTACCCGCTCCTTTTTTTTTTGGGTCGGACCTGGTTTAGGTCTCAGAAAGCGCCCCCTTGCTTTCTTAGGTTAGTTCCTCCCACTTAGGCCCCCCCCAGTTTTCGCCCAACGTATGTGGAGGCTGGACTTCTGGTTTTCCCCACCACCCTTTTTTTTGGCGATTGCAGGATTTTTCGCTTTTCGGCCTACGTGACATTTTTTTTTTTTTTTTTTTTTTATCCTTTCTTTTTTTTGCCTTTGTTTGACCACCTTCCACTTTTTTTTTCATGGGCCCTTCCCCCCCCAGTGCGGTCCCCCCCCCCTTCTACATCTTCCATTTTTTTCAGGTGCTCGTTCCTAGGCCACCTTTTTTTTTTTTTTTCTTTCGATTTAAGGAATATCTTCCTTTACTTTTTTTTCCCTGTTCCCCCCGTCACATTTTTTACGCGTGGCTTTGACGCTCACCCCCGGGTTGGTAACCTTGTTGTCTTTTCTCGATGGAGATTTTTTTTACTCCGTCTTTTTGGGATCTTCACTTGGCCGCCCGTCTGTTAGGTCCTTTTTTCTTTTTCCCCCCCCCGACCCCTTTTTTTTCTCGTTTCATTGTTGAAATGGATCTTCTCCCCCCATTCCAGCCTCTCAACGCGTGTCCCGGCCTTGGTGGCTTTTTAGATTGTTTCCTTCTCTCCTGTCCCCTTTATTGCCCAAACTCTTTTCACGAACCTCCCCCCCTCGTTGGGGCTTTGGCCAGGGTTGTCACCAGTTGTGATGATCTTTTTTTTCGTGGAGTCAGTCATTTCTAACATGCGTTTTCGGTTCTCACTTTTTTTTGTGTAGCTTGAAAGGTGTTAGATTGCCCTACTCTTCCTTTTTCTCTAAACGCCCTTTTTTCTTTTTTGTTTCTGGGGGAACTACTTGGAAATTTCCCCCCCTTCATGCTCCTTGTTACGTTGCCTTTTGGCCCCCTTCTCTCCTTTTTTGCCCTTAGTTGGGGATATTATTTTTGTTAGGGGAACCCAGTGCTGAGTTGCACTGATTTCTTTCTCAGTTCAGAATTCCCCTCGCGGCCTTCTCCCTTGGGTTTTTTTTTTTTTTTACTTCCCACATCGGATCCTCCTTCCGTCCCTTTCTCTTCCATGCCCAAGATTTGGTTTTTTTGACCCTCAACAACCGCTGGCCCCCACAAGAGCCCCCCCCCCCAAGTAAAATTCTTGTCCGCCACTGCTAAATGACACGTCCCCCTCTCACTTCCCCTTGCGTGATTTCTTGCTGAAGGTGCTTTTCCCGATGGGAGTTCACGTCAGTTAGCTCCTTTGTCAATTCTCGTTTAGCGAAGTTTCACTTTCCCGCCTTCTGGATTCAGGCGCTGTGGTGTTTCTTTTTTCCTGTTTTTTTTTTGCTTTGAAATCCCGGCAGAGAAGCGGTTCTCCCTCTCCTGGCTATTTCTATATTTTCTATCCTTTTTGTTGATTCTCTCTCCCCGAACTGATATAGGTTTTTCCCTTTTTGACTTCGTGATGGGGAGTCTCCTTTTCCCTCCTTGCGGACCAAAGAGCCCCCCCTTTCCTGAAATTTTTTTTAGAGCTGAGTCTATCTTTTTCGAGGTTTGATTACAGTCCTGGGATCCTTTCCTGCTCCTCTCCCTTTCTTTCCAACCTTTCACTTCATCACTACTCCAACCTCCGCCCCTGGTTCATTTAATCTTTTCCCTGGTCCCCCCCCCCACTGGGCTTAGCCTTTTTTTTTCCTGGTGTTGTTGGTTTTTTGCCTATCTTTTGATTTTCCCCTTTTTTCTAGTCTTATGTGAAGTAGAATATCCTTTTCCCCCTGTCCATCCATTTCGTATATTCGTGCTTCTCGTAAATTCCTTCCCACAGCTGAAGGTCTTTTTTTTTCTTTCACTTGCGCCTTCCCGCCCAGGCAGATGGCGTTTCTTGTTTCCCCTCCCTCAACCCCGGGATTTTTTTTTCCTCCCTGCCCACAAACTCTCCACGGGTAGTGCCCACGATTTGTCCCCCCCCCCCCCCACTTCGCTGGTCACGTCACTGCCCCCTTTCTTTTTCCGCGCTTTTTTGCCCCCCCTTTGAGCTATGGCCCCCCACCCGTGCCAACCCCCCGACCAAACTTTCCAAGTTTGGCGACATACCGTCTTTTTTTTCCTCTTCCCTTCTTCCCCCCCCAATAATTTAGCCCTTCACCCGTGATCCCCATGGGTGATTAGGTTTTCACGAATCCCCCCTTTCCTCCCGCCTGTGCCCCAAACACTTAACCCCTACCCCTACGTTTGGCGGTTTCCCCCCCAAGAATTTGCAGGATGTTTGTCCCCTTCCCCCCAGTCTTGGACGGATAGATACCCCCCGACGCCCCCTTTTCTTGCAGGGGTTCTTTCTTGGTCGCCTCTTAACCCCCCCGTTAAAAACCGTCCCCCCCATTTTTCCCCCGGGTTTCCAACACCCGGACAACCTCCCCAACCCCCTCCAACCACGGCCCGTCCCCCCTTTTTCCGCCCAATTCATGAATGGTTCCCCCCGCTTCTTTCGGTCTGGAACCTCCACCTTTCCTTTCTTTTTAATTTTCCTCTGTACAATGTGATTTGCCTGCCCCAGCAATGCAGCCCCTCGCGACCTCTTTTTTGTCCTTTTGACGCTTTTACCCCCTGAATTTTGATCTGATTTTTTTACCCTCTTCCCCTCCAAGCCAGAGTTTTTTTTTTCTTGAGGCCCTTTAACCTTGCCGAAACTTCATTCCTTCTTTTTTCCTATTTCTTAACCCCTGAATGGGTTGGCTTGGCTTCCCCACCATCGGTGACCGCGTTTCACTTAACCCGGTATCAACACCCTCCACCCCCTTTTTGACCCCCGTAGGGCCCCCGGCCCCTTTCCCCTCCCCTGTCCCTGCGCCCCCAAAACGTTTTTTGGTTCCCTGCTTTAGTCCGGTTTACGTGTTTCCGGTCTCCGTTGGGGACCCGCCCGTTTGCCCGCCACCACAGCCTAACTTGCCCCAGGCCTTTTTGTCATTTCCTAATGTTTTTAGACCCCCCCGTTTTTCCCCCCTCGGGTGAACATGCGGTGGCGGAAAGACCCATGGCTTTTTTTTTTTCCTCCAAATTCCCCTCCAGACATTGGGGCCCACTCTCTTTCCCCACTCAGAACAAACGGAGGTGTCTCCCCCCCCCCCCCTCCCCCCCCCAAATACCATGTATAAGACTACCTACTCCCCTTTCCCTTTTAGACTTCGCGCTTTTCTTACCTAGCAAAACATTTACTTCATTCCCAAGGTCCCCTACCTTTTCCTTTTCATCCCCCCCCCAATATAAGCTCTGGTAACAACGCCGAGTGTTGCCACCTTTCTTTGAGCTTGGCCTATTGTATTCCCTCCCCCTAGACTCGGAAGATTCAGTTTTCTTCCCCCGACCTCGTCTTTTTGATTTCGACCCCAGTCCTTCCCCCGATGATCACCCTCTTTGAGGTTTCGCTCTTTGCGTCAACTCTGGCTTTCTCACGTTTTTTTGACCGCCAGACATTTTATGGTTTTGGATCCCTTTTTGGAGCTCTTTTTTCTCCTTCACTTTGCGAGTGTGGGAATCTGAATTTGAGGAGCGAAAACTTTTTTTTTTGTACTGTTTATCTTTTTTTTGGCTGTTTTGGTTTCTTTTTTAGTTGCAGGTTTCCCAGAGGGATCTATAATTTTTTTACTGCCATCCGGTTCCTTTTTCCTGATTTCCCCTCCCAACTTTTGAGTAAAGGACCTTAACTCTTTCCACCAACCTTTTTTTTAGTTTTGCCGCCACTTTCTCTACTTTTGTTCTGGGGAAAAAAGGTCTCTTCTTTTTGGGTTTTTTTGATTTGTTGAACCTGTCGGTGAGTCTCCCACCCAACCCGTGGGACCGGCCATCCTTTCCTCGGGTCCCCTAATCGGGTACCTTCCCAGTTCTGCAGAGCCTTCAACCAATTCTTTTCCCACTTTTCTAGCCCGTTTCCGTTTCGTCCCCTGTGAGGTTTTTTTTTGCCCTTCCCTCTTGTGGCTCCCTCCTTTTTCCATCAAAGGGTTTATTTTTCTGCTGAAGGGTGGGTTCTTCGTTATCTTCTAGATCTTTTTTCCCAGGGATGCAGCCTTCTTCCCCTCCGATCTCCCCTCAAACCGAATAGCCTTTTGATTTCTTCCCCCTTTTCCCGGCCACGCCGCGTTTCGTCCCTCCTTCTTATGACCCCAATGCTTCAAACAAATTCTCCCCTCTATTTCCTTTCCAGCCAACTTAGTGCGGTAGTTCCTATTGAAAGACGGTTTTTTTTCGGTTGCCAGACCTCTACTTCAGGGAGACAGTCTTTCCTGAGTTGGGATTTTTCTCTTTCAACCCTTTTTTTTGTGGTTCTTTCTCCTATGGCAGACTTTGATCGGTTGTGGTACGCTTTTTCCACGTTTTTTCCTATTGAAGGCGGAATTTGCCTCTCAGGTTAACGGATCTTTTTTTTCCTCCCCATAGCCTCGCTCGTTTCCCCCTCCCCCTTCTTTTTTCAAATTCGCCAGTTCTGACTTTAGTTCCCCCTGGCCAGTTTGTTCTATGGTTGCCACCTTTTTTTTTTAAGCAGGTTTTTTTTTTTTATGTTCCTTCTCCGTGCTCTCCTTGAACGCGGCATCCCCGGTTTCGTTTTCTAATTCCCTCCACCATGTTTCCAACAAGGTCTCCTTTAATCTTCTGCATTTAGTTTTTGGTGTTTGACCCACCACACCAGTTACTGTCGTCTTTGTATTTTTTTTCTCTCTTTTCCTTAATTTTCCAATCATCTTTATCTACATTTTCCTTTTTTGCCGTGGATGGGTTGCTGTGTCCCCCCCTTCTTTCTTTCTTTTTCCCAACCGCAAAAGACCCTGTTTTCCCCGACTTCTTTGAAAGTCCGAATTTTTAAGGGCTCATTAGGTTCCGTTCTTTTTTGTTTTCGTCCACCTTTTTCTCCTAGGTCCCTTTTTTATCTCTTTAAATTCTTTTTTTTGATTTTTTCAGGACCCACTTTCGAAATTGAGGAGCTCCTCCTCCCCGTGCCTCCCCCCTTCAAACCCCCTGCATTTTGCGTTCCCTCTTGTTTTCCCCTATTGTTGAAACTTCAATAACCCACTTCTGTCATTCTCAATGAATTTTTTTTTTTTTTCCCAACTTCAACGCCCCCTTCTCTTCTTTCCTTCCCCACGCCCTGTTTGCTTAGGTTCCCTTGGTACCCTTTGAGGTTTCCGTTTTGAAGAAAAACTTTCCCAACATTCATAATTTTCTTCCCCCCCCGATTTCTTGATGATGGGTTATGTCTCATTCAAACATTAGGTCCTTTTCCCCCCCTTTTCTTTTTTAAAAGAAACATTTTTCTGTCTTGCCCATTTTTTCCCCTTCCAGTTGACCCTTTCCTTCCTTCTGAGACCTTGCAAGTTTGGCCTACTTTGCTTTTTACAAGTTGTCTTTGTGCCCTGCACTTTTAGTATTGCTGCTTCTGAAACTCTTCGTCTGTTTTTTCTTTTTTTCCTTTTTTTTTACCTTTAGTTTTCAAGCAGAACTTGATCTTTTTTTGTCCCTCGATTTAATGCGGCTAGACTTTTTATTTCCCAAGTTTTCTCCTGGCCTCTCTATCAGGATTTACGGTTTTTTTTTATTTTTTTTTCGTTTTTTTCCCCTTACAAAACTTCTTAGCGGCAGTGGATTTCCTTGCGGCTGCACAATGGTTAATCCAATCTACTCCCCTGTCTCCCCCCGTGGGGCTAGAATCTTTTTTCCTCTTTTTTTTTTGCCGCTTCCCCTTTCAGGACATCCCACCCTTTTAACTTTGCCGCCTGAAATTCCCTTTTTCCCCCTTTTTTATTCCCGGGCGGTTTTCACCGACTTGACACTTTTTCCCGTTCCTTTCCCGCCGGTTGGGGCTTGTTATTCCGTCCCCTTTATTTTTGACACTGACCATATTTCTCATGTATTTTTGGTAACTTTTCATTTTTTTTCTACCTTTGAACCCAGTTTTCACCGGTGTAGGTTTTTTTTTCCCCTGATGATTGTTCGCGCCCTATCCTTTTGCGCAACTTCCCTTTTTTTGCTCCCTTTTTTTTCTTGCCCCCCTTCCCAGTTCCTTGCACCATGTTGGTTTTCCTGGTTAAAGGTCATTGTTCCGCCAGATCCCTGTGACCCAACTTCTTCTTTCTTTTCAATAATCGGGCCACTTTTCCCCAGTTTTTTCCTTTGCAACCCTTTTCTGGGGTCTGACGTTTTTTCCCCTTTTTTCTTTCTTTTAGTTCCCCCCCCCCCTTCTACCCCCAGGAAGCCTTTTTGATGCTTCTCGCAACGCTTTTTTTTTTTTTCACTTTTCTTGTTGTCCCCAACTAATACCCAACATTCTTTTTTTTTCCGTTTCCTTTGTTTGCAAAATGGGGTGCAGTCCCTTTTTTTCAATGAAACTTTCGTTTTCTCGCCTTCGTGAGGTGATCTACTTCCTGCTTCCCCCCCTCTCCCCCCTTTTCACCTTCATTTCCGATGCATCAACCCGATGGTTTTTGACTTCTTTTAATTTTAGCTTCTTTTCCTTCAATTTTTTTTTTTTTTTTTGTTCCTCCTGTGTCCTTTTCTAGTTCCTTCCTACCCGGGTTGAAATCCATTTCCCCTCAGGGTACCCTTCGATACCCGTTAATTTTACCCTCCCCGTTGTCCTGACTGAGAGCCATCGTTGCGGTTTTTCTTTCCTTCCCCCCTCTTTTCTCCTTTGATGTCCGCCGTTTCCGCGTCTCCCTTTTATTAATTTTTCGGCGCTTTGGTGAAGCTTTTTTCCTGGTTTGGTTACCTTGTTCCCCAGTCCCTTTGGGTCCTTTTTCATCTTTCTTGCAGCATGTTTCTTTGACTCCTTTTTGCTTATCGGACACCCAGGTTTTTCTTTTTTTTTCATTTTCCTGACCTTAGAAACACAGTCCCCACCCCCCCTCCCTGACGAAAGTTTTTCCCCTCCTTGGCTCTTTTACGTATCTTTTCCTTTTCTGTCCGTCTCGGTTTCAGCGGGTGAACTTCTTTTCAGCTTTTCTCCTTTTTTTTGGTTCCTTCGCGAAGTTTTACCTTCCTCCCCCCCCCCTCGGTTCTACCCAGTAACAACGTTTTTTTTTCCTTTTTCCAACACCTCGTTTTTTTGACTTTTGTCTTCTGTGGAACGTGTTCCCCAAATTTGTCTTTTTGCTTGTGTCCCCTTTTTTCACTCCGACTGTTGGTCGCATTTTTGTTCTCTTATCTTTCCTTTCACGTTCTGAGACCCTTTCCCTTCCTTTCCTTCCCTTTGTGGATCGGCGCATCCTGGCGCCCGACCCAAAATTTTGGACCGTTCCCTTGATGTGTTTTCCCCCCCTACCGGGGCGTCCCGTTCAGTTTTTAGCCCCCTCTGGAAATCTTTTCCTATTCTCAAGTGGGGAACTCCCTTCTTCTCCCCCCTCCTTCGCGCCGAGGACCGGTTCTTCCGTTATTTTCCGGTCGTGCGGATTTTTTTTCCCCTCCTTTTTTTTTTTTTTTTAGCTTTCCGTTACTTTTTCCCTTCTTAGTTTTCCTTTTTTTGAACGTATCCTCCCCTCTCTTGTCTTGGCGCTTCCTGGGTCGGATTTCGCGTTTCTATTTCTTGACCTTAACCTACCGTTGTCCTTCCTGAGTTTTTTTGCTGGCTTTACCACTGGCCTTTTTTTTTCATTCCCTGTAGTGTGGGTCCTTCTTCCTTCCCACCGTTGGATTCTGAAAGACATTTTTGCCCCTCCCTGCTTCTTCTCCCAGGTTTTGTTGCCTTTCCTCCTTTCTCTCCCTAGTCTTTGCTGACGGCTCTTCTTTTTTTTCCAACTTTCCTCGTAGTTTTTTCTTCTGAGGTTTGTCGGGTTTTTTTTTTTTCCGGTCCCTTTTTTAGTAGTGATTCGCCCTTCGTTTCCCCACGAGTTACTGAGGTTTGCATTGCCCCCTTTTTTTCCACATTAACCTCCTTTATGATTTTCGTTGCCAATTTTTTTTTCTCGTTTTTCCCTTCTCTTTCATTCGATAAGTGCAAGGCCCCTTTTTTTCCTTCCTTTTAATTCCGTTCGAAATACCATTCTTTTTTTTTGCTGTTTTTTACCGATCCAATACCTAAAGGGTCATAGTTCACTCTCCCCCCTTTTTTTTTTGTTTTAAGCTGGCAGGTTTTTTTTTTTTATTTTCCTCTCTTACCCGGCCGGGTGGTGGACTGTTTTTTTTTTTTTTTTCCCGTATCTTTTTATCGCCCTTCTTTTTAATTGTTGACCTGGTTTTCAAGTATTTTTGACCCCATCCCGCGGGGCGAGCGTTGTTCCAATTTTTTTTTTTGGCACTTTTTTGAAGTTCCACTTTCGTTTTTTTCACCCTCTGCTTGATTCTTCCCCTGCCTTTCTCAGCTGAACGTTTTTTTCCCCCCCCTTTGATTTTTCTCTTCAGCATATAGGAGTCGTTCCTTTCCCCTTTTCTGGTACTG
>Ga0179591_1180408_pt1 | contig 17398 bp, 11 predicted proteins | sample CZOMad2_1_08_16f_FD_182891 | JGI IMG/M metagenome (GOLD analysis project Ga0179591, IMG submission 182891) | Vadose zone soil fungal communities from Angelo Coast Range Reserve, California, USA - CZOMad2_1_08_16fungal (PacBio error correction) | ecosystem: Environmental > Terrestrial > Soil >... | reverse complement strand
GTGTTTCTGTTGCCCCCCGATACGCCCCCTAACTTTGGTAATCTGCCCTCCCTCACCTTATACACGTCCCGTGACAGACGAGACTGTGCCTCTTCGTCCGGCGTCCAGGCGGATCGTTACACGTTACCCACTCCCCTCAGAGTCCTTCTTTCCACAGGGATTCTGGCCGAAGGTTTGGATCAGCTTCTGGAGACGAACCCGGAGCTCGCTTTGATTCTTGCGTGGGTTCGTCGTTCGAGGCAGCCCAAGGTCGCTTACTTTCGAACGCCCTCCCTGCTCCGATTCGATATGCAGAAGAGAAAGTTCTTCTTCTGTACTCGGTTGACCTCCCGCGTTAAGGATACCCATTTCTTGTCCCCCTCCTTGTCCTGACACCCGAGGAACGTCCCCCCTGCGTGCACGAATATACCCATATGGAGCCTAGTTTTTTTCAAATCATGATACTTGACGTACCGATTCTAGTCTTGCCCCGGACTGGGATTGATTGGTTTCCCCTTACTAGGCGTCACCCGAAATATTTCAGAGTCCCCCTATTGCGGTTTGCTTATCTCCCGGCTAGTAAGTTCAGACTTCTCAATTTTTTGATTTCCCTTTCAGTCTCGCTATTGGTTTGTGTTTGGCAATTTTTGGGGGGGGCCCTGACCCTTGAATCCTGTCACTTCCCCTAAAGGTCTCGGACAGGAGTCCGGAGCTTGGGACCCGGCGCAGTCCTTCTTGACCCCCTTTCCAGACGTGCCTTTTTTTCCCGACTGAGTCACTTTTTTCCGCTTTTTTCTCGGTCGGCTGTGCCGCTAGGTTTGACAATCGTCCTTCCGAGCGAAGGCGGAAGCCTTTCTATTTCGGGATCGTCGTCTCCCCGGTCGTGAAACCGGTGAAGAGGCAAAGACTTCGGCCCCCCATTTTCCGCTCCCCACACCCTTGATGGTTTATTGTCTCTCCCCGGCGCTTAGAAGCGTTTAGCCCCAGCATAACCCGTATCAGTTTCCTCTTTTCGGGCTGCAGCTCCTCCTTTTTTAGGTTTATTCCCCCTTTTTTTTACTACCCCCCACTTTTTCGTCGGTGTTTTTTTCACGCCCCTGGCTATAGCGTGTAGTCTTGAAGTGTTTGAACTTGTCTCTAGCCCCCTATTTGGATTTTTGGCGAGCTTTTTTTAATAATCCCGTATGTTCCAGAGATTTCTTGGAAGAAATTTTCCCCCGATCCTGTCACCCCCCCTTGGTTCAGTAAGCTAGTTCCTTTCGGCAGGCTACGAACCAAGAAGAAAGCGTTCAGTTTTCTCTTTTACGTGACTTAGCCGATCCCCCCGTGCCTTTTTCCCTAGCCCTTGTCCCTGTCCCCGTCCCCCCGAGCTTGTCTTTTTTCCCGGTGTGCGGCCACTCCATGCTTAAGAGATCTCTGTTTTCGATTTTCGTTTGAAGTGCGTTTTCTTTTCCCGTGGCGTCTCCCTGAATCAGTCCACCTCTTCTGCCTGCGGCGATTACAAGGTTGGTTGGACTTGTAGAGTCGCCCATTGCCTTGAATCCTTTATTTCCCCCCTTGGGATGATTTCCGACGATTTCCCCCCCTCGACACCGCGTTGTGACGGGCCGGGGTTGTCTCCGATTTTCCGATTTTCGGCGAAGTCGAATGGCTATAGTCCTGGCTTTCTCGGGGTTCTTTCGGGGCGCGCCTCAGCCTTTTGCCCAGATTCCCCGCCGCGAAATCGTGCAATTCGTTGAGAGGGGACATTTTCTTCGGTGCCCTACTTTTTGCGTAGTACATTGAGCTTCTTTTTCTTCGGGCGCGACTCTTTTGATACTCCCTTCGACGGCCTTCTTCTGGCTCCTACTGCATTTGGATAACCTTCAGGCCCGGCCGTCCACGTTTGTCTCTCACTCGACCCAAGACACTCCCCTGTGTTTGTCATTTTTCAAGGCCTCGGCCCGCTCGGAGCTTCAACTTGTATCCGTCTGAGTCGCGCAACGAGTCGCAGTTTCCTTTCTCTCCAAGAGGAATCCGACTAGACGATTTGCGGCCGGTCTACCCCCCAACACCTTCTTCTCTCGATTTTCCCCTGGTATGCACTCGGTTGATCGTTTCTCCTTCGTCTGCCGTTCTCCTTCCCTGTCCCCCGCTTCTCCACTGGAATCACACCCGGGTGATGCTTCCTCGAACTTTTTCACGTGTCCCCGCTCCTGATTTTCTCTCTTCTACGATAGTAAATAGACTTACCCCCCTTCCCTCTCCCTGACATTTTTCCGCTTCTTTCACAGTGCATTGGTTTGTCGCGATCGTTTCCGATCCGGGTAGCAGCGCTTCTCCTATCACTCCTCTCTTTTTCTCAAGGTTCCTTGTTTTCGAGTGACGTGCGCTCCCTTTTTTTTATGGAGTTCTCGCGTCTTCCAATCCGTGGATTTTCAGCGGGTGTGACAACTGTCTGACAGAACTATCCATGCGGTTTCCGTCGGCGACCCCCCCCACTCGTTATCCTTCCTTCTTTCTCTCCTTTATAACATTTTTTTGTTTCGATTTTTTTTTTTGGTTTTTTTTTTTGGGTTGGTTTTTCCCTTTCGTCACGTCGTTTTTTCTTTTTCCAGTTCTCCTCCGGGGCGGCGTGCGCTCGACGTTTGCCGATGTCCATACACGTGTACGTAGGCCGAGATTGTTCTTCCCATGCCCTCGCATACTTTCTTTAGATCCCGTTTGTAAAAACTGATTTTTCGAAGACCCTTGGTCCGCTTGGTTTTTTTTCCGAGGGACACTGCGCCTTGCGGCTCGTTCCCTCTGACTTTCTCAGAAGAGGAACACCATTTCTTCCAATAGAATGGTGTATGGCGATTTTTAACTTTCCTTAGACGGTCACTCGGAGAGGTCTTCAAGTTTTATTCCCTCCTGCACCAGGGGTTTTGTTTCCTGAACCTGACGGGCGAGCGTGGTTTCTTTCTCTGAGTTCCCCGCTCTTCCCCCCGACTTATAATTTCACTTTTCCTGGTCCTGAGGGTTTTTTATTTGGATCCTGTCTGCGGCGTCTGCGGCCCAGGTATTTTTTTTCCAGCGTTGAGAATGCCCTATTTAGTGAGAGTATTGATTTTTGTTGTTCTGATTCCTTTTACGTTCCTTCGCGTACAAGTTTTGTCGACTTCCCTATTGTAACTGAGGGGGTGGGCTTTAGTGACAGCTTGTTCAGGAGGCCTTTACGTTTTTCCTTTCTGCGATTCACCATGGCCAATTGAAGGGCGAAGCTTCTCTCGCTCTTTCCAAAGATTTTTGCTCTTAAGTAGATCGGTGGAACTCGTCCCCACTGCCTTCTGACCGCTGCTGAGTCTTTTTCTGACTTTCTCCTATTTGACGAAAGATAACTTCCTCCCCCCTTTTCCCCCTGAATCCCCATCGAAGAAGTCTGCCCCTGGCCTCCTATAGAGGTAGGGTCGATCGACCCTCTCCCGCACCGTGAAGAACTTCCTCCCGGTTATCTTTTCGTCGTTGACACCGTCAGCGGTCAGGTCTCGGCCCTCTGGTACTCTCTCTCGCCGGTTCCCCGAAAGTAGTTTAATTCGCAAAACTGCCAGCTTTCTCGTCCTACTCGTGGTTTCTTTCGGACCCAAGGGAGCTCATTTAGCACTCTCAGTCCTCGGTCCCCCTCTGATAAGATGACAGGCTTTACCTTATTCAGACGTGTAAGCCCCCCCTCTCCTATGGTTGTTTTCCTGGTTCCCCACCGTGCTAGGTATCACCTATAGGCGCAAAAAAGAGTGAAGTCTGCTCCGCTGGAGCGGGTTTTTCTCCCTATTCTGGTCTAATCAAGATTTTGGGTCCTACCGATGTTCCCCGCGGTTTTTCCGCCCCTTCCCCCCGGTTCGTCAGCGGAGCCCCGGCGAAGCGCTCCTCTCAGTGACTTTCAAATCCTTTTTCTCGAGTCTAAGTTCTTATCGTCGTCTCTTCGTTCACCTATCTATCTCTGTGTTCTTCACGATTCCGCCGTACTCGGTGCCACGCACTCCACCGCCACACGACTTCTCTTCCCCGCGACGGAGCACCGCCAACCTCCCTCTGGGAGGTGGGAGTCCCGGCTTTTTTTTTCCCCTCTCTTCCGGTGCGCGCATGACGAGAAGGCGTTTTTGGATCCCTTCTAGTGCGTGACGGTACTCCGTCGTGCGTGACACGACCGTCCTCTCCGCCCCCTCCCATAGGGAGATAATCCGTCCCCCTCCTTTGGGTGCTAGCTTCCCTATTTTTTTCCCTGGCAACATACTTGCGCCCTCGCCACATCGACCCCTCGCCCTCGTTAGCCCTTTGATCGGGCTCCCCCCGGCGCGCCCGTGTGAAAGAAGCGCCTGAATCTCGGTCCTCGGACTTTCCTTGCGGTTTTTTATAGGCATGCCCCATTTTTTTCGTTCCAGTTCCGTCCTTTGAGTTTCGAGGTTCCCATGACCCCGTTGACCTCGATTTCCCGGTTTTTTCTTTAAGATGTACCCATTTTGTGTCCCGCCAGATTTCCTTTTGAACACTAGGGTAAAGTTCCGCCCCGAATTCGTCGTCGATTCTTTTAGGAAGTTCCTTTCTTCGCCCCCCCCCCCAGTATTAGTGACCTATTGGTTACCCGTGAGGGAGGAAGCCTTAGTCGTACGAGTGTTCCCCTGGGCTTCCCCCCCTTGAGCCGCTTCTTTTCTTATCGATTTCAATCCGATCCTTTAATTTGTTTCTTATTTTCGCACCTCCCGTTCTTTGTTTTCTCTTTTTAGCGTCGTGCGACCTGCCTGTTCGAAATCCGTCGCATGCACCCCTTGATTTCCGTTTGGTACCACTCTACTATTTTTTAAGCGATCCTTAGGTTCTCCCCCCCTTCGTGTGTGTGTCCATAGTCATCTCGGACTGTTTGTCTGCCGCTGCACCCTACATAAACAGGACCGCTTCCGAAGCTCTCCCTACCCCACCTTTTTAGTTTTCCCTTTTCCGTGCGACTTCTTTTTCTTTTATTAGCGCAAGTATTAGTGTTCACTGTGTCTCTCTTGTCTTCATCCCTTTCCGTGCTTAGTCTTCTTCCTATCTTAATACTACGAATTTTTTGGTGATCTCTAAGACTCCCCCATTATGGAGCTTTCCTGCCTCCCCCCATACTCCACTCTCCTTGGGCTTCCATCCTCTGATCTTTCGCACTTTTCCCCCTGACGGGCTCCCCTGGATTGACGCTCCGGGATCGCGCCTGACGTAGGTTCTCTTATTTTTTTTCTTTTCAAATTAATGATCTCTTTTGATAACCAGCCGGGAGGCGTCGGCACCGAAGGCTTGACCTATCTCGGCTCTCGTACAACGCCCTGTCGCTGAATAATTTCTTCCGTTCGCCTGCGGCAAGGCCTCCTCCCCTGACTGCGCAGAAGAGCCCGAACGCCGTGCTGCGCATCTTCTTCTCCACGGCCGTCCGATGTTTCATCGTGAAAGACGCGCTTCTTGTAACGGATCAACGTTACTTTTAACACGCTGTCCCCTACCTTCGACTCCGGCGTCCCGCAGGTACATAACCTGGTCCTCCCTGGCAATTTTGATCCACGACTCAGGCGATCCGATACGCGTCCCGGCTGCTGGCCTCCTGTTTTTCTCCTCGGGTCACCATCACATCTTTCTCTCCCAGACCGCGAACACGGTGATTCATCTGACAGTCTCGTCTGAGTATTTCCAGCCGTACTCTTCCTGATTAGTGGAAGGTCTCTTCCTCTATATGAATAACGTAGTTTTTTAGATATCTTTTTGTGTTGTGCCCGACCTGTGCAGTGAGGGAGGCCCTGTCAAGAGGCTCTTCCTGCCCTGCGTTTTCCTAGAGTGCGGATTTGCGTCCCTTTGCGAAGTACCTGTAGCATATGAATAAAAGATCTATTTTGCCTTGGTATAGCTTTTATTGCCGTCAAAGGGTTGTAGTTCTAGTAGTGATGCAGCATCGGACGACTTCCGCCACTCCTTCATTTTTCCCCTAACAAAGACATCCTCACGATGCGCTGACACCAGATCGATCTGCCGCTCAGGAAAAGGTAATCCCCCTATCATTTTATTCTTTTTGGATAGTCCCCTCCTTAATAGAGGCGTGTGGATTTTCTGTCCGTGGCGGTGGCACCTCGGTTAGTTTCCCCTTATGACCCTCCCCTCTAAGCCTCACACTCTATACCCGGCCAGTTTGCTCTCCCCCCTTCTACCCTCTTCTGCCCTTTCTATATATATGTTTCGCCTTCTTTAGTCCGCTCGGTACGGGGATGAGTTACCTTATTTCCTTTAGCTTGCCGACCGATCGAACAGTCGTTAACCCCACACGTTCCTCGGACCCGGACTCAGACGACCGTCTCCCTCTCTCCAGCGTCGGCGGTGCTGTCCCCGTCTCCTATGCAGTTATGACGCACGTGAGAACTGTCCGGCACCCCTACCTCTCTTTTCCCCCCAAACTTTTCCACGTGTTTTCCCCCGACCCTGTTGCTTCTCCTCGTGGTCCTTTTTGGTAGTGAGTCTCGACAGTGGAGGTCTTCCTGTTTATTTCCATATTCCCTGATTTCCCCCCGAATTTCCTTCTTATTGTTTTGCGGATCTCTCCCACAGGCTTCAGAACTGAATTGACGTTGTCCGACGATTCTCTCAAGCGTTTGCTTGGCTGGGTGCTTGCTGGTCCCTAGACCCCCCTGGACCTCTCCGTAAACCTGTAGTGTGATAGGGGGATGAAGCACCTGTTTTTCTCTCAGGTCTCTCGTTTGCTTCTGAAGAGTTCGCTACATCAGCTCCTAGAATTTGTCGTCGGTCGCGCCTTGGGTAGGAGGTACTTAGGCTCGTAAATGTCGCTGACCCTCCCTTCCTCCGAAGTCTCCCTTCCTCTTTTAGATAGTCTCTTATGATTTCTGGTCCTCTCGACTGACACTATCTGCTGCGAACGACTTCATTCAGCCGTAAAAAATCTTTTTTTGAACGATTGACCAACCACCCTCTTTCACCTGTCTTACCCACTGAAGTTCGTCTTTCGCTGAGTCAACGGGTGGCTCCGTCAGAGAACCCACTTTTTCTCAGCCTCTGGCGAATGAAAGGCTGGATTACAGGACGCACCCTCCTCGATAGACTCAGGTCCTCCCACTACCCCCCGTTCGACTCTAATTTCCCTTATGTTGATCTGGTATATCTTCTCTGGCTTGACATTTTCCCCCCGTCCCTCTCCTCCCGGTGGGACTCATCTTGGTTGCGTGGAAAGCGTCTCCCCCCTGACGCCCGTTTGGTCCCGAGATGCCCTCGGCCGAAAGTACCCCCCCGGGCGATGGCTCCCCTTTTTTTCCTGGTTCGCCAACGGTGTCCCCCTCCCTTGGCCAGGTGGTCCCTTCTCTTTGGAGCCTTTTAAGGAGAAGTCTTTTCCTTCCTTTTCTGCGGCTCAACCGACACCTGAGTCTGACCAGCCGGTTTTTGTGTATCTCGTTCTTCCCTTGCTGTATTTTAGTGCCCCCTCCTCTTTCTAGTACCGTTTTTCTGGCCTTGTGTGGTCCCAAGGGCCTCTGACAACCGCTGGTTCTCTCACTGGCGGTGCGTCGGCAAAGTTTTCTTTTTTTTTTCACTCCTAGTTGGTTTTTTCTCGTCGATACGTCGTCGAGTTGAGACAACTTCCTCCTTGAGATCCGGTTTTTGCGTGCAGCGATCCTTTTCAACATTGCCACCCTCTAGTCTTGCGATCTCGCCGGCCCTTCATTTTAAGTGATAGACCCGTCTAACAAGCTGCTCCTCTCCTGGTCCTCTTCGGTTTAGTTCGGCGAACGCTGCGGACCATCTTTCCCTTTCCTGGCCTCTCGACAACATTTGCCGTCTGACGTTTGTTCCGAAGAGGACCCCCCCGGCGCTGGGTGATTTTATCTCTTGTCTAGTATCGGGGTTTGCGGTTTTTTTTGGAGGCAGCAAGTCCACCACTGGTGATGCTCCGATGGTCCGTTTTTGACGTCCGCCCCCCTCCCGCCTGCGAACCCGAAGCTCGACTATAATTACCCAGCAACGGGATCTCTTATTTCCTTTGTTTGGTCTTTTTTTGCCCCCGGTTTGCTCTTTTCCTTTCCTTGCCGCCTTTCCTTGCGCCTTCGATCTGTGGTGGCGAGAATGAGACACCTTGAATTCCACTGAGAGAAGGACTCTTTCCCCCGGTGGGAGTCCTTTACAGAGGACCATTCTTTTTTTAGTTTTTTTCGTTCTTCTTTAGCCCTTCCCCCTTTCCCTTGGTAGTTCTCCTCTCGGTGCAGCTTGTCCCACCCATCCTTCTCTTCGTCTAGACAGTCAGCTCGCGAAGCGCACTTTCCTTAGGTGGGTACCTCCTAACATTTTTACCCAGCCCCCTTTCTAGACTGTTACTCCTCCGGAATCTCCCCTCTGAAGCCTCTCGGGTAGAGAATTTATTCCCCCTCCCCTCAGCTACTTTCCTCCCTTCAGACTGAAGTTGCTGTCTGGTCGTAGACGAGACCGCACAGTCTTGTAATTTTCACCCGGTTCTCGAACTATTCTTGCCCAGACCCAGGAAAGTGTCGGCCTGTTTGCCCGAGGGATTTCTTCTTGCCAGAACCTCGCCGCCTTTGAACTCCCTCCAGCTTTCCAGTGTTTTAAGGTCCCCGGACCGCCCCCTTTCAGCTGAAGTTTAATCCAAATGCGCCACTTTCTTCCTATTTCAAGTGCGCTCGTTTCCTGCGAATGTGTCTGGAAGTCCAGCTGCCCTTATGGTTTCTCCATCTGCTCTCATAAACTGATAGTCGGAATGGACACCACTCCTGTCAGCTGGCGTCTTGTCCGCCTCTCCCTCCCGCAGATTAGCCTAGTAATGACCTATGCTTTTGAATCTCCTCACTCTATCGTAGGACACACCCCCCCTCTCATCCTCCCTCTTTTCCCTCGGCTAACCGGCCCTAGACTTAGCATTCGTGACATAGATTCTAAGAGAAGTCCTCCGCTACTGAGGCCTAGCTTCCAGCGGCATTCAATTTTCTTCCGGCTATCCCGACACTACCTTCCCATTAACCTTCAGAAAGGTTCCCCTAAAGGACACTGAAGGCGCCGTCATCTTCCCAGTCATTAAACTTTACCTTTTGGAGGAGGGGGCTGTTCGCTACTTTAGCGCTATCGGCCCCGGCCTGATCGAAGATGACCTCGAGGTGTTGGTCGATCGGACATCGTCTCGTGGCTATGTCTTTTGATCCTTACAGTGCAATCACTTTTGAGAATATCTCCAGTAATATCAAGGGCCGAATAACTCCCTTCTAGAGTCGCCTCTTAAGTATGCCATGTTCAAAGGTCTCCCCTTACTTCCACCATCCCGTCCGCCTAATTCCTGGGCTTACTCCCCCCTGATGACTCTGATTGTCTTTCTCTCCTGTTTTCCCCGTAACCCCACGACCAGGGCCCTAGGTCCCTGAGTACACTAGGAATATTGTTCTCATCTAGGGGCCACCCTCTTTTTCAATGACGCCTGCTTCCGTCCTTTCGTTTCTTCTCGAAAGCACGCTGTTTTTCCGATTTTCTTTTTTTCTAGAGGTCCCAGGTGCACGAACTATCAAGCGGAGATACACTTCTTGCCTACACAGTTTTTTATCGCCGCTTTTTCTCCATTTATCTCCATTCCTAACTTTTTTCGAAATGATTTTCTTTCCTTTCTTGTCCGGACCTTCTCGCTAAAGGTCGTGGGCAATGCCCGTCCATTTTACAGAAGCTTCTCGTGAGCGTACCAGCACTCTACGGCTGAGCCCTTTTCCATCCATTGATCTCGCGGATCGGCTTAGGAGCCTTTTTCCCCGGCGAACTCTCCCCCTCTAAGAACGCAATTGCTCAGCCCTGACCGTGCGTACCAAGGATCAGAGCGCCGTTCGGTCCAGAGTCCCTTTCTGTTGTAGCAATCGTCTCCGGTGTGCCGTTCTCTCACAAAGGAGCCTAATCCTGCTGCGTCAGCGTAGGAGTTCGTGCGTGTGACGATTGCTCCCGGTCGTGCAGCTCTTTTTTTCCGTTGTCCGTCCGACTTTTCGGCTCCTCGAGATCAGCTGTAGTCATAACCCCTTGTCTTTCTAGAGAGACTCACCACGAACTCTTTTTTTGATGTTTTTGTTTCCACCCTTCTCACCTTCCCCCCTTTGCTTTTGCATCGCTGCGATAGAACTCAAATTCCCCCTCAGCCGACCTTTCTTCCCTTTCGGACCCCTTCGTGCTCTGGTTACCTTCTGCTCAAATTTCCTAGCTTTTCCTGTTACACAAGCCCGGAATGGTAGAGGGAATGTGAAGCTTCTTCTTCCCCCTGTCTTTCTTTTTTTACCCGACTTCTTTTATGAATCTCCTTTCACGAGTTTTTCAAGGTTCCTCCTGACTCCCTATAGAAGAAGACTTCTGCGGACAGATTCTTTCCCTGCACTCCTTTAAGAAGGTCTATTCTTTGAGGCCTCCTATTCCCGAAGCTTTGCTTTTTCACTTATACGTATTCCCCGCTGTACCGAGTATCCCTTCTTCCTTCCCTAAGGGAATAAAAATCTGGCTCTCTGTCAATGGTTTAAATTGTCCTTTTTCTGACTGGTCCGATCCTTCCGACTATGTAGGCACTTCATCGAATCTTTTCAACACTCTTGGTCTTTCCACACCAGATCGTATTGAAAAACTGAAGCCGCTTTGTCTCCGCGACAGTCCCCCGAGCCCGACCTATACAGATGATGTTCCCTTCAAGCTATCCTTTGCCGGCCGAGAACTCGATTTGGGACCGAGCTTTACCGAGATGTTGTCTCTTCTTGGGAGAAAATCCCCGTTGAGCTCTCTGAAATTTGTCTGGAAGTTCAAAGGCTATCCATCAGAGGCATCTCTGTTGGCGATGGTCCCTCCTTTTTGAACTGTCGGTTTCCTCAGCTCTTCAGTACTCGAGTGAGCGGATAGAACTTTCTCTGTTAGGGATTCGTTTGATCGCAGGGGTGGGAATTCTTATGAAACTGAGTACTCTTTTTAAAGGCCGTAGGACTTTCCCAAATCTTTCCTTTGGGATGCTTTTGACGTCTAGTATCTCCCTCTCTGACTCTCTCCTAAAAGCCCCCCCCCCCACTTCATGATGGTGCTAAGCTCTCCCCAGAGAAAGGCTTTTTTCCTTTCGTAATATCGGTGTTTCCCCCCGGTTCTGTAGGAGCCCCAATTCCTCCCCCTTGCATAGCAGGCGTAGTAGTCTCTCCCGCTTTCCAAGTTCCGCTCTCACTCTCTGGTAGTCCCTGCTTTTTGCAGTTTCCGGGGATCCTCCGGCTCGCAGTTAGGTAGTATTTGCTTTTGCGTCCCTCTTAACTTTCGGTCCTTACCAAATCCCCTTTTCCTTCCTTGGGACTCTTCCCTTTGATTACGTATATTCTTGAAAGGTCTGCTTACTTTCCCGATTCTAAGTAGAAGGTTGATGACCCATCTCCAGCTTTTTTGTGAGGTACGGCAAAACCAGAGTTGGCTTGTGCTTGTGCATGGTCACCTCCCTACTACTGACCTGTACGATGGCTATCTTTCCTCCACGTCCGCTTTAAAGTGGATCTTTTTTCATTCTCCGGACAGGGCTTCGTGACGGTGTCCTTTGTCCCCTTTACTGCGGATTTGGTTTAAATCTCTTTTAGACCACCTGTGGGGACTTTCCCGGCATCAATTTCGTTTTCCTTCACTTTTTAACGCTTTCCCCTGTTCTGCCCGGTAGAGGGACGACATCGACTTCCTGATTTGTGCTATTTACTTCTCGGGGGATGTAAAGCGTGTATTTAGTCTCTTCTCTTCTTCCTCGGTACTCGCGAGAGAAGCGATTGATCGGTTTCAAGATGGTATTCTTTCCATCTATAAGCTAATGCACGCGACGCTGTCTGTCCTTGACTCTCTTTTATCTACGTCTTGACTTCCCTTGTCTCTTTTTCCTCTCTTCACGAGTCTGCGCCCCCTCCTCCCAGTCACAGGACGTTATAAATTGCTTCTGGCCTGATGAACCTCGAACCCCCTCACGGTTTCATATGTTTCTTCTTCCACACGTTACGATTCCTTAGCTTGTAATTCTCTCTAGCCGCGTCCTCTCTCACCAACCCTCTCCGTGGAGCCCGACTGAAGGCCTCAGAGATAGGAATCCCCCATCGGGACCAACACCACTTCTTGCGCCTTCTATAAAGTTGCCCTTAGGACTTCGACTTCTGATCTTCTTTTGTAGGGAGCTGAGTACGTCAATAACCTCTCGCCCCAAGGAGGGCATCCATTCAACCCCTTGTTGTCCTTTTAAGATTAGACCTTTCACTGCGTCCTTTTGGTCCCTCTATGCAAGGCGTCCCCCTCCATAAACGGCGATTCCTCCTGTTGTCAGCTTCGTCTCCCAACGTGCGGGACAATTACCCCGCTAGGGCCCTAGACGTTCTTATTGTTCCGCGATTGCGAGCACTCCTTACCTCAGCTCCAGTTCGTATGCTCTCGTCTTTTTTTTACTTTCTCCGAGCTTCGTCATTTGAGTCCGTATTTGCCCCTTTCACAGAAGTGTCTTTTTCACAGCGTTTTGTCTGCCCTTGATGAACGTCCTGGATTTCTTCTTTTTTTTCTCTTTGCCCCGCTCTTCCGTATCATACCATCCGTTTTGTTTAGCTCTCCCTTAGCGTGCAGCTTTTGCCACGCCAGTTTGAGAACGGTTCCTTCGTGCAGCCCCCCCCTTTGACACTGGTTTTCCCTCCACGTCCGGCGTCGCCTCTCTTTCGTTCGGGCCCATACAGCGCGCGCGACATTCCTTTTCCCTCTTCTTTTCGAAGAAATTGATCTGAGGTGGGAGACATGCGGACCATTTTCCTTTGCCGGCTGGCCACTCTTCTTGACCACCTGAACCTAGTTTGAGCGTTCCACCCTTTCTTCACTCGTCCTGTAGATTTTTCGGATCGTATCTAGTCGTGAAGGTTATTTCGGCAAGTGTTTCTGATTCCCTGCCTTTTCTAGTTTGACTTTTTTGGTGTTGTCTTTTTTGTGTTTTGTGTGTCGCCTCCGCTCCGCGAAAAATTTTGATTCGACGAATCCGTTGAAGATCTAGGTCCCTACGCCGTGGTGTTGTTTTTTTCGCAGGCGGCTTCTATATGTAGTTTTCCTCCCTTTTGCGCTCTCACTGCTATATCGGTTTCCTGATGCGCCCTCCTTTCCGACAGCGACGCCCAGTTATTTCTAAATGCCAGCGGTTCCGTTGGTATTTTTTTCATTCTCCATTCCTTTTACGGTGCTTACTCACGCTGTTCTCCTCAGATCTGCCCTCTATTACCATACTCAGGTTCTCGATGGTATTTTGTTCCTTCGTTCCAGTTCCCCCGCGTAGCAGTTGTTGAGCGCGGGTATTTCCTCATTCGTCGCGACTACTGCCCTTCCCTCGTTCTGCTGTCGAGGACCTCGGCGCCAGCCTTCCCTGTTTTTTCCCTTAATACAAATACTTAATCTCCGAAGAAGAGTGCACTTAGACGTTTCATTTCTTCTTGCCCTTCCATTGCCGATTTTAACTCTTTCTGACCTTTCCTCGTCACATTACACTTGTAGATTTCCCCGTCATGGGCTGCTTTGGACCTCCCCCCCTTTCGCCGCACAATTTTTGCAATCGCCATCGTTTAGACGAGTGTCCGGCGGCGGACTCACTTCAGTTAAGCCTCACGCCCCTTGCCCCCTAGTTCCTTGACGCCTTCGTCCTGCCGAAGAAGCTTTCCCCGGCACTTCGGTTTTCCCGTGACGGGCCTGCAGTCATCCACGCTCGTTGTATCCTTCAGCATATCTGTCCGCTGGCTCGTTTGACCCGCGTAGCGTGCGTACTCTATTTTCGGAATTGTACCGATTTGACCCCATGGTCTTCCAGCCCCAACTGCAGTTGTTTTTTTTTTTTGCGTCTCCCCCGGGACCGATCTCCCTCCCTCCCCCACATCGCGTCTGGCTCTCAGCGTTCTCCTCGAGGTCAGCGTCGACGACGCCGCCTTTATCCTTTCAGTCCTTCCGACGCCTCCGCAGAGGTGCCATACGAACGGACGACCGCACCCGCCGTCCGTCGCTTTCACCAGATGCACCGTCATACATCTGTCGAGCTCTTCACGTTTCAGGCGAGGAGCTTCTTCTCTCCCCGTAATCCAGCAGTCGGGGGTGGAGGGTCGAGGTCGGTGAGCCAGTTTTCCTTTTGTATTTGCAACGGGCCCGCCCGACGATTCTTCCCCCCCAGCCACGGGTCGATCCTCGGTCAATTCGTGGCTTGGCGCGAGCAGTGTCAGACACTTACTTCGCCGTCCAGCTATGCAGAGTTTCAGAGAAGCCGCCTCGTCATAGTTCGCCCGGGCGCCCGAGTGCAGCCCGGCCGCCCCCCGGAATTTCCGCGGATTTTTCCGAAGACTCCGTCCTAGGGTTCCAAGAATCGGGACATGGCCCCGTGGCGTCTATCCCGGCTAGAGGTCGAGCCGATTTTGACCAGAGGTCTGTTCCTATTTCGGTGTGGCCGTCCTAGTACCGTTGAACCTTGTGTCCTCCTTGGCACATCGTTTCAGGATCGCCGTGTTATTTTTTTCTGCCTCTCCGCAAGATGGGTCTTTTTCCGGAAGAGTTCGCCTTTTCAGCGTGTTGGCCATTCACTTTTGATAGTTTGACAGCGAGTCGGTAACGTTTCCTAGGTCTGCGCCGGTGTGCAGATTCATGAGCAGTTTAGCTGCTCGTGCTTGGCGGTATGCTTCAGCGCGACACCCCTCCGAAACTTTCGATGCTTTACGCCCTTGATCAGGCGATCGTGGAAACGGTCCCGAAAAGGATCCCGAATTCCTTTTGCGCCATTGTTTTCTCTCCAAGATCGTATGTTTTACGTGCCCCGACAACCGGCGCCTCCTCGAGCACATTTTCTGCGTAGTTGAGTTGAATGGCGCGGTCTATATTTTTCCCCCGCGAGTTCCTGAATATGTGCCGTGTCTCTTGTCTCCTGCGCAGCGTGGCCTTCTCTTATTCTGTTGATAACCCAGTTGGGAGAGCTCGACTCCCCGCGTGGCGCCTGATTTTGACTCATTCGACAAGTTCCCCTTGCTGGGCTGCAAACGTGACATTTCGACCTGATTCACCTTTTGCCCTCTTTTTCTGGTGACGCTCCTTCGAGAGAAGATTGTGGACTGTGAGCGTCCGCCCCCCTCGAGATAGTTTCACCCTTCCCCCCTGCCTGTTGCGCCTCCCGGCTTTCTCCTCTCTCTACGGAGCTTGCCAAGCAAGGATCAGCTGATCCCCGGGGTGCGTCTCTTCGCGGCGGCCCTTTTCTGTGACGCAAGCTTTTCACGAGTTCGAGCGTCGATGAGAACGCTCTCCAAGTGACCGTTAACTCCGGCTGCGGTAAGTGGCAGTACGCGCGTCGCAGTTTCACAGTCACTGGCCCCCAACGTCTAGTTAAAGACTTCCGTTGGCCCAGGGTCCTCACCTCTGTTCTCTTGCAGGGGCGTCAGACATGACTAATGGCGATCCGGACGACGATGTCGGCCCCGTTTTTTTGAGTTTGTTCCAACCCACTAGGTCGTACCCCGAATGTCTCGACCACCTCACCGCAGACGGTACCCCGCGGTTTTTTCAGCGACGGGTGCTCGAGCGTGTTATCTCAGCATGCGTCCCAGTTCAAGCTCTATAGCCTTCCCGATTGAATAACTCGAGGATCCTTGACCCGAGAGGTACACAGAGATGTCCTGACGCGTGGGCGAAACCGGTTCGTTCTTCAGAAGTCTATGCTTTTTTTAGAAAGATTCTTGTCGCCCCCCCCCCCCCCAGCTGAGATTCCATCTGATACGGTAAGTTTACGTCGTTCTGGTTGCAAGACTCGTCCCATTGCGCTCCTCGCTTAAGGTTCTTTTCTCCCCTGGAGCTGGCCTTTCTCTTCTTGCGATTCTGGCACTTCGAGTACTCTCTGAACGCCCGCGTTTCCCCCCCTACAATGCTTTTAGGCGTGCCCCTGTCATCGTTCATTCTCCTGACCTCTGATAGTGCCCCCAGCTCCCCCGATCAGTTCAGAAGGTTCGCGCGCTGCCTTGCCGAGGGTTTGGCGCTTCCCGGCCTGTGTCCCTCTTTTTAGGCGGAGCGAGTACGGTCCTATAGGGGGTCGTGAGATCGTTTGCGCGTTAACGGGCTCTAGCACCTCCGGTGTGAGAAGTTGTGTGGCATGTCCGCCTGGACGAGGGCCGAGCATGGTTGAATTTTTCGCGGCTACACCTCCCCTTTACTTCCCCCCCACTTTTCAAGTAAGATACCTCCCGGCTTTTTAGACACACCCTCCCCTTCTGGACAGGCGTCTTGCGTTCTACTGACGCTTCGGTCGCAGGGAGCCTATAGTTTTAGCCTAATTCAACCTCGAGCTGGACTTTCGCCCCCCCGGTTCTCCCTCCCGACTGAGTAAGTTGACTCCTCGGTTTCCGGAGTCTCTTCGTTCTCCCCCCCCTTCTTTTCACCGTGGCGGTCTCTTGATTACTCCTCTTTATTCAGCTTTCGATCCCCAATGTTCTTTGTGATGGGCATCTTCCCCTCCGAGGCTCGGTTGTCTCTCTAGAGACCGCGTTGTCACCTTTGGGATAGGTTGGTCTCGGGCCTGACCACGACCCGGCGCTTAACTGGCTTCCTGCGATCCTTCCTTTAGCTTTTCTGACGAATTTTGGCGCGATCTTGATCTGAAGTGTCCTTCTCCTAAATCGCGACGCCGCCTTCTCTCGTGCCCCGATGTCGGAGGGCCGCTACCTCCCCAGCAACCGCGCTAGCGCTTATGTCCTCTCCTGTTTCGAGAGTCTTGATTAGGTCCTCAGCTTTCACGAGTCTCTCGCAGTTCACGTCCGACCCATTGATGAACCTATAACACCCTCGGTTACCCCCCCTTTTCGCTCACCATGTGTTACGCATGCTTAGTCTCTTTCCTTCCCCGGTGTCCCTTGAGCGTCCAAACGGATCGAGCCTTCCGCTCGTTCCGTTTACTCTCCCTCACGTCCTCTCAAGAGCAGGCCTAAATTACCACCTGCCGTCGGCCGCTACCCTGTCCCTGGTATTGAGTCGCTTTCTCCGGCTCGCTCGGTTTTTAGTAGTCCGCAAACTAACTTGACAGGCGGGACAACCCGGTGTACGAGCAACTCCACGACCGATCCGTTCTTCCCCCGTCGAGCGAAATCGACTTTTTACCCCCTGCGATGTACCCCCTTTTTTCCGCTCGGTTCGTCCCGTGTCGGGCCAGGTTTTTTTTCGATAGGGACCTTGCATTTCCATTTCTGTCTGTTGCCGAGCAAGCCTTCCCTCCTATTTAAAGTCGCCTTGTTTTGTATCTCCACCGTGTCGCCGCCTTTATGGCAGTGCGGACGACTTCTGTCTCTTCCTCTTTTGATTTGCGCCCCCTTTTGTTTTTCTTGTGTCTTTCCTCGCCTTCTTCCCTTGTTTCCTTGCCCACACTCGTTTTTGCTCGTTTACG
>Ga0179591_1340123_pt1 | contig 17400 bp, 18 predicted proteins | sample CZOMad2_1_08_16f_FD_182891 | JGI IMG/M metagenome (GOLD analysis project Ga0179591, IMG submission 182891) | Vadose zone soil fungal communities from Angelo Coast Range Reserve, California, USA - CZOMad2_1_08_16fungal (PacBio error correction) | ecosystem: Environmental > Terrestrial > Soil >... | reverse complement strand
GTGTAGTCATCCATTTTCTCCACCACCGAAGATTTTAAAGACCATCGTCCCCAATCCTCTTTGAATAGCAGACTCCCCCTTTGAGAACGATCCCTACAGATCGTCGGTCCTTCCCTATGCCTGTCCTTGTATGGTGAGGATGATTCAAGAATGCCAGCTGATCCCTCCTCCCCTACTTTCTCGACCTGAACCTTAGCCTTCTCCGCTGTTCATATTCGCTGGACAACTGGCTCCGACCCGCGTTTGATTTGGTTTTTCCTCTCTTCTCTGACCTCCCACGTTCTTCGACCAATGGCGTTCCGAGGATTTTCCGCAAGGCCCGGCTTCCACAACCCGAGATCTGTCCCCCCTACATGGCGCTTGAACCGCATATTTTCTGTCTTCATCCTGACCGCATGATTCACCGCGCGGGAACTGCCTCAGTCTTTCCTTGCTAAGGCTACCAGCCTTAGTATTTTTACGCAAATTTGTCCCTCTGGGCGCCGCGGCGTTGTCTCCTGCGATAGTCGTCATTTCCTTTTTTGGAGGACCAGTGCGGGGTATGTTTTTCCCCTGACCGAGAACCCACAATCCTTATAGCGGCCTCAGTGTCATCCCCTGATAAAATACCTTAAAACCCGTCGCTTCCATGTTCGCATCTCATGTTTATCCGGTTGCCACCGCCTCCGGGTTTTTTCAAGGCATCGTAGACTTTATTATTTTCCACATGACGCTTTTGCAAGACCGCCGCCCTTTTTCCTGGGGCAATCGATCGCCCCTCGCGACTTCTCACCCTTCTTCTCTTACGCCCCAAAAGTATTCTGGCCCTTCCCTATACTGGAAGAGGGTTTTTTTTCACGATCCTCGCCGTTGGGTTTCGGTTTTTTCCAAGGATTCTCGAGGCTACAATTTTGACTTTTGCTGCTTCCCCGTTGCTGCTCCCCCAACTGGCGGGCCTGTTTTCTGCCGCTTAACCGTCTCGACGAGTTTCGCTATCGCCGACTTTGCCCCCGTTGGGCGGTGTGTGCTTTGGGTGCCCCGGTTTTTTTGCGGGAAGTGTACAGCACACTTCTTTTCGCAATGGACTTCTAGGGTAATTCGAACGGGAGTTCGAAGCCGTCTCAACGTCACACACCACATTTTTTTCATTTTTTTTACTTAACCTCCCCCCGTTTCTGGTGAATAGTGAAGTTCCCCTTGGATCGTAAATCCGGTTCTATATCTTCCCCCCCTTCTTTACCACGTCAATCCACGCTATATCTTCATGCTATTAGGAGTATCTTCCTTCGCCGTTGCAATCTTTTGTAAAGAGATAGAGCGTGGCCCTTTGAGATTACATGCAGGGAGTTTTGAAGAGACTGGCCACCGCGAACCGTCACCTCTTCCTTTTTCCACCCCCCCTTCGGCCCTGCATCGCGGTTATTTCACCCCTTTTCTTTGACCTCGGCACGCCGGAGGTCATTTAATTTTCCGCTACTTGGTGTTCGCTGGCTCTCAGATCATGGACATTATGACTGTTCTGAGAGTTAATGTACTTTCCCCTCATATCGCGCCGACAATCGCGCTTGTTCCCTTCAACTCCAGACAACTTTTCTTTCTCCCCGAAAGCCCCTTCGTCTCTCGATTCTATATCAACCCTCTATCTCTTCTTTTTTGATAGATTTCCGTTTTTTTTTTTTGAGGCTGGCGAGCCGAGCGTGGCTTTCTAATTTGTATTTAGGTTCTCTCAGTTTAAACTTATTCTTTTTTCGGCGGCCCCGTCGTTCTTGATCCCTTAATTCGAGCTAGCACTTAGGTTTAAATTAACCTGATCTGCTCTATCCCCCCTTCCTATAGTCCCCACAAATTGATGCTCCCCTTCTCTTCATTTAACTGAAAGAGGGGCCCCCCCCCACTACCGCGACACTTTCAGACCTCTTGGTTCTTTCCCCTGAACGAGAGTTCATTTTGTTATATTTTTCCCTTTCCCATTTCTCCGCAGGCTTCCACGCTCGTCTGTAACGCTTGACGTTTTTTGCGCTTTCGTCTTCCCCGTTTTTCAGCTCTGACCTCCCCCTGCCTTCTTTTGATGTCTCTGGTAACTTTATTGCTCATTTTCCGCGCCCTGCGGCCTGCACGGGTTTTCCCCGGTTTGCGGGATTCAGACGACCTTGATTGCCCCGTGTCAATTACTTTCTTTTCTCCACGTTCAAATTTAGCAGAAATTACCGAAGCTTTCTTTTTTTTTTTAGCCAAATGACTGGGATTTTTTACGACAATTAAAGGCTCCCTTTTTCCCCCTCCCCCCCTCCCACCCGCGACTCCCTCTGTTCCGCTCGTTCCCTCCTTGAAGAGTGACGCAGCTCATTTCGACCCTTTTTTTTGCAACGCACGGGACGCCGCCAATTTTGCGTACGAGCCCCCTATCCCATTGTCGCTTCAATTTAGGTTCCGCGTTATCTTTCACCCTCCATGTCCCCAGGATAATAATTGCACGCTTTATCTTCTAGTACAGGGAGTTTTGAAGTAGGCTTCCTCTTGCGATCCCAACCCCCGGCTCGTTTTTTTCATTGCAACCCCTTCCCGTTCCATTTTTTGAGAACGACGAACGGCACTTAGTCAACAATAGCAGTTAGGCCCACCTCTCCCCATCAGCCATGCTCCCCGTCTGCTGCCGACCATGCCTATGCTTTTTGCATACGATTAAACGAGAGAGCTTTTTTTTGAAGTCCCCTTTTTTGGGTTTCTTATTGTCGCGCTGGCAGATCCCCTCTTTTACGACGCCCCTGACGTGCGCGATCGCATAGACCCAAAGCACCTTATCGCCCCTCGAAACCTGGGCCTTTTTTCAGAAATGAAGGGCTCCTACCCCTCACGGTGCGTTGCCATCACGTTCTTCACACGGGCCTTTCTCTGACCGGAACATCTTATCCGTCGGAACTCGATGGTGGACTGTCGGCGGGTTTTGTTTTAGGCCTCCTTTCTCCCCAAAATCCGCGTGCGCAGTCCACTCCGATGGCTTCCTATATCCTCCTCCGCAAAAATGTCCCCTTCCTGGGTAATAGCTTCCATGGTGTCCAGTGTATTCTTCCCTAAGGCGATTATGTCGCCGCCGTCGCTCTCACTTTCTCTTGAAATTCTGGGCCTCCCTCTCCCCCGATGTTTTGGCGTAAAGTTCTCTCGACATCTTCTGGTGCGGTTCAGGCCGTCCCTTGTTTTTGTTTTCCGGCGATCCCAAGCGGCGCGGCTGCGCTCTTGAAGCGATTCCCACCATCGCGTGTTTCATGACCCCAGCCCTCGCGCGACAAGTCACTTTTTTCGAATTCTTTCCCGCCGAGCGGTTGGTGCTTCGTTTTTCTAATCTTGATAGGCCCCTTTTTCCCCTTCTTTTTCCCCATCAACCAATCCGCCGGTTGAGCGCGGGCCTGTGACCCCCTCATTTCTCCGTTTCTTATCTATTATAAAAATTTTACATGAGCCGCACTCCTTTCATTTTTTTTGTCGTAGTTTGAAGTAGAAAGAAGCTTTTTCGTCTTCCAAACACTTAGCCGTCTGTCTCTCTCCTCCGTCCTTCAGTTTTTTTTTTCATACAAGAGAAAGACTGAATCCAAGAATTTATCTCTTGATGTTAAGCTCCAGGTCCTCGAGCCTCCCCTCGATCTTACTTCATTGTATTCCCAAATTTTCTCTCTACGATTTTCAGATCGCGCCGCTAGCCTTTTGGAACAACATTTTTGTTCCTCCTGTGACTTGTCTACCAAGGTTGACCACAGTCACGCTGGAATCGTCTCCTGATACCCTCTCCCTGAAAACTCTGCAAGGGTGGGTATGGCGATCCTTCTTTCCCCCCTTCTTCCCCCTTTTTCTTTTCCTCTTCTTTACGACTCCGTGTGTTGATGTCTTTTTCTAACCCCTAATAAACCGAAGACTGCTCGAATTTACCTCCCCGGTAAATCACCTTTGGGCCGTTAAATGCCTTTGCGGATCGGTTTATCGTGACAGCGCCGATCAGCATATTTGCGCAAATTCTTCTTGTAGCCGCAGATTTTTTCGGCCGCCCCCCCAGTCTCCGTTATAGACCCTCGTGCTACTTTCTATCCCTCTTTCTTTTATAGACATGAATAAAGTCCCTTTTTTTTTAGCAGGTTTCCCCCCAGTCGAGGTTTGGGCGACCCATGCAAGGGCTCTTCCTAATATTTCTTACTGGAGGGCGTGACTTTTGACCCTTAGGTTCTGAAATCTCCGTCGTTGGTTTTTGGCAGACTTTCAAATTTTTCCTACGGAAAACTATCCTCCCCAATCGATGAATATGGATAGAATTTTTTCCGGAGTCCCTTTTTTTTTTTGCAATCTCCACTTATCACGGCTTTTCCACCAATATCCCAAGTCACGCTCTGATTGGGTTCCGAAGGAGGTGAAACCCCCCTCAGATCTTACCCTGACTCTCCCCCCCCCACATGGTCGAGCCTCCCTGATTTCCCCTTCTCCTCCCCGTGCCCAGATAGCGCTCTTATCTTCCCCCAAAGCCCTCTTTTTTGGTTTCTCTTACTCCAAATTCCTTTCCCCTTCGTTCCCGCATTGTCTAAGAAAACTTTTCGCTTATCCCGCCAGCGAGGCGTCTATTTTTACGACTTTTGCCGTCCCCCCTTTGGCCGGTATGCGAGCCCCCTTTTCCCCTTTTCCAGACTATACATCTTCTCAGTTCTTTATTTTCCCTCCATTCGTACGAGGCGGCTCGCTTTCTTTTTCTGACTTCGTCCCCCGCCAATTGTCCCTTGTTTTTTCTCTCCGACTCCCCCCCGGACCTTTCCCCTCCCTCTGTGTCCTTTAGCTGGATGAGCAAATCTCTGAAATTCTCGGCCAAACCCCCCTCCCACTGCCTGCGAGTGAGCGTTCCTCGTTCCGGTCCTCCCCGCATTTAAGCTTTGATGGGCAAACGCGCCGCGTGTCTTTTATACTAACCCTTGCATGGCGATGCGTTCGGTCTCCCAAACCGTGTCCGTTTCCACGTGTACGATACGCCGTAAGGGGCGGTTATCCCCCCAATTTTTTGATGGTATCCAGGCAATGAGAGAAAAAGAAGTAAAAACATTCTCTTTGCCTGACGCTCCTCCGTTTTCTCACGATTTCCAAATAACCCCGTCCGCAAATCCCCTTCGGCCCCCTTCCTTCCTGCGGCTTTTGGCGGAGTTGAAACCTTCTTTTTCTTTTTGATCTTATCCCGTCTCCAGAAGTGCGTTTTTTTCTCCCAACATGCTCTCATTATACTAAGAAGCCGGAATCGGCCTTGAATGTTCCCCCTCGCAAGAGAAGACCCACAACCTGTTCCCATTCGCTAAGAAATTGCTTTCCTTCTCAGGCTCCTGTCAATGGGCGTGGTTGACTATTCCTAGGAACCTTTTCTACCCAGACACGTTATCATTGGATGTCGATTTCGCGCCGAGTGATGTTCCAAAATGGAAGGGCCCATGGACGGAGTCTACGTCCCTCTTTTTCCATTCTAGAAGATGTAGCTCCTGCGTTTGAGATGGTGGGGTTTCCTTTTCTTTTTTTTTTGTTTTGCGTTGAAGGGCTGTCCCGCCTCCCTTTCCCATTACATTTGGCTTTCTGTTTTTTTTACCTTGTTAAGTATTTGGACTCCTCTCAAGCCGGTAATTTGTTCCTTCTTAATTATCACAGAACAAACTTCGTTCATTCCCTTGTCTGGGTTTCGTTACGCTTTTTCCGATCCTATTTAACGCTTGAACTCTACCCCCCCCCGGTGGATTTTCCTTACAAGCTGACTCCGCCCTGCGGCCATCTTTTGACTCTTGGCTTCTTTTTAGGAATGCCTTCTGCGAAGAGACTTCCACTTCGCCGTGAATTAGCAACGATGTAGTTCGTCCAACCTCTTGATATTTGTCACCGTGTCACTCCTTTTGTTCCGACAGGACGCTCGCCCCTTTCGGGTTAGATGGCACGCTTGGACTTCTTCGAGACCTCTGCCGGCGATGGCGCCCTTTCTCCCCCTGAATTCTAGACGAAGAAAACTTCAAGCCAGGTTCTCCCCTTCTTTGTCGGCTTTTCAAGACCAAATTTTCATCCCCCATCGAACTTTTTCGACATGACCGATCCCCCCCGTCAGATTTCCCCCCTCTCTCTTTTTTTTTCGTAGATTGACAGAGGGTTTGATCGTGCTTCCCTTTTTTTTTTCTAGATCTCTTTTTTTTTTCTGAACTGGTGGTCACGTTATCCGACTCGCTTTCCCCGCCGCTTTCTTTCTCTTGAGCATCATCCCTGACCGGTAGAGAGACCACTTTCTCATTTCTTCCCCCTCCACTATAGGAGACAGCGAACCCCGAGTCCTTCCCCTTGCTTTGCTCCGGAATCGCCGTTCCCCTTCCCGGCTAAACCGGTTGCAACCCACGTTTTTTGTCAGTAAACTTTTTGGGTCGAATCATTTCTGAACCCCGCGAGCGGGGCCAGGATATCTTCGCCGCGGTTTTCATCGGTCTTCCCCTCTCTTCGAGCCGGAAAATTCTCGCTCTCCGTCTGTCGTCCAGGATTACTCCTTCCTCCGTTTACGCTGGTCCAACTATTTGATCGGCCGACCTCCCGGCCGAGAGCTGCGGCCCGCCACTTTTCGCACCTCAAAAGGGTGAGGGTAGTAAGGTCCCTGTTTCTTCCCCCGTTCACTTCCCGGTCTTTCCGCCTCACGGTTGAAATCCTCGGAAGCCGCTTTTTTCCCTGTACCCTGATATTTGAAGGTGAGCGGGACACAGTGTCCCTTTCCTTTTTAACAATCCACACTCCACAATCCCACGCAGAGGCCTCGTTCTGACTTTCGAGTTTTTTTAAGTGCGTGTCTTTCCGCAGCTCCTGCCCATGTTTGCCAACCTAGGCTTTTTAGATGAGACTGCCCCCCATCCATTTTTGCCCTTCAAATAGGTGTCTTCTTCAATTCAACAGCCAATGGAACTTTCTCCCTTGAATACTGTTAGTAATGCGAATAGGACAGTCGTTTCCGTTCCTTCTCTTGCCTTTTTTGATTGTTTTTTTTTTCCATCAGCAGGAGTTGCGTCCTGTACAATACCGGTTTTTGATCTTTTTTTTTTTGATTAAGGAGCACTCCGGCGACTGCGTGCCCCCGACGTCTGGGTTGGAAAACCTGCCCCCTTTCCAGAATGCCCCGTTGGCCTTCCTCCCCCCATGCTTCTCGTGAGCGGTTTGCCCTTTATCCAGCGAGAGCGGAGCGCAGTGATTTTTTCTTGCGTTTTTTCTTCTTTCTCTGACGTAGATTTCCCAAGACAAGACCTGTCTTTCCGCTTTTCTGCCTCTCGCATACAAGGTCCTTTAAGAAACCGGTGGTGAACCTCCTCCTTCCTCGCCGCGTCGTCTCCTTCTCCCCCTTTGGAGCAGTCAATAGAGAATTGAGCCTTATTTCCCTTTCCCGAGCAGCACCCTCGGCGCGTCGTGAACTTATGACGGTGGTGACTTTTTTTCTTTTTTGGCAGCCATGAGGCATTTCCTCCTCTGACCACAGAGGTGCGTTTCCTGTTTCTGATGCGTCGTAAAGGACGAAATAGGCCCCCCCCCCTGAGGTGTCTACAACCCTTCCATTTGTGTCCCGATATGCCGCCTCTTCTGCGCGGTAGAGTTGCTGAGACCTTTCTTATGTTTTCTCCGTAATGCTGGCGAGCTCCAGGTCACTTTTTCTGTACGGTAGATATCTTGATCGTACACCTCTCCCCCCGTTCGGGATTCCTCAGCCCGGGTAGCTTGAAGGATCGCCAGTCCTCGGAGATATTGAAGTCCCCAATTTTTTTTTTTTCCCCCCGAACCATATGAGCCCTCCTCCCACCATCATATTTAGACATTCCTCGTTTCAAGAGCCCATTCCCCCGGGTGGCGTGTCGGGATCGGTGGCTCTTAGCTAGGATGTATTTTCTCCTAATGCCCACTGCCCCCTCCGCCTGCCTTTTTACCGAAGTTTATAGGTGACTATTTCCCTAAATATTCGCTGTGCACCTCCAGCCGGACATCGGCGGTTCGTCGTTAGCTCCCTCTTTGCAGTTTTCTCCCCCCCCCCACCGCGTAGCAGACTTCTTCCGGTAAGAGGAATTTACTTTAGATCCCTACAATATTAACTCACCCTTTATTCGGCCACAGTCCTCGATCTTCTCAGGACTTCCGCGTCCGCGACCTTCCGGATTAATTTCCTTCGCCGAAATGATCTCCCTAGTAACCTCTCTGAGAGCAACACTGTCCCGGGGTTCTCTGAGGGATTTAAGCCCCTCGTTCATACCATAGGATTCTGGAACAACGGCTTGAACCTTTTTCCCGAGTATAATCTCTCCCTGTCTCTTTCCTCAAACGGGCTTTCGCCCCCGGGATGTCTTTGCTTTTTTCTTTCGTTTTCGTACTCGAGATAGCTGACTCAGTTTTTTTTTTCTCTATAGTATCTCATGACCATCCCCCGCCTCCCCCCCGTCCGCCCTTTCGGCAATACTTTCAAATCCCCCCCCCCTTTTTGTGGACATGCGCGGGCGCCACATGTAGGATCTTTTTTTTTCCCCGTGAAAGCCGGTCTGTTTGGCCCTCCTATTTTTTTTACGCAGTGACGGCCATATTTCTTTTGTTTCGCCAACAAGAGCGATGCTTTTTGCGCCCATCTTGTATGATTTTGAGCTCCTGCTGCGGCTCGAAATTATAATCCCACCAGTTTGGTCGTTTCCCCTCCTCCTCAAGCGAGCCGGAATTTCCTTATCTTGAATATTTTTAATATTTCCCTCGTCCTCTTTCTCAAACTGATCCTTAGATGAGAAAGATTTTTTGGGTGGTGTGGGCGAAAGAATCACCCCATTTCTACTTTACCCCTCGACGCCCCCCACCTCCCCTCTTTCCTCTCCGAAGCGTTCCTTTTTAAGTTTTCCCCCGTTCCTTATCTTTTGCACAGAAAGGATGGTTCACATACCGATTCTTCCTTTTGGTTATTTGCCGCTCCTTTTCCGCAATGAAACCTTCCAGTTTGATCGACTCGGACAGACACGCCACCAGCTTCTTCCCGATAAGTTTTGTGCCCTATTCTGTTTTGCCGATCGCGCGCCCCCTTTCCTAACAAGCCGATGGGGGACCCCTCTTAAGAGTCTTGATAGCACGTGAGTCTCCATTTTTCGCGACCTGATACCACCCCCCCCCTTTCTCAATGATGTGTCACCCTTCCTACCCTGAATCCACATGATGGTGAGTACTGTTCCCATGATCTTGCCCGACCCTCGATCAGCCCGCTCTTCTCCACCTTCGCATTTTTTCTGAGGACTGTCCTTTTCCCCCATTTCGAGGGTCCCCTCTTGAATTTTGCGTTTTGCCTATTCGTCCTCAGTCTTTCTCCCCGAATACGAATTCTCTCCCTCACGAGGTTTTTCGCACTCTCCCCCGAAAATCGCAAACCCCCCGCCGAATATTGTACCCTCATATTTTCTTTTTCGAACGATCGGCGACGAGGAGGTTAGGGCTTTCTAAAGCGCTTTCCCCAAACCGGCGATTGCCTTTTTTTTTTTCCCCGGCATGGCGTGCACTTTTTTTTTTTTTTTGTCGATTGGTCCGATCGCTCTCATATGGGTCCTTTTCCTTTCTGTTTTTTGGTATCCTTTGCAAAGCGCCCCCCCCCGACACTCCCCCACCTTCCCGCCCCCCTTCGCTCCCGTTCCTTTTTTTTTCCGATGCCCAAATACACCGCCCCCCCCCCCTTAGTTTCGGGGCATGTTCCTCCTCCTGCGGAATATGGGCGCTTTTCACCGGCGTGAAAGCATCGTCATTTTTCTGTTTTTATTTCAAAACTCTCCGACTTTTTATTTTCCTCCGCATGTTTCCTGGTCCTTTTACCTCCCAGCAATGCTAATTCAAACCTGTAATCCCTGACACTTAGATGGCAAAGGATAAGGCTCTTTTTGGTGAGGTTTTGACCCCCCCTACCAGTCCCTCTTCCCCTATGGTGTCTTCCCCCTTGATCCCTTTGCCTGCCCGGAGCCTAACTCACGGCGTTTCCCGGTGTGCGCCACATGGTCTTTCCCCTTGTCCGTGCCGATTCAACCTCTCGACATTTTATCGTCGCCTATGCGTGTGGGTGAACCTTTTTTCGATTTTTTCCCTCCTTTTCCCCCTCCCTCCTTTTCCCGCCCCTTTAGGTGTAGCTAACTATTTTGGGTCCGTTGGGATTTTCCCCGCCGGTAATTTCAAGGGGCATCACCATTAACCTCCCCTCTTTTTTGCATCCGTGAGGCAGCATCCTTTTCTCGTGTGCTTCGTTTCGATGAGTAAATCACGCTTCCTCAGGCTTTTTTTTTTTTTTGATTAGGATCCCTTAAGACCCCTGCTACGTGAGCCCTGCCCCTTTTTTCCCTGATCTCGAGCGGCTTGCAATGAGCGAAGCTATATGGCCCAATTTCGATTTTTTTTTTTCCTCACCGATGAGTCGACCAAACCTCTTCTTTTTTTGCAACATTTTTGATCTTTTCCCTCCGGCGCTCCGGAGCATGCCCCTTGGAGTTTAGATTTCCCGATATGTGGAATTGTTCCAGAGTTCCTTTTTTTGCGCGCAGACCATGTCAAGGAGGATCCATTTTGCTTTCCCTCAGTGCGGGGCCTTGCTGTCCCCTTTCCCCCCCTACCAACCTCCCCCCTTCTATTCTGCCCTCCCTCGTCTTTCTGCCGATCAACCCCGTCAAGCTATCTATATTTTCCCCGTTGTTGTTTTCTCGATAGTTGATGTTTGATCGCGCCATCCGGCGAGCCGTTGATTCTCCTTTCCTGTCTGGACAGTGGATGCTTGCTGCGGGCCCCTCCTTTCTTGTCTGCGGGACCTTTCGTTTGCTCTCCATTGTTCCGGCAGCACAGGTCGAGGATAACTCTGAGTTTTTTTTCCCCCCGCCCTTCCGTCAAATGGCATGGTCTCTCCTTTTGCAAGGCTCCAGGGCCACCCCCCCTTTTCCGCGAGGCCCTTGTCCCCTCGTTTGGGTCTCCGTGCGCCCTTCCTCTCGCAGCGTGGCCTTCCCCTCGCAGCCCGCTTTCCTCGCCGCAGGCTAGCTCCTTTTAAAGAGTGGCCCGACTTTCCGTTTTTCCCTCTTCTTCAGCTTCCCTGACTACCGGCTGCTAGCGTGTCGATGGTAAATAGGTTTCTTTCTCCGATCTCTTCGGCTGCACGGATGCCCAATTTTGGTTCTTGCTTCAGAAGTACGTTTCTCCCCCCCTTGCCATTACGGCTCCGCCCCTTCCAAAACTGTCTAATTACCGAAGAGACGGTTTCCCCCCCCCTTTCCCTGGGAAGGTGTGCGGGGACACAGCCCGCCCCCCCACACAAACCCGCCACAAGCCCCATCCATCGGCAGCTCCTCTCACCTCGTTTTGATCGCAGGACTTCGCTCCATGCCGATTTCCCGTGTGACGCAAAGCCTTTCTGACCGAATGTCATGTATCTTCCCCCCCCCCTCCCTCTCGATCCCCTTTTCCCGGCTTTCCCCTCTTTTTGTAGACCTTCCAAAAGAACATTCCTTTCGATCTTAATCTTTGCAGCGACTTTTTATTTTTTCCTGGTCCGTCTGGGAATTCGGATTCTCTTGCGATCTGAGCCCCCCTTTTCCTCCATTCCTTTCACCTATGCTTCTCTGGTTTCTCCCGTCGAAAAGGCAACTTCGAATTCTTTTTTGCGAGGTTGACAAACGCCCCTCCTCCCTTCCTCCTGCTGCCGCAATGGCCCCGACCTGCTTGTTGATTGGGAATTTCCCCCGCGTGCGATGCCGACCATTCTCCTCAGGTGTTGCGTTTTTGTTCGCGTTTTCCAAGAACCCCCGCCCTTGTCGAGCAATGAGTCTCCGCTCTCCCTAGACCACTCGATCGACAGCTAACCTTTGGCCCGCCAGGACATCTCATGAGTAGGAGCCTCCTCCCTTGATCGCGGCGCGCAAATCGACGCTTGAGATAAGGTCCCAGGCCCTCGTCCTCTTCTTTCAGCCTCGCAATTCGGTTTTTTTTTGGACATTTCTCGCGTTGTTTTGGCCCCCCACCCTTTTTTATTTCATGGCGCAGTTTCCAATCCGTTTTTTTGGACTCCTGTTCGTCTGAATTCCGATGCCGTCGTTATCTTCTCCCCCCCCCGCAACTTTCGAGGGCGAACCGCCCATGTGTCCGACGTAGCAGTCGATGGATTTTTTTTCTCTTTGCTGAGTCGGGAATTGTCATTGGCTCATAAGCCTCCTCTGTACGGTTAAGGCTCTCTTCCATTAGACCCATCTCCTTTTAGTTCAGTGTTTCGACAAATTTTTTTCGCATTTTTCATGCAAGCGGCGCGGTAAATCTCTTCCCCACTCGGTCGTTTGAGCCTTCCCAGCTCGCTGCCGACTCCAGGCTGAAAGTCCCTTTAGAGGGCCGTTTTCCCAGTTTTGGTGGCGTGTCGGTTTTCAGAGGGATCAGGCTCTCTTGAGTTTTTATTTTCTTGCCGCCTTCAATCAGCATATCCTTTCCTTTATATGGGTGAACCCCTACGGGATGTGATCTTTGATCCATTAGTCCTGTGCTGAATTGATCTCCCTACCTGCATTGGCTTTGTTTTTTCTCGATGTGAGTTTACTGGTTCCCCCCCTCGTCACGTAGGTATCCTCGTTATTTTCCGTTTTTCATGGAAGTTCCCGTATCTGTCCTCTTCCTTCTGCCCCCCTTGACTTCGGCTCTTCCAGTCATTTTTGGCGTTTATGTGAGATGCCGTTCCCCATTGTTTCTTTCTTTGCCGAAAGCTGATCGCCATGAGACGCTTTAGCCCGCCGTCGAGGTTTTTCTTCCTAACATCCTTTCTGGACGCCTCGCGTTTTCCCGAGAAAATTTGAGTAGGCCCATTTTTCCCGAATGTCGTCCTCCTTATCCGCACTTTGAAAACAGGGTCTTTTTTCAATTTCGTTTTAGTCCTGGCTTTTAGTTTTTTTAGAGATCACCCCCCTTTCCCCCCCCTCTCCGTTGTTGTGGTAGAGAATAGTTCACTCCCCCGTTTAACTCCTCTTCTATGCATACCCGCGCCCTGAATGTTGAGGAATGCGGTGTTTTATCTTTCATGTGTTCCAGCTGGGCCCAGAAGAAGATTGCTCCCCTTCCGCTCGGGCACCTTTAGAGAAGCATTTCCCCGCGGGCTTTGATCCCTAATCATGCGATGGCTAGCTTGTTTTCTCTTTTACTACTTCAAGTTGGATCTTCTGCATTCGCTCTCACAAGCCTCTCGCCTTTTGAATTTCGGAATATTGACGGTGCGCGACAACCCCGGCTTTGATAAGCGTAGTAGCCCTGATCTGGGTTGTAGTTACATGCAATTTCTTATCAGTGTCCCCCCCCCACTTCCCCCCCCCCTCCACTGGTATGGCCTTCCCCCAGCACCTGAGAACGTTTTTTTATTCCTCAGATCCCGCCGGCTGTTCACAACGCACTTTTCACCTTGTTCTTGGCGTTACGGGGGTTTTCCCTAAGAGTCGGAATTGCTCCCTTCTCATCCTCCCCGTCACCTTTTGAGTACTCAGTCAGAGACATCTTTTGTTAAATATTCCTTTTCGATAGGCAGCGAGATTTTTCTCACCCGAGATGTTGTTTCCTCCCTCTCGTCACGAGACGCTTTCTCCTCCTCAGCCCATTGGAGCGCAATCAAGCCCCTGAGGGCGTATTCCTAGATACCCCTCCTTTCAAATTGGTGCGGTGGTAGCCAATTGTCCTTTTTCCGCGATATCATCCTGCCCTTCTCAGGAATTTAGAACATGCCATCGCTGATCGGAGTTGCATATTCTTGACACCCTTATGTATACCCAGTCCTAGTTTTGTCGCCTTTTTTTTCTTCCTCGCCTAGAGGTTTCCCAGCCCCCATTTTGAGAGATTCCCGTTTTTTCCCCAGAGACAGGAAATTCTGCTAAAACCCGCCGAATTTTCAACCCCCCTCCTAATGGCTTTCTCCAACCCCCCCCCGGTGAATCAATCCCCCCCTCAAGCGCGATTCCCCTCTTCTATTTGTTAAGGCCCCGCCTGCTTCCTTCGTCCTTTCCCCCCGGTTGTCTGCTGGTACTCTTATAGAGAAAGTCCTTTTTCTGCTTTTTTTTTTTTTTTTTGTGGGTTGGCTTCTCTCGACCCGGCAAGCTCAACTCCAAAACGACGATTTGCCTTTTCCTGCGCTGCTTGACCCGCTGTCCAAACCCCCGCGCCCCTATCGTCCCCCGGTTTTTTTTTTCGGTTTTTCTTTTTTTGTTGAAAAACGAGGCCGGCGAGTTGTTCCCCTTTTTCCATGTTAGCTAGTGTGATACCCTTCTGTATTCTTGCCCCGGACTTGGAATTTTTTTTCGGAATTTTTTTTAACCTCTCCTCTCTTAAGACCAAAGCGACTTAAAAACAATCCTTCCTTTTTAGTCGACCCAACTTTAGATTGAACCATTATCCCTTCTATACTTTCCATTGTAACCACTAAGAGAGTACCCTCTTTTTCACCCCTTCTAGAAGGTGGAACTTCTATGGAAATGATGGTAAGGTGCTTTTCTCCCCACACCATTGGGTTTCTTTTGTAAGGTCCACTTTGTCCCTTATTATGAGGTAGATCTTATCCTCTGCCTTCTTTGGTGGGGGCGTGTTTCCAATTTTTTTTTTTAAGGGTGTTCCCGCCAATTTCTACTTTGTCTACCGGGTCCATTTCTTTTTTTTACCTTTTATTTAACGTATTTTGTCCTTTTTCAAAGGTTCAACAAGGGAATCCCCCACTTATTCCCTCCCCCAAACCTTTTTCGTGGTTGAATCCGTGTTTTTGCATGGGTGCTTCCGGTCGTCGATCCGGACCACGCTAGCGATGATCCTTCTTGTTTTCAGGATGAAGAAGCTGCCGATTTTGGTCCACTCTTTTGAAGTTTCTCTTCCGTCCTGCGTGAGTCCCTCTTCTCGCTCTCTGGCTGAGCTTGAATTCACGAAAATTTATTGATTTTCCCCCAACCTGAGTGTCGTAAGCGGATTTTTTTTTACGCTGTTATTTTTCCCTCGGCCTTTTCAGAAATTCCCTTACTTCCTTGAGGCTTTCGATCTTTTAATTTTTTTCCTCTGCCGCGATGGCGCGCTACCATTCCCTTTTCCAATTCTCCCCTAAAATATGAGCTTTTCCCTGCCGATTCTCACCTTTCCCTCCCAAGGTTCCTCATATATCCTTCCGTCGATCGACGGATGAGCTTTCTCAAACAATTTTTTCCTTATTATCTGTTCCTAATCCTAAGTTGTGTTTTGGGTGGTGAATTATTGTTTTGAGGCACGGCGATCCGAGCGTGCTTTTCTCTAGATTTGAGGACCCTTGGTTCTTGGAACTTTCTTTTCCTTGGTCCCCTAGGCTGTTGGATTTTTCGGCGTTCTCTCTCCTTCAGGTCGCGCGCCCAGGGATCCTTCACAGATAGGTAGCTCCCCCCCTCTTCTTCCCCCCCCTTTCCCCTGTTCCTTTCCTGTTCCTTTTCCACTACAGAGGGGGCCACCCAAATTTTCTTTCCATTGAACACGAGGTTGGGTCGCTCCTTTTTGCAATTCGCGCGCCATGTTGCCAGTTATTTCTCTCGCCCTTAAGGTCCAGAAGTAGAGTTCTTTCACCCTCTTTTCTGCGACGTCGGCGTCAGCTGCAGATCTCCTTGGACCTTATCATCTCGTTTTGTTCTTTTTCTGTGGGTGGTTAACTCTGCTCCCCCCGCTACGAAAAAGATGAGACCTGCTTTTTCCTGGCAAACAATGAAACGGTTTGCCTTTTAAATGTGTGCCCGTGTACTTTGCTTCCTCCCCGCCCCCGTACACCTACCGCGCCTTCACATCGAATCTTCTTTTTTTATTCCTCGCAAATCTAATGGAGTGAGCGGGAAACACTTGTTCCCAAATCCACACCCTTTTTGACCCCACGACACCCCTCCCCTTTCGGCGATCCGCTCCTTTAGTCATATGACAGAAATTTTTTAGAAGCCCCGTTTTTCCCCAGTCCCCGGGCCGCGCCGGTCATGGTCGCCTCCGACCATTTCCGGCTCCCCAAGGTATTTTTGATAGGTCCCTCCCATTGATTGCCCGAGACGGCGTCGTAAGGAGATATGACCATCTTTTTGACGTGGTTCGCTTGACTATCGGATTGCCCCTGGCCTTCCCCCTTTAGTAAGGACCCCCTCATAGTGAATTTTGTTGAAAGCACTTCGCCTTTTCGGAGACATGCATTTGCAACCCTTTGAGGGTGGGCCCCATGCACCTTTCCCGTTTAGATGAAGGCACGGACGCGTATAAGCAGTGTATTTGGAATCCCTCCTCTGACGCGGATTCCGCGAAATCGCTTTTTATTTTAGGCTTCACCTACCCAGCCTTTCCCCTCGCCTCAGGCCCTAAAAAGAAGCAGATCTTAGCCCCTGGCCCCGGAACAAGACGCTCATATGCGTCGTAGGCCAGAATAAGTTCTCCCCTTATCGTCGCGTTCCCTCTCCTCTTTTATCCTGAATGTCCGAGACCGTCTTTTCTTCTTTTCGTGAATTTAGAAATGATGCGGGTATCTGTCGTTTGTTGTTTACTGTACCATTTCCTGTGAGTAACTCCCCCCTCCTTTTTTTTTTCTCCATGTCTAGTCGAATTACGATGTGCTTCTTTCCACGAATCAACTCCCGGGTAGACCCAGCCCTTGTCCTGCGAATATGCAGCCTTCATTTCCCTCTTTAAGAGCTCTGACGCTGTTCTTTCTCTCGGTGTGCAAGGAATTTTTCTCGGCCCCCGCACTTTCTCAGTTCGAACCTATCCAGCTTGCGCGGTGCGGGATCAGTCGCGCCAATCCGTTTCCTTCTGAGAGGGTTTTACAGACTTCCCCCCCCTCCTCCACAAACGGAGTTGGTGAGCCTCGATGCAGAGATTAACCGAATAGTGCACCTAAATTTTTTTTTCCCGGCGCGGATGGCGTGTCGGGTCGGAGATTTCACCTCCCAGAGTTTGTTTAATTTTAGTCCCGAGCCTCACTCCAACTTCTCAGGAGCTATGGTGAACACCAGAACGTTTTTAGTTTACTATCAGAATCGTTCGCCTGTGTGTTAGACTCCCTTTTCAGGCACCGGGCTGTGTGTCTTCGGTTCCTCCGACTGGATTTTTTCATCTTTAGAACACCAAACTTTGTTATACTTCCCCGAAGACGTCTACCCCCTTTCAGTTTCAAGTTTTCGAGCAAGCGAAGTACCCTCAATTTGAGGTTCGCTAAACCTCTTATTTCTCCTCTCGTCTCAATGATCATGGACGAAACGATGATCTTCGCTACGATTTCTGATCGCGCGCCGTCGCGATTTTGTTTTTGTGCCTCCCTCGCTGCCACCTCTTCCTTAGGGCCCATACCCTCCGCTCTTTCCGGAATACGTAACCTTTCGCCGCGCATTCATTCAAGGTCTCTTATTGGTTCCTCCCTTCTTTCGGTGT
>Ga0179591_1349713_pt1 | contig 17401 bp, 20 predicted proteins | sample CZOMad2_1_08_16f_FD_182891 | JGI IMG/M metagenome (GOLD analysis project Ga0179591, IMG submission 182891) | Vadose zone soil fungal communities from Angelo Coast Range Reserve, California, USA - CZOMad2_1_08_16fungal (PacBio error correction) | ecosystem: Environmental > Terrestrial > Soil >... | reverse complement strand
TGTCATTCTATGCCATACTCCGTCGGCGCCTTCCCTTCATCTACGGAATAGGCTTAATTGTTCTTCCTTCGCGGCTCCCTTTCCCCTCAATTTAAGGGTCTCGTTTACATTCCCCTCCTGAACGCGCAAGTATATCGTGAATTGAAACAGTCCCTTTCTTCCGCCACATGAACGCCCGTGAGCCCTCTTTCTCAGACCATGCGTTGAGTCCCCCTTGCAGTTATGGCGACAATTGACTCCAGCCGGTTCCTAGGATCTTCTTTTCTATGAATCTTGCCCGAAAGTTTCCCAGCTCAGCTCAAAAACCATTATTTTAACCTTTACCCCCCAAATCCTTCTCCTATGGATGGACACCCCCATAAACCCTTCAACTTTACTACGACTTCCAGGTTCGATTAAATTTCAACCCCCGACCTCCCTTCAATTCCCCCTTCATCCCAAAAACGATCCCCCTCCCAAAACTCCCCCTCTCCCGTAAACACTTCGCATCCTGTAAAACGTTGCCTTCTTGGTTATAGTATATCCCATTTGGGCTGGCTCGCCCCCCTAAAATCTCCTTGAGTTGTAATATATTACTGTTCCGACCTTTCTTTGTGGTCCTGAAATCCTTATTTTTAATTTATTTGCTTTATTGTTTCCCCCTCCGGATTCCCCCCCCTTCCCCCCCACACAGGTCTTTTCTTGATTACCACACGTGAAGAAGCACCTTCCAATTTCGGACATTATGTGTTTTTCCCCCCGCTTGCTAGTACATTTCCCTCCCTTAGAGATTCTGTTACCACAAGTATTCCCACTCCACTGAATGATTCCGCACTCTTCCTTAGTTGGCTTTCGCCCCCCGCGTAATTGTTTCATTTTGAGGAATACCCCACGTAGGTTTTCACCCTAAACAAGGTGGTGCCAAAATTTCTTGTATCAGCCCTTTCGAAGCTATTTCTCTTAGTTTTTTTTTTCTTGCCCCTATTACCCCCCCTCCTTGAGTTATCCCCCCCTTTTACCGGGTAGGTCCCCAATCTAGAACTCTTCTGTCACATTTTTTTTTTGCCCCCATTTCTCGGAATGAGCAGGTTCTTTGTCCTACGGGGTTTATTGCCCTCCTCCTCTCATTTTTCCTTCTGCAGTTCTACCAGCTTAATGGTTGACCCGGTCTCCTTGTCCCGTCTGATTCAACCGCTTCTGACTTGAGTTCCCGCGATGTGAAGCTCGAAAGATTTTTGGCGGCGGGTTCTTCGGGAGAGTGATCGTGGATTTTTTTTCGAAACAAAACTTTTCGGAGGCTCCTCCTCGACGTCTCCTTCTCTTTTGTTTACTTGTACCAAAAAATCCGTTTCTCACTCCTGCGCTGCCTGCTCGTTCTGTGAGAATGTGTCACCTCATAAGAGAATGATGAATTTTTCTCATGCATTATTCACCCCTTTTTTGTTCTGTGGATAAGGTGCAGTTTCACTGAATTCGAGCCTCCCCGTCCTCTCGATACTCTTTAGCCGATTTTCGCATTTCCCCGTTCTTGATTCCTTTTTGCCGCCCCTCTCAGATGACGATACTTTGGTTGGGTGTTAAAACCTGCACGCATGGATCCGTCATTGGAGTTTAACCAAGCCCCTCTTCCGTGCACACCCCTCCGGAATTTGCAAACATACCAACCTTTCTTTAGATCATTGGTTCAAGGTGCCATGTACTCCAACAAAAATGAACGTCTCCCGTTGGCAGCGTATTGGACTCCCTGTGATGCCAACATTTCATTATGCTATATATTTGACTTTTTCATGGGAATCCCTGCTCCACCTTCGCCCCTCAGGACGGACCTGTCTCCCTTGGATGGGCTGTTACCCCAAAATTGTTCCCCGGTCAAGATTAGGTATTTCCCCTCCTTGATGTGAAATTGCCTTTTTTCCCCCACTTCCTGTCATTCTCTTAGATGAAATGGTCGAAATGGCTGTAAGAGTTTTTTTTTTTGCCCTGCGGGACGTGCTCAAACTTTTCTTTTTCTTCAGGCACCAAGGACCGCAAATATTAGACCCCTTTCCATCCTTCACATGACTTCAACACCCAAGTCCCGGACCCGCGCGTTTTTCCAAGTCTCGCAGAGTACAACTGTTTGACGCTAGATGGATTTCTTTCTTCCCCCCTCTGTGGACTTGCGGCCTTTTAACGCTTCATCGTCTCGATGCTTCCCCCACATTAAAAAAAAAAACTTACCTCTTCCTCTATTCGTCCTCTGATTGGGACCCCTCTCTCGACTTCCCCCCCCCTTTACTTGCGGAAGTTCTCGCACACGGCTAGATATCTGCAATGAATTCGGTTTTAGTCAACGGAAGTGTCTAGACATGAGACGCATGGAGAAGTCATTTGCCGGACTTTTCACGTTTTTTTTGTCATTGACTCGACCCCCTGAGATGATCCTTTGATGACTCCGTGTTAACTAGGTTCTTCAATGCACATGAGATCACTTTTCTTCCCTTTCGTACCCGTAGAAGAATTCTTTCATTTCTCCCAAAATCCGGTCCAGCCCTTAGCCCGGCCTTTCCTGCAAAGTGAAGGCAAATCTTGTCCCCGTCCCCCCGTTTTTGCACCCCCCCTCTGACCCTCGCTCACCGGAAGGCTATTTTCTTCTTCACAACACCTTTACGACATGCCCTTTTCATCTAGAAATTACCTTCACCATCTGCCCCTCCGAATCCGGAACGACAAGCCTGGATTCCTTTTCCGTCTCGAGCCCCTCTGATCTTACCATACTGAAACGGCCCCCTCTCCGATCATCAGATTGCTCTCCCACATCTCCTCCCTTCCTCCCACCCTCCGGCTCCTTTCAAGGCTCAATTACGTCTATCTCGAACATGGTCTCCCCCCCCCCCCCCCCCCCCCCCCCCAACCTCAGCTCCTTAATGAAACGTTGCTGTCGATTATCATGTGTCAACCCATCGCCCTGCACAACAATCCGCCGAACGGAATTTTTCTCTACTGCCGCGGGCTTTTATTTGGCTTCCCCTTTGCCGCCAACCGCTTCTGTCTGTGCTCGCAAAACTTTCTTTTCGTCTGAACAACCCGAAACCGTCTACCCTATGTTGTTGGTTTTTTGCAGTGTCCTTCCCACTGGCTATTTTCGGAATACCCTCGAGATACTTTGAGTGGACCTTTCAGACGCATATCCGATAAACACTACACTACTTAGCCCTCCATCTGCCCTCCCCTTCTCGGGGCATTTCATTTCTCCCCTTTCCATGTGCCCGGTTTTATCCCCCGAGAATATTTGACCCGCGACCTTTTGTTTTTGTTGGGGATGTTAGGCTAAGCTCTCTTTAAGCTGCGATTGCCGGTCTGTTCCTTCCCCCCCTCCCCCCGAAGGGACCATGGATAAAGTAATTGCCCGTTTTCTCCTCTTTTCCTCCTCCCTGGGTGCTAAGTCCATGCCCACCGTCATTTCATTAACATCTCCCATCGTTTGTGTCTTTCATATCAAATCCCTCAATCTCCAGTGCAACGCTCTATATGGATCCCTAACCTCCAACCGCTTGTCTTCAGATGCCTCGATCAAACCGGGTGCCCGTCCGCGCGTCCATGAACGGAGACCATCACTAAATTTTCTTTTCCCTTATGGCTCTTTTTCTGCGAACAGTTCCCGATTTAGTGTTTATCTTTTTCACCTTAAGCAAAGCGTAGCGTCGCTGACCGTGCGCGCCATTTCGCCGTACCGCTGACCCACCCCACCCCCGCATTAAATCTTATAACTCGTTGAGACTCCTTCGTGTAGAAGTCAAAGTCACTTTTCTCATTCCTCATCTCCCCCATTTTCTGCGTCCTTTTTCCCAATCAACCTCCTCTTGCATCAGCTACATTAGTTGAGGCTTATTTGTTTCCCCTTTGCGCCTTTTTGTCCCACCTTATACCTCCTAGTTAATGCCATCATTCTTTTTTTTCCTAATGGTCGAGATTTTATTATTTATCACTGACATCGCCTTGTGGTTGTATTACCTCCAGATGATGGTTTCTCCGTCCCCTAGGAATGTATCTATTGCCGGACCCCCTTTTATGGTACTATGGATTAGCCCCGTCCATTTCAGCCCCCTCTCTGGTTTCTTCATTTCCCCGAGTGTCAGGATGGTGAAGCCGGTTCTTTAAAAGTCGGATGGTCGGCAAGGTGGTTTTTTTTTCCCTCCCTTCCCCATAGAGCCGGTGCTAGAGTTACCGGTTTGCGGTTCCATTCCTGAACTGTTCGTTGCGGGTAATGTTGCTTTAAGGATCTCATTTATTGGTCGCCAATTGCCCCATTCCCTCCTCGCTCCTTTTCTCGCACCCTTACTCGAAATTTCTCTAGTTTCTTGCCGTGTCTTGAACTCCCTAGTTTAAGCATGGAGGCCTTTGAGCACGATACCGTATCAAGTCCCCGACTATTAACTCCCCCAAGGTTGCTTGGGTACGTGCTTAAGGCGGCTACCATTCTTCTAATGTATTTTCCACACGTTGCCCTGACCGACGACGGAAGTTGAGATCTCTTTGATTTTTTGCGATCCTCTCTGCACTGTCCTTGGCCATATCTGACCTCCTGTACCAACCCCCTCTCGATCCGCTCTTCTCGGAGTTTGGAACTTGTGCAATGAACGATTTCCCCCCCCCCTATTAGAGAGGAGCGTTACATTTCTAATCCACTGCTGGACCCGACTCCCATTCTCCCTTAACCCCTTGGTACTCTCGATGGTTGCAGGTGAAGGGGCTTCTCTTACCTTTTTCTTTTTACTTTCCCGTTATTCTGCTCAGTCTTTCTCATCCCCAACCTCCCCCCCACTACCTGTCTCCGTCTTCACAAACCTATAAAGCACCTAGACATTTAATCTTTGCGAGATTTTGAAGTGTCGGACCTTCCTTTCCCAGTAGGGCAAATTTTTGCGGCTTCCCCCTCTTTGCCAGCTTTTTGTCAAGACCCAGAGAAATGTTCATTCCCCATTTCCTTCTTCCTTTTCGCAGGGGAACAATGGACCCTTCGAAATGTAGATCATTACTTCCGTTTCCGAGTTCACTTATCTCTCCCAGTGCAAGTTTGACTTTGTTTCTCCACCTTTCCCCATTATATCACCTTTTTTTCTTTTTTTTCCTTGCGATTTTTTCGAATTTGAATGCTCTTTCAAATTCACTTCCTGTCCTTCCCCTTCCACCCTGAGAGCTTCTTTTCAGGGTATCAGGCTCCCCGACTGCAGCTTTCCCCCTCCTTACCCCCTCCTCATCGTTCATCTAGATGACCTGATTCCGGCATCTCTTGCCCCTACCGATTGGCGTCCCGAAAACAACCCCCGAGTTGCTTCCCCGTAATCTCCCCTCCCCCAGCAATCGTGCCATTGTCAGCAAGCTCGAATTCTGCTTCTCCTAATAGGCCTTGTTATTTAACCGTCAAGCCTTCAGCAGTGCTCAGCTTTTAGCTCCTCCCCACTTTTTTTTACACCTGCATATATCAAGAAGCCACCTTCTTTCATCTTCCACTCTGATACAATACGTTCTCTCCCCCTTTTTGATTAGTCAATTAGCCGTCCCCCAGTCATCTTTTTTTTTCCCGCATATCCCTCCCCCCCTTCTATTGATTTGCCCGGCGCAGTCGGAGACCCAAAAGAAATGAGATTTCTCTCAATTCTATGACCATGTGATGATATATTTTTAAGCTTGTTTACTCAACTTAAACGCTTTTCCAGAAGACATTTCTTGCGGCCACCTTTCTCAGCACTACTTCGACTCATTACTCCCTTCGTTGGCTTTCAAATAACGGTCCAGATGTTTCCCCCGGTTTAATGTCAACCTTTTTCATGATCACAACTTCCCCCAGACAGACCTTTTTCATACGAATAACGGAGTGAGTGTCCTAAGGACTTTTCAACTTTTTTAATCATTCCTGGGCGGTCCCCCCCCCGATTCTCCTGTTACTAGCCACTCCTGTAACCCTTCCCCTCCTTTCTCAAATTTGATTTGAGGAATTTCCTTGGACCTCCAGGAACATATGCAGGTTTGGTAGGGTTCCACCGCCTCCCCCCCCCAATCATCCCTGATACCCCCTTTAACTCCGTCCCTATTTCATACCACCAAGCTTCGGGTTATTCCCATTTTTTCCAACACTCACCTTTTTCTTTTGCTCGCGAGCATGGACACCCCCCCCGTTTAATCTTATCCCTCTGCCCAACTTTTTTTTAGAATGATTGCGCCGTTGTAGTTTTGTTATTTTCCGGGGCTAGTTTTGTTGTTTTTTCCTTTTTTAATGTTCGCGGGGAGTTTTTTTTGGTTTCCTCCGGCACGCCCACGTCGTTGGTGCTTCAATGGGTGTCTTTTGGAACACTCTCTTTTTCTTTATGGATTTTGCTCGTCTTTTCAAATTCATGTTTTTTCTGAGCTTTTCCTCCTTGATGCATCTTATGACAAATCTAGCATTATAGGTTCACCGCTTGAATTCATTGAGCCAGTTAACATGCCCGTGGATTAAGCCAGCAGTTTTTATTTTCTTTTTCGTTTCCTGTTTCCTTGCCTCATTCATCTTTTAAATGAACTATTTCCCCTTGGATTCATTAAGGAGTGTCCCGAATCCCCCATCTCCCGTCCGTAGACCTCGAAGTTCGCCAATCGGCAGCCTCTTTCGAGTATGAATTTCCTCGTGTCGCTTCTCCGGAATGGCTCAGCGCCTGTTACGCCACGGCCGTGCCACTCCCCTTTGCGTGAACATTGCGGACTTACCCAGGTGAATGAGGGAACCGGTTCCCTTCTATGGGGAGACGTGTTTGGTCAAAGTTCGGCGCGATGATTTGTCGGGAAACCTGTCCATCCCATTTGACTTCCCTGTGAACTCCCGCCCCAATAGCCGCCATAGCCATCGTCCCCCCCTTGAGTCTTCTCCTCCACCATAGTCCCCATCCCCTGATAGTTCCCTTTGAAAAAAATCCAAGAAGATTCCAGCAGACTTCTCTTCCCCTCCGTTGTTGTTGTTTTTTCTCTCTTTCTTCTTCAGATTTTTTGCTTGTTCGTGGGTTCCTCCGTCCCCCACGATGCTGGGCTGTGACGATGGAGATTGGAGAGGTCAATGTTGCTCTCTGGAGCAGCTGGAGTATTCTTTGGCGTTTTATTTCAATTATCCCTTTTCCCTTTTTTTTAACTCACTCGATCGATAAAACTTTGTCCCCCACAATTTCGCCCAACTGGTCTTTTTCCTTTTAATTTCCACGTTTCTTGAGTTCCCGCCCCAGCTTGAGTCTTCAGTACATCTCTTGTTACAATGCCTCTCTTGGCCTTCCCACGTCACAGACCGCGCACTGCAATTCCTTACTTCTAATATTCTGCTATGGTCCCCTCGACGCTTGACATTACTGGAGCCCCTAATGGGGCTGATTTTCCCTCCGAACGTCCCCCCACGTTATATTGACCTTTTCCAACTCTCGGTCCCTGCCTCCACTTTTACTTCCCTGCCCTCCCAACGTCCCCTCCCCCCATTGAGTGGCTTAGTAATAACCCTTTCATTTTACTTTTCTACAAGTTTTTTCTCAACTGATGATGCCCTTGCTAGAATTTTTATTCAATCCTTCCCCACGTCAGCTCACCCACCCCACCTTTCCCCCCCCGCTATCCAATCCTTTCCTCCGTGCTGGTTTCCAAAAAAAGTACCCCCCATTGACCCACCTACTCCTATAATTGAACTTTTGGGAGTATTAGCTGCCCCCCCCCAACCGTAAAGCCCCGCTCCATCCCCCCCCACTTTTTTCCTCAACCAACACTTAGCCCCGCCCCCAAAATCCCCTCCCGCCTTACCCTTCCGTCCTCCTTCATTTTGAGAGAGGGCTCTTCATAATTACCGGTTATGCTTCCTTATCAAATTATTATTCTGAACTTCTACTCCGTCTGATTGGTATAGAACTCTCTGATTTTCATTTTTCCTGCGCATTTGAAAATTCGGAGACCCCTACCCCCAAAACGTTATGTTCTGGTGATACCCCACTTTTCTGCCTGCCCCCATCTCCCGATGGATACCTGTGACATTGATTCAGTAAACTTATCTTCCTTCCTCGTCTTATTTCCCCAGTTTCCCCCCCCAAAGATCAGGACGTGAAACGTCCCAAGTTTTGGAGCGATGGTTGTCCGAGCCCAGTATTCCGTTTTTTAAAAAACCCCCTTATTGTGCCCTTACAAAGGGTTAAAAATAGTGGCCCTATTTTACTCTCGCCTTAATAGTTGTTCTTTGTCTGGCACAAAATTGCCCAATTTAAGGGCGATTGCCCTGGTCGGTGTTCCACTCTTTCGCTCCTCCCTCTTTCACAGTCCCTCAATTTCTTCTCCCTTTATCAGGTTCTTTTGATAGACTGCTCCCCTGGCCTCCTCTTCTGGTTTTTATATATGACATTCTCCCCCGAGAGTTTTCCCCAATTTTTCTAATTTGTCCTGAGTCTTTCCACCTTCTTCAATTATTTTCTCCGGCATGAGGGAATCTTCCCTCTTTGGTCGCTCGGATCTTAGTCGGTGTTTAACCCAAACGTCAGGCGGCTCGCGCTCACGCTCTGCGGATCTTTTGAAGATTCTTACCGATTAACCGTCGAGCTTCAATAAGAGCCCGCTTCCTCGCTTGCGCATTCCCAGATTTCCTTGAGCTGACGGTCCTCACTCTTGGGTGTTGTAGGCCCATCTTTCTTGCCCCCTATTCTTGCCCAGATCCTTCTTTCATACCCCCCCGATTACGATTCGCTTGGTACGAATCTTTTTTCCTTGTGCTTTTTCCGGAATTCAGGAAGTGGCCCGCCGTCCCTCTTGACGATAATGGTTTTGAACCCCTGCGCAGGCTCCCGGTGCTTTCAAGAAGAAGTTCACCTGCGCCACCCCTCTGCCATGAAACCAAAACATAACCCACTTTCCTCTCCTTTTGCAAACGTTTCGACCAACCACCTGCAGCTTATAGTTGGAATAGCCGGTTGCCAACTTCCATTCATGCCCTCAGCTGTTAGATTTCATTTTTCTCAAATTGCACCGGCCGCATTCCCCGGAATTTCGTCCTCCCGACTACTGGCGGCTTTTCTTAACACCAAGGCCACGCAGCTTTCGGTCCTCCCCCCCCCCCATGTCCTTATTTGCCCGCCCCCGACCTCATCATTCCATGGTACCTTCCCCCCTCCCATTTCCTGCTGTCAAAATTGCTTTGGAGGTTATTTTTTTCCATGAGGACTGTCATCCCTTATTATTTTCTTTTTCGGACCAATTAAAATCATATCCTCCGCCATCCCCCCTTTCCTTCTTCCAACACCAGAAAGTCCACTTTTTTTTCCTGGCAAGGAAAGTCAGAATACCTGTGTGTGCCGTCGCTTGTCTTCGTCTTCCCGCATGTTCCTCCTTGCAGTTCGCACTCCTCCTCGAAAGCCCGGCGGAGATCTGAATGCCAACGTTTCCACAACCCTTTACCGCTCCTCTCAGGAGCGCGAGGAGTGGAAGTTTTTTTTTCGAATGACAGGATTGAAAGTTGTTTTGCCTTCTCGAAACCTCTCTATATCTTGACATGAAGTAGTCTTTTCCTGGCCAACTACTTGCTACGCTCGACCTTGTTTGGCTCCTTCGACGTTTCCCGGACCACCATCTCCTTTTTTCATTGCCTAGACTCTCCTTTGATCGTTCTCGTGTTAAGCATCGTAACACATATTTCGACGCCATCCTTGAAATCCGGGATTCCAACCTTCGTGTTTTTTTATTGACTTGTCTTGACACTTTCATTTTGCATTTGCTTTCCTAACCAATCAGTTTCAGCACAGTAATTTAGTCAAGTACCGGAAGAAGGGACCTTCCCCACCGTATTGTCTCACTCCCCCTCCCCCTCCTTTTATCCCCTTCCTCTATTCTTCAGCACCCCCCCCCCAGGACCTTCCTCCCTCATCCTTATTCTAGTCCCTCCCCCCCCCTAGCCCCCAGGTAAGAAGCCGTCAAGCAAGATGGGATTTGGACAGCTTAAGCAAGTCTCCTAGTCACCCCTCAGGTCAACTTCCTCGATCTCCCAACTCCTCGGGACTCATACACATAGTATTCTTTCCAACCCTCTTGCGTAAACTATAACTTTTAAGTTCTCTCTACTTCGCCCGATCTCTTCCTTGCACTGATTTTGATAAGTTGTTTTCCACATCTCCAGTTTCCCAACCCCCCTAATCGAAAGATGCTGACGAGGAATTTTTCCTTCTTACCTCAATTCAGCCCGTCTGTGTCTGCCAGGAATGAGAAAAACCTTCTTTTCGTCCTCCCCCGCCCCATCCCTTTTTAGAGTTTTTTCCGAGGCTCCCCACTCATCCCGGATTCGACTGCTTTCTGTGTTCTTCTCTACTATCGAAAAACCTAATCCCCGGCCTGTTCCCTGCCAGACCCCCTGCCATATTTCCCCTCCAACTTATGGATCCTTTATTTTTTGTCTGCCATGTCCCAGGGGTATGCGTCCTTTTTCTTTTTTCAGACCCCGCCATTTGGTGTCCTTGTATAACTTTATAGCGCTGTCACTGTGCTCTCTGTTCTTCTAACCCCCCCCGCGTTGAAGGCTCATGGATAACTTCATTCTTTAATTATCCCCTCTCCGTTCTCCTTCGTTTTTTTTTCGTAGGAATTCAAGCATGCCGTTATTCCATCGCCCTTGGCGGGTTTTCGCAGATCCCCTTTCAACTCCCACACCCGTGCAAAGAGATATATGGCCCCCCCACCTACCCCCCCCTCTTCCGGCGGACTTGCTCCCGGGCCTTTCCTCTAGTAGGAGACAATCAAATTTTCGGGAATCTTTTCATTGGCTATTTGCCTCCCCTTCTCTTTGAGGTTATCTATATCCGCTGAAGTCGCCAACGCCCCCTCTCGTACCCCGAGCAGTTTTTTTCGCCCAGTTCTTCCCAGATTTACAAAACACACAATAAATCTTTCTTTTTAAGCCTTTTTTTTTTTAGACTTCCCCTCATTTTTGCTAATGCCTCATCCGCCCAGGGGATGAGGCGCTGACCAAATACCTCCCTGCAAGTCTTTTCGGGATTTTTGAAACACCCCAGTTGTCTCTTTTTGACACGGTTCTTTTCCGTCGGTCCCTCCTCGCTTCTGCGAATGGTCTATCTAGAGGAATTGATGGTGTCTGCGGGTTTTATGGCCTTAAGGAGATGTTTTGTCGTCAATTTCCTTCTTTCTATATTCAGTTCGTATGGATGGAGATTGATTTTCCTGGTCCATACCCACGTTCCCGGTCTTTATTTTTCTTTTTGACGTTGCAGAGGTTAGGGAGAGTTTAACCCCTAGTCTTATGTCGCATTCCCCCAGTGTTGTTTTTTGCAGAAAGAAATTCCCTCTCCTGTTAGACCCGCTTTTTTTGAGTTTGCGGCAGACAGTCCCTAGTTTTCCAAACTTTTTTTCTTACCCAGGGTTTACAGTAGTGTTTTCGTCCCCGATTTTTTCTTTCCACTCCTTTCCGCCGGTTCCTCGCCGTAACGACATTGATAGAGTTGATGACTTTTTTCAGGGGCCGCCATTAGTTTAGCTTCTTTTTTCTTTTCCGATGCAGACATCTCCGTAGATCACCGTACCCTTTCGTGTTTTTCCGTTTCCGTTCATCCAGTCGTTTCAAAATTTAGACTGTCGTTCCCCTTTCGTTTTGTGCTAACCGAAGTCCGGAAGCTTGCGTCTCTATGTTGCATCTCAGAAATTCTTGTTCCACTCAGTAACTGAAAATATATCGACTTTCCTTCTCTCCTTAAGTTTTTTCCCCCTTTTTTCCATTTCAGTGCGATACCCCTCCTTGGCTCTTAGTTTTTTGAGGAGAAAGGGTCAGCCTGCCCACCTTCTGTTGATCCACGTTTTCCCCCTCCAGCATCCCGCCCCCAGTTGTAATCAGCGCCTTGGAGTTGTGCGGCCCTTTTAACTTTCTTGTTTGGAAAGCTTATTATTTGGAGACTGTCTAAATTGTTGCCGCCCCCTGCCCCCCTCCCCCCTATGTGACTCCGCCTCTTTACCAACAAAAAAAGCCCTCTTTTCCTCCTTTTGGTCTCTTTTCGTTGAAGGGACTGAATTTATGCTTTAGTGAACTCCGGCCAGTTGGCAATTCCCCCTCACCCTGCGTTGTGCAGGTTTTTGTGGAAAGCACTCTGAACATGGCGGCCATTCTGGACGTGTGTCGCAGTTAGGAACCATCGACATTCGTAAGTTTCTGCTTTCCTGCCTTCCGCGGCCCCTATCAGATGACCACCCTAGAAGATTTCCGTTTCCCGGCCCTGAAACATGGATACACTTTACCCCCACCCCTTTTGTTATGTTTTCATTTTTTCCCCTTCTTTTTGTTTCTCCGTTGAATGCTTTCCTTGAAAATGCTCGGCTTGCTCTTTTTTCACCCCCCCATTCTCGTCGAGAGACCAAATCAGTCCTTCTACTTCAGTCCCTTTCAAAAAGCAGGCTTCCCGTTCCTTTCGTCCCTATTTTTTATAGGTCCCGCTAGTGCCATTCCTCTGGCGCCGGAAACAACAGATTCCTCACGTTCCTTTCAACCATTAAGACAATCATGAGAACTTGCGTCTCGGTATCTCTCCTCATTTTTCTAGCCAGAAAGAATTCCTCATCGTGATTTCCTTCCCGACGAAAAAGGTGTTTTTTCCACTAACTCAGAGCCGCCTCCAATATTTAAATATTCCCCATTCTTCCTATTCTTAACATCCGGTTTCCGACCCTTTTTCGATCGGCGCCCCTTCTCAGCCAGTAATCTTTTTCTCCGGCAAATACTCCCCCCCCTTCCTTCTGAGTTCTTCCCCCGCTCGTATCCAACAGTAAAATGATCATCCCTTCGCTCAAACTTTGACTTTCTATTATGTTCTCTAAAGATTTGAACTACCCTAACGTGTTCCTCCCTACATTTTGCAAATCGCCCCCCAAGACTTTTCTACTCAATATGTTTTTTTTTTTGCTTAATTGTCCCTATGTTTCCCCTTTTTCCATCCCCCGTGGTTTTAATGCGTTCAAAATTTTCAACCCGTACGTTAGACCCTTGAACCCGGTTTTTTTAGTTCCCTTTCCTCATGATCTGGGATCCTTGTTTCATCCCGCGTTTCTAATTTCCTAAAGTGAACCCCTTCTCCCTCCTTTTTTCTCCAGTGCCCGTGCGTCCCCCTACGTGGTTCCCCATCCAGAGTGGTGTTGTTCGGGTTGAATACCTTTGGTAACCAAGCTACTCTCCCTTACACATCCCTTCTTACCACCTCCGGGCGAAATTCACCACCCCCATTTTATATATTGCCGGTTCAAAAAGTTAATATATTACCTTATACTCCTTTAGTCATTTTTCTGCGACCCCAGTGAGGCGAGGTGAGTTTTCCGTTTATTTTTTTTGTTGATACGGTAATGATCCGGGCTAGGTTGGTTTTTTTGCAAGCCCTTGAAACTGCCCTCGTCCTTCTCTTTGGTCTTTCCTTTTTACGGGTTTTTCCATCCAGCTTAGTGAATTTTTGGATAGTTTTTCCCTATTTGCTTTTAGTCGTGAAATTCTTTTCCATCTTCCTTTAGTAACTCATGAGCGTCCCCCTCTTCAAATTGTATCCCCTCCCCCCTGTCTTACGACAAGATTTGTTCGAGATCTCTATTCGTTCGTGATACTTAGTCCAGCAAGTCATCTGCATTTTGTCCACCTCTTTCCCCCTCCTGCCCCAGTCTCTTTTCCCTGAAGCGCCGTAGCCAGAGTTCGCACTAGTAGTAATTGGTCTTTGCTGCTGTCCGTGGGTCCTTTATCTCTTGGCCCGCCATACTATGAAGTTCCGTCTTTCAGGGCTTTAAAACAAAAAAACCTGTTGCCCTCACAAGGTTCCCTTTTTGAAACGACAGTCTTGGAGAAGTTTTTTTTAAAATTTCTGATCGGATTTAGGAACAACTTTTTGTCTCCCTTTAATTGATACGCCAATCGACTATCTCCTCTCTCCCCTTTCTTCCCCCCCCCTATCAGTCCACACCTCAGCCATCCGTTCTGACCTTACAACCCAACCCAATCGATTTCCATAATAATTTATTCTCTTTACTCCTAAAGTTTTTGTGTTTGATAATCTATTCTGCTGTAGCCTCTTGTTTTGACGTGGTTTCCTCCGTAAAGAACTGCTAGGCGTTTTTGTAGATTGAGCTCTTTCTTGAGCTCTTTCGATGAGGTCCTATTCCTGCTCGTTTCTTTCAATGCAATGGAGGACATTTTTCTTTCCCCCTCACTCTGTACCTCCCCTTTTCCCAACCAAAAATGTTGCCCATCTTCGCAATCCAGTGTCCTGGACTTCCATGTTTTTCCCTCCCCTTTTTCGTCAATCGCTGGCTTGCCCATGCGTCCTCGAAATTACTTTATCTCACTCTTTAAAATCTTTCAGCTGAATATGGACTGTCTCTTTCTTTCATGTACCGTCTTTCAACTGGTGGGTGTTTGAAATCCTTTTTCAACCTCGCCGGTATATCTCTTTTTTGCCTTCCCCCCTCCGGATGCCCGCAGGGAAGTCCCGCGAACCCGCTCGTCAAAACATTTCTCATCCGGATTTATTTGCGCCCCCTTATTAATAGAGGGACCCTCGAGATCTCCTTGCTATTTACCACCTTCCTTTTCCCCCCCAGTAAGAGACCCAACAATGCTTTTCCACTCCCCCGCTCCCCCAATTACATGTGCTGCCCCACAACCAGTTTAAACACCTTTTTTAAACCGCCCTTCCCGCTCCTTACAGGGCGCGGCTCTTCCCCCAAAAGAAAGCCAAAGTCTCCCCTTAACCCCGTCCTCAAACCCCCAAACTCGCACCTAATCGCAACCACACTCCGCCAATTTTCCTTCACCCTTCTCTGGTTTATCGCCTATATTCAACTTTTTTTTCATTGGTCTTCACATAGGAGTTCCTGATAATCCCGGAGGATGGTATAGAATTGGGATTTTTACTTTCTCGTTTATTTTTTTCCCCCTTACGGTCTTTCCCCCTACCAACAACGGATATTTTCTTTCTTCACCCCCCCCCCTGCTGACGCTTGCCCAATTTAGAATTGATGGCTAGACCGAGGCTCCTTCCACTACAAGACCTCCGCGAGATTCAATTTTTCCCAAGTATTGGCAAACTACAATCACACTATGCTTTGCTTCTCTGGGGGCCCGTACTGGTCGTCTCTTTTACCAAGAGGTGACCCCTTTCCCCCCTGGTTTTTGTTCCCCATATGGCAACGTCTTGAAACGCCATCCTGAGACTTCTTTCTATTTTCGGGTGCATATTGCCAAGACTTGTGTCTTTCCGAGTTTCTGTTTTTCCCCCCTTCTTTAGCCATCTCTCCATGTCACTTCTCGAAATTCCCCTTTAATCTCAGGTTGCTGACTGCCAGGGTCCAACTCCTCTTCCCCTGGGCGGAATGAAGTCCACATCTTTCCTTTTTCCCTGTCCTTTCGGAGCTTCTCCAACCAGTAGACTCCCCCTTATTTTCAGCCCCCCCTGCACTCGCAATCTTTTTTTGTGCCTGATTTGGCCAAACATTTTTTCGGTTTCTCTCTTCCTTTCTTGAGTCCTCGGGCTTCGAAGATACAACGTCGACCAGCGTCAGGGATGGCGAAATTCCCCAGATTTTCCTTTTTCGTCCTTGACTTCCCCCGTTTTTTTGTCTGCCGCCAATCGTTGCGGGGACACGCCTCTGTCCGTAGCCCTATGTCCGATCGATGCCCGTTTCCTCTTCTTTTTCTGCAGAAGGATGCCCTCTTTTTTTGATTTTTGCCCGATCCTGGATGGACCCGTCTTCCTGTATTTGAAGGTTTTAAAACGTAACTTCTCAAACTTCCATGAAAACACCATAAACACATTTTGCCTCCTCGGTTTTTGGCAGTGCCTTCTTCAAAAAACTTCCCGCGTTTGAAGAGAAGGCGTTCTGCCCCAGGTCCCCTGCGCTCGCTGTCTATGTCCCCTTGGGCATCGCAAGTAATAAGGCCCGGCCGACCTGTTTTTGGTCTTTTTCCAAAAATGAAAAGACTATTTTCCCCGTTCTGACCAAGTGACCTTTTGCGGGAATAAATTTCCTCACGTCCAGTCCATGCCCGCTATGCACGCTGACTGGAGAATTGTGATGATGTTTTTAAATGAGGACGGAACAGATTCCTTATGATGCCCCTCAAAGCCCATCCTATCGCAGCCTCATCCCGTCTTTTTCCCCCCCCTTTTTCCAAAGTACCCCAGCGACGCCCGGCCCCGGCCACTCGGCAGAGCTTTTTCGTACTTTTTCGTTATCCAATCATTTTCTTCCAGAAGTTCTCCCTGTCCCCATAGAACTAGGCGATCTGCAATTGCCCCACTTTTTTCACCCAAACTCCTCCCCCTCCTCGACTTTCTTTCCCCTGCGATTTCTGGGACGTGGAGTCATCTGCACAAGGGAGACCCCCCTTAGAGTCTTCTCGCAACCGCGATATAGGGAATCTTTTTTCTTCCCTTTTTTTTTTTTCAAACCTGACTTTCGCTCCATGAGTGGCCTTTGATATCCTTCTCTTAAGAAGATTCATGAGCCGCCCTTCTGACTTGCGTAGATTCCCTCTATTCTCCCTCCCTTTATCACTCTGACCCTTTTTCTTGACGCGATTGAACCGGCCTCCAAGACTGTTTGATAAACCCCCGTCATGTACCTCTCCAATCTGCCTCCCCCTTTCCATTTCCAATATGTAGATTTAAAACCTATTGCCAACGCTCCCGGATAATGATTTCTTGATCAACCCCCACCCAACACCCTCCTCGCCCCCACCGCACCCCTGTATTGACCCCACCGTAAAAATCACCATATTCCACCTGCACCTACTCCTCCCGCTGTTTCTTATTGACGCTAGACTCCCCCTGACCCCCCTTTCCGTCAACTCGATCTTAATAATCCAGGCTGCTCTCCACCCAACTCTCTTCGTCCTACCCAAGAAGGCGCTTCTTTGTCTACCCTTCCGTCTATATCCCTGCCAGGAGCAGTCACTCTGGCCGAATTCGAGAATATCCGTTTCACCACTTTTTTCCGCTTTTCCCCCGTCACGAAGTCTTTTCTGAGGAGAGGCTTTATTTTCGACCGCCGCAGTATTGATTTTTAGATGAAAAATTTATTTTCAAGTACTCAACTATTCCCTCTTCTTTCCCCGTTTTCTTGGGGTTGTCCTTCGGCCTGCCCACTTGGCTCTTTTTCAGGTGCCTTCTCAGTCGTGTTTCTTTTTGGATTACGGTTCATTTCGACCAACCTCCAAGCGGCCTGTTGCCGACCTTCCCATGCCCCCCAATCCCTTTCCCATTTCTTTTTCGTCCTGGTACTGCTGCCCCGCCCCGTTTTTCTGAGCACTTTCCTCAGCAGAGGTTTTTTTTTTTCTTATCATCCTTCTATCCTCGGCACTGGCGATGCCGGTCTGTGAGTCAACACCCCCGACTCTTTATTTTTAAACCCTTCCCTGCTGTTCATT
>Ga0179591_1273720_pt1 | contig 17401 bp, 19 predicted proteins | sample CZOMad2_1_08_16f_FD_182891 | JGI IMG/M metagenome (GOLD analysis project Ga0179591, IMG submission 182891) | Vadose zone soil fungal communities from Angelo Coast Range Reserve, California, USA - CZOMad2_1_08_16fungal (PacBio error correction) | ecosystem: Environmental > Terrestrial > Soil >... | reverse complement strand
ACAGATGGAAACGCAGTTGATCCTTTTTATTGGTCATTCAGCTGCTTCTTTTTTGGCAAGGAATAGCTTCTCTGTTTTCTTTTTCGGCCCACGCTCGCTTTCCCAAAAAATGAAAATTTCGTGGAACCACGCTTTCCCTATGTTAAATTCCCTGGAGGACTTTGAAGTTTTCCCCCGGTCGTCCCGTCCAGTTTTTTTTCTGTTTTTGACTCCCATTGTCTGGCGGCGCAGTCCTCTTCCTTCTTCTTCCCTTCTCCAAAGGAGTCTCCTCCGCCTCGGATTCATAGGTTCAAGATGAAACACTCTAATCCCTACGTTGTTGTTGTTGCTTTTTTTCAGCTGAGTTAAACTAGGACTTTCGTCCTTGGCGCCTCTGCAATTTCGCCTAACTACGACCCCCCCCCCTTTTCCCCCCCTCCCCCTCCGTTCCCCCACCACCCCCCTTTCTCCCCTGTTCCCGACCAGCTCACGGTTTAAAAGAGTTCCAGTACTTAGTGAAAATTTAAACAATAGGTCCCTCCTTGCGTGTTATTTTATTCCCCTCCCTTCTTGTTTCATCCCACCGTTTCCGTTGAAGCGCAGGCGGTTTGGTTCTTTCTGCCGTTCCCTTCCCAGCGCCTTCATTACCTCCGGTCGCCCCGGCGATTTTTGCAAGCAGAATGTCTCTCTGTCCTGTTCCAAAGCAGGAGACATTGGTTACCTCATGATGCTTGCCAATGTCTTCCCTTTCCCCCGATGCCGTTTGAGGCTGAAATCGGATCCATTTTTTGCCAACCCTCCCCCCTTCCCCCACGAAGTGTTTCTCTTTAACCAATTGAACGGTGTGATTAAGGCTTCATCAACCCCTCCTATAAAGACTTCGCAGTGGGCTCCCGCTCAACTCCCCCTTTCTCCCCTCCTCGCCTCCGACACTTTCGCTTTTCCGGTTCCCCCCCCTTCCCCCCCGGCATTTGAAGAGAAAGGGAGCTTATGGCCCCATGACTTGCCAACGTTTTTTAATGACATTAACGCCGAGGGTCGCAAAGTGGCGACCGCTCCTTTCCATTTTCAAGATGGATCGCTCCCCTCCTTGAGTATTTTCATAGTTTCTGAGAAAGAAGGGCGATCACGGCTGTGATTCCCCGGTTTTTTCAAGCCGCCTTCTTCAACGGCCACGACCTCCCTTCCCTAGTTTACCAAACCTCTCTCCTGTAATTCCCAAGGGCTACGGTCACTTAGTGTTTTTCTTTTTAAGGAGCCGCCCAATGGGAGAGGTTGCCCTTCCTTAGGAGCGCGTGTTCGCAGGCTGATTCGCCAGTAATGCGTACCAGTTTTCCCCCTAGGCACTCCGTAATTCCTGGATTCCAGATGCGGTTTTGACCTCCCTCTCCGGCCGGCACCTTAAATGGAGGAGAAGATCAAAGTCCTCTTAGCGCTACTGTCCTTCCTGCCCGATTCCCACCCTCCCAATACATCCGCTTCTTGGTTTCCTGAATAATCGGACTTGAAATCTCCGGATTCTCTTCCACCTTGCCCCTCCTTACCCCACCCACCTGCTCTATGTCCCTCTTGATCGAAGTTTCACAAAGCCCTCTTCCCAGAGGAAATAATTTTCCCTTTTTTCCCCCTAGTGTCGCGGGCTCCGATGACATTGCCCTGCGTTTCCTTTTTCCACTATGTCAACGACCCCAGATGGGAAATTTTTGGGCAACGTTATATGGTAGTTGAGCTTTTCCCCCAAAACCCATTCTCTGAAGAGCCCCTCTGGATGTATATGATCCCCCCCCCACAGTTGATAACATTGCCATCTCTTCTCCGCATATTTCCCCCATCCCGGCAGCGTTTCCAGTTTTTCCTCCCCCACCGTTACGACCTATTCTCGGCAATAATCACATCATGGTTGTTGAGCCTTCCGTTTGCCGAGCTTAGTGTAGGTCTTTGATTCAATTGACTCGCCCCCGGTATTGAACTATTCTTCTCCTCTCATGGACATTTTTACAACCGGCTGGGTTCTTCCATAAGGCGCGGGAAGTTAGAATGGGGTTTACGCTCCGAGCGATCAGTTCTCCCCGTGTATATTCCCCCTTCGTTCAACCTCCCCATTTCCCTTCGCCCCTTTCCCAAGATCTTTTCAAATGTCATATGAGAAAGTATTGACCGCATGAGATGACCCCCAGGCCTTCCCCCAATCAATGGGTTTTTGTTTGTCTTTTTTTGTTTTTTTTGGAATGGGTGCGGCGAGATGATTTCTGCGCTCAATTGTTTCAATTGAAGTGAGCCCAGTCGATTCATGTCCTCATTATACCAATGCCCGTGGGATCGAGCCTTGGTAGCCCCTTGGCGTCACTCACAGGGCCTTTTCGATCCCTTTCTCTTTTAGTGTAACACGTGGGAAAGGTATGTTGAGGCATCTTTGCGGAAACCGCATAGTGAAGCCGGCAGTTGCCTTTGAGTGTAATCTTCCTTGAACTTTCTCCTCCTCCTACAAGGTCTACAAGAAGCCGAAGGGTCTTCCCCTTCCCGCCCTCCGCCCTTGAAAAGTATGACCGGAAGTAGAGAACCCAAACCCCGGTGTCCGGAGCCCACTTGGCATTACCGAGGCTCCTTTGCAATTGTTTCTTTTTCTCATCGGTTTTTTATCTTTATTGACGGTTGGAACTCGTCAAGGAGGTATGGGCTCGCCGTCTTTCTTCCCACCCAGGATTATGAATGGATACTGACCCCATATCTGTGTTCCTCTTCCCCTCTCGAGTTTCTCCCTCTTTCAATGTCCATGCTCGATTGGCCCTCTTTGGTTCCTACTGCAGCGATTGATTATGACCTCTGGCAAGTCCCCCCCTGCGCGTCCAAATGTCCGAGTGAGGCCAATTTCCACCCGGTGCCCTCGAACCTTTTTCTTCCTGGCGATGTTTTTATTCGGTGCGCTTGGTTCCCCCCCTGAGATCGGGATAGGAGTTTGCGACGAGATACAGCCTTGCTACCCCTTCCAAAGTAATTTTCCCCCCGTCCTTTGACGCGTTTGTCGGATGATGCCAATGCCCTTTCCTCGTTTTCATACTCCCCCCTTTCCAGCTCGATTCACATGGAGGAAGAAGGATTTTTTTCTGGATGGTTTCAACGTCCCCCCTCTGAAGCTTATACCGTTGTCCATCATGGTTCATCCCTCTTCTTCCTTTTTTTCTGCTTTCATTCCGCCTGGCTCGGGTGTCCTTTCCAGCTCCTTCCCCCCGCCTGCACCCGGGGTGTTTTTGAAAATATAGCTGAATAAAATAAAGCTCGGGACATATTGGTCCCCAGTTCTGGAAGGGTCGGTCCAGCTGTGTGCACCTGAGACCCATTTACCCCTCGGTGTGAGGAAGGTTGACAGGCGATGGAGAGCAGCTCGGCCGTTTCTTCAGCGCGAAAGGTGCTGAGTTTCGCCGGAAGCGGCTATGAAATGGTGACCCTCCCCCCCCCCTGCTTGACCAACTCTCCTCATACTTGTGGTGTTTTGGTGGGTCAAGAGGTGAGCAGACGAATGACTCACTGCCCCCGAAGGTCCCAGGGTGTCGCTCCATCCCGCCCTGCTAACCCCAGTCCCCTCCCCCCCCCCTGTTTTTTTTTTTTTTTTTTTTTTTTTTTTTTTTTTTTTTTTTTTTTTTTCTTTTTTTTTTTTTTTTTTTTTTTTTTTTTTTTTTTTTTTTTTTTTTTTTTTTTTTTTTTTTCCCCTTCGCCGGTGGCACACCTTCCCCTTCCCTCCTTCCTTTCACCCGGTACTGTGATTGTCAACTGAGAGTGTAGCAGGGTTGAAGCTTTCCTTGGGCCGGTAGGCGCAGTCGGCATTCAAGCGGCCAGGATCCGGCCCGGCCCAGTCCCTTGAGTATTCCTCGGCAGGCCCAGCTCCCCTTTTTCTCCTTTTTCTCATCTACCCAAAATGTGAAAATGATGATGCCGGCATGTGGTTTCATGACACTTAATGAACTTTTGAGGCTAACAGGCGGTCCCTTGTTTCCTCCCCGCCACCACCCCAGTTTCCCCCTCTTTAACCGTACTTGAACCGGTTTTCCTTTTTCCCCTTCCCCCAGTATCAAATCCCATCCGACTTCTCGAGTGGCGCCTTTTTTCTCCAACAGTTCAAGTACATTCGCCGCCGACAATTTACGTTTAAGTCTCCCTTCCCCCCCCTCACATCGGACAAAGTTCCCTCGCCCTTTCTCTTTACTGCCCTGGAAGGTTCCCATCAGCCCTGGGAAAGGATGATTTACACAGTCGCCTCGTCTTACCCTTTCACGATGGATATGCTCCCTTCCCCGAGCGAGCAACGCATCTTTCTTTCTTCCCGATGTCCCGGAAGTGTATCCTTCTAGTTCATAAAGCCCCCGCTCGTGCACAGCCGTGAAGTCTATCCGGCCCCTGACCCCTCTCCCCCTTTCAATCCAAACGTATAATCCAGTTCAAGACTAGGCAGAGGTTTTGTCTGGAGTCCTTCCTCTTAGGCCTTCATTTGAATGGTTTTCCTGCTTATGTCATCCCTTCTTCCTTCCCTGTTTCTGGTTCGGAGTCGAGAATGAGTCGGGTACCTTCCCATCAAAATTGAAAGGCTTATTTCCCCTCCGCTGGGTGATCCCCCCAGCATATGCCGCCCTCCCTCCTACTTTAATTGGATGAACGAAGCCAGAAAAGTGATCAGACGGACTCCCGTGTAAGCCTCTTGCTACCAGCCCTTCTCCGTAAATTTGCCTGTTTTCTAATTAAGAGTTCCCCCCATTGAAATACTAATTTCTTCTCCTTACGTGAAAACCACCAAATTCTGGAGGAATCTCTTGAGGAGACCCAGCCACCAGCCCCTCCTTTTTCTTTGCCCTTTCCCGTAATTTCCTCAGAAGGTCGTTCTCTTGCTGTGTTTCACCCTTGACCATTGTCATATGCGTTAAATTTTCCGAGTCCCTCCCTTGAAAGCAATAGAGACACGGGAATCCTTGGCTTCCCCGATCCCAACCCTCTATAAGGCCCTTTAGAACGCGGATTTCCCTATGCTTCACCACACCCCGTACCACTTTCCCCTTGATGAGACTCCTATTTCAATCCCTTGCGTTTGCACGTTTCCTCACCGAAAATATTAACTAATCTCGTCATCCCTTTGGGTTGTTCTTCTCTTTTGACGAGACTGTATTTTTTTATTCACACTTCCCCTCGCGGGATTTGACCTATTCGTCATCTCCATCCAGGTGGGGTGAGATAATCCGGGCTTTCAGTAGCATGTTTTGGTTCGCTCCTTTGAGCCCCATATATTTCTTCCTCTCTCTCGCTTAACCTCGTCGTTTCAACTCCCAGTGCTTCCCTTTCTTCCCCCCCAGCCAATGTAATTGTTTAGATTCTCGAGTAAGTCAAGACTTACTGCAGAAATCTAGGGCGGGTGGCCTGTTTTTGGTCGCGTTCTGCCCTTTTTCTCCCGCTCGAACGAGGAAGGCGGGGGGTTTTCAAGCCAAGATCTCCCGTCTTGTATTCAATGCCGCTACCCCCCCCCATGAGGCGATGATCCTCGGGTTATGTTCCATAGTTAGGTCCAGGGCCGGCTCATTTTTGAGCCTTGTTCGATCTGTGGCACCAGCTTATCTCTTCCGTCCTGGCCTCCTTGAGAGATACCCCCGGCATCTTTCATTTTCGTTTCTAGTGTCCCGTGTGTTCTCGTAACGAAGCCACCCCGGGCAACCAACCTCCGAATTGCTGCATACTCCCTCTCACAAAATGAATGAGAAGGGCGCTCCCACCTCCTTTTACCGACTACCGTATCCCCGACTGGTTGCCATGTCAGGCAGAGGCCTTTTATCCCCTTTTTCCTGTTTATTTCTGTGACGGATTTAGGATTTCTCCATTTGACTCAAAGTCTTCTTACTCTTTTTTCCTGACCCCCTATCCCATATGCTTCTCGTCATTAGAATGTCTCATTCCTTCTCCCCCTTTTCATATGGATTCCAGTAGTAGTGTCAATCCGCTTCTGGTTCTCAATGTGCCCCTTCCTTCCCCCTTGAGAGGCCTTGTACGAGTTCTGCTGCAACTTCACCGGCCATCTGAAATTTTCCGGCGGCGGACTTGCCCCCCTTCCCTTTGCTTTTTATATCGAGTCGGGATAGGAGTTTCTCAGCTTGAATGAACGCATCTGTTTACCCCGTTCAATCCCAGGTTTTTAAACTTTCCCTTTTTCTGGCTTACTGGAAGGATGACCCCGATGTTGCCCTAACCGAGTAGAGTAATGACAACTGACCTTGCCTGCCTCATTCCCTATCTTCTTAATTGATTTTCCCCCTGCTTAGACCTCCCCTTCGACGTTCGTTCTTTTCGACTTTCTCTTCTTTCGTCAGTTCATTAAGGATTTTTGTGATGGATGCTTTCGCATAAGGACCCCGTGCTAACCGACAGCGGTGATTTAACCAATTCTTGTGTCGCCCCCCCACCATCGTGCTCAGGCCTTTTTTCCAGCCTTAAGGTCCGTTATCTTTGTCCCCCCTTCCTACGTGTCCTCTTTCCTTGAATGGATGAGGAGTGCCCTTTGATTTTTGGACCTTTGCGCTGGTCAGTACTTCGAATGGAAAGTCCCTGCGTCCTAGGTGGAACCCTTGCCCCTCTTTCTTTCCTCCCTCTCCGTTGTTGTTGTGTTTATCTCTCTGTCATTCTTTTTCCCCCCCCTCGTAAGCCGCCGGGGTCGCCTTGGCAACTCGAAAGGAAATACTACGGAATCGGCTCAATCCCGCCCCGGCGCCCCAGTCCCGCAAAGAATGTAAATTAGACGGTTTCCAAAGCGTCCCGTCCCTGTCCTTAACCTCTTCCCCCCTCTCTCTTTTTTTCTTTTTTCACGCAGATTTTTCCCCTCACCCCCCTTTTTTCTTAAGGCGGTTGAAAGGTACTCAGAGTAAACCCCCTTAAAGACGCCAGCGATTACTAGGCCAGAAAGGAGATGAGGCAGGGCCACCTTTCCTTTTCTTTTGCCTCCTTCTTCCATCCCAGCGGAAGAACTTGGCGAAATGCATTTTTTTCGTCCCCTTCCACTTTTTCTTTCATAAATCGACCTGGGACTGGTAGTGCTGAACCTTAGGGTTTTCCTTGTACCATTCAATCCTGTCCCCCCAACCGCGTACTTTTTCCCCTTCCGTTTCAACCGTGACTTGACCCCTTGGCTTATTTCTTTTTGTGGAATGAATATAGACTTAGAGGTGCTTGCCTTCCCCGAAGTTCAAGACCCCTCGCCGTCACTCTCTTCTTGTTTTCCCCCCATTGTTTCCCCTCCATACAAGTTCCCCCCTGCCATTTCTCTTCCCTGCCATGATTTTGCCAGAAGCAGCCTTTAAGAACGCCGAGGTGAAAAGGCCATAATCCCATTGACTGGGTTCCTCTTTTGAGATCTACCTTCACTTGACGCCTCAGATGATCTTTTTTCATTCCGATTAACGGCAGTAGATTAGATGCTCACCGGTTTGCGCCCCAGAAGACGTTTATGTTTCACCGGAGAACAACCCTCCCTTCCAAGTCCCACCAGCTTTCCTTCGTGTCCTTCCCCCGATCGGTCAGAGGGGTGTAGGAGGATATAGGCCCATTTTCATGGGTCTGCGGTAGGCAGGTGTCCCTCGGCGGACTTTGGTTTTCGGGGCGGCCGGCGCGAAGCCTGTCCCCCCCCCTTTGTCACGGCCCCCCAAGCAGTTGATTACACGCTGCGTTGATGTTTGCACGATGCCGAGCACTAAGAATTCCGCTGGGTCCCAGTTTATCCTCACCCGGGTCTCTGATTCTCCCTTTTCAATGTCAGAGATTTTTTACCATTACTTCGCTTTCGGTGGGTACCAGCGGCCTTAAATCCGGTGCCTTCTCCCCCGTGAAACCCCACTGCTCGTCCTTTGCCCCTCCTTTTCTCTGCTCCCACCCCACCACTTTAGAAGGAAAGTGACTTCTTCCCAGACGGTCGTCGCTTTTTTCTCTAACCTTCCCTTCCTTTTCCCTTTGCAGAATGGTTCTGAGTCGCCCTCCGTAGGTCCCGCCACTGGCTTGTATTGGTCCGAAACAAATGCTACTGACCCGGATCGCCGTTTTACTGCTCACCCCACCGGTTTCTACCCGGCCATGTCTAGGACGCATATTTACCTCCCAGAGGTCAAGTTTAAAGACCTGGCCACCCCTTTTGAGAGGCCCTTCTTCTCTTTTTTACGAGCCCGTTTTTTTTGATCGAGATTTGGAAGTCCTTATAGTTTTCAGGTTTTTCCTTTCACCCGAGAGCCCTTTTTTTAAGATTTTAGGAGAGAGACGGTAATTTTGACAAAGTGGTGGTTTTCTTCCCTCTCCCCCGGCTAGAGGCCAGGAGCATTGGTGGGGTAGATTCCCCCCTCTCCCCTATAAGTTTCTGCACGTGTTCGATGGCCTCCCTTTAACCTTCTTTCTTACCTTTGAAAGAATATAGTTGCCGTGCTGACCGTCATGAGCCTTTCCTCCCACCTTTCCCCAGGAGTAAATCACTTTTGCTTGTTTGGCTGTTGTCGCGGCTCTCTTTTCTTCCGGATTGGTATTTTGAGCGTTAAGGTTTTTGACTTTTTCTGAAAGTCGGGATTTTCAATTGCATTCTAAACAGCCCTTCCCGATCCTTTATTGTAGCCCGCTTTCTCAGGAAACTACTCGGGAGCGTGTTTTCGATCTGTGCCTCACTCTTACCAGGTTCTTCTTCTTCGGTTATTTTCGTGCGAGATCCCCCCGCCCTTTTTTCAGCCGCTTGACTTGTTGAATCTTCACTTGGACCATTAAGCCTTTCGTCGCCCCCCCCCCGAAGCCTCATTTTTTTTCCCTGTACAGCCCTCCCCATGCCCCCATCCTTCGTCCGAGGAGACTAACACAATATGGGGACGCCCTTGTCCAAGAGGTTTCCATCTTGTTGCCATCTCTCCGGGGATTCTTTTTCTTCTTTCGTGACCCCTTCGGAGTCGGCTTTCCCGTCTCCCCCTTCCCTTTTTTTTCTCCCTCTAAACGACATCGGATGGGACCAAATGCTTTCTCCTGCTTTTCATAGAATGGAGAATCTCCCCCCCCTTCCCCCCTTCTCTAGAGGCGTCCTTCTGCCCTCGTAATTCCCATCTGGAAACTTAATGGACCGTCCAATTTCCATGGCGGGAGGTACGTTCCTGTGATTTCCCTTTCACTTAACGGAACTGTTCCGGCGGCGTCCGGTTGGCCTCGTTCTCCTTTCTCATGTAGCATTAGGATACCATGCCGCGAGATGACAGCCTGCCGACCCCGGTTTCCCTGCACGTGTGAAACCGTTCGTTGCACTTGCCCTGGTTTTTTCAGGGAGGATTCCCATTCCCTCCCTTTTTAGCCAAACCGTTTTAAGCCCCCAAGAAATGGACATGCAGTTCCCCCTCCCTTTTTTTTTTATTGTTCCCCTTTCCGAGGCCGGCCCTCGAGCTGGAGCCGTCTGCTATCCTTTTCTGCCGGGCCCTTTACCTCTCTGTCTATGAGACCAAAAAGCTGCAACGACGTTGGTGTGCTGTGCAACACTCTTCTGATTGACCTCCCCCCAAACACGCGTCCCCTCCCTTTTCATGTGTTCCCGTTCGGCAGGAATGTCCTGCGGTTTCCTTTCCTAGTGAAATTGTGAGGGAAGGTGTACCGCCCAGTGTGGTCTTGCGGCGCCCGCGTTTCCGGTGCTTTTCCTTTCCTCTTTCTTCGGCGCCTTCGCGGCGTATTCCTCGGTTTCAAGATTTTTTTTTTTTTTGTCCCCCAATCATATTTCCCCTTTGTGTTTTGAGAGAGATGGGTAAGAGTCCTCAGTTTCGGCCCTGCAAAATGCGCCTTTACCTTCCTTGCCCCCTTTTCCGCACATCCGTCCCCCATTTCCTTCCCCACATCACCACCTCTTTTCCTTCGCGGTGGACCCCCTCTTCCGTCCTTCCTTCCCTTTTTCACACTTTAGGTAACCTTTTGTGGTGATTTTATCACGAAGTTCAGCACCAACCGGTTGGTGACACGCGTTGCGGTGTAATTGTATGCGGGTTCCATTTCCAACACTCCCTTCCCCTTCTCTTACCCATGGTCCCGGAAGAAAGGAGACCCGCGGAATGCCCTCTCCGCTGTTCCGAGAGTATAGTTTACATCCCAAAGGAAGAAATGGCGCATGCTTTGGAGGCCGGCTGGACTTGGCAGTCCCCCCCCCCGACTTCGGGTCTGTTAACTAGTAGGGATGGTCAATCCTCAACCACCCTTTGCCGTGGGCAATCCCGTCCCGTGCCCCTTCACCTGGTAGTCCATATAGCCATGATGAAAAGCCACAGCACTTCTCGCCGTTTTCTGCCCCCCTTCTCACCCGACTCCCTACATTCGCCGCGTCCACTTTTCTTTCCCTTTTTACCTTTCCCCTCACCTCGTGCCCTTTCCTCGCAATTTGATGGATTGTTAAAGAATTACATCAGACCTGACTCCTTTGAGGGGACGCCCAAAGTCGCCTCTTCAGCACATTGGTCCCCTCTTCGATGCTTTCCTTTCTGAGCTCGCATCCTCTATGTTTTTTTGAAGAATAAGTTTCAGAAGGTTGAGAAAGACGGTTTCCAGCCTCCCGGCCTAGTGTTAAAAGGAAATCCAACTATACCATCACTCTTCACTTTTCCCCCCGTCCGTGATTACTTTTTTGCCGGCCCACCTCTTTTTGGCGTCTTCCTTCCGCTGATTAAGTTTAAGGGTGCGATTGAGGAGCACCTTCGGAGGAGGGGTCTCTTGGCGGCGTTGCTCCTCCTTAGTCATTGGGCCTAGGCACTCCGGAACCTTCGGCTTAAAGATGCGTTGCCTATAGACCCTTATGAACCGGAAAGACAATTTTAAGATGGAGAAAAGAAGTATTTCGAATTCTTCTGCGATCATTCCCCTCCTCCCGTGGTATCCCCTGAAATTATCGATCCCGGTATTTTTTTTTGTATCCCGCTTCCTCCCGGCTAGTAGTATGAACTACGCCATGATAGCATTTTTTTGATACTCCTCGACCTTAACCCCTCCCCCTTCTTTCGAAGCAAGTTTAAGTCTTCTAATGACGGTCTTCTTTGATTCGCCCATAACTTGATTCACTGGTTTGAAGGTACGCCATGTTGAACGCATCGTTTTCCCCAGCTACAAGGCCCATACATATCTGTATCGTCAGCGAAACCCACCACCTCTCCTCTTCCCTTCCTTTCTTTATATTCTCCCCCCCCCCCACCCTGCGTTCTTAGCGGAGCGACGACCCTGGAGATTCCCACCCTTCACAGACCTCCCCTGGCAAGCTCTCCTTTTTCCCTTCTCCCACTTTTTTTTGTTGTTTGTGTTTCCTTTTTTGTTTTTTTTTTCGCTCTATGTCCGTAGCCTTTGTCTGGTCTTTGCCGTTTTACCCTTTACCTTGGGATTGACCCGGGTTAATCTCCTTTGCCCCCCCTTTTATCAAAAGGGTTTGTGGGATAGACATCCGGTCCTCTCGGTCCGGCAGGGGTGTGTTTTCCTCTTTATGACCTATCAGTGATTGCCCGTGTATCGAGGACCCCTGGTTACCACGCTAAAAGTTACACCCCACGATATTCAAGTTTCTAGTGCTCCCCCTCCCCTATCGACCTTCATGAGCAGCTTCCCCGTTCTTGTAAGACCTGGGCGTTTTTTTTTGGGCTCATAGCAGGAGGGATAAGAGGGTGTATGATTTTTTTGTGAACAGGTTACGCTAGAACCCCGTGCGTCTTTCAATGAACTTTATTTCCTCCCCATTTTACAGTTGATAATTTATATGTACGAATCGGAGTGACTGAACCAGGTTGCCTCGTCTAAGGAGTGGTCTTAGATCTTCGTGGAAATAACTTATTCCAATTGTCTTCTTTTCCTGAGCAGAGTCCTACCCCCTCATTGGGGTTTTTGTGACTGGAAGACGCCTTGTTATGGCCCCTTTCCCAATTGTACGATTCGCCCCCTTTCTAAGTTACGAACACTCCTCCTCCTTGTAGGACGAACAGCAATCGACATGCCCATTTGAAGGGAAGCTTCAGTTCCGACACACCCCGGTGACAAAGATGATGATGATTCTTTTTGCTGTCTTAGGATTTGTATAGGTTGATTAAACGAGCGGTGTGCCGGCGCTTATGCTCCCCCACCTCCAGGCTAGACCTTTCCTTCCCATCATGCTTCCCAACTATGATGCTCGATATTAGACTGATTTCCCCCTCCCCCTTGCCCGATTAGGAGTTGTTGGCCCTCGGGTTTTGGCATGTCCATTTGAGATTGCTCTTGCCCCCCCTTCTGGACCCCAATCCTCTTCCTTGGCTGCCCTGTACAGATGGGAGGGACCGGTAAAACGGCCGGAAACTGGCGGCTCCCTTCTGGAAGGCGTTTGAGCCATGGCGCCACGGCTTCATCTGGGATTTTAGTTTTTAATGACTATTGCTCATTTCCTTCAGCGGAAAGTATGTCAGGAGTACGGCCGGTTTAATTTGAGGGTTAATAAGAGTTCTCTCACCGTCCCTTTAGAGTAATTCCCCCCTCCTTTGAAGGCATCTGAATCGCACCCCCCGCTGGCAGGAACCCAGAGGAAGAATTATTGGCCATGCTCTTTCTGCCGGGCCAGGTTCAGCCTTTCTCTTGGCCTGTCACTTTCCTCCATACCTTCCCCCTCTTCTCTTCACCGACCTTTTTGCTGAAACTTTGTGCTTTTAACCTCTTTTGTCTGTCTGGCCTGACTGGCTTTTTTTTTGTTTACACTTCCGAAGTTCCCTCCTTTTCTTTTTTGACCCAGGGGGTATTGGTCTTTCTGGACGACTCCGGGAGATGTCGGGCGTGCATTAGCGCCTTATACGTCTAGTGGAACAGACAACCCTCTTTTTTCCCCCCTCCCCCATCCGTTTTTTTTTTTGAGACCTGAGATGGGTCATCTCCTTCCCCCCCCCCTAGATATATAATCTTACCTTCTCCTTTCCTGCAACTGCGCCCTTTTTTTTCATCCGTGAATCCGCTCCCGCTGAGTCCGCTCCAAGATGTAACTTGGGTGGAGTCCCGTCCTCGACTTTCCCCCCCTCTTTCAAGAAGCGCGTGGTGATTTTCTTTCCCAGTCAACACGGTTTTCTGTATCTCCGCTGGTTCCGTGGCCGCAATGAAAATTCCCGATATTACCTTTTTTAAGGAGTGAAGCAGCGCAGGTTATAAGTCCCTCTTTGCGCCTTTTCCAGAAATCCTGCCTCATGGACGAACCCTGTCCTTTTACTTCCTGCCATGTCGAGTTTCATGCCCCCTTCGACTTTTACTTTCGAGATTTTTTTTCCCCTTGAATTTGAAAACAGCAGTGGCACGACGTTCCAACCTTTACTACCCGTTTTGAGGCAGGCTTTCTGGCTCGCGGACATTCCCCCCCGCTATTCCAGACCCTTCTTCCCGCCTTGGGATACCTGTCCCCCGCAGTCTCCAATTCGCGAGACCTCTGCAGTCAGCCTCCATAGTTCAAGGTCCCCTTGACTGTGTATCTTCTTTCAATGACTGGCCATTAATCAGCTCATGTCCATGACAGAGATTTCGTTCCATTCTCGCTACGGAAATGTTCAAGATGGGATGATAATTTAATGCGCTTTAGCACTCATATTTATTGTTCTTCCGCTACTCCCAAGTGGGGGTTCCCCCCCTTTTTGTGGGGTCTCTCAGTCTGTCTTTCTAAAGCCAGGATTCCGGTCCTTTTTCTCCCCCGATTTTCCCCTTCAAGAAGACCTCCTTCTAAAAGTGAAACCTATCCTCGTGGCCTTCCAAGGGACAGTTTAAACACCCCCCCCCATAGTTTTTTCTTCGGACGCACATACTTCGACTTAATGTTCATTTTCTTCTGGAGGTGCCCCCGGCCGGTTTCTCAGGGCTGTCTGAGAAATGCGTCCAAGGTCCGAATTAACTAACTTCATTCTCTCTTTTTCGGGTGAGTTTTCTGCGGCCCCCCAGGAAGACATTGATGGAGGACCACGAAGATCTGACAACGGATACCCTTTCCCGCATCCCTTTTTTCAGTACGCCCTCGGGTTAACTTTGTGAAATTCTCGTCTCCGGTCATGGGGTTGATATCGAGTTCCATTTGCCCAATTTCTTTAAACGTTTGATCTTCACCTGTTAGAGTTCCCTCCTTCTCTCCCCTGAGTGGACCCCTCCCCAAACGAAAAATTTTAGAGGCCAGTTAGTATTATCATTTCTGGTCGGAGGGGCGCACGATTCCATTGATTATGGCTTACAATTGGGGAATCGAACTGTTTTTTTCCCTTCCCTCCCTTGCTCCCTGATATGCATATTGAGCGCCCCCCAAACCCTGACTCCTTCCCCGTGGAGCCTCTGTATATGTTAACCCCACGGTTTCTACACTTGGCCCAATGAGCTTAGACGCCTATTTTTCAATCCCCGTGCTAGGTAAAGTTCCCGAACCTTTCCCGCAACTTCTTATATATATGTATAATAAGTGGTGTTGTCGAGCTGTCTTCCCTAGCCTCGTTGCTGGTCTTTGAGTGGTTAACTTCCAATATCATTATTTAAATAGCTTTTCTACTTTCTCTTTACCCGTTTCCACACTTAAGTTGATGTTCATAGAAGGTGCGTTTACCGCAAGATCATTTTGATTCCCGTTCCCCCGATTTACATCGGCGTTCAACTTCCTTTGCTTCCCCCTCTCAACTTGAACTCATATTACAATGTTACCTTTCATCGTATAACCTTCTCAGAAGAACTCCCTTTCCTCTCCCTTGACTTTTCTGGGTGTGTTATCTTCTGAGCCTGATGGCCTAGACCCGATGATTGATTCGTATCTCAGGAGAAGTCGCCCTTTCCATTTGCCCCTCTTATTCTACAACCCCTCCCTTTCTCCTTAGTTTCTTTCTAATTCGTATCCCCTTTCTTCTCCTTTTTCAGGGATCCTTGTTAGATATTGTGTCTCCCATATTCAGGATTCCGGTCGTCATATGAGCGCCCTTTTTTGCGTGGACTTTCAATTTGAGTGAATCTCCCCCCTTTTACTGCCTTAGCGCCCCAGCAAGAAAATGCTCCCCACGCCCTCCCTAATTTTGAATAAGATTCATGAAAGGACCAGTCTCCTAGGCAACTTCAGCCTCCCCCCCCTCGGTTTGACAATAGCCTTGCCTTCACGCTTGATCTGTTGCATTAGTTAGATGTCGTGAAGTTTTTTAATAGATCTTGTTTCCCTTCTGGACTTTTCTACCTTAGAATTGCTAGCCCCTGATTTTATCTTCAGTAAAATAAAATATGATGTGCTCCTCTAATCGCCCTCCCTCTTAAGTCCCTATCTATTCTATTTCTCTTCCTCCGTTTTTGTCTCCATTCTCTGATTTCTGGACCTTCAGGTCTAATGATTTTTTGAACGTGATAGGAAAGGTCCAATTCCCTCTCCATTTTCGTGCATTCTATCCCAGAATGTTATTTGGGACTGCGTTTTGCAGTGCTCCCCAATTGCGAGATGGGATAGCTTCCCTGCGGTGAATGAAAGATCGCCAAGTTTTCAATCCCTGCGCAAGGATTTGACCCCTTGAAGTGTGTTTTTTCAAGGTATTTCCAACCATCCCCTAAGAGTAAGCCTTACACCCTTCAGTAGTTTCCATTTTTTTTCCCCCTCAATGTGCATCATTTCCTTCTCCCCCTTTATTTCCGTTTTCTGGAAACCTGCTCTCTCACCTCTCTACCGTCTCTGTGTCCTTCCTGCGATTCTCACTTTTATGACGGTTGTAATGTGCGGGTGAGGCTTTTTTTTTTCCTGACCCAACGCGTCACCCCGACCCTTTTGTGCTTCAACTCATTAGTGCCTAACCTTCAACCCCCCGCGCTGTGACCCCTTATGGTTCCAGTTCCGGACGGCTTTCCGATTTTTCCCGGCTATATTTAGCTTGGACTTGGTGACTTTTGATTTTCCAATTTGGGCGCAGTTTTCTTTCTGCAGAGAATTCCTAGTTCGGCCCTCTCTTTTACCAATATTATTTTCTCCTTCCCTTCGTTGTTTGTGTCTAGAGATTGTTTCAGTCTCTTCCCTATGACATCTCCCTCTCCCGTTTTTGGCAGCCTCACGGAAACTGAGACAGGATCCCTTACCTCTGCGCACTTCTGAAACAGTAAAGCACCCAGCTGTAAATTAGCGGGTCCCCCACCCTCTTTTTTCCCTTCCTCCATGACCTGGTCCACATAGTTTCCCCTAGCGTTTTTGCTTTTCTCACTACTTTTCATCCAACCCTTTTCTTTGATTCTTAGACTCCTTCCCAGAGGACCGGAGATTCCTTGCAGTCTCCCATTCACCCGAGGCTTCCCCCTTTCCAAGGTAGCCTTCCCTTTCCCTAAGTTCCTCCATCTTCAAAAATTTCTCTGACGTCCCGAGATAAGGGTGTTTCTTGGCAAATAGGAGGTGCTGGTCCCTTCCCCCCCCTTCCCACCCCAGGCCGTGGAAACTCTTTTTTCCCATTGACTAACCTTGCTGCCCGGCTCATTCATCGGGCAGAACCCACGTTCAGCCGTAAATCCTCAACCCGCCTAAGAAATTCTCCTCCTACATTCTGGGGGCCGTGGTTCACCTTTTGCCATCACGGAAATCCGTTGGCGACTTTACCCCAGGCCTCCTCCTGCGCAGAAAAGCTTCCCACTTTTTAGCTCCTAATCATGGACTTTTGCAAGATTTGATGCTGCTATTCTACCCTGAGCTTTTTGATTTTGGCATAGGTATTATGCGTCGCCTTTTTTTTAGAATGCTATTAGAAAGCGTCGTCCCCCCACCTCCCCCCCTAGTTTCCCCGGAGACCGATCCACTCTTCTACCCCATTTCTCAACCCCACAAGATTTTTCCACAAGTCCCTCATTTTGTTCTTCGGCATTCACTTGGATCCCTTAATGTCAGGGCTGTCGGAGAGTAACCCTTGGCTTGTAGCTTTTTTCTCTTAGGAAGAAAGGAGATTCCCCTCCCCTTCCCCCCCCCCCCCCACAGGTCGGATACATCTTCTTTGTCTTGCCGATGCCGCCTCCAATAAGACCTTCATCATGGAGGCCCGCGATCTGCCTTTGGCCCCTCAACCTGTCAGTACGAGGAGAATTCGTTTAATTCCTTTGTCTAAGAGGCCCTTAAATCCGATGCTCGTCCTTCCCCCCGTTTAAACACCTCTCCCAATGATCTCTGCGGCAATCTGTTGTCCTCCCATTTCTTTTGAAAGCCGGTAAGTCTTCTCAGTCCGTTCAGCTCCTTTCTCCACGCTCCCGAATATGCGTCAGTTTCTCCTTTTTCCCCCCCCCCCCCAAACTTTAGTGAACGAAGATTGCCATCTTAATTTGGATTTCGTTCGACAACATGCTCTGCGTCGGCTTTTCTATCTTCCACCCCCCCCCCCCGTTGATACAATTTCCTGCTCTTCTCCGCCTTTTTCACTCCCTTCGCTTTTTTCAATTTCAAAGAACGCACACT
>Ga0179591_1350028_pt1 | contig 17402 bp, 20 predicted proteins | sample CZOMad2_1_08_16f_FD_182891 | JGI IMG/M metagenome (GOLD analysis project Ga0179591, IMG submission 182891) | Vadose zone soil fungal communities from Angelo Coast Range Reserve, California, USA - CZOMad2_1_08_16fungal (PacBio error correction) | ecosystem: Environmental > Terrestrial > Soil >... | reverse complement strand
TCGTTTACGTAACCTCCTCATTCGGCTCGTTTTGCGTTCCCTTCGACTCTCTAGCTTTTTAATCTTTCGTTCTTCAATCTCAGAGGCTCCCCACTCACATAACGCCGTTGCTCTTCACGCTGTTTCATTCTTTAAATGAAGGTCTGCCCTAACGAGCATTCATGGCCGCTTCTCTTTTTGCGCTATTTCAGGGATTATGAACGAGATACCTTCGTCTCTCACGAAGGCGTAATTTTTTTTTCTTTTTCCATAATCAGTCACTTAGTACCCTGTCCCTTTAGTCCAGGTCTCTCTTCAGTACTTTAGGTATTACAATTTTCTATGCTACCAGAGTGCATTTTGCGCTTTAGCCATTATCGTCTCCTGCTTTTTTCCCACCTCTGGCCCTGACCATAATGTATCTCTTCTACGACCTTGGTCCCCCCTTTCCCCCCCCAACGGATGGGGGTCCTCCTTCTTAATTTTTTTTCGCGCGTTCCCCCGAGAATTTTGTATCAGACCTATGCTTTGTTGCGCTTTAGCACCTCCAAACTGTGGTTCGATCCCAGATCAAAGCGTCCAATTGGCCATTCTCTTTCGCTTTGACCCACCAGCGAGTTATAGTCCCCTTCTTCCAGTCTCTCTCCTGATCCTTTCCCTTCCCACCTTTCTCGGCTTCGCGGCGGCGAACTGTTTCCCTCTGACCCCTGATTAGTATTTTTCCATCCTATTCCGAACTTGCTTTATCATTCGCCTTGACTCGATGGTCCTGTTGGTTCCTTCTTACCAGGCAGATTTACTTTTATCCCAACTTCCTCTGATGAATCCTTCTTCTTCGAAGCTTTTCGCGCTTACGCGTGTCCCATGACCCAGCCTTAAAAGAGATTATATTTATCAGGATATCGTAATCCCCCCCATCAACCGATGGGACACATTCCGCTTTATTAAAAGATATCCGAACTTTTCAAGAGCCCTCTGACTCCACCCGGTGGAATGTCCCAATTTTCCTCCGGGTAAGTCAATCAATGGGCCCGCAGGATCTTATAATCTTTCAAGATCTTTCAGAATATTCTTGTCCGTCGGGGCCCCCCCCCTGTCCTCTCAGTTTAGACCGAACCCTCTTCATTCATTGCTGTTTTGGTGTTACTCCAGCAAGAGATGATGGCCGAATTATCAGATTTTCAATCCCTTCTCCTCGTTCATGCCCTCCGTGCCCGGTGAGTGCCAACGTACTTCTCTTGATCTTCTCTCTTCTTACCTAAACTGCAGATCAGTGCCCTCTTCCCGTTTCTTCGAACACCATCTTATCGACGCCTTCGATGATTTTAAAGATTTTCTTTTTCTTATGACAGACAAGCTTTGTCTCCGGTTGACACAGGTTTCTATTGCTTTGTGGTATTGACAATATATACCTAATAATCTCGCTTTTCAGATATTACTGCTTCCCCTCTCTCAGCAGGAAAGCTGATTGGTTTCTCCTTAGCTAGCCCTTTTACTTCATACAGGCCTCCTCCGCTGTATCCAATCAGCCACCGGTTTTCTTTCTTAGCCAACCAGGATTCCTCGTGCATTCCTCCTGAGTCCTCTGGTTTTTCCTTCGTCGCATGACTTTCCGCGGATCCCCCCAGAATCTTTCGCTTCGTATTTCGCGTCACGAAGTTTCCGAACGCGCTAGAGAGACTTTTTTCCTCCCTCCGCCGTGAGCCTCCAGGTATCTGGCTTCTATCTCCTTTCTTTTGTCCCTCATTGTTGCGAGCTCTAGTGAATTCCCTACCAGGAGAGTTTGCCTCGTCGTCGACTTTTCTTGACTGTTTTGGTCACCTTCGTGCTTTGACACCACTCTGAGTCCTCGCCAGATATGTGCTACTCTTATATTGGGTGTTCCCCTATTTAGTCTCCCCTGGACCCCCGCATTTCTGAGTCTTCCGGAAGTGTATTAAGTATTCGATGCCCCTATTTGAGATTAGGTTTGACCTCGGTCGTGCTTTGTTATCCTCTTAAATAGCTCTTTCCATGCCCCCGCCGCGTCTGTCCTTCTTGCGGCTTGCTTGTTCTTTCTCGTTCTCGAACCTTTTGCACTGCTCTCTCTTTGTCCCGTGCGCTTTTCCGCCCAACTGCCCCTTATTGGGTGTCCAGTTACAGCGGGAGGTGATGCGTTACGCACCGGCCCCGTTTCCTCGCCAGGTTTCAATCTGTGGCTTAACCGGCCGTGCAGCTTGAACTTAAGAGGCCTTACATGCCTACGTCGAGACTTTAAGTGTTAGACGTTTCTTCGTCTTGTTCCTGACCCCTATCGTCTTACGGGATCCGGCGGCCTTCTTATTCGATGCATGTCTGAAATCTTTTCCTCATAATTAGCTCCCTGACTTAGGTCTACATTGCCCCTTACTGTTTCCCCTCTCTTCAATGACACCCCGGCCATTGCTGCACCTCTCATACATTTAAGATTCTTTCTTATCTTTCCAATGAGGGACTGACATGCAGCTCACTGCATGCGTATAAACAGTGATTGAAGCAGTAGTTCTTTAGTGGGCACTTTTCAGTTCTCTATTTGAAGGATTTTTGTACCTTTTTTCAGTGTTAGAGCATTCCCACCTGTCTGCCGACTAATCTTTCTTTTCTTGGGTTAAGGATGGAGATGTTTTTGAATCACCCTGGTCCGCAGTACTAGAGTTAGATAAGAAGAATGAGTGGGTGGCTGAATCTAGATCCTCATTTGTGACTTCGTTGCCCGAGTCCTTTTAGTGTCTTTCTTCCCCAAGTGATTGCCGCCCATTTGCCCCGCCCATCTGACTCCCTTTATTGTAAGATTTTCCCATTCGGGCGATCTTTGGAGTTATCAGACGCTGGCTATTTGGAAGTGATTTATTAGCCTGGATCTCGTCGCTTTCCTCGTGTCTCCTTCCCTTTTTCACTCCCAGTCACAGTTTTTTATTTTATGAGCGCACCCTCCGCGTTTTGTTTTCATGCGCTTTTCAGGCACCCCCCGGACTTTCCTGGCTTTTTTTTTACCCCAAGTCGCTTCCATCTGCTGTTGAGCTTCTGATTTCTTCAGTTTTTTTATCTTCCCATTCGTTGGCTACCCGGAATTCGTCTCCCCTCCCCCCTCTCGGCACTAGGCGGCGGCCCATATCCCTCTCTCTCTTCCAACTGCACCTCCTCCTTTCGCTCCCATTTCTTCCCCCAAGCCCAATCAGGCCTAGAGTGCCCTAGTTACCTTTCCACGCATCCCCCCTGGTCCTTTCCCATCGGCCATGCCCTTAATCGGATCCCTAATTTCCCGACCTATTTTCTCTGAATTCTCAAGCCACTCCTTCCTCATTTTTCAAACAAAAGATCCTAGGTCTTCTCATGTCTCGACTGTTTTTTTCTTTTCCCCCGCGGCTGAATGTGATTCCCCCCCCCCCCCCCAACCCAAAGTTTGTTGCGCTATCCTTGTGAGTGGTCTAGCTTTTCTCTCTCTCTGGTGAATATCCTCTTTCGCTGCATCACGATTAAACTCCGTTCTTTTTTCCTAAAATATAGAATCCGACCTTGATATTTTCGTTGGGTTGGTAAGAACCGATTCCCAGATACGCGTCTCTGATCTCATTCCATTCCGCACCGAGAAGAAAGAGTCCGCGAGTTTTAGCCCTGTGATTCTTTTCTAGACCCATATGGCTATTCACATCTTGTCTCCCCGTTCCATTCCTTATGACGTACCTTCTATCCCCGCTGAGACCAACCCTAAAGGCCAGTTGCACGTGTCTGCGAGTTTCTTTGCCGTCTCATCAGATTTCTTATCAGTTTTTGGCCTTAGGCGATATTCTCCCTTTTACCCCCTTATTCAATTTCGACAAAGAGTCCGAAACCGCGTCTTCCCCCCTTTCATTCCGCGTGACCTTTCCTCCTTCTCAAACTTGTCGAAATTATCTCGCTCCCAAACAACGTTTGATCCTTTTCTCAAGCTTTGGGTTTTTTGGATCAAGGCGCCTTTCCTTTTCTTTCGGCGCCTCGCGTAGCAGCCGCCGCAGAGTCCTTTTTTTGCTTGTGAAATTCGCTGAGAAGATTCTTTTTTTTGGTGTCCGGCGAACTGCCCCGCTTTCAGCGATGACCATCCTTGCTTTCCTCCTTGCTTTATCATCGCTTCTAGGCTTCCCATTCCCAGCTTACCCAAAATCCTTCCGCCAAACTCACCCCCCTCTCTGACCAAAAGCTCGCCCCTCTCCATCCGATTTCCCCCCCTCTCGACTCGATCACGCGCTCTAACCTCGCAATCAAACCCCCTCGACAATGCAAACCGTTTGGGAAGAGCCCCTCTCTCCTCCGCGTCATATCGCGGGCCTCCCTTCCCCCTCGCCGCGGCCTCAACGGAATATCACGTGATCTCCCCCATATATCAGGCAGTATCTCTATACACAATCCGTCCCGCTCTCCCCTCCCCCCCAAAAATTCCCGCATCGCGGAGTTATCGTTTTGCACACCCACGTTGAAATCGCCATACCTTTCTCGCGTCGTGAAGGAGTCACCGAGATATGCTTGTCCCCTTCCCTGATATACCTCTTTACTTCTTCCCGAGCAATCCTCTACTCCTATCCCTCCCTCTTTATAGAAAGGCCCCCCTTTTCGTATTATTTCACCTTTTCTTCCCACCTCACCTTCTCCGCCTTTCCTATAGAATATTAGAATAGCGACCTACTCCCTCCCGATCGCGTTCCTTTTACCTCCACTTAACCGGCCTTCTCGATTTTCCTGGGTATACTTTCAGATACCTGTTTTCCATAATTAAGGTCTTCCGTTCTGCTTCTTCTGATTAGCCGACTATGCATTCCCTCCCTAGTTTATTGTGTTTTCTTTTCCCCTCCTGGCCACTCTTCCTTGACCCCCTGGTCGCCCAACGGTACCCCTTTTTTCGTAGGATTACCTCGGGACGAGTTCCTAACATGTCCTCTCAGGCCCTCAGGCTCATCTTAGGCCCGAAACGTTCCCCCAGTAGTATTCTGCTTCAAGTTGACTCTTTGATATGTTTCTCCCAAAGCTCATTCCTCTTGGTGTTTTTTCAACCCCTACGATTTCCATTTTAAGTACTTGCCCTTTCTTTCGTCCCTATCCTTCTCAATAGTCGATCTAATTCGACACTTCCACTCTCCTCTTGCCTCCTGGGCTCCTAAGAATCTGGCAATAGGTCCATTCCTCTTAGTCGAGTTCCGAGTTGTTCTCCCCCCATCCAAATCTGCGGCTGACTGTAAGTCGGGGAAGGTGCTTCCTCGTATCGTCGCGGCGATTCCCTCAGCCCTTTCGTGCCGTCCGAAGCTGTTCTAGTCCAGTTCCCCTTTCTTTCCCCCTTCTTTTATCGTGCAGACCCGGATGAGAATCCTCGTGGGTTCGCGGTTGCCTATAAGGAATATTGGGCTGTCTTTTGTCAGCCATATCCAACACAATATTTTAGTAGTCGGGAGAATATTTGTGCTGAGATCCCTATCCTGGACATTTCTCAGTCTTCCTTTCTGCCCCCACGCTTCCCTCGTCTCTTTTTTGAGGGTTCTATTCTTTGACCAATTTTCCGTTCTAGTCGACTCTTGATTTTTACTACCCTTCTTCGACCAGCCGTATGGCTTAATTAACTTTTCCTTCTCTGTCCCTATTCGTAGTGATAGCGTCTGTCACCTCGGTGGGGTCTCGCGCCTGCGGAATAGGAAACATTGGCACAGCCCCTCTCCTCGATCAATCTCTCTCTTTCCTCTTCCGCGGCGCTTTCCTCATCCCCTTTTTTTTGAAGAGATAAAATTAAGTCTTGAATCTCTACCAGGCTTTTATTCGCGGAGTTTTTTTCCCAATTTGATCATCTTCCGCATCTGACGATCAAAACTTTTCCCTATGACATACTGCTCCCAATCTTGTACTTGGAAGGTTTTCATAGAGCTTGGACCCTAACGTCTTTTCTAATGTAAAAGGGATTATATAGATCTCCCCGACTCCGTTGGCACCAGGTGGAAACTTTTTTCTCTACCAACGGCCTATCCCTTCCCCCCCCCCCATCCGCCTGGATAACCCTTGGCCCTTTTCCAAGATGTTCGCTCTATCTCGTAAGCTGAAGTTTCTGGGTGATTCCGACCCCTCCTCTTCCGTCGTTTGTGGTTTTTTATGCGGCCCAACAGTTTCGCTCCTACGATCCCAGTAATCGCCACCGTAGACCCTTTTGCTTCTTCTCTCTTGGTTCGAACTCGTACCTTTCAACCCTCTCACCTCACTCTCCCTGCTGATTCCCGCGGCCAGTGAAGTTTTATTCTTGGTAGCTTACAAGCTAAGCTCCCGACTCATTTTGAACCGCTAGTTACCCTTCTCGACCCGTCTAGCCTAACCATAATTATTTTTTACGATAGACTCTGCCCTGTTCCCTGGCGGAACCTGCGAACTGACCCTTTCACTGACTAGTCGAATACTATGTCTTATCCCCCCACTCTTCGGTCATCTAGAGGAGGGTCGGGGCGTGTTTTAGATTTTTCTCTTACGATTCTTCTCTTCAGGCCGATTCTAAGACTTCGATTTGTGCCCCCCCCCTTCCGATGATGAATTCGGGATACCTCATCCTTCATATTTACCGCGAGAGCTTTTATTTAGGCATAGAGGTCTCTCTTATCTCTTATATTTATCTCTAGAGTTTTGAAGGTCTCCTACTCCCCCGTCACCCACTCTTCTTTTAACCCGACACGGATTTTGGGTCATTGAGGTCCTTACCTTTAGGATCTGACTGGTCTATTTTAACCCCCCTCTCTTGAAATGCCGCATCGGCGAATCTTGAGACTTTCGAGCAGGCATGAATTAATTCTAGCTCCTTTATCCTCTCCCTTCTTTTTTGTCAAACTCCGCAGCGCTTCCCCCATTTTTCTTATTAGTCTTTGCTGCAACACCCCTTCCTTATTTGAGGGCCGAGCTGTCTATCCCTAGTAGGAGAGGAGGCGTTTTCTTTACGATTTGCGGCGAACTGTGAAATCTCCTACCGTTTTGGATTCTGAGATCCAATAAAATAGTTACAGTCCCTCTATCTTTTTCTTATTGCTATATCTACCCCCCCCGAGTTGGGGACCTCTCACGATGGCCATGCTCTTTCTTCTTTTTGCTATAGAAGACAGTTTCAAGTATTTCGCGTTTCTTTTTTCGACTGACAATCAGACCCTTTCTTCCGATGCTATTTTGTATTTTTCTTTATGTAGTCTCCAGATTTCTATCGACTTATCTTCGTTTGCCGCACCATTTTATTCAGGTCGTTCTCATTTTTTTCTCTCTTGTATCTACTTTTCCCCGATGCAACCTGAGGCTTAGAGTCTATAGACTTACTTCCGCCAAAAATCTGTCTGAAGGGCGTTCAGACTGTTTTGTAGACTATACTCGCTCTCCCTCGTTGTGAGGAGTAAGAGCTTTTTCATGTACTTTTGATATTTCTTAAGAATTAGTAGTCTCGTAGGAGACAGGAAGTGTTCATAGTTGTTTTTTCTTGTTACAGAGCTTTTAATCTCTTAGAAACCGTGTTTCCTCCCTGACCAGTTGTCCCCCTCTGACCATAGGTGTCCGCGCCGTCGAGGAAATATTCCCTCCCCCTCTTTTCCCCCACCATCAGCCCAGTTACTCATTTTCCGGGATGATTCTTAGGCTTTCTAATTTCCAAATCCTCTGGAGGTCACCCTCTCTAACAAGCTTATGGTGCCTGTTGTTATGATTCTAATTTTTGCCGATATCTGTTCCCGTCGACTTTGATGTATAGAATTATTTTTCCTTGGTCGTTGGTTTATTTACTTTCCCCCCCTGTTCTCGATTTTGATCTCGCCCTTCATAGTTTGACCCCCTCTTTCTGTCTTTTTGTTTTCAAAGTTTTTCATCTCTTCCCTCCATTATCCTTTTTTCTTGTATTCTTTTCCTATAGCTGTGCGGGTGGGCAGTCTCCCCTCCGTAGGTTTTCGGATGCCCTTCCTTGAGTCATTCCGATGAATCCCTCTCTCCTTCTCTTAGTACTGGAACATTCCCCTCCTCGCATCGAAGTTCTTTCCCCAGCCTAATTCCCCGGAGACCTTTACCTCAGACTCTGCTCGGTCCTTTCTTTTTCCCACCCAGATCCACTGAGCGTCATTTCTAAGGAATCCGAATTTATTATTCTTGCTCTTTAACCATCTTCTCTAGAGATGCAGTTTTTTATGAGATCTTTCAGCAATAAAGGAATTCCTGTTTTTCGTCCGCACGAGACCGGCAGGTACGTTTTTTTCTTTCTCTCCCGTCAGGCTGCTTTCTGAGACTTATCCAATCTTCCCCCGACGCCGTCCTCCTCGGGACCTTTGTCGACCCCGTTTGGAAGCCTTTGAACAGTAGGCTTTCGAAATGATATCGATGTAATTCTTTTCCCTTAATATGATAGCCCCTCTTGAAGTTTTACTTTGCTCGCTGTTTTCCTCCCTGTCATAGTATTGTTTATTTATATACATCAGACGCCTCGATTTCCTCTCCGTGATCTTTCGATCCTCCCCCCCCCGGTCTCTGAACGTCCGAATGCTCACCCTTTCTGAGTCTTCGCTTATCCCCGACTTTCTGGTGCGCCTGCACACTCTTCCTGTTCTAGTCGAACCCATCAGTCCCCCCCCGGCCTTGACTTCGATTCCAGGAAGCAGAGTCAAGTTAAATTTCTTATCTCTCTTTGAAATACGTCGATTCTCCTCCCTCTTCGAAACGGAAAGACTTCTGTCCTCCTTTTTCCTTTTAGTGCGATTACTGCTGCACTTTTGGATGAAGAGTTTTCAACTCCTATTCCCCTAAACGGTCTTTTCCTTATCCGCCAATCGTCTGATCTGCCCCCCTCCTCGGGCACTCCGCTTCCGTCCGGTCGCTTGAACTTAGTTGAAAGAATTTTCCCTCCTTCTGATTAGATCCTGGAATTACCTCCATCACAGATTGTGTCCCCTTCCATCTTCCAGTCTCGAGCAATTCAATTCCTTTTTTTCCGATTAATGCAATTGTTTGAAGGCGACGTCTGGAATCTTGAACAGCCTTGTCTTCTTCCTCCCGATGGTCTGGTCTGGTAGGGGGCCGTGTCTTTTTTCCACGACCACCAGAGGCTTTCGATTCTCTCTCCATGACCCGTATTTCTGTTCCTCAGGTATCTTTCCCCTTTTCTATCGTTTCACTGCAGTTCGCGACCGGGCCTTCTTCCTTTTCGCGTACCAGTCCCTCTTTTTTGAGTGTTTTTAATGACCTTTTAAAAATCTATTTTCGATCCTCCGGAGATGAGAAAGTAGGTTTCTCGTACCTTTCGGCCCTCTCTTGTCGAAGGTGCACCACCGTTTGATCTTGCTTTTTTTTCTTCCCCCCGATCCTTGGCCTGCTTGTTTTTCAAAGATTGCAGCTTCATCTCCAGACTCTTCAATCGCCCCTCTATGCGACGTTCCAGTTTTGAGCTTCCTTTTCTCTTTTCCTTACTCTTCGCGCTACGAGGTCGTTTCGACCGAAGCTTTACGATTTTTTCTTTATTACCCACATTAGTACCCCTATGAGAAGGTGTGGTGCTTAATTGGATCTTTCCAATTCCTTTCGCCACTAATTAGTCTCGCTAAATCCTTTTCTGACCCTGAGAAGTAAGAACGAGATTAGGCGAGTCCCCGGTCTATTGGAATATTTTTCTTGTTGACGTATATATAGGTCCTTCCTGGAAGTTGATTTTCTTCAATTTTTTTTTGAGTTTCGATTTTATTCCCTTTACCCCTATTGACTAAGCCTATCACTCTAAGAGGTATTCCTTCCCGTAGTTCACGTTGACCTATCTCATTTTCTTTCTTTCCCGACCGTCTGAATCTCCGTGTGTCGCGCACCCTACTCTAGAACTCGGCTTAGGAGAATTTAGTGTCTTAGTCTTCCTCTCCATTGGCCTTCTAGTTCACGTCATAGCGGCTTTACTCGAGATCCAGCTTGCTATGAAGTTATTTAGAGAGCTATTCTTTCCTTCTTCTCGGTCGACCCCCCCCCTAGAATTCGGTTGTACATTATCTCCCCTCTCTCCCCTCTTAATGAAGACCGGTCTCATTCGATCTTGCTTCTTCCCTCTCTTCTTTTTGCTCCAAGTTCAGGACACTGTCATTTTCTTTTCAGGTAATCGTGCAGAGCCCTCTAAGTCCTTATGTCGAGCTTTCAGGGCAAACCCTCTTCCTTTTGTCTAATCTTTTCTCCCCCTTATCTTCTTCTTTCTAACCTCGCTCGCGCATGGAACTATGGTCCCCCTTTTTTCACCTTTTTCGCCCTGACACTTTGACCTCCCCCCCTATCCGTCGGCATTTTTCAAGTTTTCCCTTTTCCCATGCCTTTCAATACCCGATGAAGATTGGCCTTACACGTCCTCCCTCGCTTCGGGACTGCTTTCTCCCTCCGGCTGTCAATGTCTTTGTTCTGTGCAGGAATTTGCTGCTTATCCCGTCTTGGTTAGTCGGTCGTCTGGTCCCGATTAAGATCCTTCCTTTATTCCCCCCTTACCCTATGCGTGGTTTCAGGTCGAGATATGGTTTTTCTCTCAGGACGCGGCGGTAGTCGGTCCCGATCTTCAAACGTTCTCGGTCCTCAACTTAAGCGCTTCGCTGAAGACCAAAGTTTCTACGATTGAAGTTTTTTCTGTAATTTTTTCCTCCGCTTCTCGCTCTCTCTCTTCTTATCCTTCTCCGGATCCGGCGATAGATGGCCTGCCGTTTTACCCTCCCCTATCCCCATGTTCAATCCGGTCAAGAAAGTCACCAGTTCCGGCTGTATGTCACGACTCAAACCAGCCGTTGTTTGAATCTCTCCAGCTCCAACACGTTTTCTTTGCTGCCTTCTCTTTTTTCCCATCGAAGACGTTTGATTTCGACTTCCATGCTTGGTTAGTTCTCTCAGCGTCTCCGTCGCCTCCTCTCGTTTCTTAGGTATCTACAGCGGAGCCTTTGCATTCTCAGGCGAGACGCTTATCGCAGCTGCACTTCTGCTTTCCCGGCTCCCTCAAATTTTAACAGTACGGAATATGTCGCGGTCTCAATCATCGTACACCGCTTCTTTCCCCATTTCTGCCACCTTTTCGTTACAACTCCTCTTCCTACGGGTCGAGCTAATGAGACGTTATACGGCCACGCCCCTATCCCTTACCACCCAGCAATTGCAGTTCTCGTTTTTTGACTGCCCTTTCGTTACGTGTCTATCTTACCAGCGTATATACCTGTTCCGTAGTGTTTCCTCGCGCTTGGTACTCCGAGAGTTTCCGCTCCATAGTTTAGTTTCTCTTTTAAGAGTGTACCCGCCCCGCCGCTCTTGAGTTCTGTTGCCAAAATTGAAAGTGATCGAGTGGGCGTCTTTCACTAAAGATCCTTTTCCTCTCTCAGAAAAGCGCCCCACTGTTCTTCTTTTTTCGAAACTGTAGATTCCCTTTCTTCCTGCCTTTACATCTCTCTTCCTTTCCCCCCCCAAGGACCCTTTCCTAACGAAATGTTTCTCAGTTCCTTTCACCCACCCCGGCTATCTCTGAACTCCATCAATTCCCCCGTTGCATTTTCTTGAGTTTGTACATGTTTTCTTTTTCCTGTTCAACCCGTTTATGATTTATCCTCTTTGTTTTCCCCCTCTGAGCCCGATTGACATTCGACCGGTTTTAAAATTAACTGCGTCCTTCCGACCCCGTTTTTTTACAAACTCCTTCCCCCTGCTTTACCGTAAGGGCGTTCAAACTACTCTTCCTCCCATTGTCCGTGAATTATGATAGTACCCTGCCCTTCCGGGTCGTAAATCTTGTTGTCAACCCTTTCCTCCCGCGGAAGATAACTTCCCTCGAGCATCCTCCCCGACTGAGATCCGAACGACTTCTTGATTGAAACGGCGCAGATGATGGTCCTCGAAGTTCGCAGTTCCTTTTTACCCTCTTTCATAGATGACCTCCCTGCGTCCTTTCTCCTCCTCCTAAAGATTCCTTAAATTTTTAGTCCAACTTGTTCTAATAAGCCCTGAAGCTATTCCGTGCCTGTACCTTTTCTCCATCAGATAATTCCTCCTCGTCTCTCTCCTCCTTCCCTCTTCCGTAGACCTTTTTTCCCCAAATTCTCTACATCCCAGTTGTCTCCTCCTAGATCCAGACTCTCAGCCGCCTTCATAGGTGCTATACCCCCGTCTCTCCGCGTGAAAGCCCTTGATAAAATGTGATCCTTCATAACGCTCTCGGCTGAGATCTTCACTACCTATAACCCAACCCTCTCTCCCAACAAACACTAGGATTTCAGACATTTCCTCTTTTCTTTTACCTGAGACATTACCGCTCACCTTGCTTTTTATAGTCACAGAGCCGACTTTCGTCTGATTTTTTTTTCTCCCCCTCTTTCAAGTTCTCCCAGCAAAGAGATACTCCCTTCCAGCTTTCTAGCCCACAACTTCCGATGGCTTGATTCAATTTCTAGACCCCAAGCTCCCCGCGCCCTGAATGTTTCTCTCCTCCTGAGTCTGCTAAACAGACTCTCTTGTATGTTACCAACGCTTCGGAACAGTTGTGAAGCGCCCTTTAGGTGGTAGTTTTTACAGAATCATTTCCCCCATGTACAGTCCTTCCTTCCGTTTATCGTCCCGTCTTTAGGTCTTCCTCAACCTGACGACTTGTCGATTTTTGGATTTGCGCACCCAGACGGTCCTCACTATTTTGACCTCGCGCAGGCGCACAATGAAATCCCTTTTTCCTTCGGATACCCCGGATCCTAGACTCTCAGGCGTCTTCTACGATGGGTGGGTTTGGTATTTTGGGGGGTTTCCTAAAGAATCGAGTGCTCTTTTACCTGATTTCTCCAGTACCTCCCTTCAGCTTCCATCAAACTCGGAGAATCCCTTACACTCAGAGCCGATTCACGCCCCCCGTCCGCGACTCTGAATCAAGACCCCTCCGCAGTTGAACCTACTAGTCCTAACATATTCTTCCTCCTGTCATTGGCCTCGTATCCGCCAGTTCCACTCCCTTTTTCCCAGCCCCTTCATGAGCCCGTTCTAGAAATTTCACCTTCCTTTTAAATTGTTTTCGTATCGTATTCCCTTCTGCAACGAACGTCTTTTTCAGGTCCCTATGATCGTATAGATATACCGTGCCTTTACCCGGCGACTCCTTACCCTTTCGAAAAATAGTTCCCATGTCTCTCCGGTGGCACGTTAATTTTTCCCCTTCTGTATGCTCGTTTGATCCATTCACCATTCGACTCTATCCTTCTCGAGAACCAATCTCCCCCGATGATACTTCTCAGTGTAGCATTTTTTTTTTTATTTTCCCCAAGTTTTGATCTAGTTCTTGATTTTGTCTTACTTTTTACAGACTTAACCCTGCGATCCTCTTTTGTCCCCCCCCCCCCCTTTTGAAATTGACGATCCTCACGTGTCGGCGTCACAGCCTTTTCTTTAAGCGATAATTCACCGTCTGCCCAGGTTGATTTTGTCCTTTCTTTAATGAGCTGATGATGTTCTCCTATGAGGCCTTTATATTTTTGAACATCCTTTTGGCGCCCTGTTAGAGTCCGAGGAGAGTATTTTGAGATTAGGACTTTCTTTTTCCCCGAATACTTTTTTTCTCTCCACAATGCGACTGAGGAAGACGCCTCGTCGGTCTTGGCTTTTCGTCTTTTTTTCGTCAAGGGTGAAGATTTTATCCATCTCTAGAAAAAGTTTCCTCTCACCTATGACGCATAGTCAGCCCCACCTCTTTTTAATTCACTTTTGTCTTAGAGCCTGTTCCTACCTGTCTCTTTCACGGTTTTATAATTCCCCACTTCCCTCCCCCCTCCCTACTTTGAAAAATTTACGTCCCCGGAAATCCACGTAGCGCCAGCTTGATCAAACTGGAAGAAAGTTAAGTTTAGACTCGACATCTCGACCGAGTTTTTGGTTCTCCTCCCTTCTTACACCGTAGATTTGTTCTGATGATGACACAGGAGCATCCCGACGATTATTTTCCCGAAACCGGCGAGACCCACTCGGCTTTTTGTGGGTCCTCTATTCGCTGAAGTAAAGGGCACTGCCCGTTTTCTCTCTCATTTTCCGCTCTTCCGCGGACGTTCTGTTTTTTCTGTTTTACTTGCTCCTTCCCAGCTTCCAGTGGGTTCAGTTTCTTCCAATTTTCTAGCTGGATCTCACGTTTTTTCTAAGCGTCTTTCCTTGCTTAAACGCTGGCCTATCCCCCCAGAGGATATCCTACTTGGAGATCCCTAGTAGGTCCTTTCGCGCTCTTTTAGTTTGTCCAAGTTTAGAACCCTCCTCGAGGCTCTCTCCTGCATCCTCTCTTTTTCTTCAATGATCCTCGGGGAAAACCCGGCTGCTCCTGAGCTTTCTGCTCTCAGACTCCCCGGTCAACTGGTTTAAACTTTTTTTTGCCCGGCTTTCTTTTCCTAGGATCTTTCATAGCTGCCTCTTATCTTCGATCCATGCCGTTGATGAAAGAACCCTCTTGTGCCGTGTTGTCTGCCCTGCGCTGCGTTGTTTTCATATTCCGGCCCGTATGGTTCCCCCCTCTCCAAAACATCTGCATACTTTCTCATATTCAGCTTTTTTTTAAAGATCTCTCCCTTAGAGCGCGAAGGATCTCTTCCCTCTTCCGGTAATAGCTGAGTTATCCATCCTCAAGCCCGAGAGCGACCTTTTCCGATAGCTCCCCCATTAGTCGGTGCGGGCACGATGCGCGACGTGCACCCCTCGCGGCGCATAATGCTTTTTTTCCCCTTTTTTCGCCGTTGCTACCCCCGCCTTTTGACGTACTTTTTACAGTGTACAGTTGCGATAGTTTTCTATTTTTACTAGATTGTAACCCGCGTTGTCTTAACCTCCCTTCTGGTCCATCCTCTTCTCTCTCGACAATTGATTTAACTTGATTAATTTGTATTCTCCTTCTCTCCCGCCTCTACAAAATTCGGAATCCCTTCTGTTTTTTTCGTAGCGCGTCTTGATTGCGCTATTCGCCTATATATAGTCCTTTCAAGTGAGGTTAGGGACTGATCGATGTAGCGGATATCTTCGTGCCATCAGTTTCGCGTACGAATCTGGAGTAGACCACCTTGGTCGATTGTAGTTTTTAGATTTCTCTTCCCCGAGACCTATGTTTTGAGGTCTTCGCGGAGCTTCTTCCATGACTGTATTTGCTGTACAGTTTACTGTCCGTAGTTGGCGGGAAATGTTTAATCTTTTTACCCGATTTCAGACGATTGTTCAGAGATTATAAATCTCGTAGAAGCCGACCAGTATGTTTCACGCTAAGCGTTTTCAATCTTTTTTTCGACTTCTGCGACAATCGTGCCCCACCAGCAAGTCTTGGAAAGCTATCTTGGTTTTCTTGCTCGAGGACGAGAATCCACATGGGCGGCACTTGATCCCTTTCAAATGCCTTTGTGGCCTAGGATTAATTATTCTTTTTGACTTATCTTCCCCTTTCTCCCATTCACCACGTAGAGAGAATTATTTTTTTTCCTTTTTCTGTACCTTCTCTCGGTTCCTAGATTACAGAGGCTTCCCTAGACAATTGCCAAACCTCGGCGACTTCATCTATTCTTTTCGGACCTCCCCCTCCCCCTCTTCCTAACCCTCACTGGGCCTCTTTTCGATTTTCGAATGCTCCCAGCCGCTGTTTTCATGGGTTTTCTGAGCCTCCTACCCCTTCCGCCAGTCCCTTCAGTTCTCATTAGAGTACCTTTCCAGAGTTAGTCGATCTCATGGGACCGTCGAGGTCCCTTTTTTCTGACTCCAGGCCCTGTCAAACCTTCTCGACGTAAATGCGCGCCATCCTCCGCGCTAGGTGATGTTTCCCCCCGCCACTCCCTCCCATTCGTTCGGAGGCTTTTGCGGTCTGGGAATACTTATCGCGCGAAGTTCTTAACCCATCTCCTCTTTTTTCCCCAGAGGCCCCCAGTGATCGGAGCTCCTCTTTCCATCACTTAAAGCAGGAATGTGCAGTCGAACGAGACATTGTTTTTTCCCCCCCTTTGTTCTCGTTTTGTTTTTGGTCTGGTTCCTTCTTGATGACCTGCCTTCGATTTCTACGCCAGAATTCCTAGCTGTACTTTTTTCCGTTGTCCTAATGGAAACCCCAAGCGCTTTCCTCGCAAATGATCTCCGCTTTTCATTGCTTACTTTTTTCGTCAGCATATCGCCCCCCTAGATTTTAAGTTCTTTTCTTTGTATTTATCGCCTGCCTATGATTTTGTCGTCGAGTACATCCCTCCTCAGAGGCCGCCGACGCGTATCCCCACGTGTCTGGACAATACGCTCCTTTAATGAAACGTTACCCGATGTTAATCGAATTGCATGGGTGGATTTCGAGTTATACCACGACGGCTGTAGGTGCTGCTCTCATTCAGCTGTTTTTATGAATTTCTATTACGGTGAAGCGCTGTAGGACTTTTCTTTTCGCTATCAAGTTCCTTTTTAAATGCAACGTTTGGGGGAGATTCGCGCCGCGGATTCCCAGCTGACGACGCCCCCGTGCTTATGGAACTCTTCCTTAGTAAGCATCTTCTCTCCTTGTGCTCTGCCCGCACGTTGTTCTGCCTCCTTTTTTAAATCACCTGCAGAGTTTCATGCATTCTGACACACTTCCGATGACCAAAGTCAAGGAGGAGTACTTACGATCGAGACTTGTCGAGGACGCCCTAATCCAGGTTTCGACGAAGGCACCGTACCTTAGAGCCAAGCTTGTTTTTTTTAACCATCCGCTTCTCCAATCCTCGAGCATCCTCCATATCTCCCTGCTTTCTCCTTTTTTTCTTCCTTAATCTGGCTTAATCCCTTGTTCCTCCCTTTGACGAATAAGCATGTCCCGATCTAGTTATAGGATGGAGGTTCCCGTCTTCTCGGTGCGCGCCTTCCTCCTCCTCTTCAGTCTACTGTCGCGAGCGAGTTTAGAACGCCTTTGATATATTTGTCTCTCTCGCGTGCCCCTCGTATAGACGTCCTGCAACCTCTTTCCCCCTGAAGGCTCTTCACGGAACGTCAAGACCCCGCGCTCGCGCCTACCCGGCCCGCTTTAAGTTACTTTAATTTTAACCACGGTTTCTGAGTAAACACGATATATCGTTGCTGACTCTCCCTGACTTCATGGTTTTCTTCGTACGCTGCCTCCCTCTTCTCCTTTCCACCCCGGTAAGGAGGTTGGTGCCAATCGAGCCTGCCTACGCGGATTGTTTTTGTTAAAAACGATTGATATTTTCCATCCTGACGAGTCCTTTGCTTCGTCCTTTTTATCTTTAATAGGCCAGCCCTGACAGGGAGCGATCGTGTTCTTCTTTATCGCCAACTTCGTATTCCCCGTTTCAAGATCCTCCATGTGAGCGTCTTGCGGGACGACATTTCTAGTTTTTCTCTGGCTCCCCCAAATATCCGGACTGAGCCCCCCTACAGTTCCTCCTTCCGTCATAACGAGAATTCGCTCGAGGATCAACAGACGG
>Ga0179591_1172344_pt1 | contig 17402 bp, 20 predicted proteins | sample CZOMad2_1_08_16f_FD_182891 | JGI IMG/M metagenome (GOLD analysis project Ga0179591, IMG submission 182891) | Vadose zone soil fungal communities from Angelo Coast Range Reserve, California, USA - CZOMad2_1_08_16fungal (PacBio error correction) | ecosystem: Environmental > Terrestrial > Soil >... | reverse complement strand
AGTGGGAGTATTTTTTTGACGTCTTTTTATGAGCACCCGGGTTGTTTCGGATGAGTGGCGATCGTTTTGGCCGGTCTTTTTTTCGTTGATGGATGTTTTCTCTTGGGGGATGCCGTTCTTCGGGTGGCGTACTGGAAACTTACAAGTTTTTATCTCCTTCAAAGGTGAACTTTTGCGATGAGCTCCTTACAACGCGGAAGATATTCCTTTCGGGATTTGTTCGAACCCTGGCGAGCGGGGACAGTAGAGCCTTTGCGTTCATGACCCCCCGAGTACCAGGATCGTCCCCCCCTCCATTTTGGCTTTGAGATCGCGGTTGGATGAGGTCCAGAGCCTTTTGTGATTGGCAGATGCTGAGTGCTAGGCGTCAGTACTGACCCTTTTTCTTCCTCTTCCCTCTCAGATTTTTCCGAGAATGCCCGGGTGCAGGTGGGTCCCTTCGTCTTGAACCAACCCCGCCGAACGGAGTCTGAAAAATGATTTCACTCTTTGCACTATGGAGAGATTCCGGGCCTGCCCCCCAACAGATCCGCTCAGACGCTTTTTAGATTAAGGAGCGCCCCTACTTTCTGCTCACAGTTGCCTCCCACCTAGCTTTGCCATGATGTAAAGGCTTTCACGTGGTGATTTCGCGTGCTTCTGAGTTGTAAAGGAGCTCATGGTACAGCCCCTATCCGTCTGACTTCCCTTTCCCTGGTCCCGTTCTTTTATCGAGGAACGTTTGCTCCCTCCCTTTACGCACCCCTTCCCGGTCCTCCTGTTGTGGGTCGGTTTCGAAGAAGAACCTTCTTATTCGCTTCTAGCGTGTCGAGGCCCTTGTCAGGGTGACTCTTGAGGTCGCTACCTGATTGGCTCCTCCGGCTGGCCTCTTTCCCGCAGAAGTGCGTTGTCCTTGGAGGTGTGACTTGACTCTACGCTTACCAGGAACTCGAGAGTCTTGGAAGGTCCCCCCAGCAAAAGTCTTGAAGAGCCCCAGTACCCCTAGAGGTCTCGACTCTATTTATCTTCGCCCTTTTTTTTTGCATAGTCCTTGGGGAATTTGTTTGTCGTCGACCCAGATGCGAGTAGGGATGCGGGGTTTTTCTCCGGAGTGATGGTTCTTCCCCCCTCCATCCTCCTTTTCCTAATATACCTCTCTTTTTTGTGAGCTTCTTCATCATCCGTTGTCCCCGCAAATCTCGGATCCGCACCAGCCCAATGCTCAGCTGTCCCCTGAACGCCCCCCACCTGCCTTGACGACAACTTTCGCAGGTCGACGCGCAATCAGAGGTCCTCCCCCGCGAGGGGAGAGCCCCGGACAAGAGCGATGTTCCGGAAATTCTGCTCTAAGAAGTGCCTTCTTACTGAGAGGCTACTGTGATTCTCCCCCTTTAACCCCCCGAAGACTTCCCCCCCTGCACAGTTCCCATCGAGCATCCAGCCCCCCCCCCAACCTCCGTACAATGACCGCCTGCCCATCCCGGAGAAGCCTCTCAGGAGACGGCCTCACTGGACCGTGAACAATCAACCGCCACAGGCGCCCAACGAAGGTCGCCCGGCCCCGGAAGAAGCTCTCGTATCGAAAGCCCCCGGGGCTGCCCGGGACCCCAGATTTACAGAAGCGTAGCACGGTAAAGACAAGCACGTGTCTGTCACGGACAAACACGGCTTTCCACGAGACTGGAACCCCTGAAGGAACTCGTAAGAGTCCCAAGGGGACGTTCCTTCATTTCTTTCTTACGAGATCTTCTCGTTAAGAGATTGCACCGTTCTCGCGAGTCCCACGAGGAGACCTTCAAGCCCGTCCGGCTCCAACATTTTACTCTCCTTCCCCCCCCACCGTCTTTCCCAACACCAGGAGCGGTAGTTTCAGCGTTGGCCAGCCCCCCCCCCCCCCGAGAAAGGCGAGATGAGATCATCGCCTTCTGAAAACCAACGTAACCCACACCCTTCCCGCCCCTCGATATCAGGTCCCTCCGCGGAGAACTTCAAGCTAAACAAAATTCTCCTAGCGCCGCACCTAAACCGCAGCCGACTACGGAACCAACCTCAAGGTTATAATAAGAAGGGTCTATTCAAACTCAACCTCGTGAAAACCTCACTCGCCCAGAAATCGACTCACCCCCGAAGTTTTTTCCCCTTTTTTACGGTCCTTTACCTCCCCAATACTCAGGAAAAACGTTTGAGCACTGTCTTATACGGAAGAGGTTTCCGTACGTCAAAACTGGCCGCAAAAAGATCCAGATAGCGTCCCCCCCCCCCGTTCAACCCTTCACGGCCCCCGAAACACGGTCCTCATAAACTACTGGTTAAGTCTTTCCAGACTATGAAAAACCATAACAGCCCCCAATCCCTTTTTAGTTTCGAATCCACCGTCCCCCCCAAAGCACCTGCGCAGAAACGCTTCCCAAAGGCCCGTCCTACTCCTAGATCCTTAAGACGGACCTCCCCTTTTTGGGAACCGGAACTTTTTTCTGCAAGCAGCTTTGTCAAGCCCCAGCGTACCCTCGGCGGAGCCGCTCATCCCCCAAAGAATTACCATTCTCCGTGTGTGTGCCCATTTTTGGAGAAATTTAGGTACATGCCTCTTTTTCTTCTCCGTTTACTCGTAGAGTTCATCGGATTGGACTTTGGTTTTTCTTTTCTATTCCGCTCTTCCGTTCACCTAGATCAGTTTCTCATGATAGGGATTCCTCTCCCTCTCTCCACCGAATCCGCGTCTACCTTGAGGTGTCAACTCCTTTCTGCGACGTAGCGTAGCCCTCTCCCTGTGTCCTATAGGCCAGTTACTCGCCTACCACATTAAAACATTACCCGAGGGTAGGTTCCTAAACGGATTTCTCTGCGACAGTCCGCTTATAAGGCCTGTCCCCGTTTATCTCTCTCAATCCACCGGTATTTTTAACTGAGAGTCCTTCTCAGGTTATTCCGTTACGTTTTACCGCGGGGCGGCCCTTGATAGCCCACTGAGCTGGCAGGAGTGGTGCAGGTCTTCTGTAGACTTCACTTATATCTTCGTTAGAAGAGGTCCCTTCCCATACACCAACCCCCCAAAACCGAGAACTCTCTCAGGTCCAGCAACGATCTTTCCCCCCGCCCCTTACCTGCGTCGCGCATCCAATGGGCTTTCGAGGTCTCTGTCAGAACTATTTCCCACTCTTGCCGGCCCTCTCAGTCCTCACCACCAGTGCGGTCCTACCGCAACACACGTAATTCTGGTCGTCCTCTCTTCTTCTCCCGCTACACGCGTAACCCTCGCTTTTCATCGAAGCGATCGAAACTTCGCACCAGTAACGCAGCCCTCAGGCGATAAACCTCCCTCTAAAGGACTCCAGGCAAGGGCTCACTTGAGAAACGTTCTACAAGCCGAATTACTTTTTTTCGGCCTACATCCACAAGTGAACTTTTTTACGTGCCTCAACACCGCTCTCCTCTACCTGTACGTCTTTTTGACTGTCGGCGCAGGACTTCCCCCCGTCGCATTCCGTTCTTTCTGAGGTTCCTTGAGTTAAAGCTTCCTATTGTAGTTCCCTTGAGTTTGTGGGACCTTCCTTCCAGGCAGTTTCCTGCTTCCTGGGACAGAGGAAAAAGGCGGGGTGCGTCCTTTAAGACTCGAGGAGTCCCTTCCTTGTGCAGCAGACGCCCTGTGCTTTTCTTTTTTACCCGGGTAGAATACCCCTTCCCTTGTAGCGTCTAGGACTTCCCCGCAGGCTTTAAGTTCCGATCACATGCCACCCCCTCAAACGCTGGCCTTCTCTCTTTTACCTGATACTTTCCATGAAGATGCCCCCCCCTTCCACTTAAATTTTACCCACTTTTTCACTACTCTAGACCGGTTTGTCCAGCCCGTTTCCATCCCATCTGGGGATTGATATTGAGGGAGAGCCACTTGCTTCCAGCTCTTCGTTTTCTCTCAGGACAATCTTTCTCCTCACAATAAATACCCCTGGTAGGTATCACCTGAGGAGCATTTCTAACCCGTAGATGGATGCCTAAGAGCTCCGTTTTATTGCCGGTTTCCTGCACTTTCCCAGATCCCTTTTCCCCGGAGGATTACCCTATTTTTTCAGGTCGGTCTGCGAGAGCCCTCCTAGATCTTCGACACCCCATCCCGGGCGTTTGGCGAATTCACAGGAGTTTGTCTCGCCCTGGTTTAGACAAAGGACCACCATACCCTTTTCTCCCCCTCCATCCGTTGTTTTTGCCGTATTGTCCTGGTAAACGTCGCTTTTCCCGACAAAAGAGCTGATGCTTGAGACCCGCAGAGTGTTGAATAATTGCTTCTCTCCTCTTCCCTTGCTCCCTTTTCTTATACGCCGTCGGCAAAAAGAGTCAGTGTGGTGTAGTACAGGCGGCCCTTGCTCCGTCCCCTGCGATTCTCTCCCTTCTCAGCATCGAGCGTGGCCTCCGGATTGCCTCCTCGATTTTTTAAGGACGTGTGAGGTTCTGCTTAACTATGCGGAGACTTGACTAAGTGTTTGGAAAACCCGAGCATTCCCACCTTCTCCCCTTCCCTGTAGCTAAGGTTAAGCCTCGACCATTATTCGCAACCTGCTTTCACTCTCCCCTTACGTCAGGAATTTACTTCCACGCCTAGAGAGAAGCCAGTTTATTTCTTAGGGATGTTCCTCTGTAAACCCTGAGTGTTCCTTCCAAGTCTTCCTCCTATTATCTTCCTTCTGGAGGAAGCCCACCTCAAAGGAATTGGCTTATTACCCACCACTTTTGCCCCCCATGCTCGTCTTCTCCCCCCTCTCGTACAAAGGACCCCCCCCCCTTCTGTGTACGTCCGTCAATGGAGTACGTTCCTGTCCTGAGGTCCTTTCCCCCCCAACCCCCACCTTTCAAGCCCTACTCCTCCTGAAGACCCCCCTTCGTGAACTCAAAGAACCTCTCCACTCCCAGGAGTCTCTGGAGCTCGCCGTCTGGCCTTACTCCGTACCATGAAGGTTTTAGAGGCCGTTTGTACAGCGAACCCCGCCCCTCAGTTGGTTTCGGCTGGTTGGCGCGCCCGGCGGTGGAGCCTCTTTTTTCCCACATGAATAGCCTTTCCCCCCGGTGGAGTCTGGAGGGATGCTTTACGTTTTATCAGCACTCTGATTTCGTCCGTTTTCGTTTAGAGTTTTTCCTTTCTTTGTGTCGGTGCTAACAACCCTCTCTCGAAACCTCCCCTTTTGTTCTTTCCGTGAGTCCTGGGTGGGTCCTTATGCCTTTCTGTCGCCTCTGAATGTCTTGTCAGTGTGGGCTACCTTTCTCGACAGGAGATCTGCAGGTGTATTTTGTGCTTTGCGAGAGTCTGCCTTCGAGGCCGTTTGTCTTGGGGATGGTTTTTCTTCGCTTCATCGAGGGAGTCTTCCCCTGGACGTCTGGGACCTCCGCCGTCCACCCCTTTCCTGCTTTTCAATCGTTAAGGCGATCCCTACACTGTTCGCTCCTTCGCTACGTGCTGCGAGGGCCCACCCTCCTTTGGGGGTGGTTTTGGGTCGATTTGGCGTTACCCATCACCCCTTCCCCTCGTTCTCCGCCTCTGCCTGTTTCGCCTGGGACTCCCCCGCTGGGGTGAGCTCTCGACTCTGCTCTTGGGCTCCGCCCTTCGTGGCGCACTCCTCGCCCTGCGCGTACCGTCGCCATCGCCATCTTTCACAATTTTACCGGATTGGAATGCGGATTCCCCCTCCAGGCTACGCGTTCGAGTAGCTCATGATTGACTTGTTCGATTTCTTTCCTTCAAAAGAAAGGACGCTATCCCCCTTCCTCTGAACTACATTTCCGCGACGATCTTCCGCCGATTTACGCGCGGAGTAATCTTCCTTGAAGTTTTTTCGATATTCCTCTCCGCTTGCTTGGGTTTTTTTTCATTTTGGTGTCTTTTATGATTCCGTTCCCACCGTGGTTTTCTTCTCCGCCCCTTCAGGGAGGAGGCCGTGTTCTCCCCCCCCGGTGCTGGCCTGCCGGGGGCTTTGGTTCGCGAGGTTGATCGACCCGTGGTACGTGCGGTGTTTTTCTTGCTTTGTTTTTGGGCGTTGCTTGATCATCTTTCACCTCCTGGCTCACATCCTTAGTGGTGCTGTACGGCTGTAGATTGGACGGACCCTATTAAGCGCTCTCTCAGAAGGAGGATGGGGTTGCTTAATCTTCTGTTCTTTTTTGTGTACGGCACCCGGCTAGCCTCGCGAAAATGCTCACCCCTCCGCGGTGAGGCTGATTCTTCCCTGCGGACGCGATTCATTTCTTGCTTTGGGTGGACTGCCCCCCAAGGCATCTCCACACCCCCCCCCACATCTCCCAGTCAATACCCCTACCTTCGGACCCCTACCCTCCCCATCCTCCACCTCCGACATCCCCCCCACTTCCCCCCCCTCCCCCGTTTATTGTCATCCAACCCCCCCCTCCCCCTCCGTGCCTCTACCCTTTTCCCATCTCGCTACCCCCCAACCCCTCGCACCCTTCCCCCGCCCTCTCGTAAAAAACCCCCCCCGCAGCCAAAATCTCTTCCCACCCACCACCCCCCGCCCTCCTCCCCCACTTCTCCCCCTACTTCCCCTGCGGACGCCACCTCCCTCCTCCCGTCCCCTGCCGTCCTTCCCCACCAGTGGCTTCCCACGATGGTCGTTACTCCGGCCGAAGAGAACCCCCGAGCCCCTCTCGCGCCCTTAGATGCCCCCCCTGCGCAATCCCAGTGGGATTGCAGCGTCCTCCCCCATGGAGACTAACTTCAGACTACGAAACGGACCCTCGACCAATGGGCTGGGCATATCCAAGGTGTATCGAGTACTTTCAGGCGCCTCCCCACCACCTGAGATAGAGCCGCGAGAAGTCCGCGGGGCGAGTATCGGTCACAGACCCCCCCCCTACACCCAGCCGCCCTGCATGGCAACGAGTCCCTAAATGGAATGATCTTTTTTTTGGGGACAAGGGTTTTTAAAGGGCGGGGCCATTAGCACCCAGAAGACTGCCCCACCTATCGAATTGCATAGAGCCTCACCACGCGCATGCCATTCGACACGTGTCTGACAGGGAGCGGTTAGGGCAGAGAAAAAACTCTTTGGTAAACACCACGCACACGACAGCGGAACTATATTACCCGTCAATGCCAGTATGACCCGGCCCTCCTGCATCCTACCAACTCGTGCTGTAGGCTGCCTTCCCTCTTCTGCACGCGTGCTGACCTTCCATCTCGCCGCATACGACGAGGATCGCGCACCACGTCACCCACCGACCCCCCGAGCCTCCAGTGCATCACCCATTTGGACGAAGAGAGCTTCGATTTGCGCGGGACAGCCCGCGCCACGGCCCCCTTCGCCCAAAAGACGCACACCCTCCCTCCCTCACTTTACACCCTGCGACGTCCAACCAGCGCCGCGGCACCCCAGTCTCATCAATAATGGACGGCGCGGGCCCTCCTGTCTCGTTAGTATCCCTTCTCCGCCGGCAACCGAGCTCTATCGGGCAAATTCCGGGGCGGAGGCGGTGAGCGGAACGTCGGGTAGGGCGCTTAAGGTAGGGATGGTTAACGGGTGGAGTAAATCGGCTGTTTCTTGGGGTTTTTTTTTTTTTTTGTGTTTGTTGTGGTGGGTTTTTTTTTTTTTTGTGGGTTTTGTTGTTTTTTCTTTTTTGTGTTTTGTTTTTTTTTTTCTTGTGTGTGGTTTTTTGTTTTTTTTTTTTTTTTTTGGTTTTTTGTGTGTTCCCTCGTCCTTGCCCCCCAACCCCCCACCGGCGACTGCCCCTTCGCTGTCCCGAGGACCCCTCCCCACACGGACTCACCCCCTCTACAGAACTGTGTTTTTTTTTTTTCTTTTTGTGTTTTTTTTTTTGGTTTGCCGCTTAGATAAGTGTCTTCTGAAAGGATTTCTGTTTTTAGGAGAAGTTCCCGAACTTCCCTGAAAATGAGGTTCTGATTCCCTTTTGGGGGACACATGGCCTTCAATTTTAAGAGTGAGAGTACGTGCGATGTTTCCCGCCCCAGTGACCGTATAGCTTTTTTCGCCGCTTCTTTTGCTTTTGTTTTAAGTGAGAGAAAAGGATGTCCAGTTCTTTTTCTAATTGAGGAAAACCACATCCTTTCTCCACTCTTTCTTCTTAGGTCAGTTTAAAACCTCCACTTCTTACCAAGCGAAAGCGAGAACCCCTCAAATGAAGTTTCTATGCCTAGTCTTCTCAGCGATCTGGACACCTCTGGTGAATCTGACCTTCACTAGTTGGCCTTTCCTTTTTCCCCAAGAGAGTTGGAAAACGTCCGGATCGACAGCAAATCCTCGTCATATTCCCCCTTTGGCCGTTTAGTGAGTGAAAGATCTTTGAGTCTTTCCTTAAAACCACGTTAGCTTTTTTTTTGCTCTTCGCCCCCAGATCCGGGAAGAACCTGACACACTCTCCTATACTCCACGATCCCCCCCTTTACACAGAAAAAGAAATATCCTCACGTCTGCGACCCACCAAAAAAATATGTCTCCCTCGGCCTTTTCCCACCAGGAGAAGTGTGGACCAAGCACACGAATCGCGCTGGGACCGCACCCCTCTTCGCAAAAAGCGATCTGACCCTGAATTTATTCTCTCCCGCATCTCCTCACTATAGATTTCCTTCATTTTATGAAACTTCCTGAAAATCCTGATGCACTATCCGTCTGAACCCTACATCATAATCCCGGTTCCACCCCCCTTACAAGAGAAATACACCTTCCCCGCTCTCTGCCATACAAATAATCCTAACCTCCCTCCCACCAGACACCTAGACTCCCCCTATAGACCCGCCACCGCCCTTCCCCTCGTTGTCATCAGGACACCCGTCCACAATACCAAGAAAAGCCGGCTGTCCTCCCATTTTTAGTCCTATAGGCCTTGTCCTCGAAGACTCCCGCCGATCTCCCCCCGATCTTTCAGTTTTGAGCAAGTTTCGTCGTCTCGCGGACAAACCACTGCCTTTCCTCCCCCTTTACAAGAAAAACGAAACGCGTCCTCTGACCCTACATTCAAGTGCCAAAGTACGCTTTTTCCGAAAGAGGAACGACTTATAGCCTCTCCTCGATTTTCTTCCTTTTTTTCGCCGCCTTTCCTCACGCATCCGCCAGACTCTCCTTACCAACTTCATCCGTCTATCAAATCCAATGCGAGGTCCCTCAGCCTCTCCGAACTGAAAGCGCTTATCTCGGTTTGCCAGCAACCAACCCCCCCGCGATCCCTACTGATGAAAGAAGAACAAAACCATTCCCCCCATTTTTTAAAAAAAACTCGTCCTCCGCCTCCTCCAAGAGCGGAACCTTTTACACCCCTTTTCAACTCCAGCACAATTCCCAAGACTCCCTCGCTCACCCCCCCTTCAAATTCGCCCCGCTTTAGGCGGTAAGAGGACAGATGTACCCTCCCTGCTCCTCCCAAGGCGCCCGCCCCCCCTCCCCCCCCGACTTGAGATATGCACCACACAACCACCCCCCACAAATAAACCTTTACCTTCCTCCCGCGTTATCTCATCCTACCCTACCACAAGGAACGTCATGCTTTCTTTTTAAGGACAGAAGTGGAGTATTAAACCACCTCACTCAAAACCCACTCCTCACGCCCCAGGCCCCCCAGACGATAGATCCTTCCCACTTACCATCGAGAGGGGCACCTTCTGACAGAATCTGCCCCTCCAACGCAGAAAATGAAGCTGCTTCTTTCACCTCAGCTACCACCAGCCCCAAAAGACCCCCAATTCCTTTCCCCCTCTCCCCCCCCAACAGAAACCCCTTCCCCCCCCCACCTCTACAAAAGAAAGCCTCCCTCTGCAAATGAGGCTTTTAGTTTTTTTTTTGCCAGCCCCCACAGTTTTCTAACTTTACCCCCCCTCCGCCGACTTGCGGACTCCCCTCTCCCCGTCTAGAAGGATCTGTCTCCTTAAATCCCCTCATGTACCTCGCCTTTCTCCTGCGCATGCAGCTCTGTCGCAGGTTATCTATTTATGAGTCGTCCTTAAGAAAGGTTATTGCCTCGCCTTTTCAAATAGAACTCTCATAACGTGGAAACTTTTTTTGATCCCCATCTCCGTCGACCGAAAGCCAATTCTCCGACGATCCTCCCCCGGCTTTTTGTTCCTCGCACATTTTTCTACTTCCCTTTGCCATCTAAGCGATGTGTGTCTCCGAGCAGTCATACTAGTAAGCTTTTTTCTTCTTCATAAAAAACCCCCCTTTGGATAATCCCCCCCCAGACCATCTGCTCCCGGTTTCCTCCCCCTTGATGCAGAGAAAGCCCTTTTTTTTTGTGAGAAAAGAGAAAGCCCGGGTTTTAGTGACCGGATTTATTCCGACAAGTTAGCAGACGTGAGTGTTCTTTTTTGATACAAGTGGCAAAAGATTTTTCGATGGCCTGAGCGCGGGCTAGATCAGATGACAGAATTTTGAAGCCTTTTTTCGAATTAAATGTATGTGACGAGGCCCCCCCTCCTGATCCTTCCGCAGTACTGCATCTGAGCTATCAGACTCCTCTCCTATCCCCTTTTTGTTAAGCCTTTCCAAAAGGACTTCTACAAGCAGGATTACTACCCACCCCCCCCCCCCACAAAGTTTAAAAGTTCCGTCCCCCCACGATCAGTCACCAAAGAGCGCAAGCCCTCCCCCACTGAAAGCGACAGAAAAAGCACAGGTAAATATAGTGATAGCGTGTCCTTCCTCCCCTTTACCAGCCCTAATGCATCTCCGTCCAGCTAGCAGTCACCCCCCGAGAGATAACGACCCCCACTACCCAAAGGCTATCGCACTACCTCCTACTCTCAAAAAGTGCAGGATTCCCCAGATTTCACTTAATGACGGGTAAGGAAAAGGAGCACCCATCGTTTCTTTTGCCCTGAACGGTATTCAATTATTTTCAACAATGCAACTAAAAAGGTAACGGAACTACAGCTAAAAATCTCGCCACCCCCCCCCCCCCCAAACGACGTTTCTCCCCTCCTCAACCCTTCCGATCAGATGTTGAAGGCCCGTCGCTTCCGCCCGCTCGGGCAAACCCTCTCCAGGACGCTCCCTTAAACGGAAATTCGCTGAGTCCCATCCCTCCATACCCCACCAGTGAAATTGTCCGATCACCCCCTCACCGAGACTTTCCTCCTCCCCCTGTGGTCTGCCTTTTTGCCGGCCGGAGTAGAAGAGATCCCCCGGCAGTCCTCCGCTAAGCGGACAGTCCGATTTTTTTTAGGTTAGGCCTAGAGAAAGCTCCTTTCAACCGAGCAGGTCCCCATTGATTTGAGGATCCGTCGACCACGAGTGATGGCGTCGCGACTCATTTTCTCCGCAAGTTCCTTTTTCTCAAAACGGCCGGGGTGTTTTGGCCTTGTTCTGAATAAGAATACGCGATCAGGCAGTCAAGAGCTTTGACGGTGCCGTCTAACCCCCCGGTGAGGGAAGCAAATAGGAACTGCCTTGGGTTTTTTCTCTTAACTTCCGGGCTGAAAGGATCATTACGAATTCCAGGTCTTCCGTTCGAGCAGAACAAGATCCACTATGATTCCATCCCATCTTTAAAAAATGCGACAAAAAGTCTCCCCTCGCTGCTCTTTTGTCCCCGAGTTTCCTGGCCCCTTTTTTCCAGTCATGTCCCCCGCAGAGAGGAAACAACTCCCTCGTTTTCCCATTCTCCACCTCTTCGACACGGTACATTTGCTCCATCCCTCGAACCGGAAAGGCCCTTTTGACTGGCGCTCATTTTGCCTCTTTTCGTTTATATTCCGCGTTCACAAATCAATGCTAATCACGCCCTCCCCCTAAGAAGTTCCTAGCAGGTATCCTCCCCGGCAAATGAAATCGTCGGCCAGCATACGATGCCCCGTTAGCCCCTACAATCCTCCGAAAAGTCAGTCTGGAACTGCTGTTCTCAGGGACGCGAATTTTTCTCCGTCTCCTTTTTTTTAATGGTTGTCCCTTTTTTCCTCTCCGTCTTTGAAGCAGGGATAGGTTCGTATCTCCCGCTCTTCTAGACCACTTTAAGCGCTGCTGACCGACCTCTTTCAAGCGAGATTGATAGGCGGTCTCCAAGGCACTTTTCCCCAGTACAAATATCCTTCGTCTCCTTTCTCTGGCATTCTCCCTCCCGTAGAACCCCACGCGCTTTTTCCCTTTTAACGTCGACAGAAAGACTGAAGAAAGGCAGCTTTAGTTCTCCTTCCCTGCAGGCCCTGATGCACTTCGGGACCTTTCCTCCAGAAACGACCCTTTTCCCCGTCTTTTCGCCGCGAGGACAGGTCTCCGGCATAGCTGGTCGAAGCTCTAGGTTCGCCTCCCGTTTTTCCTCCTTCTTACCCTTTTCCGCCTACCTTTTTTTTCTAAGATAATTATAGACCTGAGACAATGCTTTCTTTGGTGAGCTACGACCCGCTCTCAGGAGGAATACCAAAGGTGACGACCCTGGCGGCAATTCACTGCAGAAATACAATGGTCGTAGTTCTTTTGAGCTGATTTCCAGCAATTGACAGTTTCCTATAGTGTACAACTCCAAGTCTTCTCCCCCCGATCCCGCGAATCTAAGGCCAGCGCCCTCCCCTCCTTCTCTATCCAAACTTGCTTCTTGCTGCTTTTCCTTTCATGAATACCATCTTGTTCCTTCTCCGCCCTGATAAGCTGCGAGCGTTTGAGTTTTCTCTGCGGGAGCCGTAAGGCCACGGATCAGAGAAGAAGAACAGGGCCGGTCTCATGCCCCCGTTTCTGATAGTTTCCAAAACTGAAAAAGCTTCCTGATGAATAAGGCCCTTCCCCTTTCAGATTTAAGGTAAAGATTCTTGCTTCAAACATAAGGTCAACCTTCCTTGGCATGAGAAGACAGGACGTGACACACATACCCAAGAAAGGAACTCCTACTTACGCGCCTCTCACGCTGCCCCGACTTGTATGAACGCTCCCCCAACCTACTTCCCCTTTAAGGTAATAGCTTCGTTTTTTTCTCCACTCGTCACCCCTTGTTTAGAAGGCGAAAGGAGGATAGTCTTTCAGTGTGACCCTTCTTAAAAAATCTTTGGAAGAATAGGATTGATGGTCCTATTTCTCACGACCCCCCCGCATAAACTCCTTAGTGTTCTGATGGCTCTAGTATCGAGAAGTTACGGTTAGATTTTCTCCCCTTGAAGATTCCAAGACCTTTCTGGAAAGAGTATGGCCATTCCTGTGCCCCTCTCTTTTTCTGCACGAGTCGTTAGGGGTGAAGAACAATTCTTCTTTATGGGTGCCGGGCTGCCTCCCCTGCTGTCGCCCTTGAGACTTATGTAAGCGTTTTAGTTTCTTTTTACCAAGACCTAAAAACCTCTCTGAAGACAGTGGCCAGGTCTCTTTTTTTTCTTTGAAAGTCTTTTTTTGAGAGAGAGAGAGTCTTCCCCTGAGTTGGGCGAGGAGAATGGGAGAACTCGAAACTCGGCTTTTTTATCCGCTGGCTTCAATCCTTGAGACAAGTACCAGCTTTCGTTTTCCCCCACTGAGAACCGTCCCCCCTAGAAAACATGCTCCAAGGATCTACGGAAAGTCGTCACATAAAATCTCCAACTCTTCCCTTCATTTTCAAAAGGAGAGAAACTTCGTTGGGGCCCGACCAGTTTCCAGGTCCTTGTAGTGTAAAGTAACAGTCATTTCCTAAACTTCTTAAGCGACTCGATATTCTCTTTTGGCGGACCCCACTGGGTCGTTGAGATAGTGTAACTCTCTGTTTTTGAAGAGGATTTTCCTCTCCTCTCAGTACATGGATCGTCTTCCTCCCCGCGAGTGTCCACACGGCTCTCTTTTGACCTGGTCCTCATCTTCTCTTTCTTTTCTAAAGATTCATGATCCTGTCTATTTTCTTGACCGCCCGGCCTCCCTGCCCCCTGCTCCGTGGCCATCCCCCCCTCTTCCCCTTTTCTTGCCCTGCGGTTACTCGCGCGACGCCCCCTATTGCTTTACTTTCTTTCTTAGTCGGGAAGTTTGTCCCGTGCCCGCATGAGTGGTACTCTTTTCGGCGAAATAGCGGGTTTCACGGTGGATGATTCGTTCAACCACTTTTGATGATCAGTTTCGCGTAAGATTTATGTTCTTGTTGGATACTTTCTTTGCCTCGCCGGGTTATTTTTGGCGCGCGGCACGAACGTGGACATTGTCGGTGGTGGCCGAGGGTTTACTCGAGGATTTCCTCTTACGCGGGTTCTGATGTTTTGTGAGAGAGAGTTGAAGGGCCGGTAGTTCCGAGGTTTTTCTAGAGATGGAGATCGAGGGCTTGTGTCTTTGCCGGAGCCTTTTTTTCCCGTCTCACTCTCCCTGATAACGATGTGTTTCCCTTTTTTTTGTCTTGGGAACAGTGGGGTTAAGGAAAGGTTTGGGGTAGTTTTTGGTATGTGTGGGTGTGTTTTGTGTTTTTTGTTGAGGAAGGGAGGAATGGAAGAGAGCTTGCGTGCTTCCCGCGATTCATTCGTGAGTGTTTCAGGCCTTTGAGGAGCTGGTTTGTCCTTCTTTTTTTTTTTTTTTGCCAGCAGATCTGGAGTAATTCTTTTTTTCCTTTCGTAGAAGATTTTTGATTTCTTTCGGCGCTCACATCCCCCACCCATAAATTGGCCCAGTCCCCCCATCGGCAGCCAGTTGATGACTGTAATCCAGCTTACACGGCGCCTACATCAACGGCACCAAGAAGGACCGTCGACAGAGGGGGGGTGAGACCACTATCGCAACCATGTACAAGGCAACCGAGTCCATCTCCAGGCCACTCAAAGACCCCCCATCACGGACAGCTGAGCATAATTAACGCACCCCACAGGTAAACCAGCGACCATGGGGAAGACACCCTGTCAGGAACGACGAGCAAACAGATCGGGATAGGCTCCCCACCTCCCCCGTACCCAGCCCGTTACCCTGATCACCCCCTCATAGTACCCATAACAACTCCCTCTCACCCCCCGAAAGCTTTACCCCAAAATCGTTCAGCAACCCATGCCAAATATAACCAACGCCCTCTCAACAACGCAGCGGCACGCCATAAGATTACCTCTCTGAACCCCACGTCACGGCCAGAAAAACTACCCTCCCACAAGCGCAGGGCCACCCTACAAACCCACACTGACGCCCCCACGCAACACAAGTCAACCGACCCACAGCACAGACAGTGGGAATCCTCGGCAGAAAAGGGGATCCCCCATCACCAAACTAACCCCAACCCTTGCCCCCCCCCGGCCCCATCCAATAACGCTTCGACCGGTCGTCCGACACCCACACACCCCACTACTATTCTGAGACTCCCCACCTTGTGGTAGACCACACTCCCCACGTAACTTCATATGTCCCGTATTCGACCAGCGACGCAGCGTCGCGATCCGCTGGCCCCCGCGGTAGGTCAGGCGGCCTAGCCCAGGAGGGGAGCGAAGAGTCGGCACCATTTCCCCCTATATGCCCCCCCGGTAAAACTACTACTCTGGACCCAGACCTACTACCCGGCGCTCTCCACAACCATCCTTGCTCCCGAGCCACCAAGACCGTACGTGACAACACCCCGCGCTCCCCCAGCCCACCCCTCCTCCATAAATATACCCGCCAAAATTTACTCCTTCCCCTCGAAGTTTGAACCAGTCACGCCACCACCATCCTCCCTCTCCACACGTCCCCACCCCTGTGTGCTGCTCTCCCGCCCCCCCCGCCACTCCGCCCTCCCGAATGCGCAGCATCGACAGCCCACAGCACCCTCCCCCCACACCCGAGAGACCCCCCCACCCGCACTATTAAGACCCACTCTCTCCCGCCCCCGATACCCCAACAAGCCCACGCGCCGTAAGTGCATGAGCCAGCCTTCAAACGCTCTCCCTGCCTCCTCCGGTCGATGTCTCCTGCGACACCCACAACCCCACCGGATGTATACCACCCCACTCTAATCACGGCCTGCGTCCCTGCATCCCCTCTCCTTGCCCCCCAAAGGGCAACCCCCCCCCCCGAATCATGCCCCTACACGTACTCGCCTCCAAATCCCTTCCAGCTCGCCCCCACTGCAAGCCTCTCCCCACAAACCATCTGCCCAGTCCCCGCCTCCTCATGGCCACCTCAACCTCCCGGCTTTATACCCCGAATTCATCCCTCTTAAACCCCCCCTACACTCCAGCAATAACGCTCCCACTACCTCTCCTTCATAGGATAACTCACATACCCCTCGACCCAAGACGACACCCGAACCCGTTAATAATATGCATCTTCGCTACAATCTTGTAACGATGCGCGAGACATTTTTTCCCGCTTTTCCTTTCGTCTTCCCCCCCTTTGACTCACCTTCGTGCCGCAATATTGTTCCCTTATTCTGACATCATGTGAATCCCGGTCGATGACGCTGCCCCCGGTCCCTCTCTTGCGCCGGGCACTAGCTGTTTCCTTTCTAGTCTTTTTCCAACCGGGCCTTCGCCGAGGGTACCTCCTTTTTCACGATGGTCCGCCTGTCAGCTCGTAGAGTACTTCTTCATCAGGAATTGTTCACCTTCTGACGACTCCAGGCAATTGGACATTCCTTATGGCCCGTGTAGTTTTTGTTCCTAGGTTACGAGAACCTTCTTCTCTGACGACTTCTTTGATGGGGATAGCTCCTTTTTTAGGCTGGTGCGGTTCGGCTGCTAGTCCCGCCTGGAGACTTTTGCTCTCTGAAAGGCCTTTTGTCCTTTTTTGCCGAAACAATTCGTTGTTCCTCCACCCAGGTTTTTTTGCGACGACCCCCTCCCGCAATCTTTCTGAGGCCGAGTTGTACTCCCCCTTTCACAGGATGACTATGCCGACGCGCTCACCGGCTTCCCGCGGCCCCTTGACCATGTCAGTCGCCCTCCTCGAGTTCAATTATAAGAACGTCTTTTTTTGTTCCCTGAAACAGTTATTATATCGACGTTTTCTCCAGCAGACACGAGCTTCCCCGTTCCAAAAGAAACTTCACCCCATCCTCTTCTATTTTTAATCTTGCAGGTCCCTCTTCCGTGCTCAGGTTTTTTTTTTGTTTAAGGCGATACCAGCCATCATCGTTCTCTTCACGAGTCGAAGGTTTGCCCCCAGAACGCCCGGCTCTTACTCATCGAACTGGGTGATTCTTTCTTGAGCCCTCTTTCTAATGACCGCAACCCCCAATTGCTGTTTTTCCTTCGTTTTTCCTTGGCCAATTTTCCTTCTAGCTTCTTCCCTCCCGCCCCAGCTGTGCAAGAGTTTTCGGGCACACGACCTTTTTTTCGAGGGGATTCGGTTTCCTTTCCTTCTGTGTAACAATTTTCTGCTTTCGGCCTGCACCCCCCCTTATCTCCATATAATTGATTCTCTTTGGGACAGGGTCGTATTTGCGTGCTCTACCATTTTAACCGAGTCGAATTCCCCAGAAAGTCCTTTTTTTTATTTGCCGCCCCCCTATTGGACGATGCCGTGAACCCGAGGATGCAGCTGCTTGCGTGTTAATTTCCATTTCAGCCTCCCCCAAAGCAAGCCCGCAGCGTCTCT
>Ga0179591_1369952_pt1 | contig 17404 bp, 18 predicted proteins | sample CZOMad2_1_08_16f_FD_182891 | JGI IMG/M metagenome (GOLD analysis project Ga0179591, IMG submission 182891) | Vadose zone soil fungal communities from Angelo Coast Range Reserve, California, USA - CZOMad2_1_08_16fungal (PacBio error correction) | ecosystem: Environmental > Terrestrial > Soil >... | reverse complement strand
TCGTTTTCCTCCTTTTCGTCTCCTGAGGAGAGGAAACCTCCCCTCGACGAACCTCTTTCCCGTAGTTTTTGCTGTTCCTGACCAGTCGGTCGATGAAAAGAGTCTCGTTCCCCTGCTCGACCTCCCCTCTTCTTTTTCCTGAATCGGTCTTAAGTTGCGTTCCATTCCCTCTTAAACTTTTTACCGTTTTCTAATCCCTGCGGTCGTCGTTCCCTCAAGCGTCGATCCGCTTTTTTTCGATAGGAATTGATTCTCTGAGCGATAAGAGGATCTCTGTCATCAGGATTGAGTTCTCTTTCCCCTTCCCTCCTTCTCAGGGTGTAAGGCGCTCCTCCCTCTGCGAGCTCCTTCTCTAGATGATCATGGTTTGCAGATTTTTTTCCCTTCCTTTTTCGCCATCCCTGCGACCGCGTCTTCATTTCCGTCTCGTCTCTCCGATTTCGACGCGACACTTCTCGGTTTCTCTTATTCTTCCCAACATATCTGGGTAATTTTTTGTCCAGTGGAGGACGACGGAGACAATTTCTTGTGTGAGATTACCTAATCCTACCCCCGAACGGTAACTCGTTTTCCCGATGCTACGGAATGGTTTTCTACCTTAACGGACAGGTGACCCCTGTTCCCTTTTCCTCCAGGCTACCTACGACCCTATTGTGACTCTCCTATTCCGTTTGCTCGAAAAACCCTCACCGACGTGCATATTTGTTTGCATAGGAGTTCGCCTTTTGTGACGCACGCGGTGCCTTTTTCTCTCCAGGAATAAATTGCTCCTCCACAGCCCGCAGTAGAGCGGGTCTTCTAGTTTATCCTTTCCGAGAGGAAAGTAGAGTTCACCCCCCCCATCACCAACTCATGTGCCGCCATGCTGCGCGGCCTCTGTCAGCTTGAGGATCTTCCCAAACGTCATACAGTCCGCTGAGAGTCGAGGTCTTTCGGTAAGAATCCGCCTATTTCTCCTTTATATTTTCCCCCCCCCAGGGTGGATTCTATCCTGAGATTGGGCTTTTCCCTGGACTGATGGGTCTTCAGGCTTCCAGGCGCGGGACTGAAAGCGTTAGCGACATCACTAGCGACTCTTCCCCCCTCTTTTTCTCTACTCCCCTCCCACAACACCCCTCTAGCGGGCTTTATGGAGAACCTATGTGGATAATCCCAGCATTTTTCCCTCCGTCTATTTTTTGTCAAAGGTCCCGGGAAGGGTGGACCATCTTATGTTGCGTAAAATTTTTCGTGCGCCCCACATTCGCCTCTTGTACGCTACTTGTGTCTCGAAGAGCATCCTGTCCCCCTGTTTCAGTGAAGCCGTGACCCCATTTAATCAGCACCCTCCCTTTAGCAACTATCGGCTGCACGTTTTTCAGAATGCGCCCCAAAGATCCTCTCTCAGTGGATAGTTCGCTGGGCCGTCCGCAATCCTTCCTGTACCCTTCGCGATCTATAATGGATCTCAGCGCAGGAAAGTCCTCCAAAAGGGTCATATTTTTCCTCGGTCCTATGCTGCTACCTTTTTTTTCAAATGACCCTCCGTAGCTCTGAAAGAACCCACCCCTTCTCTCTGAAGTTGACCCTCGTCCCCTCCAAGTGGTAAGAAGAAATCGCATCTTGGTGCGACTCCGTGTATTGACCCCTCTTGCGGCCCTCACTGGTAGGCGATCATTAATCCCAGTTTTTCTTCGGTGAGAACAACATGATGAACAACAGGATCGTATTTTTTTTGTCACACTAAAACGCGGTTTGACTCCCCCTTTGCCTGAATCATCCTCGATGCCATGTTCTTCCTTCAGTTGTCTCCCCAGACCGGAATCTTTGAAGCGAGCCTTTCTATCTCTAGGCATTTTGATTAATTCGCGGTACTTTACGTCGTCTTTTTTTGTCGTCCCTGACCGAATTGATCCCAACCCCTTGCTTCGGCGGGTAGAATGGCGGTTCATAGAGTGTTGGCAGCTTGCGCACAGAAACCTTAGCAGGTCCTCTTCCGTTATTGCCGGGACGACTTGCAAAATCCTGCTTTTGCCCTCGAGTTCCGCGAACTGGGTGTGGTCCCCACGTGCAGATGCTCTCTCTTCGTCGATCAAACCGCGGATCCCTATGCCGTGTCATCCCCCTATCAGGGAATTTTTTCCCCCTTCACGTCGTAAATTCTTCAGGCTCGGAACCGTTAGTTTCAACATCCATTCCGTCATTTTTTCCCAATCCCCGGTCGGGCGCTCCTTAGTTCCCTCTTCATTTTATGAATGATGGGCACTGAACTTCTTTTCCCTTGCTAGGAAGGGCGCAGTCGTTGAACGTCGGATGAGGATGACGGCCATAAGCGTTTCTACTGTTGAGTAGAATGGGGTTGAAGAACGAAGGCACAACGCATTTGATGAGCATGTACACTCGATATCCTTCCCCTGCTACATGTTTGACTAGCTTGTCCACCGTGGAGGTCGGGTTTTTCTGAACCCCGGTTTCAAGCCGTCCCTTAGTACCGCTGCTCTGGCCTCTACGAGGTGCGCTTTTTACCCGTTTGATCCTAGTTAATAAGGCCGCTAGAGAGTCATATAGTTCGAACGCCACTGCTAACGGCTCTTCCTGAAAGCCCCCTTTTGAACAGCACCCTTACCTCAGTAGTTAGAATCTAAGATCCCCCTTCCTCTCACAGCCTTTCTTCCTACGCGAATGACCCAGCCGTAGATACTCCTGTGGTATGAATGACTATATATCCTTGTAAAACATCCCTTTGTTGGTGTTTCTAGAGACGTCAGTCCGCACGTTTTTATCCAAAGGAGTTTACGGGGGTTTTCCTAAGCGCCAGGATGTAGGAGACCTCATAGTCACGACCCTGATGTAAAGGTGAGGTCTCAACCCGTTTCGTTGACGTCGCTGCGGGATCAACGTGACACCGAGGTAGTCTCCATTTATGATCCTCGAGGATGCCTTTTCGATTATTATAAAATGCTTTGTACTGGATCTTTGATTAAGACCCCTTAGATCCCCCCCATAGGTAAAATCGTCCGGCGAGGAGTTGCGTCCGTATCACTACCCCGGAACTCCCCCTGGCTCTTTGAAAGTCTCCAGAGAAGGCGTGGACGAGCTTTCGGGGTTTTAAACAACCCCCTTGCGGTCTTGAAATTCTCACCCCCGTTCCTTTCCCCCTCACACAGGAAGGGTTCCTTCTTTTTCCATCCGGCCTTTTTCCCCGCACATCCGGCTCCTGCCCATGCCTCTTTCCCAGAATTCGCGATATTAAATGCCCTCTTCGTCATTTTGGCCAACCCCTGTGGGTATCTACCAGCCCACTGATAGTCTTCTTGTCTTCCGTCGACACGAGCTTTCTCGAGAATCATAGCCGCGGGACTTGCCTCCCACTTCCGGCTGACTCCCCGGTGCGGCAAAGCTCCACGCGTAGTACGACGAACGAGTACTTCCTGACCCTGAGACGTTCTCCTCTGATTTGGAGCAGCTTGGGCCGTGAGTGGCCGTCAAATCCTAGGATCGGGTTTCGTTCCTCTTTTTTCCGATGGGCCTCAATTCCTTGTCCATGCTTCACTAATCGGGACTTTTGGCCTCCTCCCTATTAAGCGGTCGTCGCACCAAGTTTTACGTCTTTTCACTCGATTCCCTTTCCTGTACCTCTCTCATGCGTAATTCGCAGAACGCCCCCCTCCCAGGGCCGCTGCAGCATGACAATAAGGGATATGAACCGGCCTCTACTTCACGGGTGTCTCTTCCCAACCATGAAACAGCAGCCCCGATCCGTGTCGACGAGGTTGTCCTCCCAACTACAAGGACCCCACTTTGTTTAATGAAGTAGAATTCCTTCGGAACCCCCGCGACTTTTTATTTCCTGGAGTAGGCCCTGAGCCCCCCCCTCCTGTAGGCCAGGTAAATTAGTTTGAATTTTCATCATGCAGCCCCCAGGTTTTTTTTTCCGTTCGACATTGGTCACTCCCCTTAACCCAAATCGAAATCTTGGCTACAGTCTGACGATTGACGTGGGCGCGCGTATTCGCCCCGCTCGTCATCTTCATTCTAACGCCGGTTTCTTAGACTTTCCTAGAGGAGCATGTCTTTTGGCAATCGACTCGCCCGGACCCTTATATCTCTCTGATGGTTGTAAACAAGCCCCTTCTCGGGGAAATCGCCTTAGTGCCGCCTATTTTTCTCCCATTGGAGGTTTGGCCAGATGTCTGGTAACATTTACGGCGATCCAACTTTCCATGTAGAGAGAAAACGCCCCCCTCCGCAGTACATCTCGGAGAGGTGGATAGATCCGAACTTCCGGTAAAATTATCCAACCTTCCCTGCCCTTGAACCCAGGAAATCTCCTTGGTAATCTTGTCGAGACCCTTTTAGACAACTCGTAAAGATATGTTTGGGGTGGCCTGTCTTTCTCCAACCACCCCTCTTCTAATCTCTGATCATTTTTTTGTATTCCATCTTTCTTTCTTCATGGTGAAGAGAACCCCCCCTCTTTGGAGACGGATCTCCATTTGAATTAAACCTTTTATCCCAAGCCCTTCCTTCTATGATTGGAAAAAGGCGGATCCACTTCGGCCCCACCCCCCTCCTAACTTCTGTAGACTCTGTCCGCTGCCTTCCTTTTTTCATATAATAGAAAGTGCCTTTTTTTTTCCAGTCAAGGTCGTTCGGAGATGAGGTTTTCTGTTCTTGGCGTTGTCCGTGCCTCTAGGAAAGGATCCCGTAGTCCCCGAGCACTTCTTTTTCGGGCACAGTAGGTCTTGTCCCCCTTCCTGCGGCAGCTGTCTTATGAACATCCTCCCGTCACCTTTGAAGAGGCGTCCTCTTCAAATCCGTGAGGGGCTTAGAGGAGTCCTTCTTTCGTCCCCCTCCGTCCTAACGTCGTGTCTGTACTCCCGCCATGTTCCCATCGACCCCCCTATCTGCCCAAAACAGCCATTAGGAGGCGCTCGTAAAGATTCGAAGCTATGATCGCCTTTCCTCGTCCATCCCCCTTCCAAGAGACCCCAGATTACTTGTTATGCTCCCCCTCTGGCAGTCTCGTCAGTTTTTGCGACCTATAGTAGAAGCTCTCTTCGATGAGTTTTCATGACCTAGAGCCCACAGTAGGATGGCGCCTTTAGACCGCTGCTCTCCTGTCCCTCGTGCGGAGCGCGCCTTATTCTCTTCCCTCCCCCATTATCGCTTCCTCTCTGCTTCGAGGGTTTGTCCTGCCCTTTCCATCCGATTCTTCGTCTCCCTCACTCCTTCCCTCTTCCAACATCTGTGCTCGACGCTTTTTTTTTATTAAGCCAAGGAGATCGCGTTACTCCTTCAAACGCCCCTTGTTCGATCCCTCGTAGTCCCTCCTGCACGCGTTTCGTTTCTCTTGCGCATTTGAAGTCGCATCTTCTTTTCCTCCTCCTCCTTGTAAGGCAATCCTCTGGTTTTTTAGCGATTGGGAGATGTCTCTATCGCTTTCGGGCAGCTCCGACCTTCCCCACTATTGACTCCTCCATCCTTTTTTTTTAGTCTCTCTCTTCCTTCTCCCTATGACCACTGAAGGTAGAAAGAAGTCTTTTTCCCTCCCTAAGGTTCACGGGCTGTTACTCATTTCGTCTTACAAATCGTACCCTCGGGCCTAATCCCTTCCTCCCGGACCCTTCTTCACCGTTTTCGTTAATGTTATCAGCTGTTTCCGTCCTCTGAGTGCTCCTCGCCTTTTTTCTGTCGTCCTAATCTTCAGGAGCAGCATCTTTCTCTTTTTGGACTCTGCTGCTGGAGATACTTTTTGACACCCCTTAGAGTCGCCTTCCTCTCTTTGCCCATTTTTTTCCGGCGCTCATCGAGCTCGCTTTCTTCTCCTCCTTCTTTTTCGATCCGAGGGTAGAGTGCCACTTTTTTTTCTTCCGCCGTTCTCTCATGTCCTCTCGTCGACCCGAGATGCGGCCTGAGGCCTCTTTTTCTGAGGTGGCTCTACTATCCCAAAGATCTTGTTCTTCCCTTGGCAGATTTCGGACGTGGAGGACATTCCTTTTTCGGAAATCTGGCCTAGCAGCTCACGTTTTTTTTCCCGCTTCTTTCCGGCTCTTTATCCCCCCCCTGCGGGCTAAATGTATCCTTTTTTACTGGAAGCAGCGGCGTTCTTCTCCCTACGGGACATAAGATACGTCTCTATCAATCGAAGTTTGCGTCCCCCCTTCCCCGTAGCCTCGTGCTGTGCTCGCCACTGCCCTCGAATGAACCTTACCCATGACAAGAAAGTGTTCGACCACTCCCCCCCAGTCCCGTCCGCGGTAGGAGACGGATCTCCCTCCTCGTAAGCCTACACCCTTCTCTCCCTCCCTGACGCGTTTAGACTGCCCTTCGTTTGAGCGTTCGATACTTCCTGTGTGAGAGAGATGACGTCCCCGGTTTTTTTCCGCTGCAATCCTATCTTCGACTGTTCCACCATTTAAGTATAGCGCTGTGCTTTCCCTCAAACTTCCATTCCTCCCTTCGCCAGGCGTCGGAGCCTTCCTTCAACCGAAGAGGGAGGACAGATGAAGGCATTTGTTTCTAGAATTCTCTGTACCCCACCCCTGAGCTTCTCTGGCCCTCTTTCCCACGTTGCTGCATTAGCCAAGTCCCTCTATTCTCCCCCATGTCCCTGGAAGGGGGGACATGGGGCGGCTTCCCCCAAGCTTAAGGCCCCCCTTCTCCCTCTTAAGGCTAAGACTTTTTTTTTTCTTTAATTGCCCTTTTTGAAGTTGCGCAGGAACAGGTTGGCTATTTCTTTCACATGCCCATTGAGGACAAATTCTTCTTTTTCGATTCCCCCCCCCCGCGCGCTGACAGAGTGAGAAGGGACTCCATATACTTTTATGGCTCCCTCTGGGCCGCATTCCAAATCTTTTTACCGTGGCGAGAGAGATACCTCCTTCCTTCCGGACGGGGACTCGACTCCCATCACCACCCCCAACCCCCCCCCCCCCAAAACAGGACATAAACATTCAAAACCATTCGCAACTAAAAAAAACTTTTTCTGAAAAGACCAGCCAACTGCCATTTTTACAGCCCCCAAAGGGAAACCAAAACAAAAAAAACTCCGCACAACCCCCCAAAAAAAAACCTGGTGGTTGGCACACTAAACAGTATTCCCAACCCCCCCCTAAGGTTTCCACAAAAAAAACCCACAAAAAAACAAAACACCTGGAACCGTGAAAAAAAACCACCCCCAAAGTGAAACACCAGTCAGGCAAAACCCCAACCCAAAAAACCACCAAACAAACGCTCTTTGCACCTTGTTGGCCCCAAAAAAAAAATGACCACGGTCACCCAAAAAAATAAACAAAACTACCAATACTCTCAAACCCTCCCAAAGGGCGACAACACGAAAGCACCCCCCAAAAAAAGGAAACCACCAAAGAAGTTGTCCTCAACCAACCAAAAAACAAAACTACCAACAATAACCAAGGTAAAGCAACCCGCAAAAAACCACCCCAAAACACCCCCCAAAAGTCCGGCAAAGCTGCAAAAAAAAACACCCCCCCTCAGAGGTTCAAAGGTCCTTTCCCCCCAAACAACTAAACAACCAACCCCTTAACCCCTTGCAGGTGATGTTGTTCCCCCCCCCCTCCACCCCCCAAAAAACGGTGGCCCACAAACCCCCACACAACAACAACCCCAATTTTTTTTTTTATGTTTTGGAACCCCAGGTAAAAACCACCCCCTTGGACCCCACACCCAAAAAACACCCCCACCCTTAACCCCAAAAAACCCCAAAAAAAGTCACACGTGGCTCACACCCAAGTCCACCACACCCCCCCCCTGGCCGTGAAAACATTTGAACCCAAACCAAAAAAAAAACTAAAAAAAAATTTTTTCTTTGTGAAAATGCCAAAAACAACTGAAAACTTTTTTAAACACCTAAAAAAAACCTGTGTCACCCCCCCCAACCCCCACCACCCCCCCCCCCAACACCGACCGGCTCCGCCTTCCTTTCTCGGACGTGATGCCGGTTGCACGCATTTCTTTTCCACACCACCTTTTGATGTTGTTCCTTTTCGCCACGACTTAGAAAGAAAGCTCTCCAGTTCGGGGACTTGCTTCCTACTGAAATGACCTTTTAGTTTCCCTTCCCAGGTCCTTCCATGTCTATCCCTTTGGTCCCCTGGCAGTTGAAGACATCCACCCGCTTCTCCCACTCGTTTCTGGAATGGTTTGCAATACACGCTTAATGAAGGCTTTTCACCGAAGGACTTTCCCTTTGCTGTTAAATGGGCATTCCTTTCTCTCTCTCCTCACGGAGAGCCTTCAGCGTTTCCCCTTTTAATTAGCGGATTCATTTACTCTTCTAGATTGCTCTCCCCTTCATTAATTTCTCGATTTACCCTCCGGGTCTTAATTACCTTCTCCTTCCATCTGGAAAGACACATAATAAGCTTTCAACCGGACGTTCCCCGAATCCCCGGCCCCACGAGTTCCTCGAACTTCTTTCCGTCCCCCAGCCGCTATCATCATCCGCTTGACATAATGTTCAGGTTCATCCAAATGAATTTTTTCTCACGTAGTAATCTCCTCCTCGCGTTTGCGTCACTCAGCGTTCTTTTGGTCGGCCCCCGTTCGTGTTCTTCCGCGCATTCCTCTTCATCTCCGCTTCGGACAGAAAGCTTTTAATCATTCTTCCGCAGAGGATGGAGTCAGGTTCGGTTTACTTCCTTAAAATGGCTTGTTTCCTGACGTCTCTTTGATCCGTGTCACCCTCTTTTTGATAGAATGTCCACGCCCAGCTCTTCCCCCCGCTCCCCGTTTATAGATTGTGCATCAAAAAGTGGCTTCTTCTGTGACGGTGCGCAATTCCCTGCCATCAGGAAGGTGCAGAAGGTTTTCCCTTGCTATAGAGAAAGGCCCTGTCGGTTTATCGCGACATACCGAGACCTTCTCTTCCAAATAAGTCGCCCTTTTCCCTCTCCTGAGTTGCCCCCGGCAAAGCGGTTCTCCCTCCTTGTGACATAAGGGAGTCTTCGATCCGAGGTAAACCTTTCTTGTCCAACCCCTTTTTTCCAACTTTTGCCCGTCCTGTAACGAAACCTTGTTCCTTTTTGTGTTGTGAGAGAGTATTCGTAGGACCTTTTGGTGATAGCTTCCTTTGGAGCCACCTGGATTTTCCTTTTTTCGAACTTTTATCGGGACTCCTACCGGAATCATTTTCTTTTGCAAAAGTTGAGTTTGGCTCCCTCCACGGGATAGCAGGCGGTCTTGACGCTCATTTTGGGATATGGCTTCGAGACTTGCTTTTTTCTGCTCAAAGGATAGAGGCGCGCCCCGCCTCGCTCAAGGAGCCTTTTAGGCGTGCCGTTCCCTCCCCCCCCCAAGCGACATAGACTTTGTCCCTTGATGTCGATCGGTTTCTTTCCCGGGGGTGGCTTTATCAACCTTTCTTTCCCCCCTTCTCCGTTAGAATTAGTGTCCAGTTGTTTCTTGGCGAGTTCAATCTCTACCGCCCTTCCTCCCCATCTTAGCGTCTTCGTGCCCAAAAACTTTTTTCTCGGCAGCATCTCCCCCTTTTTTGGCCCTTCGCAGGGAGCCGACCCCTTCTACGCTTTTTCACCTCGTCTTTGCTTCCGAAGGTTCGCGCTCGTCGCCTCTTCGACGTGACTTGCCCTCATTCGCGGTGCGACGTTGGGTTTTACCCTTTACCCACTCTTGATGACTTCTCTCTCAAGAGTAGAAAGGCCTCCCGCTCCTTGGGCAAGACCTGTTTAAATGTGTACTTCGGTGACCTTTTTCCCCTTCTCTTGTTTCCTTTCGGGCAAGCTCTTTCGCGACTTCCGGTCCCCATTCAAAAGTTCCAGAGGGCCATTCTGAGATGAAGGGGGCGTCCCCCGAAAGACCCCTTTCTGTTCGACTTCTCACTGCCCTCGCCATTGGTTCTCGTCCCCGCTATTAGAATAAACTGGCATCCCGTTCTCGACGGCCCATGCATTAAGGCTCCCCTCTCGGCAATCGCGTCCTCTCAGTTGCCACCCTCACTGACCCTTTGTTCAATCAGGTTAGTGTAATGGCCGCCCAAGGAAGGAACTACTCCCTTCTCCTCCTTTCAGGCCCGTCTCTAGTAGTCGCCCCAGTCTCCGCGAACACAAAGATTTGCCCCCTCCCTGTTCTTTTAGTAGTTGAGGAGAGGAATAACTTTCCACCGGTGTTGGCTCGAGAGCCCTCTCACGTTGGAAGCACTTTTCCTCTACCACGTCCTGTTCCTGCGTTGGAGGAAGCTCTTTTGAGTTTTCCCATGAGAACTTGATCGGCCGTTCCTTTAACGCTGTCCCATCCAGCATACGAACTCTTCGAGGATCATGTCCGGCTCCCCTCGCGCAATTTTCGCACCCTCCCCTATATTTGTCGAAATTTTATTGGACGAGATCGGTCACCTGTGGTTCTTTCACTCACATTGCGGCCACCTCCTCCTTCCCCAACTAGTTATGGAAGCCGTCATCTATGGTGGACGAGATCCTGTTTCCGCCCCTCCATCCCAAAATGGTCCCCCACCCGGCCCTGATAGTTCCATCGCACGGGAAGATCCCTTGTCTCCCCCCCTCGTTCTTTAGAAATATATCTCCTGCTAATTGGTATTGGGGGTATTCTGAGAAAACAATTTTGATAGTCGATCTATTGACCTTCTGGTCAAGTGCAGACCTTTTCCTGGACCCCCCTAGAGAAGAAGGCATGATTCGAAGCCACCAGATAGTATTTTGCCTGAGATGCCCATCACTTTGGATTGACTCTTCAGCTGCACCCCTTTGAGTTTAGATTTCGGCCCATGCCCCCCCTCGCCCGATAGAAAGAGGGAGAGCCCTCGTAGGGGAGAGATGTTTTTTTGGCGCTTCCCCGGATCCCCCTTCGAACTTAGCCTAGAGCGAGGTTGATGGATCCTTCCCCTCTTTGGTTGAAACTTTGGGGGTATTGTTTTCCCCTTGTCACTGCTTTTCCCGCTTCACAATGCCCCCTTTAGGGCAACTTCACCCCGAGTCGGGTTTTCTTCCCCGTAGAGATCGTCTCGTAGCGTAAGTTTTCGTCGCCTTTATCCCGCATCCCTCCAGGGTCTGACACCCGTCTTTTTCGGATCTTCTTTGTTCCAGCTCTTGCACCATAATTTTCTCCCTCCCTTTAGCCAATTCCCCGGGTCACACCATCCATTGGTGATCTCGCTAGCCCTCAAGACTGGCAGTTTTCCCTCGATTCTAGTAGAAGTCTAAGTAAATAGAGACTGTTTTTTCGGCCCTTCCCCGCCGTCGCCCGTTCGCCAAAGTATCCTCGAGTTCCCTCTCGGATATATGAGTTTTGAGCCTAACAATATTCCTCGTCGAGCTTTTTTCCTTTGCGAATACGCTGGTGAGTAAAACCCTCATCCTCTTATCTCTCCTTATGCGGACTTCCCACCCCCTTTAAGACTGAGGTAACTCCCTCTTCGGACCGCTGCAGAACGCGTGAAACCTTGCCGCTCTCTTTCCGCACCCGCGGGGCTAGGGCTTCAGGTTTTTGAAGGCCCGGACGAGGTTGTGTCGAGTCAATAAGGCCCTCTTCCTCGATGGAGGTCGATGTCGAATTTTCTCCAGTTTTAGATCTCTGACCCAAATACTTTAAATAATAAATTTTTTTTTTTCGTTAGTACCTGCAGTCGCACCGCATTTTTTCTTTTTCCTCGTCCTTCCGAGGAGTAGGTTCCCTCTACCCTTCTTTCTTCCCCCGTAGTGTACCCCCCCCTTACCTTCCCGACAGGACCCCGTTTGAGAATCCTTTATTTTTCGTGCACTGAGAGAGTTGCTCCTTTAGTGAGTTATTTCTCGGTATTTTGGTTTTTATTTGGGACTCTTTCTCGATTACTTCTGCCGAAAAAATAGTTGATTTCTCTTTTTTTTTTTTACCGATGTGACAGGCATAATAGGCTCTCACCGCGGGCTCGGCTTCTTAGAGGCCGATCTCTCCCTCCCTCGACCTCATATGTAAGACCTGGTGAGATAGTTAGACTCGCCGTCACTTACGACCTTTAGATTGGGAAGTTCCATCCCTCTATTTGGAACCGACGGGGCAGGGAGTTGATACTGCTGCTTCTCTCCTAGGTTACGACCTTCCCAGAGCGCAGCGCTGGAATCGGTTTGGTTGACCCTTTTGTCTTTATTACCCCACGTCCCACAGAGCTGAGGACGCTTTCCTCTTCGCCGAGAAGATACGTGCCGCACCACTCTCATCTTTGCGCGGACCCTCCTTTTAATTGATGTGATACTGAATGCTTCCTCAATGGGTCCCATCCCTGGCCTCCCGTTTCCCTCGTGTACGGTGGTCTCCCTTTCCATAGAAGGTTCCGCCAAAGGCTCCCCCCCTTTTTTTTTGTACAGCTGGGCTTCCTCTATTTTTCCTCGGACTGACCATTTTAGGAGAGCTTTTCTACGCGGTTCCCCTGCACCGATGGGAATCTCGCCTGGCCCACCCTCTTTCTGCAGGGAATCCTTGGTGTTAATGGATCCATCCATTGACTGCTGAGCCCTCCGAAGTCGGCGGCGCGGCTTTCCCCCCCGAAGGACGAGATTCAATTTTCGAATACGCCTTGTACCCCCAATCGTCTCTTGGATCCACGAGTTTTCCCCCCCCTCCAAGATTCCTGATAGTCGACAAGGCATTTGGTGGCCCCCTTTTTCAACCCGTCTCTCTTCCCCACTAGCTTTACTGCTACCCGACCTTTCCCCGTTAGCTCCTTCTGGCACAGTCCTTACGTTTACAGGTTGAAGAATTTCACCCATGCCTGAAATATTTTCACGGCCACTACTTTATGTTACACCCGCTCCCGGGAGATCTTCAGGGCTCTGGGCTCTTCGCTGGGAAGACGTCAGCGCATCAGCCCTCGCGATAAGAGGAATCTCCCCGTCCCCTTTCGTGACCCGGCTAGCCCTCTTTTATCTCCGCTTGTCTCCTGTCACGCGGCGCTCACCCTCCCACTTTTTAGTATGCGCGTCGTCCCCGACGCCACTCCGACAGCTTTTTAATTGTTCTTTAATGCAATTATCATCGGCCTAAGGAAGCCTTTCTATCTTCAGTTTCAGCACGTAAAACATCTTTCGACCAGGCTGGAATTTGGCCAACGACCCCACTCCCCGCGCTTCGCGAGGAACTCCGCTTGGACATTTTTGTCGAAGGATAAACCCAATTACTTCCTTGCCCTTTTCTCCCCTCCTTTCGGAACATGTATTAGAGTTGCACTTCCTTTGACATTGTCTTTGGCGGCTGCTTTTTTCGCGTCCAGAATCACTACGAGAGCCCCCCTCTTTCCTTGCCCGGTAATGTATTTGTGCCCATGAACAGACAACACAGGATTTCTAGTTCTGATAATTTGGCCCTAAAGTCCTTTGAAGTAGGACTTTTTCATCTTTAGAGTTGCAGCTGTTCAGTCCATTTTCGTCCCCGCACCGAGACTTTTAAACATCCCTATGGCACTCACGTCGCAATTCGATTTCGAGCCCCCTCCAGTTCGCTCACCCCCCCGCTGTAGTAGCCCCAGTTACGGGCGCAGTCCCCCTTAGAACGATCTGACGTCAGGCCTTCTTTTTCCGTCTCCCTTCCATTCCGCTCCCGGATTGATGCCGGGCTGTACGAGCGCCGCCCTTCCCACTGCTTTTCAAGTGGTGAACAGTGCGGAAAAATTTTTGTAAACCCCCTCTCTCCCTCCCACGAGCCGGGTCACCCTCCCTCCCAGGTTGTAGTCGTGGGTGTAGGGGATTTAGCCTCACGATTCCCGGACTTGTTTAGGGTGGAGATTTGTTTCACAGTTTGCATAACAGAAGGCTCGAAGACCCGCTCTTCGTCATCCTGACTGTCCCCCGGCTCTGACGCTTACTCAAAGTCCAGCCTCGCAGGGAACCATTCTTCGCCCTCAATGGCCCCTCCTAAAGCCGTTCGTGTTTTTTTTCGAACCCCCCACCCGCCGTCGATCACTGAATGGCGTTTCCTAACGGAAGATTCTTCCCTTTCCCTCCCCGGGCGAGAGATTAGTTACTCTGGCCTTTTGTGTTCTCAGTGGGTTTGTTCGTCGCGGCGCGAATTCAACTGCCCCTAGAATAGTCGATCCCATTAATGCGAGATGGTTTTTTCAACCTACTGGTGCGGCGGCTTCCTCACGGTCGACCTGGTCTTTTCCTAGCGAACTGGTTGCTCTCCGGCCTCCCTATGATAACCTACTGAGCGCGCCTCATTCTTAGTAAAAATAGGTCAACCTTCTATGCTGTTTCACTTCCACTACCCATTCCGACTCCACCGGCGTTTACTTTAGCGAGTTCTCTTATGGGTGTGGCAATGTTTCACCAATTTCTGTTCACTTCGCCAATCGTCGTACTGTCGACACGTGACTGCTTTCTTCCAATCTACGCATCCACTTAAGATGCGTCTGCGAGCATAGAAAGTTCCTTTCTTCCTCCATATTGGATTGTCTATGGCCCTTCTTGAGAGCCGTACGGTGTTCCTAACGCCACCCAGCAGATGTGCTGAAGAGGGTTAGCCTTCTCTTACGACATCCTTGCCTCATTGTTTTTGCGGTGCTGAATCCTTCGAGGAAAAAGCGGACCGGCGGATGTCTCTACTTGACCCTCACCGATAGCCGGACGGTTCTTCCTCCTCTGGCATCCTCCCCTGTGTTGGCAATTCGTCCGGCCTGGCAAGCGTACTAGTGCCAACGTCGTGTTTCTTTTGTGTCCCCCTAACCATTCCCCTTTTCCATACCTTCTCCGCGGGTTTTTTGCGCGAATGATGGGCCTGGTACTCCACAAAAAGCTCCCCTTCTTTCACCCCCGCGTCCCCGTTCCATTATTCAAGTTCTCCCTTTGCTCTCGACTCTCCCTTCATGTCTTTTCCGCGAAAACATGCAGTCAGAGTTCCTCATGGATGTCCACTGCAAGGTTTGCCAACCCTTTTTCCCCTACCTCCAAGTCTTACAGCCTTTATACATGGCCCAACGCCGTCCAACGTTTTGATATACTGCTAGTTACGCAGCGGCGGCAGATTCCTTTACCTAGAAGGCAGAACCCACTCCTTTTTTTTCTTTTCTCTTCCCCGTCGTCGGAAGTGGAACCATACATGAGCTTGTTTGTCTGCGCCTCTTTGTCCCACACAAGTCAAGCACGCGGGATCTCCAGATCCCGAGGGGCTTTCCCTTCTCTAGTCTACCTCCGCGGACGTGAAGCATCTGTAACTTCGCGGCCCCCCCCCCCTCCCCACTTCTCTCTCTTTCCTGTCGCTTCCCCTCCTTAGGGAAAGACGGTTTTGCAGTCCCCTTTATGGTTCCTCACTTTTTTGCTGGGGACTAGTATTTTCACCTGCTCCTGCATTAATTACACAATGGTCCAGTTGAACCCTCTCCGCGGCGAACGCAGTTCTTTCCTCTTACATCGATTCTCCGGTGGTTCGACTATTGTGTTGAAGCTTGACTCACCCCTGCCAAAAGGCCCCTTGAGAGTATTGCGTTAGCCTCTTTTTTCTCGCCAGACTCTCTTTCCTTGGTGATCTTCCTTATAGCCCAAGAGTCTTTCTCTCCTCTTCAATCATATGGAGTTTCTTCAAGCGACGCCGAACTTTCTCCCCGGTTTCGTCTGACTGATGAATCACCCCTTGAAAGCACCGTTTCCCAGTCTAGAGGAAAATCCTGAGCTTGAAAAGGCCTTTTTCCCACCCACGTCTCCTCCTCTTATGGAAAGGAGTTTGTTTTTTTACTTTTCGACAGAGCCTTGGCTGAACTCTCTTTTCCATTTCGGGCGGAATTTCCCTGTTCTTTTGTGGTCTTTATTAGTCGAATGCCCGAGGAACGGATCCCTTTGACCCCCCCTAGAACTTTTGAACGCTTTTAATTGGCGTTCCAGGTTTCCAAAAATTTGGGTAAAGGTTCCTTTCAGTCCTCTTCGCTGCACACCCTCTCATCGAATGGGCTTATTGCATGCTCCCTCCTTCTCGGTTTTCTGTTGTTCCGAGCTTTTCTTCATTTCCGAGCCTTCCCCTTCGTCGATCAGGGCTGGTCTTTTTTTCCTGCCGCCATGGTCCCGTCGACTGAACCGCCTTCCGACTTGTCTGGGAGTTTTTTTTTGATGTTTTTCAAGCATTTCTAGAATTCCCTGACCTTCTTACCCCAGCCAATTTATGATCTCGCGCCCTCCCCCTAAGGGGAAGGAATCCCTTTCTTCCCCCTTCTCCCGATGAGTAATGGACATCTACTTTTCTCTAAGTTTTTCTTGATTTTCCGTGCCCTTGCCTCGTCTGCAGATTCCGCCTCTCTTGGAATCTCGGATTCTCTCCTTCCCATCTGTTTCTCTTTAAGCTCAGTCTCTCATTCCTATTTTTGTACACCCCCATTATCTCTTATTCCTTCTTAGTCAGTCCACTTTGACCCCCTTTCGCGAATGATAACTACTACCTTCTTCGTTCTCTCCGGGAAAACAATCTGATCTAACTCTTCTCTCCGAGCGATGTTGTTCTTTTCTCTTCTGCATTTAGCGCCTCTGCCCCGAGGTTGTATCTTCCTCTGTCGTAAGCCTACGGCCCCTCTTCCTGCTATGAGGAAGGCAGATTTCTCTGAGGTGTCTTCCTGTGCAGGGTCTTTTAGACGCCAAAACATTGAACCATCTCTCTTTCTTTCCTCTCCTTGGAGATCTTTGTTCGGTTCCCTTTTTCCCTTCCCTTTAAGTCCCTCTTTCCTCCGCCCATCTCGATTTCTCTATGGTCCATCGACTTCTTTTCTTGACCAGAGCATTCCCTGCGCCGCGCAGACCGCGTGTAGATGATCGAATACGGTCTCTCTCTGATGCGCGATACTCCTCCCCTTCTTCTTCGTTTTCTTTCAGCGGCGAGATACCCCCGCAGATTTTGTTGGTCCCTCATTCTCTCGCTTAAGAGATATGTGCCGGGCCTAACCCACTATGAGCTATCTCCTCTACTCGACAGATGGTGAAGGGTTGGCTCCTCTTTTTTTTTGCGTGACCATTTGCGGCGCCTCTCGCTCAATGGTCGCCAGAGGGTAGGACTTCCTCCTCTCTTTCTCCCCTATCTATTCATGACTGGAGATCTATTCTACTATGATGAGGCAGGCACCGCGTGAGTGGTGCGCGATTCCCTAACCCCCCTATTGTTCACGTCGTTGAAGTGAGAGGTACTATAGATTTCATCGTGTGTGTACATTGAATTTACCCCCCCCTGACCAGAGTTCGACTTAAAGAGGTTGATTCTGTCCTTTCTGCTTACCGCCTCCCTAGGATACGTTCGATTTCGCTCGACGACGGGACGACGATAAGTTGCTGTGAAACACGTCCCCAATGCGACTTTGGAGATGCCCTTCAGGCCCTTCTGACTGGTTTCTTGCCCGGGCATCCAGGTGAATACCATCCTTTGTTCGCAGCCCTCGCCATTCGGAGCGTGGCCCCCCCTGCGAGTCTACTGGTCGAGACAGGAGTGC
>Ga0179591_1313343_pt1 | contig 17404 bp, 13 predicted proteins | sample CZOMad2_1_08_16f_FD_182891 | JGI IMG/M metagenome (GOLD analysis project Ga0179591, IMG submission 182891) | Vadose zone soil fungal communities from Angelo Coast Range Reserve, California, USA - CZOMad2_1_08_16fungal (PacBio error correction) | ecosystem: Environmental > Terrestrial > Soil >... | reverse complement strand
CGTTCGTTGTTCACGAAGCTTATCCCGCGTTTTCCAGATCCGACGTCGGCACTCGTCGCGCCGGAGTTTAATGACACTTTTTCAATCCTTCTGCCTCACCCTCGCCGGACGTTCTTCTCCCCCTCCTTTTGGCCGTCGCTTTGATCGGGCTTCCCAGCGGCCCATGAAAGTTTCCCTATAACCTAGCTTGTCAGGCTGTCCTTTCCAAGAGGGACGTCGCCATCACCAGAAGAGGTTTGAGAGCGTCGAATTCTAGGGGGTTGGTCGTCTCCTGCGGCGCAATACGGGGTACCGATCCCCTCCTTCCCTAGCCTCCTTCGCTTGAATGTAGAACCAAGATTTGTCCATTCGTCGTTTTTCCTAGCGACCCGCGCACTGCCTAGTAATAGATTCTTTTTCACCTCCCACAACGAACGGTTCGTGGTTAAAGGAGCAGGCGCCGGTCTTTCTTCAGTGTCTCCCATCCCCCACCCCGCCACCCCAAAGCTTTTTGCTCCCGATGCACCCTCGTATAACTAATCGAGGGCAGCGGCCCTTGCCTTGTTTCCCAACTTCTTTCCCAGCCCCGCCTCCGTAGAACCCTGTGAAAACAGTGTTTTTCCCCCCCCCCCTCCAATCTCCGACGATGTACGAAAACCAAACCCCTTCCGAGGAATTTTTTTTCCAACTTTCCCTACGCCTGTTGCCGTGGCGACGTCCAGGGTTGTGATGACGGCACCCGTTGCGATCGTGCTCTACTTACCTTGGCCGTCGATGACCTTGGGAATTGGAGCTGTGGAATCAAGGACTTGACTGCGACACCTTCACACGTCTGCGACTGTCCCCTTCCTTCTCACCCCTTTTAGGCAAGAGAATTTTTTCTTTAACTCTATAAGCGTGACTCACGACGTAACCGCGTCCTCCCCTCTCCCGAGAACGGATGCCAGCGCAATCGCCGGGTTAGTTTCCCTTTTTTCTTTCTAGTTTTTCTAAAACTGTTCCGAACGAGTTTCGTGGTCGTTTGCTCCTGGGGGACTCCGTTTGGATAGACGTTAATTAAGAAGGTCTTCTCCCCATCCCTCCCCTTTCCCTTATAATTCTTGTTCATTCGCAATCCCGACTTGGGGATTTCCTTGGGTAGCAGTGCTCAGCGGTCACCCCCCCACCGTCTTTCACTCCCTCCAGGAATCTGAGCCGGGCATTGATCTCCACTCTGCCCGCGACTTTATTTTGGCTAACAGGTTCCGCTCAGCTCCCATTTCATATGATCAACCTTTTCGGTTGAGGTTTGCCCCGCGTTCCCCCAGCAGCCGTCGCCTGTAGCCCAGACCTTTTAATCGTGCTCGCCTAGAAAGAATTTTCTTTTTTTCTTCAAGTCAAACGCCCTGCCTACCTGCCGGCACCTCCCTATCAGTGTCGATTTAGGAGCGCTTCCCCCGGCGGCGATAGTTGCGGAGATTTCCGCAAGTCAATACGCAGGAGTTTTTTTTTTTTTTCCCTCTTTTTAAGGTTCTTTTTATGGGGACATTCCAAGGCGATGATTCTTTCGCTTATCCTACAAGGCCTTGGAAAGGCGTTTTCCCCTTCTCTGCGGGTCTCCATCTGGGGCTCTCTCGCCGTTTTTTGATCTATGTAAACGGGATGTACCCGACACCACTGCGCCGTGTTTTTTCGGTTTCTTTTTTGTTTGTGGGGTTTTTTTTTTTTTTTTTTTAAACTTTTAAAAAGTTCCCCCCCCCCCCCGGACTCATCGCGCAGCTCTCTCCTTCTTCAGACTTTGTCGGTGTTCGGAGATCTGCTCTCTGCGGACTGTCTCCGTAACTTTGCTCCCCCTTTGTCGGTCCCTCCTTTCCTCTCTCCCCGTGGAGGAGAGCAGAAAAGACCACTCTCCTCCTTCTTTGACGTGCCTGGCCCTGGTTTTCTCCCTAGTCTCCTCATCGCCTTTGGCGGTCCCCGCCCTGAATATTACCGAACCGCGCCACTCCTTGACTGTTTTTTTAGCTCCTCCCTCTATCGCGCAGGGGATGTCGAAGTTCCCTCTGCACTGTACGGTCGTTTTCGTCCGTGCCGCGTCGTGACGGACTATACCCCCTTGCAACTTTTCTGAGCTCAGCCTGAACAGTTTGTTCCTCCAGGATACTTTGCTGCAAGGTGCCACATCAACGACCTTTGGTGAGGCATTGGGCTCCGTGTGGTCCCTAACCTGTGGCCTGATAAGGCAGTTGCTTTTTTTGTCTTTCCTTACGGCCGGCTCGTTCTTCGTTCGATGACCCTAAGATGTGCCTTGAACGTCTCCACCACAAGTGCCCCTCCCCTAGTTTTGCGCTGCGTTCGACCTGCCTCCGTCAGGAGACCCGCCAGTCTTCGGATAAAAGATTTCCTTCTCAACGACAAGGCACACCGTTCTGAGACGTCATGGTCTAAAGAAACACTCTAAGTCAGAACTCGGTGTGGTGAGCCTTTTTTTCTTGATGGGCATTTTCTCGTAGGATCTTTCCTCCTTTTCCTTCGTGTAATCCCAGATACCTCTTTGGCGTCCCAAACCTTCACTTTTTCTACTTTGACTTTCCTTTTGACCACCTTAGGTTAGAAGTCGGATTTCGTCTTGGTCTGTTTCTCCAAGGGCACCCCCTCCTGGACTTCAATTTCAGCTCCGTGCAAGGTTCTCCTCCCGTTGATACCTGCTCAAACTCGGTTGCCGGCTAAAGTAACCGTCATTTTTTTCCGGAAGTTTGACCCTCTTCGGCCAGGTTTCCCATCTCGTGCCAGTTTTTTGGGGAGTTTTATTTATCTGTTTCTGTCTTTTCACACTGTTTGTCCGGGGTGTGGGCGGCTTGATTTCAGATCAACCATGACCATGCTCAGGCTTGCTTGAGTCGGAGCCCCTGGTGCAGTTGACCCCCCGAGGGATTTTCCTTAGCCATTCCGGTACAGCTCCGCGAGTTCAATAAACTTTATTGGTGATGGTTTCTCGATCGGACGCTCTGTGACGAGTCTGATGGCTCGAGACCGTCCCCCCACATTTACGAATGGCCTCTGGTTCCATAACGGCGGCTTAGATGACGTGGCGATCTTCCCGAGTCTTTCTCCGCTTTTGACTCACCAGCTCGAGCGAAGCTTTTTCCAAGGCCTCGTCCTTTTTTTGCTGATTGTCGTCGGCTGGACGCTTCCCCGCCTTAAACCTTTCTCTGGGGCTCCTTCATGGGCGACGGGAATCCTTTTTTTTAGACAATGTGTTACGGCAAACGTTGATGTTTTTCTACTAAAAGAGGCGAGAGGTTCGCTTCTCCAATCTTCTTGTGCAATGTCGCTGACGACTTCTTCCCGCCTTTCTTTGACGTCGTCTCGCACGTCCGCCGAGGTCCTCCGCCCTTCTGAACACTTCAGGCTTGGCACGATCTGCCTCTTTCAAGCTTTCCATAAGTGTCCTCACAAAAAAGAGATCTAGCCCCTTACCCCAATTAAATGAGTCCGCCCAGCCGATCGTTTTAACAGTCCAAGAGAGGCAAATGAATTTTTTCCCCTTTCCCTTGGCCCATGGCCGGTTAGCTTCCCGAGATTGCATGAACATCCGACACGTCGGCTTTTTTCCCCTTTTTTTAGCCTTACTGCCCGTGTGTAGATTGACACTGGCGTGGTCTGTTTTCGCGTTGACACTCCCTCATTGTTCGGCGTGATCTTCTAGTTCGGTTAAAAGGGCTTTGTTTTCCACGATCCGACGCACGCCTCTTCCTTTTGTAGGTGAGCGACTTCTTTCCCAGACTTCCGCCTTTCTTCCTGGGGGACGTCATTGCGGAAAATAAAAAGGTCTCTAGGATTGGATTTGCGGCGACCTCGGCCTCCCCCCAGGCGATAGGGCCGTTTCGGTCCTCGCTTTCTTTGGTGTAGTATTCTTCCTGTTTTTCCCTCTAGTTCCTCAACAGGGGCCGCCAGGAGCGGCGCAGCACGTCCTTTACTTACCCCTTCCGCTTAAATTTCCTTTTGGAGAAGAATCGACAAAACTCTAGACTTCTCTTCGGGCGTCAAAAATGTGATCCCCCCCCTTGCTCCCCGCAACGGGAGCTCACCTATCTATTCTTTCCCTCAATGGTGGCCTGCTAGGCGCGGCATCTTTATACGTTTTTGGCGGGGGTCTTTTTTACGCTTCCCCGTTTTCCTGATCGTCCCTAACCTTTACCTCTCCCGCTATGCAGAATTATCCGCAACGAGGTCCACTCCCCCTTTACTCCGTAGAGGGCCTATTTTGGTTAAAAATCCACTTTGCAAGTCTTTTTTCTTTTTCTTCCTAAAGTTGAGGCAGGGCATTCTTCCTCGCAGCGGTTTTGTCAGTTTCTGCTCCGATTCACTGCCAAGCTAGGTAGGTCGTCCAACGTCGTTTCTTTTTTTGTCCTTGGCTCTCGGGGCTCACCGGATCTGAAAAGAAGGAGGAGTCCCTGAGCTGATTTATCCAATGAGATCCTTCTTTCTTTTATCCTGGGCTACCTGCGCCAACCCGAATGGGGTTCCTTAGTCGATAGCCGAACGCGCTCTCTTTCCTTTGAGCCGCGGCCCCCCCCACATTTCGGGGACGTTCTACTTGAAGGAGCAAAGAATCACAAGCCTGGCGTTTTCTCCTTAGCCGGACGGCTATTAATGATGGTTCCCACCCCCGACACCCCCCTGAGACCCACAGCGAACCATCTTTCCAAGACTAAGCCCCGACGGGGTGGGCTGACATCTGCAGTGCTTTCGGTTCTTACCGCGGAAATGGGCGTAATAGTCCCTCATAAACCTCCCATCTTTTCCTCTACTAAGTTGTTGTTGGCTCTCTCTTTGTTGTGAGATGCCGCCATGCAAGCTTTCAACGCTCCGCCGCGTTCCCCTCTTGTCTCAAAACCCCTGTCTTGGTCCCGTCGGTTCTGAGCCGTTATGTAGCTGTTTTTGGCAATTGTATTGTACGTGGGGGACCTCCCCTACTGATCCGAGTGCCGTCGCCCTGTATGTAAGCGGGCCCCGCCATTCTTTTTTCTTGTCTCCTTCTAGCATAGAACGGTCCCCTCCTTTGTTGGCAGCCTGCTCTTGCGGCGCGGTTCAGTAGCTCTTCCGCAACATTAACACCCCTTCCTTTTCTGAAATGGTTAAGCGCCACCTCCCATTCCCGCTTAGTGCCCACTTGTCTCCCCCCTTTCTTTCGCAGGATTCGTCTATGCTGTACTCCCCCCGCTCTTCGATTAACGCACCATTCACGACCCTTTCCTTCACCTTCCGCGGCAGTGCATTACTTGTTTTAAGAAGTACAATCACTGCTGCGAGACTAATTCCCTTTCAAGTCAAGTTCTCGGTGTTCCCTTATATTTAACTTTCCAGGTGCCGTTTCCCCGTAATTTTCGTCAAGCGCGACGTCCGCCGATGGTTGACACGTTGCCTGTCGAAGAGCCTTGATCTGGGGACCCGCCCTCAGATATCGACACTTTTATCTTGTCCCTCACTTTTTTGACCCCGCCTTTCCCTCCCCTCCGAGAAAGATTCGCATCTTTTTCTGGCCCCCGGCTCCACGTGTTTCTTCCACTGAAATAGTCAGCGTTCTGAAGTCAGGTTTCCAGTCCCTTCTCACGCTCATGTTCGAACCGACTCGAAGTCGCCGCGTTTTTTTCTTCCTTCCAGCCCGGACGGTCGAAATGACGGTTTGCCGTTACCTCTTTTTAGTATCTTTCCACGTGTAGTTTTTCCCCCCCCCCCTTCGAGGGTTCCGCTAACCCCCTCCCAATTTGACGGGGGAGCAGAACGGCCCACTCCGACTTTACGGGGCTCATGTTCCCTCCACTTTCATCTGCAGAATCGCCTTTGCCCCAGTTGACGGCACTGGCGTCAGCCCTTACGAAGTAGAAAAGTCTTGTCGGCGTAGTTTTCATGTCGATCACCGCCCCCTCGGCGCGGTTGGATCCTTTCTCCTACGGTCCGCGAGAAGATTCATAAAGACGACCGCATTTCCTTCGTTATGTACGGTGTCGCTTTTCCTCTCCCTCACATCGGCCCTGCCAGGTCCACGAAAACATACTAAGTTTAACGTCTTCAACCTTCCCCTTAGTTATTGCCTTAAGTTAGGGTGGTCATTCCCCCCCCGGAGGGACGCTCAGCGATGGACAGTACCTTAGAGCTTTTTGCACGTCGGTGTGCCGCTTTGAGTTTCCCCGAGTCGATTTGCGTCTCCGTGAATTCCTGCATTTTCCTTACGGACGAAGATTTTTTTCTTGGTGAGGCCGGTTTCTGCGGTGACTAGATTTCTTCCAGTTCCAGCGTCCTTTTCTGTGGTTTCAGCACGGCGGGTTTTTTTTTCTTGCCGATCAAGAAGAGGCATTTTTGAAGTACTCCTCGACTTGCCCCTCCATTCAGAACCCCGATCTGCCTGGCGTTTTTTCTTCCTCCAGCCAAAACTTAAGTTGAGTAACAATTATTTTCGAGTTGATGACGCCGTACATGAAATTCTACAATGGAAAGAAGCTTTTTTCCATGTTGGTGACCCGAGTCACCGGTTTTTCTGCCATCATCATTTTCTTCGGAAGTGCTTTCTTATCCATCGAGAGGGTTGACGTACCCTGGCTGGTAGAAAACCGGGGAACATCTCCCCTTCTAATTAAGCCGTCGCCCTTTGTGTTTGCAGGTTTCCCATCATTCCGGGACCTTCTTAGGTGTCACCCCCTGTTGCGCGCACAGGCGACTAGTCGATTCGCCTATCGTCTCGACCATACCCCATAAATAGGGTTGTTTACCGATCCCTTCGCGGGAGCGTCCAGCAGCTCCCCACCTCCCGCTTTTTTACCTTTTTTACCCAGACGGCTCCGCATCGCGTAAGTACTTCTTTTAGGGCATTTTTAAAACTCTTTGCACGTAAGGCCCGCTCCCCCCTTGACCAACCGTGTTCGCCACCGACGAAGATGCACAATTGTCTGGCCCGGGAAATTGTCCCTTTCACTCCCGCTCGTTGATTTTTGTTCCGAAAATCCAGGGTCGTGCGCATTTTTTTTTCCGTTTTCGCATGCGCGCAAGAACTTCCTCTGAGGAACTTGGGAAAATGTTCCCGTTTCCTTGGCCTGTCAGACTTGATCTTCCTTCCTCCCCTGACGGCTAAGTGCCTTCCGTGCGACAGTTTTTTAGCAAATTTTCCTGTGGGACGGGCCTTATCGCTCGTTTAGATCACGAATGTCCTTTTTTATAGCGATCCTGACATCTGACTCTCAATGATCAAGCGGCATTTTCGAAGCCTTGTCTTTTAGTTTAGAACGGCTAGCCGAAAGAGTTTTCGTGGTTTTGGCTCCTGTCCCCGCGCTGGTAGTCCCGAAGACGGAAGTGTAGGACTCCCCCTCCTTCCTTTTTTTTTAGAGAGAAGCGATCGCACGACCGATCTTGGGCTGCCCACGTTTTTCATCTTCTCCTACAAGAGCGGTCACTCTTCTGGGTACCAATTCCGCATTAATTAACAGGAGTGCCCCTTCTTCCCCTTGGACGAGCCCACTCGCACGCCGACCTTGTACCTTTCTTGCACGGTTCGCCCCTAACTCCCATTCCTCTCTAAGCCACCCGGTCTTTCTGTGGGCAACCGCGGTAACCGCGCGGTCAGCTGGCTCCCCTCTTTTTACTTCGTGCTCGCTTTTTCCAGTCCCCCCCTCTGGGTGTCCGCCTCCCCCGACCGAAGAGTCCCTTCTTGCACAACTAAACCAGTATATTGCCGATTTTTTTTTCGGTCCTCGGCCCCGGCGGCGACCTGAGAGCTGCTTCCCAGAAGGATCAGAAGGATTTTCTTTTTGGTCGATGTGGTTTTCTCATCTGGGAATACCATTCTTTGATTTAGAGTTCCACGCCATTCCAGTGTGGCAGGCCGACACGGCGTTTTTTTGACTCATTTCTTTTTTTTTCCCCTTAGGCGATCTTAAATGCCCTACCCTTGTTCCGTAGTTTTTTTTTTCTTCTTCTCTTGGTGTGTTTTTTTTTTTTATTTCCTTTTCCCATTCCCACCGCATCCTTTTTTTATCCCCCCCTTACTTTTTTTTTGTTATAATACGGCGCGCTGAGGCTTGTCTCCTTCCAAGGAGGCCTCTTTACCGTTACAGATATACACTACTTTTTCTTCGCTCGCCCCAGAAATGTGTCCCTCATCTTCGTGACGCGCCCGGCCTTTTTGCTCTTGGGGGATGCAGCCGCGCTTCCCCCCCTCTTTGTGATGTCCCCGCCATGTGAAATACCTCTAACCCCAGCGTCCCACTCTTATGATCCTTGGCGGTCGCCTCCCGCGATGATCTTTGTTTCCCCTGCGCGCCGAATCGCACGGAGGACCCCCCCCCTGCGGCTCATTTTTCTTCAGTTTCGCGGTCGTGTACTAGGTAGCCCACCTCCCGCAAATTCTTAGATGGTCTAACGCATTGGAAACGTTCTTTTCTCTTTCGATGCGACTGCGTGCCCGCGTCCCCCCCCCGACCTCGTGGTCGTATCTAATTGGGATCTTGGAAGAGAACGGTTGAGACTCTCATATCGCGTTTGAGAGTGGTTGTTTAAATTTCCCCTCATTGTCATTGACGTTCGTGCCCCCTATGGGTGCGTTCCTAAATTCTGACAGTTGCAGCTTTTACTGGTGAGCTCTTCCCCTATGACGTTTAACGCATTCCCCTTTAGAATACCTTCGCTTCTAACTCGCTACAGGAGACCATCCACGGCCACATTTTTTTTTTTTTTCTCACACCAGAGACGCGTCACTCCTGCGCCTTTCGCTGCGGCCTTTCTGCCTCGTTCTTAGTTTTTACCGCGCGGGCTCCTTTCTTAATCTCGGATAGGACCTACAACGTCCTTTTTACAACCAGGGTATGCCTCTCTTACAATTCGCCGCGTTCGTTCGCTAGACCCAAGTCGTTATGCAAAAGGCACCGCATTTCCTCCTTTCAGCGACTAAAGTGTAGTAGAGCTATGAGCACAGGGTCCCCGTTTTCCTGACCTTGCCGTGTCTGGAACCACAGGCGTTCCTTTTTTCCATTCTCGTTCCAGGGTTGGGGGGCCTTCTCTTACTTAGGTTATTTCCCCCCTTTTCAACACGTCTGGGTCCTTCGGCGTGCTTCCCGATTTTGTAACCAATTTCAGGATAAGTTTGCCCACGCCCGATTTGAGCCTGGTGAATAGGGCCCAACGCTTGGCTTCTAGCCCTGCGTTTTGATTCTCGTTTAGGCTCTTTTTCTTCCCCTCCAACGGTATTTTTGGTGCTTTCTTTTAGTAATCCCCGGCGATCGTTACGTTCGCTTGCTGCTAGACGTCAACCCGACCTGTCCTTTTCACCCTCGGGTGCTTTTTGCTAGGGGAGGATTTGTTCGATCCAGGTTACCCCGAGTTCGCCGCGTCGCCTCCAACCACAGCTCCGATGCGACGACGCTCCACTTCCTTCTTGTGGGTGTGATTCTTTTCGTCTTCTGGCCCTGCTGGACGCCTCCCTCCTACACCCCTTTTCGAGTCCGGTGGTCGACTTTGAATGGGCGCTTGTACCCCGTGCGGGAATTTTTCGGGCACCACATTAAGGTGTTTCGGGTAGCTCCCTCCCGTTTTTTGCCCCTCTGTGCTTTCTCAGAGGGTTTGGGTGCAATGCGATGGTACCTACTGAGACTACGAGTTGATCGTCGGTTTCCTCGCAGCGTCTATCGCGTGCTGAAACCCGACGGCGCGGATCCCAGTTATCCCCCAGCGCCACATCGCCCCAACACCCAGATGCTTCGCGCTTATTTTTTTGGCGCACCAAAGCGCCGCCTAGCATACTATCTTCACGCTAAAGGACTCACCTGAATTGCCCGCTCCCAGGGGCCGGGCCTGCGGCTTTATTCCTTTTCGCCTCTGAATCCCATACGATCGTTTTCTAGAGATCTCTTTTTTTCTCTTTTTCCACTGCGGTTTCGAGGAACTTGCTTCCTCTTCGTCGGCGTTTTTCGACACAGTCCCCTTTGCAAATTAGAGCGGCGTGCATCCGTCTCGTTCGTCCCGGAGTCGTCCTGGCCCCCCGATCAAGAAGCCATTCCTTTCCTCTTGTTCTGGTGCGACCTAACTAGCCGATCAAGACTTCCGACGTTCTTCTTTTTTCTTTCTTTCCTTCCACTTCCAGGCGATTCGTCCCTTTTCTCCGGGAGGGATTTACCGAGACGGCCATCGTCCTCATCGTGCCGTGAGGCTATCCCCGCGGTGGGGAGTATGTATTCGGTGGCCGCGGCTCCAAACGGGGCGAGCGCGGCGCAGCCCGGCTGGCCGGAAAAACCTTTTTCATAGGGAGGTTTGTTATATTTTCTTTTTTTTTTTTCACTATTGCGGAAAGCATCTCCCCCTTATAGCCCTTTAGTACCAACATGCGCAGTCTTTCTCCACTTCCCGGAAGGACTGGATACCCCTACTCTATGTCGTCAAGCCTTTTTTTTTTTTTTTCGGAAATAGGGCGCTGCTCCGTATTCGGAGCTGTCAGGGGGGGTATATTTTCCGTTACCCTACCCCTGTCCTCAGCTTCGCGGGGACGTCAACTTTATGAGACTTCTAAGGCAACGACTCCCGACTCCTTTGACCTTCGCGCGTGGGATAGTAGTGGGCTTTTTCACATGCAAAGGCTGAAAGTTCTTTTCCTTTCCCTATCCTTCTTTGAACTTTGTCGGGGAATGAGGAGAGCAGTTTTTTCTTCCTTTCTTCTTTTTTCTTACCCGACGTCGACCGACATGCCATGCTCTGATAGTTAGTCTCTCACCAATAGTTCGTTAACGTGAGGGGATCTTTTCTTTTTACGGATAGGCACGATAAGCTGGAGTCGCTTGTCATGGCTAGAGCTTCATGGGCGTCCTTCGCTTCACCATTGATCCCCCAGTGAATGGGGTGTCCTTTCTATCTGACCGCTCGCTCCGAGTCGGAGGCGGCCAAACCCCCCTCTGCGGCCGTTCACACTGATCGGACTTCTAACCAGTCCCCAAAGAATGCGCAGAGTAAAGCCCCTTCTAGGACAGGAGACTATGTTTTGATCATTATGGCAGTCAACCCCCCTTTAAAGTGAAATTGCCCGAGCGAACCTGAGTCACTGATTTTTAAATTCCGACACCTACCTTTTGTTGACATGCTTTTCGTCGGCCCCAGGAGCGTCGTGCCCCTCCCGTCCTTTTCGTCATCGTCATCTCACCCCTCACAATATTCCCTCTTTCCCCCAATAGGTGTTGTGGTTGTAAGCTGTGTTTGTCAGATTGAATCTAACTCAGGTTTTCAGCGTGTCGTCCCTTCTCCGCCTCTCGCCACTGGCAGATATGCCCAACAGTAGTCCTTCGGAGTAGTATGATTCCCCTGTTTCTGCTGGGTCTTGGTCAATGGTAGGTAAAGTTGGGGACGCCATTCATTCTCTAAGCGCCGTCCGCGAAGGGTTCCCTCCGTTTGAAATGGTCGTTGTGAGAGGGGCCCCGGTCGCCGGAGGCAGTAGAACTTAACCCCTTAATTTGGTCTGGCTTAGGTATCGGATCGTTTAGCTCGGCAGGCTCTCGCCTCCCAGTTCCTTTTGACCATTTGTCCAAGCGGCCAGCTCAGGAAAGTCTCGAGCAAGGTGTCTAATTGCTCGAGGCAGCCTTCTCCTTCTCTATCTGTAAGCCCCCCCACGAGCCACGGTCCCTTCCTTTCCCGCCTGGAAGCGACAAAACCGAGCCCTCGTTTTGCAGTTGCGTCGTTGTGCCGACAGAATGAAAACCCCTTTTTTTTTTATTCGGCCCCGGAAAAGCAACCGTTTTCTCGTTTGGGTCCCAGAAATCGTCACCGGGCATTCTCTTATCCCCTCCTGACGGCTCTCTCCTTTAAGACCCCTCTTTCTTTCACATCGTGACGGGCTATAATTCTCCAGCGACTTCCGACTTGAAACGTCGAGATTCTTTTCCCCCCTGTTTCTTTCTTTCCTACGTGAACCCGCCGGCCAGAGTCTCTCCTAGACCTCGTTTTTCCTGTCCTATTGGCCGCGCGCCACACCGTGGCGGGCTGCAGACACGAGTCTCCCCCCCCCCCCCCCCGGTTGATGAGTCCTTTCAAGGTTTACGTCGCCCTCCGCTCATGTTTCGTCGCCCTCTCAGTAGAGAGTTTTTTTTTTTTTTTTCTGTCTTCAACCGGGCGGCTCCAGTCCCCTTTTTTCCGTTCCCCGACGTGCGTCCGCCCAAGCTTTTTTTAGGCCGATTCGGTTTCTTCCCTTTTAAATTACCAGCCGATGTGAGGTATTGTACAGAAAGCTCGCCGAATGTAATTCCCCCCCCCGTATTCCTCATCACTCCGATCTCTTATGTACGGATCGCGCGTTTTTTCCAGTTTGGCACTGATCCGCGCCCCCCATGAAGAACGTCGGAAGTTTGTATGCGAGTGCAATCTCTTATCTCCTCTTCATTCCGAGCGCTTTCCGTAGGTCTCGTTGTCCAGGCCCCCAAGTGTCTCCTTAACCCCTCCCGGACTTTCTTTTCCCATTTTACCGGTGAGACGCCGCCTTTCACTCCCTGCCAGGTCCTCACCCCTTGTTATTAGCCAAAAGGCGTTACGCCTATCCGAAGTTCGGATGGTTTTCATCTGAGGTTGACTTCCTTTCCTTATTCGTTTGAGCTTTTTGTGGGCACGTTCGGGTTAACGTTGCGACACTCTATTTCGTCTTCTTCGTCCGTTGAATTCGCGAGAGATAATTTTTGGGGTTTGTGCTTGCGTTGGATTTCTCTTCCAGAGTATCTTGTCGGCCATAGGTTGTGGTCCTCACGAGGATCCTCCCCCCTTGGTCGTCCCGAGCAGTAGATTTGCACTTCGTCGTCGCCGTCCTGTCCTACTGAAACCACTCCCCTTCTGCTCAGAACCGCTTCTCCCGGCCGGGGCTTCTTTCACACCTTCCGTGCTTAACATTTAGTGACAGGACGTCTTTCTTTCACTCTCCTGAACTTCCCCCCGTAAAGGCTGGTCAGGCTGGAAGAGGTACCGGGCCGCCTGTCATTGCACCCGATTCTCATTCGCGGTCTTGATCGAGCGGGTTGGCGTAGAATTCAGGCGAATTTCCCCCGCTCGCCCCCATTTCATCCCAGTCGGCCTGTTGCTTCGAAACCCAGCGTGTCCATTCGTCGGGCTCGCCGCGCAGCCTCATCGCCCGTTCGAGCCTCGTCTCTTTGCCATCACAAGAACTGTTTCAGCGAGCACTTCGCCGCCTTGATGCTTCCTATTTGCTCGACATGTTACAAGCTTTCATGGACTAAGAAGTCGATGACCTTCCTGTATCCGTACTTGGTTAAAAAATCTCCAGAACCCCTCCTCCGTTTGCCCCCTTAACCCGTTGTTGCACGCCCACCCCTCTCGAATTTACAACTCCCACCCCGTTTCGAGGGAATTGAAACCTGTCTTCCTCCGGTTCAGTGTAAGAAACTTCCAGGGTCTCGTGCTTTCTTGCACTTGCAAAGGAGAAGGCTATTTCCCTTAATTCGCTTACTTTGCCGCGCCGGCGTTGCCGGTGAAGACTTCCTTCAGTTACGAAGAAGAAGATTCCCCCTTTGTCCCCCTACGAAGTTCCCGGTGCGGCCAGAGACGGTTGTTGGGGAATTTCTTCTAGCGTTGCCTTCCCCTTGAAAGTCAATTCGTCCTCAGCCTCGGCGGAGAACGATGCCGGAGCAGCTTCCCAGCGCCGTTCTCTTCGACTTCTTCTTTTTAGAAACTTCTTCGAATCGTTCTTGGTCGTGTTGCTCCTGTTCCTTTTCTCGCAGACAGCGTCTCTCATGAATTCGTTATTTCTCTCGGCCTCCCGATCTTTTGGGCTTGTCGTTCTACGTGGGTCCACCCTAGTATTTTAACCCCCATCCTCTGTGAACGCGGAGCTTCTTGAAGAGAAACCTTTTTTTCTGCAATCTGCTTTCTTCCAGGTTCTCTGTGTCCCCAATGATACGACTCCCCCGGAGTTCTTTTTGCCCCCCTCCGTGTCACCAGCGACGGAAGTCCTGCTTTATTTAACTTCCTTTTTCCTTGCATCGAATGGAAGTTGCGAACTTGTTTTGTCGCCTAAGGAACGCCGACCTCCCCTGTCAACGACACCGTGAATTAAGTTCTCCCTTTTTTGAGATTGCCCAGGCGGATTTTTTTCCTTAAGCGCGGAGCTCCGTGATCATAGGTTTTACGAGTTTCGATTTCAGGTTTCTTCCCTTTTTTCACTTTCCACGGCTATGATATGCTCGCGGCTGCCCAGCCCTTCCCCTTTCTCGCGTAATTTGAGGGCTATTTCTGGGCTCCTCCCTGAGTGGGGATCTGTAACAGGCTGTACGTGACACCCTGTTAGACTTGTTTTCGGTTACCTTTAATTTAATTCCCTCCCAAATGTCCATAATCGCTCCTCTCTCTACCTCCTCTAAGCGTTTTTTTGTTGTCTATTATGATCGCTGAGGCCGGTTCGCTCCTTTCAAAGGGTGTCGGTACAGCGTTTAGTATCACTCGTTTCCGCGAGAAGCCCACTCATTATGCGTCCTCAGTTTTTTTTCCTCTCCCATTTACCCTGGCATGGTTGTTCCCGCCCGCTTAGAATAATCGACTTGTGATGCTTGATGAATTAACCTGAACATCCCCCACCCTTTTCCCCCTTCCCATGTTGTATTGGCGCGGTTCCTCCGCTTATCGAAGACGGGGCTTCGATCCTTCTCACTTAGACGTTCTTGGTTTGCGGAAGGGCGAGGTAGTTGCTTCGGTCCGTCCACCGAGCAACTTCCTGAGTTCGTAGACTCAGGAATTGGCTCTATGCCTACGTTTTTTTTGGACTCAGTCAAACCCCGCCCTTTGGGGTATTCGAGCTTTTTTTTCTGGGAAGAGAAAATTGTTCGAAAGATACGAAGTTAGCTTTTTTCTATTGGTCGCATCGGTCAAGAGTTTACTGACGTTTCGAGTTTCCCGATGTCTTTGACAGACATTATTTGAGTAGACCCGTTTCCACCTCCCCTGATCCCTCTTCCCGACCGTCGCTCTACGGTACGTCCCGTGCGAAGCCCTTAGTCCCGGCTACAAGATTTCAGTTGAGCCGAACAAGCCACTCTTTCAGCTTCAGTTCTAACCTGAGAAGGAGAAACTGACGGCGCTTCGTGCTCTGTAATCTTTTTCGGCGGGATCGAGCTCTTTATTGTGATTTCTTAAGCTACGATCGGGCCCCTTTTTTCCACCGGCGGCCGCACCGGGTTAGAAATCTCGTCACTAGCACGGATTGTCTGGTTTCTTCTTCCCGCCTCTTTCGTCGTTCAAACGACATTTGCAGGGTTATCGACCCTTCCCTGGTGTAGCGCTGCGCAAGTTTCCGTGCGCATCCTGTACCGTCGTCCTGTGAAACAGCGGTTTCTGTTTTTTCCCCCTTCGGGCCCGGTGGTGGGCGTGTATTAAGTCCTCGCGTGTCGGTACGAACTTTTTCCCTGGGGTGCCGGGCGTGCGTTTCTTTGCAAAGCTTTCCACCCCCCCTTACCCATATCCGGCTGCCTCGCTGTCCCATTGCTCTGTTCGTTACTCTGGAAAAGAGGTATGAGCCTTTTCGAATCCCTTTTTCTTACTTTTTCTTTTCCACTAAAAGTTCGTCCTGTGGTCTCGCCTGATGGGCGATCCATTTTTCTCCAGTCATTCCCCCCTGATAAGGGGCCAAAGAGTTTTCTCCCCTTAAGTCGATTAGAGAATTTTCGATCTGCTCGTTACACAAGACCGCTGAATAATCTTTTACGCATTTCCCCTTCCGTCTTCTGGTGCTTTGGGCTCCCCCTTAATCTGTGACCTTGGCAAGACTGTCAACTCTCCCTGGTGTAGACTTTTATCTAGGGTGCTTCCCTCTGCCTTAAAGGTTCAGGACCCCCTTTTGTCTTGTTGCTTGAGCTCACAGTCCCCTTTGACTCTTTGATTCAGCAGATTGCCGGAACTGGCGTTATGACGACGAGCCTAAGAGTTTTCGTCGGCGCCTCGCAGCTTCGCCGAGTGCTGAACCACACGACAGGCCTTTTCACTCCTCTTCCTCCCTCTCCCCTCCCCCCAGTCATCCAAAACACAGCCAGAGATCGCGATGGTACTTTTAACCTTCTATTCCCCGCCCTCATTTCTCCAGAGCGCACCGGTCTTTCAACCCTCTCTTTTCTGGTCTGAGCGGTATCTTCCTACAGCCATTACCCCTCCCGACACTTCGGACGCGCCTTTTCCACATTCCCCTCCCCTTTTGATGCTGGCGGTAGATGTAGGTGCTTTTCAACTTCCCTGGAACATGGAGGTCTGGCTTCTCTCTGATTTTGCTGGCGGATTTTTGTCCCTGTTGGACCCCTCATACCGACCCTCTATCCCTTCAGAGGAGCTCCCTACTACCCCTCTCAATCTTTTTTGCCTTTCTCGGAGGCCGCTAAGTGGTCCCCCATTCCCCCCTCGTCTGTCCTCGGGACGTGCTTCTACCATCGCCGTTTCCAGTCGGCTCCCTTTGTTTTCCCTTCTGTCCTCAGCTTACATTTTCTTCTTTATAAGGCTCTTCTTATCTTCCACAAACTTTTAGGGACTCTGGCAGGAGACCTCCTTCCGCAACCGGTCATTTTTCTTTTTCTTTTTCGGCGGACTCAGAGTCCCCAACTATCTGAATGTCGTCGGTGCCCCAATGTCTTCTGCGCTTCATCCCGGCAATCAACGAATATATTCTTCCTCTTTCACGGTGTCATTTACCGAGTACCGGGCTTGTCATCTTTATCTTCGCTTCCGTTTTGTTCCTAAGTAGAAGACCTCTCTCCCTATCTTGTGTTCCTTTCCCTTGAATTGTGCGACATCTACCCCTTCCCGTTGTCAAACCCGAATCTTATTACCTTCCTCTGAGGGCCTGCATCTTAGGGGCGGGCAACCTCCCACGTTTCTCCCTTTGTTTTTGACCCGATAAAGTTTCTTTGTGAGGCATGTTTATCTTTCTTATTTCTCCTTCTTGTTTCTTTCGCTCCGACTCCCCTGACAGATCGGTCTCGTTCAGCTCACCCCCCTTCCTGGTTCCTGGGATGTTGTCTCGTCGCAGGTTTGCTTCCACTGATTTCCCCATTCCGTCTCGGATTGTCATCGACTTGCTCCTTTCTTTGAGGCCTGTCGGTTTACCCCCCTGTGCCCCCAAGCCACTGGGGGATTCGTTCATCTCCTCCTAGCTGCCCTTCGCTATCGACGTCTTTCAAATAACAAACTTTGGCCTTTTCTCCCCTTCTCGACGTCCCTCAAAGTAATTTTTTTGCACTCGTTCCACGCCCCTGGTGTCAGGGACTAGTTACTTTTCTTTATTTCTTCCCACCCGGGACCGGAAACAATTTCACCTCCAACTAAGAATTTTCTTTTGCCCTACTCGACACCCAGAAAGGGGTGGGTGCCCTCTCCATTGATAGGTTCTGCGTTGCACCAAAGTGTGGAAACTTGTTTCACGTTTCACCCCTCACCACCCCCG
>Ga0179591_1305501_pt1 | contig 17406 bp, 32 predicted proteins | sample CZOMad2_1_08_16f_FD_182891 | JGI IMG/M metagenome (GOLD analysis project Ga0179591, IMG submission 182891) | Vadose zone soil fungal communities from Angelo Coast Range Reserve, California, USA - CZOMad2_1_08_16fungal (PacBio error correction) | ecosystem: Environmental > Terrestrial > Soil >... | reverse complement strand
TTCCCTAATACCTTCGGTTTTTTGATTTCTTTCTACTGTGTTTCTTTTCCCTGTGTTGATGTATAGTCCTGTTCTTCTTGCATCAAAGGTGGAGAGTCCTCGTGATGAGGATTTATCTCCGTCTGCTTGTCAGTCTCCTGAGTCGTGTAGTTCTCCTTTTCTTGTTCCCCCTTCTTTTTCGTTGAGTAGCGAGACACCAAGACTATCCCTTTGAATTTTTCGATTTTTTCCCCAACCCCTTACTTCTCAGGTTGTTCCTTGGTGACTTTTTTTAGTCTTGTCTTTGACTAGATGTTTTGGACGTTCTCTATCCCTCCTTCCCAAGGGCAGACCTAGCCATCCAGCCCTTCTCTTCTTATTCGCAACCCCTAAAGCCATTCTGGGTCCCTAAATAATTGGCTTCTTCATCTTCCGCCCAGCCTTTCCTGTAGTTTTGTCTCAATTTGACAGTCCCAGTCAGAAGGCAATTCCCACTTTCCGAGCACTCTCCCCTTAATGCAATTATTCTTGACTACCCCCCCTTCTTTCTCTGATCCCAGTGTTAACAGAACATTCCCCTCTCCCACTGTCCTACTGTGAACCCCAACTCTCCCCCCTGCTTCCCCCTCCTTTCCTTTTCCCCCACGCCCATTCAGATTACCCCAATCTTTGTGTCCATGAATGTATAATGCCCCTTTTCTACCCTGCCGGACTATTACTCAAAACATACCTTTCCCCTATTTTTTATCCTCTTCCTCTCTATTCAGGTTACCCCCCCGTCTCTCATTCCGGAGCCTCTTCTTTCCCCGATCCAGATGGACTTCAGAAGATATGCACCTCATCCATATGCTTTGCCATGAGGAGTGTGTTTTGCTTTTTTTCATCTTATTTTGGACCGTCCCCTCCCCCGTCTTTCTTTTATGTTTGATAGCCTACCGCTTGTCTCTGTAATCTTTTTTTTTTCCCCAACCTTCCCTTTCCGTTTTCCCCTTCAAGATTATTCTCAGAATCACCCCCACACTTCCCATATACTTTGCGACCTCATTATCTATCCCCCTGACTCTTCCCCAACCAAATGCTTTGTTTGTTTGGTTTCAGCCCCCTCTTTAACACCTTTGTCCCTGAGATCAAGTGAGCCCTTTGTGGTTTTTCCGCCCTGAACCGTTTTTTTTTTTCCCCCCCCCCTTCTCCGACTCGCGTTGAAGCCTGATTTTTTTTTCGTAACCTCTCGAAAAAGTGGTTTCCCCCCTTAGGGACCGGAGCCCCTTCGCTCCTATAATCCAGTTTCATGATGCCATTAACCCTTAAGCCCCCCCAATTGCTAATCCCTTTTTCCCGTTCCCATTTTCCCTCAGAGGCACCCCCCCCGCCCTTTCATGGGATAGGTGGCTCCGTAGTTTAACGACCCCCCCCCTGGTCCCTTCTCCCTTATTTCCATGGTCGCGTTCCTAACCGTACTTTAAGCAAGATCCTCTTTCCGCCCTCGTATTGGGACTTTTTTTCTTGTTAACCTCGTTTTTCCCTCTGTTCCAAGTAAACCTCGATTCTTTGTGCCATCTCTTTTGCAATATAGCGAAGTAACCCCCTTTTTTCTCATAATTTCTTCAGTTTTGCGCGGTCTATTGTTATTCCCCTTCAATTCAAAACCAACCCCTGCCGACTTGTTGTTTTTCCTAGGGCCCTCTTCTTCACCCCTCCCCTTTCCCCCGCTCGCGTTAAGTATCGCGTTGAGTCTCCTCTATTTGCTAATTATGGTCCCATACCCTCCACCTATGGTTACACGTACGCCCTAATCCGTAACTTTTTTGTTCTTTAGTCAATCCTCTCTCATTAACACGTCCCCACTTTTTACCAATCAGATGCCAATTTTCTCGTGAAGTATATCACGTCGGGTTCTTCGTCAACACCCCCACCTTGGGACTCTTTTAGTACCCTCCACATTCTTCCTAGAGTAGGTTTAAAAGTTTTAGTCCCCGTGCGAATGTGATCCATTTTCCCGCCCCCCATTTCCCAAACCAGTATATCATTCGTTTAGCAATCAATGAAACGATCACCCGGCCCGAGTGCTTACCTAGTCAATCGCAGACCTTCCCCCCCTCCCGCCAGGGAGCGTTTTCTCACTTAGTTTTTAAAACCCCCCGCTGTCATTCGCGTTTTTGAAAGCCCATCTACAACCCTGCACTCTGTTCTTTTCAACGATCCCTTCCCCAATGATCCATCCCCCCACAAACCGGTGAGCCCTTTGTGTTTACCTTGATTGAGACCCCCCCAGTAACTTTCCTCACACCCTCCCGATCCCGTTGAATGTTTACTCTTCCCAGCGTTTGATTTTCACAGTCTCATGCTCCAGGACCTTTTTTGTACCAAATAATCGTATTTTGACCCTTGATTCTTTCGTTCTAACATGTTCTGCGTATCTCACAACAACCACTTCTCTTTTTCTGATTTCTCAATGTTCGGAATGAACCTTTGATATTCGACTGGGCTATTTTCCCAATCCAACCTTGAGTTCCGTTCCTGTCATTCTTGCTCAGCATGGAAGAGGCCTCCCCCCCCACCCCCCCCCCCACCACACAACACACAACCCACCCAACCCCACAACAAACCCCCCCCCCAAAAACCACCACAACCCACCCCCCCCCCACCCCACCAACCACCCACCCACCCTTTTTTAGCTTTCGTAGGGATCTTTTTGTGGAGAGGTACTTCTTTTCTTTGTTTAGGTTAGCCTGTAGTCCTGTTTCATAACTCCCAGACCTTCCCTTTTGTCTCTTTTTTGTCTGAGTATCGGGTTGGATCCATCTACCTTTTTGGAAATTCCATTGTCCTCCAGAAGGTGAACTTTCCTTCCCTTGCAAATATTCATCGTTCTTCTTGTAGTTTTTCATGTTTTCTCTTTCCCCCCAGGTCGATCATTAAACTTTCCCCATCTTTTGGCCTTGAAAGTAGACTTTTTTTTCCCTTTTCTGGTTTTTTCGGGAAAGATGCGGATTCGATGACGGAGTCCCTTTTTTTAAGATACAGAGCGATAGCTCTGGACTTGCCTCGTGATGTCCCCAATGATTCTCCCTAGGGCACAAATTAGGTTTCTCTACGGAAAGGTATTGATTTTTTTTTCTCTTCCTATGGTTTCATCCATGTCTCACCTCCACCATTTCCGATGAGTTTTTTTTCAACCAGTAGAGCTTCTCCTTCCCCAAGCTCCACCCCCTCTCTCTCCCCCACCACACGCTTTCGTTCTAAGCACAAGGATGTTTTGTGCTTCCGTTGTCTTAGTCTTTCTTCTCAGACAACCGTTTGTTTGTCCTTTCCCCCTCTTTGAGGCGCTTCTTCCCTAAACCTTCGATCTTCCCTTTTATGAGAAAGATTCCATTGGAACGCATGGCCCCTTTATTTGATGGCCTTCATCTGTTTTTTCCCTTTTCCCCACTTTTTGCCTACTGAGATCTGATCGGCGCTCTCCCTCCCAGGAGTAGATTTACATAGATCCCGATTTATCCCCCTCTCCGGAACCCTTTTTGTCCTTCAGTCCTTGAAGTATTTTCCCAGTTTTTAATTTTGCACCCGACCTTTTTTTTCTTGTCGGGTTCGTCTCCAGCTGAGATGTAATACATATAGTTGAATACTCCTCCTGTGTGTTGTGCTCTCGTTATACAGCTACCGCTTTAATACCATAACCCCCTTTCTCCGGTTTCAAACCCACAACTCCCCCCTTTGAGGTTATCTGCACTTCCTTGACAGGACCAGTCAGGTCTTATTCTTATCTTATGGACGACCCCCTACTTTCTTTCTGCTGTGCCGATCATATCTCCCCTTAATCATATATATGTTAGCCCCCTGTATCGAGGCTGAACCTCGAATTTACCTCCCTACTGAAAGTAAATCAACAGGACCGTGAAACAATTCTTCACCTATTCACCCCCTTTCTAGTTCCCTGTCGTCTGAAATGTACAAGTAAGCCATTCTCTTCCAGATCTCCATTCCCACCCGCCCCTTCGGTATATTCCCATTGCACTCTCCCCACTTACCCCCCAGATTGGCTCTCCTGAACTCGGGTGGTTGCAAGATTTTTGGATCTTCGAAAGTACTCCCCCTTATTTTTTATCATTCCCTTGTTTGTAGTCTGCGTTTCCGTTCGGCTCCCCCTTTCCGACTTTTCAGCAAAAGCATTTTCTTCACTTTTCCTCTTCTTTACCATATTTGTTATAAGTTCTTCCATAGGGAACCTCACTCTACTCCCCCTTTACATCATACATCTCTCTTCACTACGGGTCCCCCCGAACGGCCAACTCCTCCAAATCCTGTATCCCTTCAACCAAACAAAACTCCCCCTTCACAGAGGCTGACTTTCCGCTCCCAAAACACGACAGCTGTAATTATTCAAACTCGCATTACTCCCCCCTGACCAAATAAACAGAAACGTGTTTCTTGACGACCAGGAAATCCGGACTTTATGACCATGGAATTTCCCGAATTTTTATGTGGACCTTTCGTTCCACACACCCAGTCTCCTCTGCAATTCAACCCCCCGTGAATTTCTGTAGTGAACCTGTTCCCACAAGGTTCCCCCCGAAAATCCCGACAATTCCTCGCACCATCATGACAGACCGATCTTTATTTTCTGTAATATTCCAGGTTGATCCAGCCATGGACACTGCTGCTCATCATGTTGTCTTGGTCCACCTCCCCCCTGAGAATATCCCCTTTTTAAGTCTTTCACCCCTTTTGAGCCACCGCCTGAAGCTATTATTTTTAGGACGCGACGATGCTAACATCATCACTTGGTCCAATTCTAAGATCTTCCCCCCCTGAGAAATTTCATCATCATTTACGGTAAGATTCGAGGATACCACCTTTGATTGAAGTCTTAGTTTTCTCATTTTCCTCTGGGGTCTCATTCCCATCCAACTAGGATCCTTTTTTCTTTCTCATTCCTTTGTCTTCTCTTCTGTTTTCCCGAAAGGAATGAACCCCCAGTCGTAGTAATTTTTCTGGGTCTTTTCCCTTTTCTTTTAAACGGCTTACACACGCGTGGTCGTCCATTTTCCCACCTCTTTTCACACTAATCCGCAGTCTAGTTTAGGTTTTTCTTTTGCCCCCCCCCATGAGCTTGCCCCTTTTTTTTTTTTTTTTTTTCCCCCCTTCCAGCTCTTTGTTTTTCTGTAAAGAGATTAAAATGCATTGCCTATGGTTACAAAATTTGTTTCTGTTTACATGTATCTTCGACGACTTTTCCAACACTTTTTCCCCTCACTCCTTGGATTCCTTTCCAGAATGGACAGACTTGGTTGTTTTTGTTTTCCTCCCCCCCGTAACTTATAACCCTTACTAAACCTTTTATCTTGATCTACACGAGTCTTACCATAGTGTACTGATTTATCCTGAATCTCCAATAGATGTATTTTCCTCTTTCTTTGTGATCAATTAGTTTTTTGCGTCCTCCCAATTAGCCCCCTCACTATAGCGGATTCAAAAAGCAGATTTACCAGGTCTGTTCGGTCTTGTTCAAGATGTGCAAGTCTTCCACCAATCTCACTGCCCTCGTTTTTTGCCTGGTCCTTTTCCTTTCCGTAACAATCCCCTCTCCCGCACTCTTATAAAACACTTCTTGTTTATCCAATTTGTCCTCTCTCGTGATAATTGCAGCCTCTTTCTCTTGCCCCAGCCCTTGATTTGTATTCGCGTGCACCCCTTTTTCACAGGAAACACATTCACCCATTTTCCCCCTCTAAGAGTCCCTGCATCAGAGATGATTTCGCCCTGTGTTGATTTGAAGCTCATTGATTGCAGACTATTGCTGTTCCTAATTCCCCCCAGCGCCCTCCCAGACGCCGGTGGCTCAGGTCCTGACCTGAAAACGACATCTTTGCCCTTTAGTTGAAGGTTAAATTTCATCTTACCAGCTTTTGCTTCTGTGAGCTGCTTGACTGCTCCTGTGACTTGGTTTACCACTTCGATCTATTTTCATGACCACACGCTATGTTGATTTATGACCCCCTGGGAACCAAAAAACCGGGTTGTTTGGGAAAAGAACCCACAAAGCTTGTATCTTGTCGTGTCAGACGCAACTTGCGGAAAGTCACGTCTTCGTCCTTGCCGGTTTTTTTTGTTCCCTCTGACTGTTTGTTTTTTTTTTTTTCCCCACTCTTTTTTCCTAGTTTTTGGAAAATTATACTCTTCTTCCTTTTTGCGAAGGCTAAGTTCCCCATTCGAGTTGTTATGGATCCTCTTGGATTGAATCGTTTTCAAGGGCGGTAAGTTGTTGACCGTTATTGGAAATCACCCCCCTTTACTCCCCAGATACCTCAAGCCGTCTACTTTCGTCATAAAACAACCCCTCAACAAAAGAACCTCCAGTCGTATGAGGTCATAGCTGACGGACGCGTACCATCTTTATCGTTCCATATGCAGCTCAGCCGGTGTCTTTTGTTTTTGAAGGGCAGATCTCTCCCCTTGTGCATTAATCTGATGAAAGGGTTTGTTTTTCAAACGTGTTTCTTCTCAGGGTATTATTTTTCCTTAGCAATTCCATTGTCACCCCCTTCATCTTTGGGATTTTTCATCTGAGAGTAAGGTTCTTGTTACGATTCTGTCGTCTTTAACTCCCTCCTACTTGGTTCCCCTTTCTTATACAGGGTTTCCTTTCGAAACGGTGTTGTCCCCATGGGTGAATGCCAGAGATGTTCTTTTGTTTACGTACATACGGCCGATTTCTCTTTTGTCTCAGAAATTTGGATTTTCGTTCCATTTCCCCCTGCCGCTGACTGAGTCCCGCATGCGAGATTCATCAAGGCGATTTCGATTCCCAGCCTGTTCCTCTCTTTTTTCTGAATCCTCTTGAATATCCGGGCTTTCTCCCATTTAGATGCTCCCTTCCCGAAGCCAAACCCAGTGTCTCTGCACGTCCATGATAACATTTTCCCCCCCGTATCCGTCCCTGCTCATTAATGGTTTACCCCTCTCCAATTGCGTACGGCCTAGGAGTTGTGCTCCTAGTTGCTCCCGTATCTTTCAACCCCCACTTACTCCCGACAAGCAGCTTATTGCCTTATCGTCGATACTCTCCTCCCTTGAGGACAGACCCCTCCCCCCTTTTCCTTGAATCATCTCATATACCTCCCCCCCCCCAACAGATGACCCCCTTTCCCGTCTAACCACCACTGACTTTCTCCAGGTCCCATTCTTCTCCCTTCTTCTTTTTCCTCCTCCTCCTTTTCTCTCTCTTTTCATCTCCCCTTGTGCATTTAACCCCGTAAGGTTTTCTTTTTCTTTCCGACGGGGTTTCCTCTTTTTTTTTTAGTGATGTACTCGCATTTCTTTCTTTCCTATTGGCTTTCTTCCGCACCGTGTTCTTTTTCGTCGATAGACTGGGCATGCTCATCTTAGAATTGTTGTTGACCTGAGGTGATTAGACACGGTGAGCAACCAGACTCTTCTTTCCGAATTTTGATTGTCCCCCCCTGAATTCGCCAGTATCTGATTCTGTGATTTTTTGTTTTACCCCAGAGTTTTGTCTTTCTTTAGCGAGAATACTTTTTTAAGCCCCCGATTAGAGAGGATTCTCCGACCCTCTGACCTCCGTTACCTAAGGTCTCGCTGACTTTTCTCTCATCTCCCCTCTTTTTCCGCGCCCCTGTTTTTATCGTCGGGTCCCAAGTGATAACAGTCGTCCCTTTTCCATCCCCCCCCCCCAAATTGTGCTTTCCTTCGAGTGCACCCCTTTTGCAACTCACCTGTACCTTTCCTTATGAATAACCCCATCTTCCAGTCTGTGCACCCCAGTTAGCCCCGAACGCTATGTAGGAACCCTTTCTCCATCCTTCCCCCAAACCCCCCAAGTATCCGATCTTTCCCCTTCTAAATTAGCAACCTCACATCTAAAGCATTAACCCTTTCCCCATTTTATATGAACAAATTTCCTTCCACTTTCCATACTTTTCCCCTAACCCCCCCAGAGGAGGCTTCATCCATTACTTCTCTTCTCTTTCCCAGACCCCCTCTTTCCACGTTGGTCCAGCCTCACTATACCTCGACTCTTCCCGGTATCTATTCCTCTCCTTTGCTTGACTGAGGCTTTTTCTTTGTCTTGGAATAGAGTCTTGAGGGGAAGCTCCATGCCTTTCCGATCTGTTTTCTCCTCTGTTTGATTTAAGTTCTTTTTTTCCCCCACCATTTCCGTATGTCCCCTCATTCTTTTTTTCTTACCCCCACTTCAGACCGACTTGAACTTCCTTCCTCTTTATGGACATTCTAGCTTCCCCCCCCAAAACTGGATCTTGTTGTCTGCCCCTTTTCTCAAATTTTGTCCTCTCTCCCTTGAGCCTTTGGTTATGCGTCCCGGCATTTTTTTTGGCTTTTTTCAGCAGCCTCTTCCTACATCTCTTTTTTCAACAGATATCGAACCTTGTTCAAAGGAGAGGCATTTTTCCAGTACCCCGAATAGAACCCCCAGCGTGTCAGAGTTCCCTTCCCCCGGACCCCTGTCAAGCTGGGTGCTGGCCCAACTTCCCTGCTGCCCCGCTTTCTTTGATCGTAATGATTCCCCCCCACTGCAGGAGCCTATCTTTTTCAAGCGTTCCGCAAACGATCCTACTTATTACAAGCCGATTCTTCTGTCACTTTTTCCCTGTCTTTTAGATCCCACTATTTTTACCTGTGCCCAAACCCCATCATTCCGGACTGACTCCCCTGATTTCCTGTGCATTCTCATCGACCCGCAGGTGACCTTTTTGTCGATACTTTTGTTAGCATATGTTTTTTTTTTTCCTTTTGCCCTTGCTTACCCTTCCCCCGAGACTGCAGCTGTGCCTCGTGTCCAATCTTCACAAATCGTTACCACTTCGCGTCTTATCTGCTTGCCTCTCACTTGACCTTCTTGCCCTTCGAAAAATTTCCCATTTTCCTCCACGTACGCATCCCAGCATAAAGGATCGTAGTGTCTTCCCTAATTCTTCACACCATCATAAATGTCAAAGCTACCCGTGCACATCATCCAATGTTCTTTAAATATACTGTTTTCTGTCGTACCCCCCCCCCGTGCTTTAAGGTAGTTCCACTTCACCCAGGCCGGTCCTCAAAGTGTTGGTCCCCTTCGCTCCATGTTATACACCATTTTCCCCCCCGCCACCAATTTGTCCCCCTTCTATCACTTTTTTACCTTTCACCGCTCGAACCCCCCGGACTTCCAATTGTCCACCAAGCGAAGCTGCATACTCTACTGTCGGTCTTTTTTCATCCCCGGTTTTAAGTTAATCCCTCCGCTTTTGCTCGGCGTATTGATCACACCCGAATGAAATTACCCCCCTTTTATTTTATATTGACTGGACAACGATTTTTGTGTCCAACAAACCTCTCCCCTGTTACCATAGTTTGTTCCCCTATTTGCCCAAGACCTGTTTATTCCTGACCCCCCTTCACCTTTGTAAAATTACTCGTCTCGGTAGTTTTTATTGTCCCTTGGGCACCACTGTTTCCTTCTATGTGAAAAGTGATGGTTAGTCTCCCTCGACTCCTAACCAAACTATATTCTGCGTTTTTCCATGTCATTAAAAACGTTTTTTAGCCTCTTTTCCTGAGGTTTTTTCCCCCCTTGCCCAAATGATTCCCCCCCATTTAGGGATTCTGGATCATCCCACATGGAGATTTTCCCCCATTCAAAGTCAATGATCTTCTGTCTTATTGCGTTCGGAGTTTGTTTGAATGTGTTTTGAGGGTTCTTCGTAAGGCCTTGTAGTCTCGGTCGCCCCTGAATGCACTGGTTTTCTCCTTTAGTTATGAGGAGCTTTTGTAATTAACCAAAGGACCATTGAGAACTACAGTGATAAACCTAAGTTCCCTTTATGCCCCGACACTCTCCCGTTATTAAGGGAGTTTTCCGTCGCTTTCGTTTTTCCTACTTCCCGCTTTCCCTTGTTTTTGAAAGTTCTCAAGTGCAAGGTCCCGGTTTTTTTTTTTTTTTTTTTTTTTTTGGTTTTCGTTTTTCTTTTTTTGTTCTTTTTTTTCTTTTTTTTTTTTTTTTTTTTTTTTTCTGGTCGGCTTTCCAGTGCTGATTTCTCTGAGTGGCCTGTTTTTTGTCTCCGTTCCCTAGCGATGGAAACTTTCTTCCTTGATGACCATGTCCGACCCTTATAGGAAACGATGTTTTTTGCAGGAAAGTGTCCGCTGTTGATTCTAGGTGCTTCACCTCGCCTCCCCAATGGTACTTATGAGACCAGGAGATGATTTACTGCCAAGCTCCCCCACTTTCAATCGTTGTGCTTGACTCGCCCCCCCAAAGGATGGTGTGTTCTGACGTTTGTTGCTTCGGTCGTCGATCCCCTTTTTTGGATTACGATTGCTCTTCCTATCTACGTAAAAGTGCGCTCTTCTTTGCGAGAAAGCTTTACCATTTGTCCCTCATGCGTTCAACGTACGGGAGGACTTCGGGCCTTCATGCTTTTTCCCCCCGAAGGTGTTGCTCCCTTCTCCACGGCGGGATCACCAGCTTTACCTAGATACGATCATGACCCCCCCTGTACTTGTCATGCCAGGCAGTGCAAGTTCAGAATCCATAAGTTTTTTGACATCCTGAAAGGTCTGCGCTGATTATACCTTTTTTTCTCTGATCTCTTTTCCGACTCCTCCGTTTTTTTTTTTGTTTCTTACCCTGCTGTACCCTCCTCCCCCAGTAATCTTTCACCCCACTTCCATTTTGGTTGTTGCCCACTGCCTTGACTTCCCATGTTCCCTTCCTAATGATCTATCTATGGCCCTCGCCGCCTCTTCCCGCTTTTTACATATCATGGCGCCAGTCGGGCAACCCACCAGACTTTAACCGAAAGAGACCGTCCCCCTCCCAGGTACCTTTTATCTCCAAGGTAAGTTCGCAACATGAATCTTTTCCCGAATTCAGAATACTCGCCCCTCCCATCGTGATCAAACCCCTCCAAGTGTTATTCTAATCACTTTCCCCCTCACCACACAGCCTTTGGCTTCTCCCCTGCCTCGTTTAGCCGGAAGATTGTTTTTTTGACACTTTAGAATCTGGATCTCTTCAAATTTTTCCATCTCGTCGGACTTTCATCGAAAAAACCTGACTTGTCCCGGATCCCCCCCCTCTTTGCAATATACTGGTTTTCCCAATCCGTGGGCCCTCCCCTCTAGACCAATTCTTTCTTGCTCGTGAAATAAGTGCCCACACATACAGTTACCCCCCCAGCTCCCCAGCATCTTTCCCTCCAAAAACGTCACTGGTTCGATTCCGAGCCATACACGGCCCAGGCTTGTCCCCCCTGAATCATCTACGAACCTAACATAAGTGATCCCCTCGTTTGAACAGGAAACTTTGCCTTCTTTTTTACTGTTTCCATCACGAAGGGGGAGGCTGGGAGTTTTCCCCCCCACCATATCATCATCCCCTCCCCGAAGTGCCTTTTGAGCGTCTACCTAACTTGCTTACCTCATCCCCCCACTCCTCATTCCCTCGCACCACTACAACCGCATGCCTGCCTCCCCCTGGTCACTGGTGCTTTTTGTCCAGTTGCTTAGCCAGAATGGCCACCTCCTTTTGCCGAGGACCTCCCTCCCCGTTCGACTCTCAATTCCGAACCCCTCCGAACCCTCCCCTTGCAGATAGTTTTTGACTTTCTAGAAGAAAATAGAGCCGACCAGCCCTTTGGACTGGCCTTTTCCATTACTGTCCCACTTCCTTGCGACTTATGCCGCTGAAGTACCTTCCGCTTTGTTTCTGAACAGTTGGGGTCCCCTCAGTTACCCACCTATGATCACCCCTTCTGCTTCCTTTTGTTGTATGTCTTCTGTTTTCTGTTTAATTAATGACATAAACCCGTGTAATTTTTATTTATATGTTTTCAAACCCTTACACACTCGTCTGGCTCCCATGCACTTCTTCCTGAACCTCCCCTCAACGTCGTGTTTAGTTCTTGTGGTTGCACGTTCAATCCAGATCTTGCCCTTGTTAGAACTTGACTTAAAAACGTCATTCTCTACTGGTTGACCCAAAGTGGGTTTCTTTGTTTAATAAAACTGCCTCTCCAACACATTGTCCCCCCTTCCTTTACTCCCTTTGGAAAGAAGGTTGGTTTTCCCGCACTACAGTAAATAGACTTGGCCTCTGATTTGCCCCCGGCTAGCGTTAATTTGGTCATTCTTTTATTTTTCATGCTCTGTCTCTCTTGTCTGAGTTGTTCTGACGAATTTGCGACCTTTTCCCAAAGCATTAGCGGGAGATGTCCCCCGCGATAATGACCCCTTTTTTTCTGTTTCAAGATAGTTCCCCCGATGACAATGTGTTTCGGCTTTTTTTGGATCTGGAAGCATACAGGCCCGCAATTACCTTTTTTTTCACCATCTTCCTCCCCGGGTTTCTTTCTACTGCCAGCAGCCCTTTACGTCTTTTTTTACTGTGGGCCCCCCTCTTCCGTGGATTTCACAAAGAAAAACATAACACAATCCTCTTTTACCCCTCATCTTCCCATGTCACTCGATATATGCGGTTTTGTGATTAATTAGTCTCATGACTTGCATCATTTTGCCACTCCCCCCCGAAATGGTTGGCCTTTCCTGTTTAAATTTACTGATCTTTTTACATTGCTCCTGTCCTTTCCCCCCTTCATCTACCTGTAGTTCCCCCTCGAGGGCCTGCGTTCTCTCCTTTAGCTCTCTGCCCTCCCCCAATTTTTTTTCCTTCGCTGTGCACAAGGCGACAACACCCCGGTGGTTCCGTGTCCCAGAACCCCCCCCATTTTGCTTCATGCTACCTTTTGAACCGACATAATTACCAAGTCAGAGTGATTGGACCCCCTTTCCCTATAGTCCCGGAGCGGCCCTTCCACTTCGATGGGCCCGTGTTGTATTCTGATCACGCTTATGGGACCTGCGTTCTGTTGGGTACAAACCTTCTTTTCCTATACCCGAGTAGCCCATCCAACCCCTATCCCAGAAGGAGTCCTTCCTAGCGAGATCCCCACGCAAAAACACCTCCTTCCCTGTCCCCTTTTTCTTTTTTTTATTCATCGTTTTTAATAGTACATTTTAGCTGACAGGTACATCTTTTTTCGCCTGTTGATTCTTCAGTCTATCCTATGTCTTCCTCCGATTTTCTTCAGGGTTTTTTTCCACTCTGTGTTTCTCAGAGAAGGAAGTGATCTAGTTTGAGAATGTCCTTGTGCTGAGAGGATGTAGAGTGAGAGTCCTATTTGGTTCACCAGGGAGTATTCGGGGTTGACCCTGTCTCTCCGTTATGTGGGACCCTGGATGCTTTCCATGAGATGTTAGGCAAGAACCTACCTGGGCCCTTGAGGTTGTGCTATTACTCTTTGTATTGCCTTCTGTACGTTTTCCTTTACGATCAGACGAGGAGCTGTCATTTCTACGGCGCGATTACCCCAGTCATGGCTTCAGGTCAAGTTATATCGCTTATACTGGAAGCGCCGTTCACCCCTTTTAGAGTTGCCTAGCACCCTCCCCACCCTTCAACAGCCCCTACGTACAACGTCCTCATTCCTTTGAATACAAGTCATGTTCACCCCTCTTTTCACCGTCCTCTTCCCGTGATATGAAGAGCCGTGCCAAATATTAAAAAAAAGATAATATTCGCTATCAAGATCGTCGCACTTTCTTCCTGACTCCACCTTGGTCGTCCCCCCCCCCCCCCCCCCCCCCCCCTCATTTCATACATCACCCCCCCCACGACAACCCCTTTTACGCCACACCCCTCTTACCTTCCCCCGTGCTGTGACATCTCTTCACTCCCCCTCCGACGTGTTTTTCCTGAGATGTCATCCTCCCTTTGCATAACGTCAAAGGGGTTTTTCTGTTTCTGCCGGGTTTTCTTTTTCTTATCGAAGATTATGCTGACTCGGAGTCGTCCTCATTGATGAGGAGGTATCACGTTATTTTCTCTCCGAGGAGATTTCGTGATGGGGGTCCTCTTTCCCCTTTTTTTTTTTTTTTCACACTCGTTTCAATCGACTCTTTTCGCGGGTAACGAATGTTTCTCAATGGATTGTTTCCTTGTGAGCTGAGTCGTTGCTTTTTCAGCGATTTTTTCGGTCTCGAGTCCCTTTATAGCAATTCCCCTATATTCGCGTATCTCCCTAAATTTGAGGAATTTCTCTTAGCTTCATCCATCTCTCATTGACGAATCTTATTTCTTTCTAATGGCAATTGTACCTATATACACCCGATGACAACACTCTCAACCTCCGGGGCCAGGACAACTCTCTTTCGAGGAATCCCAGTTTTCCCCTGAACTTGCCTGCCCTCTCCCTTTTTTTTTTTGCACCCCCTTGAACTGAGCTATCATCTTCCAACAGAACATTTCCTGCTTCCCAAGTGTTGCACCAATGCAACGTTCTTCACTTCCTTGCTTCCGGTTTGCAGAGCATTTCACAAGAAATGGGGCCCGGCTTCATCCAGTCGGCTCTTTCTCTTCCTCAAACAGCTTCCCCTCTCACGTATCCCATAATTCCTCTCTTTTCCCCCCCATACACTCTTGCGTGTAGTCTTTTTCTTTTTGTGGTGTCTCTCGATCAGCCTACAGGGGCTTTCTTATTTTTCGCTTTCGCTGGTAATGATCTGTGCCCCCCCCCCACCCGCCCAGCCTGAAACCCTTCATTTTCTCCTATACACCAACTTTCAGATCGCCCTTTGTTCTCTTCCACTTTCCCCTCGAGATAATTTAAATCTTATTTTCCTTTTTCCCCACTGTTCGGCAATTGCTGATATTGTTTTCTGGACACCCGAACCCGTGTGTTTTGTTCAATTGTGTGCACTGCGGCTCTTTTTCTGTCCACATATCGAAAAGTTGCTAACACAGGAGGAACGGGCCGGCGCTCGACCATAACGCTTTTTTCCAAATTCAGCAATGCCGCGGAGTTTGCAGGGCCAGGACCTTTTTGCAGTCCAATGAGTTGAGGGGCTTCGTTTTGCCGGATTACAGCCCCCGGCGCTCCCTTGTCTAATCTCATCCTATCTTCTTCCTTCCCCGTATTGTTTCTCTCTTTGACTGTTTTTCTTTGGTATTTTGGAAATATTGCCCCTCCCCCCTCGGCTTGAAATAGGAGCTGCTGCAATTTAATGCCCCCCCTTGATGATTAATTGTTATTCTATTCTTCTTGAGAGGACTACCTGCCTTCAAGTACATTAACAGAAAGCCTCCCCTTTCTTTTTTCCCTGATGTCCTTCTTGAACCACACCGACCCCAGCTACGCGTTCAGTATTTGATTCTTTTTCCCCCCCTTTCTCCCCCCTTTCCTCACCGTAAGAAAGTCCCCGCCCAAGCTCTGGTTAGTCCTTCAGATACCAAATACACTGTCCCCACGCTCCTCCTGACGCAGTTTCCTGTTGACCTGTAATCAACGCCACCCCCCCTTGATGTCCATTTCGTAAATTCAATCAGGGCCTGTCGGTGCCTTTTTGAAAGTTTCTTCTCATGTGACACATAGCAGACCACCTTGTCCCTCCTTCAGTTTTACCTGTAAACAGCACTCAGACCATTCAGATGTTTAGTGACTTTTTCTGCCTTTTTTTTTTTGTGCAACAGCCACGCGTCATACCCTTGCTTTTCTTTTATGTCAAATTCTGTCCTCCCACGCTTGTAGCGGGTCTTTTTGTCAAGCAACCATACTCTCCCTACCGGTATTGGCCGATCATACCCCCCCTCCTCTCCATAAACAAAATATCCCACTGACCGCGTGATCCTCTTTTTTTTTTAACTTGTTGAACACTGTTTACCAACGCTTGAAAGGACATGTGAAATATCATCTCCCTTTTCCCCCGTCGCTGAAGGTTGAAATTGGGACCCTGGCTTAATGTATGTTCAACCACGTGATGCGTTGATCCCAGTTTTACTCCCCCTATCCCCCATATTCCCATTACTATGTTAGCAGTTGTCAAAAAACCTTGGCATCTGTAGAAGGGTCCCTTGCTTTTTTCCCATTGACACACTTTTGCAACTCTTGGTGTCCATTCTTATCGCCCTGGACTGATTGCCCTCAAACATCCCCCATGAGTATGTCGTTATGTTCGCGGGACAGCTGTCTTTTGGGATTATGGATCCTCACTTCGGAATTGTTTTATAACTCCCGAGCCACTGGCGCTTATTTTCGTTCTTTTTTTGGGTTCTTTCCTCCATTCACCTCCCCCCCCCAGTAGGTTAAATTAATTGATCACCTCCTTCATAGGGCACCGGCCCAGGTATGCTTTTCTTTTCGAGTTTTTGAATCAATTTTCCGCCCCCGTTTTATGGACTTCTGCCGAATGTAATTTTCGGTGGTTGAGGGAAAGTCCTTATTGGATCCGTTGGCTTTTGGTTACTCTACTAGGATTTTCTCTTGGTCCAATGGACTCGTGTTCCCCCCCGATTAGAACTATAGTCCACCTTTTTTCGAGAAGAAGGTGAGTTGTTTTTACTAGTTTGCTACTGGACTCGACTCCAAATTGATGTTCGACCCTTTCCCCCCCCCCCCCCCCCCCCCCCCCCCCCCCCCCCCCCCCCCCCCCCCCCCCCCCCCCCCCCCCACCCCCCCCCCCCCCCCCCCCCCCCCCCCCCCCCCCCCCCCCCCCCTCCCCCTCCCCCCCCCCCCCCCCCCCCCCCCCCCCCCCCCCCCACCCCCCCCCCCCACCCCCCCCCCCCCCCCCCCCCCCCCCCCCCCCCCCCCCCCCCCCCCCCCCCCCCCCCCCCCGAGTTGCTGAGTTGCCAACTCCCCAAATCATCCCCCAACCGATCCTTATGAAGACACCTTCTTTGTGTTAAGTTTTTTGAGTCGTTCCTCCCAATTTTTTTTCTGTATCTCTGTCGAGTCCTCTGGCCTCCTTTCAAAAATTGCGTCTAGGAATTTTCGTCAATAGTTCAATTGGAAACGCTGTCAACAGTTCCCCCCTTTGCTGTTGACTTCGTGGTTGTTCCCTTGCTGTTCTGGTTGCTCCCATGTGTATATCTTCGACGCATTATGCGTCGAGGTCCTAGCTACTCTCTCAATCTTTTTTACTTCATTGTGCCAAGATGCAAAGTTACTTTTGTTACTCTCTAGGTTCCTTTTGGGTCGTTCCTCCCGGCTAATCTACTATACCCTCTCCCTTTGGTTTGTGAGTTCTTTACCTTATCCCCTTGTACACTACCCAGACCTTCCGATAGTCTTTTTTTACCCAAAACTTTCCCTTGATTTGCGTCTTCTTTAATGAAGTCCCCCCCGTGCCGTACACTTGGCTTGAGAGTATCATGTCCCAATCGAAGCAGACTCTCTCCCCGCTCTGCCGCTTCATATCTTTATCCCCCCCTTCAAACAGATACCCCTCTCCAGTCACCCGGGGAACGGGTTACCATTCGTAAAATGGCAAGAGGTTTCACATCCTATTCAATTTACTTTACGGATAGACCGCAACTATCTCTCCCCTTCCCAACAGCCACCGTTTCTCAGTTCAAGA
>Ga0179591_1195870_pt1 | contig 17408 bp, 20 predicted proteins | sample CZOMad2_1_08_16f_FD_182891 | JGI IMG/M metagenome (GOLD analysis project Ga0179591, IMG submission 182891) | Vadose zone soil fungal communities from Angelo Coast Range Reserve, California, USA - CZOMad2_1_08_16fungal (PacBio error correction) | ecosystem: Environmental > Terrestrial > Soil >... | reverse complement strand
GGGTATCCGACGCTGAGTATTTGCCTGGTCTGCCCTTCTTCCGGAGGGGATTGCGACCTCCCCCCTCTGCATTTGCAACCCGTCCCCGCTTTTCCCCCTTGTGTTTCAGGATTCCCTTAGTCCCCTCAAGTTTTTCCAAGGCAGCCCGCTTCGAGCCTTTCGGCCCCCCATCCGACTTCATTACCGAAATGTGCACGGATCTGATCTCTTTTAGAGAGGCGACGATTTCGCTGTACTGCCATCCTCTCACCCCTCTCATTTCCCGATCGCCTGTGGTTGCATTAAGAAGCGTTCCCCAGAGCTAGGCATGCTAAAGAGTTACCCAGTTGCGTTTCCGTTTGATTGCAGATATTTGTCTGGGCAGAATCATATTGATCAACATAGCCACGGTGTTCCGGACCCATCTTTTAGTCTCACCTGCACCCATCTCTTTTTCCCCGCATCTGCTGGTTTACGCCAATTGCCCCCGCTGTACCAGATAGAGGTTTGATGCCAGAAATGTTCAGAGAGACCTGACAGACCCCTGCGCAGAGTAGGTTAAATTTCTCAAGAATCATAGTCCCACAATCGGCGTCAGGTCTTCGTCGGCCTCTTTAGAGTCTACGCTTCGCCTCCTAGCATTCGCGTTTTTTGTATATCCCTGCGGACTCCCTACAGATTCTTCTGGACGTCGGGCGGGGCCTTCTTCCTTCATCCGCCAAGAAAGGACGCTTTCTATTTCCCCTTTTTTATTTTACGGTTATTTATTTTCGAGAGTATGTTTCGGATCCATCTTTTTGCTTATTCTCCGACCGAATTTCATTCCCCCCGCATGTTTTGACTGCGAAGTGCACCGCCCGGTTATTCTTTGTCCCTCCAGACCTCGTTTCCCCGAGACCTCTGGCCATTTGGTTGAGGCGGGCCCTCCTACTTCCCGTCGATTCTTTTTTTTTTTTTGGCGCAGGTCTCTCACTCCGCGTCTCGTTCTAGTGGCTGTTTGGTGGACCCAAGGGGATGCCGTAGCGGCTGCCTACTCTCTCTAAAGTCACGGTACCTTGCCGTGGGTATTTTACACTTTTTTTTTTTCTTATCGAGCAATTTCTTTTTTGCGGATTCCCTGCCGTAATCCTTCCTCGGCAGACGCCAGAGAGTTAGTACTCAATTGAACACTTTCATCTGCGCCCCTTCGTTCCACATCAGTGAGTCCCCGCTTCACCCCCTGGGAACGCTTGTCTTCATGGCGTTTGGACTGTGATTTCGGTAAGAGCGACCTAGACTTCTGGTAGCCTTTCCTTGGTCGCTGTTAGCGTCGGGACGTTGATCCTCAAGTACTTTCTAGTCCCACGTGCTTCTATCTGCCCTTAACGTCTGGTCGTGTGCTTTTGTTCAGGTGAAGATCTCGGGAGATTCGTTTTACGTTACAGTGCTACTCGCCGAAACAGTTCGACCCCTATATTTTTTTCTTACTACCCGAACCCGGCTCTTTTTTTTTTTCTCTCTCCCCAGGGAACAGTGAAAATTAATAGGGTTGAGGTAGGGGAGTAATACTGCCCTGTTGAATTCGACCCAATATACAGGAGTCTTTCTTTCTGACTCCTGCTACTACTCCCTTTAGCACGCCGTGTTCCTTGCGGCCTCTTGCTGTCGATAACGTTGTGCATGCGTGATCCCTACTTCTCCATTCTAATCCTAAAAGGGGGCCTTTTTTTTTTGCACCACGCCTCCCTGGTAGTCAGTGCGTTCCCACCTGCCCCCCCTTTTTTTTTTCGCGTGAGATTCCTCTATGTAGGAGTCTTACCTCGAGACCACCACGTCAGGCTCTCTTGGTTGGCTGTTTCCTCCGACCTTCTTCTTTTTTTCCGTGAAGACAAGAGTTCTCGCGGGCCTTCTCATGATGAACTACCTGAAGTCTAGACCTGATCAACCCGACGACCCGAAGCATCTGAATATCGGGGTTAACCTTCTCCCCCATTATTTGCAATTCCATAACATTCACTGAGTTGCATGGCTGCTCCTCATCCCATCCTTCCTTAAGTTATTCGAGAAACGTGGGAGTTGCTCCTTCCTCGCCCGATCTACTGCCGATGAGCGAGAACCGTTTCCGTTCCTCATCCTTCACTCAGTGGCATAACGAGCGTCCTTTTCGACATCAATGTGAACGCACTTGTACCCCTCAAGGCTCCCTTACCCCCTCGGGCTGCGCATCAAGACTTCCGATTTCCCTCGTGCGCTGACGAGCGACTGCCGACTAGCCGAGGCGCCCGGTAGATATCCCTTGCGGCTCTCTTTCTTTTTGTCTTTACCCGAGCGAGAATGTCCGAGCTTACAACCTGTAGCGTCCGCGCCACAGTTGCTATGCGCGTTCTTCGTCGTGTCCTCGTTCTCCTCTAATGCTGTTCTAACATTCATATTGCGGCTGATTTCCGAGTTCTATCTGATAATTATATTGAACGGAAGAGATGATCCCCTTGAACCTCTGTCCTTCTTGATTGACCTCCATTTTGATGATCCGCTGAATCTCTTCCCGGAGTTGATTTGGTTGCTACCTGCTTTAGGGTAGTCTGCTCCCCTTGTATTTTGCCAGGAGTCCTTTCGTGATTCGTTTTTTTTTTTGAAATGATGAGCACGCTTGGCTTACGATACCTGTATTAGCCGGTGAAGGCCTGTCAGACCCCCCCCCCCTGCCTGTCTTTGACTTAGCTTTCTCGAATTGAGATTCCCTCCCTCGATTGCTTTCGCATAACTGGGAGATCCTACCGCTTGCTTTTCCTCGTTCACCCCCCTCCCTCAAGACTTCATCACTCTGATGCAGGACCTTAGCCGTTTGCGTCCATTGTCAGAGAACTCTCTTTCCCTTCGTCCTTTCCGCTCCCCGTTTTCGGCCCCCTCTCTCTGACTCTCTCTCCTTTCTGCGCGTCAGCCCGTTTCTCCGCGTTTACGACGCCCCAAGCTCTGTAGCGAGCGAGTGGTTCCGCCTCTGCGATAGCCTTCTGGAATGTTTTTTTTCAGCCGCCAATTACGAGTATGATCCCTTCCCCCCCCCCCCCCCGTTTATTCCTTTTTAACCTGGGACGACGTTACGTTTTGATAGACGTCGAGTAGGGACATCACTTGAGCTCGCGTCAGAAATTTCTCTTCTGCACGAGCTAAGCTTGAGCGGGTCTTTCCAAGCCCGTAAACTCCTTCCATTGCTTCCCCTCTGCGTTCGTCTTTTTCCCAATTATATTTTCTCGACTCCATCGCTCTGATCGAACGATAGCGGACGGCTCGTCCCCCCTTTTTATTCGCTCTTTACCCCACCTCTTCTACCAATACTGTCTGGGATGTCAGATGGGTCGAGCTTTCCTCCAAATTTGTGCTCCGAATCCTTCCTCGCGGACCCTCGCCTGAGGTGCGCGCAGTCTCGCCCCCTTTAGTACAGGCCTTCCCATTTGAACTTTTCTAACGCGCCAGAAGCGCTCTCGATTTACAGACGAACGTAACTTCTTCTGCGCGCTTCGGTCCACTCAAAATGGTTTGTTAAAAATCGGCCCCGAGGCTTGGATTCTAACACCTTCCCCTCTTATCGCCCTCGCCTCCTTTGCTTTCCTCGCAATTCTTGTCGAAGAGGAAGGAAGCTTTTTTTTCAGTTTCTAGATTAGTTCATTCTGTACCTTGCTAAATACGTATTCTAGGCGAGTGTTAGTAGAGAGATGCTTCTTCCAGGTCTATCCCAGATTCAGGTGGTTCATAGTGCCCCTCGATACCACCCCAATCTCTGTGTGGTACAGGGAAGGTTACGAATAACCTATAACTTGCCCCTCTTCCCTGGCCCCTCTGAGGCTATCTCCTCTGTGTAGGGGCTTCCCGGCTTTCCACCCATCTCTGTCTTCAAGAACTTTACTCTTCCGTCGAGAGGAGGATAGGTCTAACGTAGTACTTTTTTTCAATATTGCTCTTTCCCCCAGTCGAGTCCCGTGACCAAGTTCTCCTTCCGTCCCCCAGAGCTTCCCTAGAGATTTGAATACCCTCTCTATCTCAACTCCTTTTTTTTTGTTGAGATCGATTTTTATACACCCCCTATACAGATGGCCGACTTGCCTCATGCTCATGAAATTTTCCCCGGTTTACCGCGGTGATTCCGTAGGACCGGCTTGTTCACAGGTCTAACAGAGGTATCAGCTATTATCAGCGCTCTTTCCCCCGCGATGTACATTTCTTCTATCAGGTAGTTTGCTTCCTGTGAACAGGGTTCTCCACCACCCTACGCCTTTTTAGACAGTACGTCAATCTGGTACCGGGACTCAGTAAAGTTCTCCTTTTCCATCTTGGATCCCATGAAACTCAGTTTTAAAGACTAGAGCTTCTATGTAGTAACATACAGGAGTGTACCATATTACACAATTATAGAGAGATCAATCTCCTATCTTTTTCGAGCGCGGCGCCCACGTATTCCCTGTGACGAAGTTTCGGGTATCTACCCCCGAACTTAGAATCCGAGAGATTCCTCCTTTATTAGTACTAATTTTAGCCCGTTTCTGCCGATGAAGTGAATTATTCGAGGGAGAGCTGCTGTATCCTTTGCCAGTACTTCTCTGAACGCCACTCAGAGTCGGAGGACTTTTCTACCTTCAGCGGTTTTAGAGCAGGACTCAATGCTAGCCGGTCCCTTTCGAGTCATTTAGTTGCCTCTTACTCCCCCCCCCTCTTTCGCTTTATAAACACTGCTGAAGGGCCCTCCTCTCCTGTGCCCTCCAAAGACGAAGTCTCTTTTCGGGTTCAGCGATCTTCGTCTTCCTCTATGATTATGTCACGACCTTGTCCCTATCCTCACGCATTTAATTAAAGAGAGTGGGTTAACTAGGACCGCTACTACTCCATGATTTCCTCTTTCCTTTCCGCCCTTATGACGTCTAGTTTTCTGCTAGTGCCCAGGGAGGCTCCTTTGACGAGTAAGCTTCCCCCCCCCTGACCCAGGTCTCCCGTCTTTATCAAATGTTTCTTCCAGTCACGGACGACTAGTTTTTGGTCCCTCCTGGCGACTGAGCTCTCCTATGAAGTTCTGCCATTTGAGCTTTTCGTCCCTTAGTCAGTCGTATAGCTCCCCGGCGGCACCGAGGGCACTGTCAATCGGGTTGTCCCCTTTCCTACGCGAAGCCCCAAGGCTCCTAGACCGCGTGAAGTAGAATATTCCGTCCCTGCGTCCCATTCGGTCAGTCTTTTTTAGATAAAGAGTAGGTTTCCGCTTCCTCCCTGTTGTCTGCAATTTTTCGCATGCCGCATAGTTTTCGATCTAGAGCTATGCCTCTGAACTGTTGACTGTTAAGGTTTCCCAGACTAGATCCTGCGCCATGGCGGCGGGTTCTTTTCGCATCCAAGTCTCTCTTCGTACGTGCTTAAGGGGTCACTCGCTTTTCTTTGCTTTCCGCCCTTGAGGTAGATCTTCGCTTCGTTTTTCTGCATTTACAAATAGTATTCTATGCATTCGACACCCTTTGCGTGTCCCCCCCTCATGCCCTTTTTTTGAATTTCCCCTTATCACTTATAGGATTTCAATTTTTCATTTTAGATGGCAGTCTTAGTCTTTCCCCCCCCCCTATTAATCCGATCCGACTGGACAGCAAATTTACGATAGAAGAGCCCCTTTTCGCCTCTATCCGACTCTTCCCCTTCGAGTGAAGAGCCTTAGATCTGAGGAATTAACGAGAGTCCCCCGTCCCTGGTCCTTGCATTCCTTTTTTTTTGCTTTTTCCTCATTAATCCCCCGTTCTCCTCTTCCGTCTGAGAACACGGCTATCACTGCGGATCACGATTTCGACAGTATTTTAGTGCACGGCTTTCTTTCGCGGACTTTTGCGATCCCCTTTTTCGGAATTCTTTCTCCGACCCCCCGAAGAGCCCTCCAGTTCCGATGACGTCCTGACAGGTCTCGTAGTTCCTCGCTTCGCTGACAGCAGACGAGGATCTCCTTGGTCTAGCAGCGCAGATCGAGTGGGTATCCCTTTCGCGTCTTTCCCCTGCCGAGGTTCATTTTCACGGAAAGACCTTTTGGCCCCAATGAGCGTTTCAGCCACCCTTTTTTCTGCTGCTAGTAGAATTTCGCGCGGCCTTGTCCTCATTTCTGACGAAGTTCCCGTCTCCGGCCGTTGCCTCCCCCCACGGTTTTTCACCAACGCGTCTGAGCTGTTTCTCCAGATAGGTCCCTTGAGACCCCCCCGCCGCTCTTTTTGATCAAGGTTCGCGGCGCAATCATTATTTTCTTCTCAGCTCTCGAAAGAGGGTTTGAAAGTGCTGCAGCCCCCCCCTATTTTTCCCTTGAAAGTGCGAACCCCGTTTACTCCCTGAATTTTGTCTAGATTATGTTCCCCCCGCGACCCTCTTCAGAACCGCCTCAACATTTGTAAGCAACCTATTGTCTTTTCCAGGTTTTCAACTGGATTGCTCCCTTCGGACACCGATTAATTAGAAAACGATGCTCTGTGCTCCCCCGATGTAGCATTCTCCTCCTTCCTACGCCCTCAGGTTTTTAAGTAGAGGAAGGTATAGGTGTTTTCTAGACAGGATATAAGAACCTTCAGACCCGAGCTGGTCCTTCATCCGGTCCCCCCTCTCGCCCACAGATATTGTTTTCGCCTATTTGCCATTTTTCCCCTTTTCCTTCCGATTGCTTTTGTACGTTACGTCTCTCGGATTTTTCGTCACGAACAAGGAGCACGAGAAGGCCTGAACACCTTGACGAACCCGTGTCCACCTTCCGCCGAAGCTCCCTGTAATGCGTCACTCGCGGTCACAGCGTGCAGCTCGCTTCCTGAATGCGTTAGAGAGGTCTGCGTCCCCTCCCCGCCCTTCCCTCCTGACACCGGTTTTCGTGTGTGTTTTAGCCCGAGAAGTCGTCCTCCGCTTGACAGTCTGAATTGTTCATTGCGTCGCCGACCGAGGCTGCCCGGCCGTGTGCGCCTGCGCGTCGCCTGCTTGCTTTTTTTCGCATTCCCGTGAACTTCCCTCTTCACCTTCCAGCTCTGGCAGTGACGTTAGAGCTTTTTTTGCACTGTCCTTCGTTTACTCATCACGCCTGTTAAACTAGACCGAGTGTACCTTTCTTTTTCTCTCGACCTCGGGATCCTTGTTCTCCTTTAAGTCCTTCTTTGCTGATGGTTCTTCTTTTCCATCGTTGACTCGTCTCTCCCCCTCTTTGAGCCAGAAAAGGTCAATCCTCCTTGACTTTTTTTTTTGTAGTTTCCGACTTTCGCTGAGCTGAACCAATCCCTGACGCTCAGACACTCGAAGGTCTTTTCGCGATGACCTGGACGCTGAGTTGTAGGATTATCTACCTGTAATCTGCCTTACAGAGCGAATATCTATTAGTAACCCTCGCTCTCGTATTTTTTGATCGACTTTTAGACATTCGAAGAGACAAGAACATCCGTTTTTTGATTTCTCTGATTCTTCATTCTCTTCAGTCTCTCCGAGCGATGCCCCCCTAGAAACTTCCCGCGACTTGCCTTTTCCTGTAGTAAGATCCAGTCGTGATAGCGTGGAACCGCAGGCCCCGCGTTAAGGCCTCATGGCTCCTTTTGATACAATCATTCGCCCGGAAGAGTAGGAGAGCGAGACTTCACCTCTTGCCCTACCTGTAGGGTCGCCCCGTTACGATTTCCCCCCCTGCGTCGATCGGCCTGCTGATTTTTTTTTTCCTTAACCGTATATTTGACCCTCTCAAGTAGGCCAGAAGATCTTCCTTCCCTAATGCGCGCATTCCTAAAACCCGACCTCTCGCCGATTCCGAGTAAGTCTTTGCCGATGACATCTTGAGTCACCTCCCCTCATGCGCGCATAGTTGAGCATTTTCCTCACAAGCCGCCGCCGTCTGCCTTTTTTTTTTAAATCCTTCGCGTCGGTCTACCTCCTATATATCTCTCCTAATCCTTTGGTTTTTGAGTTATCTGCTTTGACACCTCCTGAGAGTTTCGCGCTTCGGCTGGACCTTCTTCGCTTCGTGGTCAACGCCTTCACCGCGTTGGCCATCCTCTGTCAGTTCCCCCAGGTCTTCTCCCCTCTCTGCGAGCATTTTTTTGTGTTCTTCCATCCCCTTTCTTAGATCGTTCTTTTTGCCCTTCTGATCGTCCGTGCGCGAAGGGTCGCTTTCGCGACCCTGTTCCCCTCGTTTCCAGCGGTGTTGCAGACTTCTTGAACTTTTCTCTGCGCTACCGATCTTCGCGCCGGCTCGCCAGATATGCTCGGTGAGACCGGCTCTATTATCCCAAATCATCCCCCTTGTCGATCCTGTCATAGTTTTTCGTAAGTCTGTCGCCTCGATAACGAAGGTTCGACTTCATTTCTGTGTTACTTCACTTTTTCGATGCATCTGGATCGCGCGAAAGAACCGTTCGATAGACATGAAGAAGCCGCAGCAAAGACGCTCCCTCCCTGTGGCTTCTTTTCTCGAATTGCTGTCTCCTCCGAATGTCCCCCCTAAAGAGATGTTAGGGAGGACGCCGACCCAGTGGATCGCGTGCCTTCCTGCTGGCGTAGGTTTCAGCGGAGGTCTAAGCCGACAAACGTCTCCCGGTCCTCTCTGTCCTCTCCCAGGTATAGGCTTCGTCCTTCTTCCCCCACCGTTTTCTACGACGCCAGGAATAGCCGCATGAACTGCGTCTCAAGCTGGGCGTGCTAGATGATACTAAGACCTCTGTTTCTCTTCACCCAATTTCACGTTGCAGTCCCCTTTTCTCCCCGTAATTAACCCTTCCTATCTCCCTGTACCCTAATAACGTAGGCGAAGTAAGGCTTTGATGGATGGCCCCCTCTAAGACTTTTGCAACTCTGATCCTTTCTGATAAGAATTATAATTAAAGGAATATTTGGGTAGAGCATTCAGCCCTGGTCTTTCTGCAACGAGGTTGCAGTTTCCCTTCCAATTCATAACTCCTCTACCGGAAGCAAAGACAAGAGTGTTAGGCTACCAGGACCAATCTGTGGATCCCTGGAAGGACCACAAATGGACCCTTCACGATCACCCGTAAAAAGCAGGAGTTTTCCATTTAAGGTTCGTGTTTACTTTACCTCTGACTAGGGAGTAACGTTTTTTATCATATCCTTTGATAGCTTGCGCTTTTCTGCAGGTTTCCAATTTGTTATATCTTCCTCTGTCCTGAGTAACGGTTCGGGTTTCCCCTTTTGGGTTTCGTCCTTTTTTTAGGTTTCATTTCCTTTTTGGTTGAACTCAAATCCTTTTCCCCTCGAGAAAACGGTAAAAAAATAGAATGCCCCTACTTTTTGTGCTTTCAACCCACACCATATCTCGGGTTGTTCGTCGTTGGCGTCTTTCCCCGTGACGGACCCCCCTCTGTCGTAGTGATGCCGTCATGTTACCTCTTGCTGCTTCCCGTGTGTTTTTGTGGAATTGGGGATGGATCTTTTTTTTTTCATTCCCGTCGTGATTCTCCTAGACATGTCTCGATCTACGTTTAGGCAAGCCGCCCTCGTCGCTCATCCCATTGTCCTCGCAGAGAAGTCGGTCCCCCGCCCCGTCTGGGCGATCGTGATCTGCCGCTGTTTCGAACCTCTGGATTCCATTGCTGACGATTTTGCTTCTTCGAGCGATGTCCGTACGAACTACCTGTCGCCATTCAACGCCCTTCCCTCAGCGAGCAATTCTCGGGGATCCCCCTATTCCCCCCCCAACCTGCTTACCATTCTTTAGTCCCGCTTTTTCCCCGTTGGTGTTAGAAGATCACTTCCGCATACCCCCTTCGATCACCAGGAGGACGAATGCAGAGCCGATTTAAGCTACCCCTGAAAGAGCATGCAGATATCCTGTTGCATTGCGAATTCTCCCTACGCATACCTATTCTTTCAGTCCTTACCTTCAATCCACATTCTGACCCGTTCGCAACAGAGAGTTTTGCGGCTCTCACCGACTCAGCATCTGTTCGTGAAGACTTCATTTCTGCGATCGATATCCCCGGCTCCCTCGCTGCCACGCGGACGATTTTATGTTGCCACTCTCCGGCAAGTTCCCCTGTGAGTCCCCCCAAAAGTGTTCTCTGAAGTTAAGTGGGCGAACGGAGTCGTATCTTTTAGACCGAGCTTTTTCCGTTATCCTTTGCACACAGCTTGCGGCTTGCCTGATTCTTTTCTACCTCGGTTACCTCCGCCGAGATCCCAGGAGGGCATATCTTTTTTCTTTCCATCGATCTCTTCAGCTGTAGAGGAAGGAATTGCGAGTCCCAAGGTTCCTTTCGTTAGGCTTACCCGTTGATGGTACAGGCGTTAGTGTGCAATCCTCCTATCTTTTCACGACACGCGTCACGCTGTTCCCCCTCTGCCCGAGAGACGCTTTTGAATGCCAATCTGTTTGCCCCTGTCTTTCAACCATTGGCTGATTCCCCTACCGTGTTATCGGACTTTGAGCCTCACTACGCTGACCCTCGCCAATCCCCCCGTGGAAGAAGTCGACCGTTCCCGAGCAAGAGTTTCTCCGGAAACAACGCAATAGTTCTCCATGAAGAGGTCCGGGACTCTACTGTAGACCCATGACATAAGACGCAGCCGTAACCTGTACGAAGAAATTTCCGCAGACGCCCTTCTCCGTTTAGAGGAAATATCAAGGTACGTGGTAACCTATCTAATTCAGGCGTCTTGAGAGCAGGTCTCAGCCTTATTTCTCCACCCCCCCCCCCGCCCCTGTATCGCCTTTTTGTACCCCGACCCTCTCATTCTGCCCGCCCGATAAGAACCTTCGCGTCCCATGCACCTTCCCATCCTTCGCTAAACTGTTCTCTCGTCCCCCTGACTTGTACGTCCTCTTCGGGCAAGGAAATGCGCGAGTCGCGCTCCACGAATGCATGTCCAGACCTGATATGCGACGGTCGTTGTGTTGAACGCGGTCTCCCTCTGGCTGGAGCGGCCGGTTCCGTAAACGTGAGTGCGACCCGAACGCCTGATCTCCGAGGGACCCTGTCTTCCCCTCCGCCGATGCCGCATTTTTCTTTCCCTCCCTTGCCCCCCCGACTTCACTCAAGTCTCGCTCGACGACTGTCGGTGAGCCTCCCCTTTAGGCTATTCAGCCCGAGATGTACAATCCTTGTCCTACGTTTTCAGTCCGCCGGTAGTATCGCTTCAGACCCTTAATCCGTTCAATTCATGCATGCTTCAGTAAGCAATCGCGAGGTCGAGGAACCCCCCCAAGCCTTTTGATCCATGACAGCAGGAGAGCCTTTTTCCCCCCTAAGACCAGCCAAGTGGGCGTACTCACCCAATCGCTTCTTCTTTCCATTACCTTGCTCTCTACGTCTCCCCCCCCTCACCCGTGTAAGGCTATGCATGCAGAGCCCCCCTCAGCGTTTCCCCTTCCGACTGTGACAGAGGAAGAGATCGTCTGTTTCTCTTCCTTACCTCATGAGGAGTCGTATTAGCGCGCTCCCTCTTCTCTTCCTGCTTCTCAGGTGTTCCCCTTTCTTGTCCCCGACGGTGCCCTACATCAACAATAGGCTGGGAAAATTCGGGGAATCCGCACCTACCCTTGCTCTCGTTACGCAGACCGCTTTTTCTCGCAGTTGTCGTAGTTTGTCGTCCCCGCTGGCACGCCGTCCTCCCTTTATCGAACGCATTTTGACTAGCGACCGTTCGTCCCGACCTGTAGTAGTTCCCCCCTTGTGAATAAGTGAATAACAGTCAAGGAAAATTTAAACGTTCCCTTTCCCACCTCGAGACCTTTTCTTTTTGTCCTCCCCATCCTAGTTTCACTCATATAAGTTTGTTCGAGAGAGTGGTCCACGGATGCCTAAGATTAGCTGGATTGACGAGACCAGAATCTTGTCAGTTTCCCCCAGATGTTTATTCCTCTTCCACTTCTGGACCCCCCCCTGAGGTCGACGATCTACTGCGCGCGAGGTCCCTGCCGCCTCCGGCCTCGCGTTCTCACAGACTTTAGTTTACTGACCCCTCCCGCCATGCTCTATCTCTCCAGCGGGTCGAGTTCGATCTCTTTCTTTATGAGGATCACCTCCCCCCCCTCCTTACTCGTCTTCTTTGAGGCCTTTCGTTTTTCATTTCCCGAGGAAACTGATCGCGCGGCTGCGTCTACTCCGCGACTTAACCTCGCCTCTCCTCAGACTGTCTTTAGCGTTTCCCCTCGTTCGCGAAGACCTTCTGTCCAAACTCCTTCATTACGCCTTACCCGGACCAGTTTCTATTAGTTTCCGGCTGAGCCTTGTAGAGGCTTTTTGTCTCGCCGTGGACGAGGGTCCGAAGCCCTCTGAGTTTTTACGCCGTGCTCGTTTCTTCGGCCTCCATTGCGCCGCCGCTCTCGTTTCGAGCGATTAGTATGTCCCTACTGCCCGATTATATTAGTCGCGATATTCTGAGAACCGTCTTCGATGTGACTTCGAAGCTTTCTGCACGCGCCCTGGACTTTTCCTCTCTTTAAGACTACTTCCGTTGTACTCAATTCTTTAGTACCCTCTCAACCTCTGCCTACTGCATTTCTTGAGCGTAGGGGTCAACATAGAGTTTATCGCCTCTTTACGCTCGTTATCCCCTCTAGTTCGCTCTTCGCGACGTTCGGCCCTCCACTATAATGTTTCCCTCGGAATTTTCTTCCCTCTCCCCTCTCCCGTATTGACCCCCTCTTGCTTGCCACAGATGTCTTGACCCCGTTTTTTTTCCAATTTCCTGTTCTGGATTCGAAGTAGCTCCTGGCCCCGAACCTATTCAGATGGCTTTTCGACTCTTTATCAAAGTTTCCTCTGAAGATTGCATGTATGGTGGCCCCCCTTACCAGGGCGTGTAAGGCCTTCGAAGGTTTTTTTTTTTGCTTGATGCAGAGACCTATCGGCAAAAGACATTCACCGCCGCTATATTGACGTTCTTTCAGCTTAGACTTTTGTCCTGGCCACCGCATAGACCTTCTTTATGTCCCTCCTCTGCAGCTCAATTTTTTGTGAATTCAGTGTAACTCTCTTTTCTCGCCCGTCCTGGATGAGCTGTGTAGCCTTGCATCCATTATTTGTCTTGTATGACCTCTCATTGACTGTTCCTGATTTCTCCGAGCTTAATTGACTTCCTTTCTCTTTTCTAAAGTTGGTTGAGACGGACACGGAGTAGTCAGAGCCTCTCTCCAGGAGGGATGAATCCCCCTCTGAAGTTGTGTTATGACATTCCACTGATTAAAGTATCGGAAACGATTGGTATTTCTTGCCTTCAGTTGAATTCCATCGTCTAGATCAAGGACGATCTCACGTGGCCGCACGTCGGACGGCCCTCGTCGCTTCTCCTATCCCTTCCGACGTAAAAGCCCTTTCCTCTCTTTCCCTTTTCTTAAAGAGAATAACGCGTTTTCTGATAAGTAGTTGATTCCCCTCGTATGACTTACATAATAGCCCTATGGCATCTAGCCTGACCTCTGTCCCTGACCCCCCCGGAGTCCCCGTGTATCACGAGGGAAGCAGTAAGCCTAGGCTGCGTGGCAAAAGGTTTCGCGATAGGCCGTAGGATTTTAATTGAGCCACCATCCGATTTTTATCTTCAATCGATTGAATATTCGCAGGCTCTTACGGTCATCTAGTGCAGATGAATTCTTTCGCGCAGCACCTGGCAGAGGAATTCAGGTGACTCGCTCCCTTAACCCGGATCGCTTAGCTTTTTTTGCGGTAGACATAGTTAGGCTCCGGCAGTTCTCCACCGGAAAGCTCCGGGAGGACTTTTCAATGAGGAAGCTTTCGTTTACCGGCTGTGCGAGTAGAACAGTAGAGTTTTTATCTCTCCTCTGGAATTTCCCTCTGGGCTAGTACACGGAGCTTTCTTTGCCTTCTGTAGACCTAAAAATCACCGGAGTCTCTGGATTCTAGATGTTCCCGAGGGTCGATCCCCCGATTAAACTTTCTGAGCGTCGTTTATCCCTTCCGCGCAGGCCCCCTTAGTCTTCCTACTTCCGGTAATGCGCGCAGATCTAGACGGTCGTAAATTTCTGATCCAGCGAACCTTACGCTGTTTTTTCCTTTGTCCAGATCCCCTCCAGGTGTCGAGATAGAAGACGTCCTTCTCGCGCCTCTACCGTGGTCTCGTGACAGCACGACTCTTCGGTTTTGTCTTCTCCTTGTTGCGGATAGCGGAAATGTCTTCCGTCTATCACGCAGACGCAGGTGCTACTCTCCGCCGCTTTGCATCGTCGTCGGATAACGTCCCGTTCTTGCGTGGTCTCTTTTACTGACGAGCGACCAGCGATCCTACGACGTGTAGCGGTCTTGCTCCGGTCACCTGACTATCGCCCGACTCATCGTTTTTCCTCTAGACAGACGCATTTTTGAAATTTTTTTTTCTCCAGTCATGTAGGTCTGACCTGTTCGCTCGAGCAGCGGGATTGACGGGCCAAGAAACACGGCGCCGCCCTCCGCTCCCCCTCAAACCGGACCCTCTCAAGCAACTCGAAGTTTTTTTCCCACTCTTCGTAAGGACTCGATAGGACTCGCAAGCAGTCTCTCTATCTTAGACCCTCTCAATCTGGATTTACCTGCGTTGCGATTTCGAGTACGAAATCACTTTCTCCCCTGCCATGCCACGTGCGTTTCCCTCGGGTCTTCTCCCTCCTGAGTGTCGACGTTTTCCTAAGATTTTTTTCCACCTGAAGTTCCTGTTGCAGCCCCCGTCCTGATGGCGCAGGTCATCCGGCCGCGCTAGTTTTCCTCCGCATGCCGTCGAGCTTTCCTACCCCTTCCCTAGGCTCGAAGTGATCGAGATGTTTGGTCTCCTGCCATTTGCTACCAATAAATACGATTCTTAACTCGACGCGCGTGCTGTTCCATGTCTCTCTGAAGATATGCGCGTGAAGTTAGTCGTGCAGCATCCGACCTTCAGCGACGTGCCCCTTGTCTTTTTTTTCCCGTCCCCCGAGGTATGAGGATCCAGAGCACGCCGAGTTTTTGACCCAAGAAGAAAAGGCCCATCGCGGACGCGTCCTTTCGTCGTATGAAGCAGCTTTTCTGCTACCCATTGCTCCCGCGGCCGCAGAATTTTCTCATACCGTCGGACCCTGATAGAAGCTACCTTGTCTCGTTCGGCCAGCAGTAAGCACTCACGAACTCCTCCAGGCTCGCGATTCCTCGAGGCTTTCCGTAATAAGCTGATTTCGCTCCCCCCGCGTCCCCCGGCGCGGGCTCTAAGAATAGAGCGCCCCACGGTCCGAATTGGAGCTTTGTTATGCGCTTGCTTATTCATGTCTTTTTTTCAGCTCTGAGTTTCTTGAAGAGCTTTCCCCTTAGGAATACGAACTTTAACTCGATCTGTTACCCGTGGCCGTGTCGTGATACCCGATGTAGGACTTCGTCGGACTAACGCGGGAGTAAGACGAGTTCCGGGATCGAACTTTTTCTTTGCTTCATCTCGTCTTCTCACTAAGCATCGCTTCGAGGATTACGCCTGCACAGCCCTTTTGATCGCAGCGTCCTTCTTTCGAAGGACGTCTTCCCAAACGCGTGATAGTCGCTTATCTTGGCTGGACCAATCCGTTCTCGCCCAGCGACCCGTGAGCTAAACGATCGCGCCCCGGCACACCTCGCCGTATCGCACGTCAGCTGCCGAAAACCGACCCTTCGTCCCCTTTCAGTACGTTCTTTAGTGCTTGGCCGATTACCCACTTATCTGCACCCTCCCCCCCTGGGCAGGAGTTACCCCGCATCGTTGAGAGAACTAACACCTCGCCCTTCCGCCTCTCCCCTCTCTCTGTCGTCTTCCCATGACCTCTCTATCTTTTTACTCATCCTTTGTGGTGGTGATGACTCTGCCTTCGTATCCGACAGATCTGATTAGGGCTTTCGGGCTTTCTTTCTTTGTCTGCGCTCCTAAAAGATTCTTTCACGGCCCGTCAGATGTTTAAATCCTCTTTCCTCTTCACCCCCACAATCACATGAGGAATAGCGGCTCCTATAATGTAGCTTTAGGAAGCTAACGGCTCCCTCATTTTGTCTCTATATCTTCGAGAGTGCCTTTCTTGCCTCCTCACGTCTCAGCCCTCTCAGGAGCAGATCTTCCGCTGTGTGTTTCTTGCCCGGCCTTCCACTTAGAAAGCTCTATTCAGAAGAAGGGTGCCCTGTTTTCGATTCTCGCTCTCGGTCCTTCGGTGCTAGGGACTCTGATGATAACATCCTCAGGTTTCCTCAAATATTCCTTTCTTACTAAAGAGTAAGACCCCGACGATTCACTCCTTTTTTGATCCTCTTTTTGTACGAACTGGCCTGCCGTAAAGATCTCGGGACCTCCTCTGCCTACTTTCACTCGTTCTTAACCCGGTTCCCAAATGCGATCCTCCCCTTGAACTCTCCCGCGCCAACAAGCTCTACGCGGAAGGCGTCGCTTTGTTACCCTTTCTTAGTCGTCTAGACACGAGAAGTTCGGACCTCCTCCTTGTTAAATGTGCCTCCCCGAGTAGCGCGATTGGATGGAAGGCATTGGGCTTTGTGACGGAGGTTATACTCCGACACCCTTCCAGGTTTTCTCTATCGCGACCTTTTTTCCTTAGAAAGCGTTTCTGCCCCTGTTCTGCTGGGTATCATCCCCACGGCATGCTTTTCCCTCCCTCACCTGGGCCTCGCTCGATGGACATGTTGTCGGTCCAGACGTGTCTTCCTATCCCCTGCCCCTCGTTCGACGAGGCCCCCTACAGGGCACTCGCCGCTTTAATTTCTTATGCGGCCCCAAGACTAATTAATCTTCTGAATCGCCAGGCGTCTTTCTATTTTCTAAGTCCGAGGTGGGATTCCCCCCCTTAAGTCCGACGGCATAAGAACCGATATTACCGTCATTTTTTTCCCCTATGGCATGGTCCGCGAAGCTAGCATTACTTTGACTTCTTTCTGCGCACGAGGATTCCTTCGCTACTTGCTCCCGGTATTTATAAGCCTTTCTTCGTTTCGTCTCTTCCTGAAACAAAATCGCTCCTTCATTTCGCCCCCCTACCCTTTCTTGTTGGTCAACAGACCCCTCACACCGCGGGCACTTGTTCGTTTTTTTCGTAAGCGGACCTCGCGATGCAGTTTTCCCCCCATCCTTTGAGCGTCTGTGCTTCGTTCGTGAGGTCTCCTTGAAGTAGAGTTGCAGGCCTCTTCACCGTTGGCCAAGTTCCCTGTTTTATCCTAGGGAGTTGTGTGCCGGCCTTGTTATGCCCGTCAATCTGATCATTTTCAAGTTTCCCCCCTTTTTCCGAAAGTTTCCTTGATGTAACCTCTGCGCATACTTATATTTTGATTATTCGGATTTCTGAAATGCTGCCGCCATCTCCTTTCCTTTTCGTGATTCTCGGGCTCACGAATAGTTGTTGATTGGCGTACAGTTATTATAATCAGGAGATATAGCTCCTTCGCCGAGAATTGTTTAATAGAGTTTCCGTGGTGAAGGTTCGATTCTACACTTGGCATCATCCCCAATTTCCCTTTTCCTTCATGTCCCTTCTGCCA